>Ga0193716_1000034_pt1 | contig 87436 bp, 82 predicted proteins | sample U2c1metaG_FD_145901 | JGI IMG/M metagenome (GOLD analysis project Ga0193716, IMG submission 145901) | Soil microbial communities from a riparian zone of the East river system, Colorado, United States - U2c1 | ecosystem: Environmental > Terrestrial > Soil > Riparian zone | place: USA: East River...
CAGGGGCACACCCTGCCGGATCAGCACATCGTCGCGGATCGTCCACGTATCGTAGATCGCGACCTGCAGCCGGCCCGAAGCCTGACCCAGCCGACCGCCGCCGCCCCCGCCCCGGCCACCACCACCACCACCACCACCACCGCCGCCACCGAAGCCGCCACCGCCGCCCCGGAAACCGCCGCCGCCCGGAGGCGGCGCGGGCGGCGTGCCCGGGGTCGACCCCAGCGCGCTGGCGACCTGCTGCCCTACCGGCGCATTGGCTGGTGGCGTCTGACCGCTAGCTGGGGGCGTCTGAGCAGTGGCGGCCGGCGTCTGCCCGTTCGCCGCCTGCTGCTGCTGGCGCCGCGCCTGCGCGTCCGCGCGCGCTTTCGCCAGATCGGCCTTGTTGCCCGCCAGAGTCGGCTGGAAGCTGTTGAACGGGATCGGCGGCGGCAGATTCTGCCCCGCGCGGCGTGCGGCGATCCACGCTTCGAACTTCTTCTGGATGATCGAATGGAGGTTGATCGAGAAATTGAGCCCGTAGCGGATCGAATCCTGCCGCTCGCGCGCGAAATTGGTCGCGCGCGTGTCGATCTGGACCAAGTCGCCATCGGCATTGCGGATGAAGCGGTCGGGGAAGGCCGCCTCCAGATCCGCGGTCGGCTCGGGCAAAGACGCGATCGCGTTGTTGGTCACGGTGTGGAAGTAATTGGCGACGATCGTGAGGTCGTTCTTGTCGCCGAACGGCTTCAGCGTCAGCCCCAGCTTCCACGTCTGCTTGCGATCGTGCAGCAGGTCGGGATTGCCGCCGCTGGTCTGCGTCACGTCGACCGTCTCGCCGCTGACATAGTCGAACACGCGCACCTGCGGCGTGATCACCGTCGGATCGCCGAGCTGGTTGACGCTCGGCGCGTCGCCCTGCTTGGTATAGGACCCGATCAGGTTGATCGGCGCGATCGGCGTCCACACGAAGCCGCCGCCCAACGTGGTGAGCGTGCCGAAATCGGACAGATGATTGACCGCCAGATTGGCGTTGAGCGACAGGCTCCCCATCCACGGCAGCACGCCCGTGCGGCGGCTGGTCAGCGGCAGATCGAAATTGATCTGGCCGTTGGCGTTGCCGCGATTATTGCTGTTCGTCTGCGTGAACAGGCCGCGCGTCGAGGACGCGTCGAAGCCGGTATAGGCAAAGCCGACCTTGATGTTGGTCGACAGGTCGCCCGCCGGTACCTTGATCAAAGGCCCGCCGACCAGCGCCTGGACATCGCCGCTGTTTGAGATCGAATGCGCGCGGTTGGTCTGCAGCCCGCCCAGATCGCCCGCCGCGAAGGGCGCGAACGGATTGGCGGTCGGGTCGAGCGCGTTCAGCCGCGCCTGGAAGCCGCTCGTGTCGATTCCGGTCTGCGTCTTGGTCAGGCTGTCGGTATGATCGTAATTGCCCGTTACCGACCAGCGCCAGCGGCCCTTGTCGCCGTTGACGGTCAGGCCGGCATGGCCGGTCAGCGTGTCGGTGCGCTGATGCAGCGGATCGGTGTCGAGATAGCGATAGACCGAAACCGGATCGGCGAATGGCGAGAAGGGATCGCCCACCGGCAGCGCGAACGCCGTGGCGGGCAGGCCGCGCAGGCTGTCGCCGGTCGTATAGGACAGGGTGGTGTTCAGCGTCAGCGTCGAGCGTGCGAAGATCGGCCGCGCATAGACGACATTGCCGCTCCATTGTTGCGACGAGGCCTTGAGCGTGCGGTCGCGCGTCACGTCGGTCGCGTTGGGCTTGTTCGCGCCCGGCACGAAGGCGGACAAGGCCGGCGCACCGCTCGCGGCCGATGCCGGCACGCCTGCGACGGTGACCGTCTGCCCGGCGAGCGCGCTCAAGGCGGGATCGATCTCGCTACGCGGGGAGCAGGTGGCCGAATTGCCGGGGGGGCAAACCGGAATGCCGACATTGCCGGTCAGGTCGAACGGCTGGTTGGTGCCGATATCGGTGACGTTGCGCTGGCTTTCGAGCAGCTTGGCATTTGCCTGATAACGCAGATTGACCGTGAAGCGGTTGTCGCCGCGGATGCGGACATAATTGGCTTCCGGATTGACGCTGGTGCCGCCGCCCTCGGTCGAAGTGCTCCCGCCCGCCTGCCCGATCAGCGCGAGGAAGCGCTCGCGCAGCACGATGTTCACGACCTTCTGCTCGGCCGAATAACCGTATTTGAGCGCGACTTCCTCGGGCAATATCTCGACGCGCGAGATCGCCTCGGTCGGCAGATCCCGGATTTCGCTGAAGCTGGAAATGCGCCGCCCGTTGAGCAGGATGACGGGCTGGCCGCCGCGCCCGCTCGTCGTCTGCGGCGACAATTGATCGAGCAGGTCGGAGATATTGTTGACGCCATAGGCCCGCACGTCGGCCTGGTTGAGCGTCACCTCGGGCGGGATATCGCCGACGACCGATCCGCGCGGCTTCTGGCCGGTGATGACGACATCCTCGTCATCGCTGTCGGCGGCGGCTGGCGGCGGCGCGGGCCGGCTGGTGACGGGCGGTTTAGGGGCCGAAGTGGAAGCGGTCGCGGTGGAAGCAGTCTGGGCCAACGCCATTTCGGGCGTCAGCAGAAGTGGCAGCCCGAACAGGAACGATATTTTGCGCACGCACAGCCCCTAAAAATCCGAACTTGAACGCAAGCTTTCAGGGCTTCCGTCGCCGGAACGAAAATTTCCGTGTGGTTTTCGCGTCAGATCAGGCCGGCGAGCGGACTCGATGGATCGGCATAGCGGCGCTTGCCCATGCGGCCCGCGCGATAGGACAGCCGCCCCGCCTCGACCGCCGCCTTCATCGCCGCCGCCATCATGATCGGGTCCTTGGCCTCGGCGATCGCGGTGTTCATCAGCACGCCGTCGCAGCCCAGTTCCATCGCCACCGCCGCGTCCGACGCCGCGCCGACGCCCGCATCGACCAGCACCGGCACCTTGGCGCCTTCGACGATCAGCCGGATCGTGACCTGGTTCTGGATGCCGAGCCCCGATCCGATCGGCGCGCCCAGCGGCATGATCGCGACCGCGCCCGCATCCTCCAGCCGCTTGGCGGCGATCGGATCGTCGACGCAATAGACCATCGGCAGGAAGCCCTCCTTGGCGAGGATCTCGGTCGCGCGCAAAGTCTCGACCATGTCGGGATAGAGCGTGCGCGCCTCGCCCAGCACCTCCAGCTTGACCAGATCCCAGCCGCCCGCCTCGCGCGCCAGCCGCAGCGTGCGGATCGCATCCTCGGCGGTGAAGCAGCCCGCGGTATTGGGCAGATAGGTGACCTTCTTGGGGTCGATGAAGTCGGTCAGCATCGGCGCGTGGCGATCGGTGACGTTGACGCGCCGCACCGCCACCGTGACGATCTCCGCACCGGACGCCGCGACCGCCGCCGCATTCTGCTCGAAATCCTTATATTTGCCGGTGCCGACGATCAGCCGCGAGCGGAAGCTGCGCCCCGCCACCGTCCAGCGGTCCTCGTCCACTGGAGCGGCGTGATCTCCACCACCAACGAAGTGGACAATCTCGAGATCGTCGCCATCCTCCAGGCAGACCTGCGCCAGCGTCGAACGCGGCACCACTTCGAGGTTGCGCTCGACCGCCACCTTTTCCGGCACCAGCCCGAGCTCGTTCGCCAGCGCGGCGATGCTCATACCCGCCATGACGCGCTTATGCTCGCCATTGACCGTGATCGTGATCGTGCCGTCGCTGTGAATCGGAGTCGTCATGCGCTCGCTCTAAGAGCTGCATACGAAGGATGAAACCCGTCTCGGCGTTGCTGCGCTGGACTGATGCGCCGCGCCCTGCCAATAGCGCCGCTTCACTTTCGAGAGGGCATCGGTGGATGACCGAAACCAATAACTCTTCGATGCAGGTCGATGCCGGGCTGGTCCGCCAGCTCGCCGAACTGCTCGATGATACCCGACTTACCGAAATCGAGGTCCAGGACGGCGACCGCCGGATCCGCGTCGTGCGCAATATCGCGATTCCGGCGCCCGCCGCGCCCACACCGGTCGCTGCGCCGGCCGCTGCCGCGCCTGCCGCCGCGCCGGCGCCTGCCCCTGCGGGCGATCATCCCGGCACGATCAAGTCGCCGATGGTCGGCACCGTCTATATGTCGAGCGCGCCCGGCGTGAAGGCGTTCATCGGCGTGGGCACAGAGGTCGCCGCCGGCGATACGTTGCTGATCGTCGAGGCGATGAAGGTGATGAACCCGATCCTGTCGCCCCGAGCGGGCAAGGTCACGCAAATCCTGGTCGAGAACAACCAGCCGGTCGAATTCGATCAGCCGCTCGTTGTCGTAGAGTAAGCCCTCGTGGCTGAGATCAAGAAGGTCCTGATCGCCAATCGCGGCGAGATCGCGCTCCGTATCCACCGCGCCTGCCATGAAATGGGCATCAAGACGAACGCGGCGCATTCGACCGCCGACGCGGACGCGATGCATGTGCGGCTGGCGGACGAGGCAATCTGCATCGGGCCGCCGTCGGCGACCGAATCCTATCTCAACGTCCCCAACATCATCTCGGCGGCCGAGATCTCGGGCGCGGACGCGATCCACCCCGGCTACGGCTTCCTCTCCGAGAACGCCAAGTTCGCCGAGATCGTCGAAGCGCACGACATCATCTGGATCGGGCCCAAGCCCGAACATATCCGGACGATGGGCGACAAGATCGAAGCCAAGCTTACGGCCGCGAAGCTCGGCCTGCCGCTCGTCCCCGGATCGGACGGCCCGGTCAAGGACATCGCCGAGGCGAAGAAGGTCGCGAAGCAGATCGGCTATCCGGTGCTGATCAAGGCGGCTTCGGGCGGCGGCGGGCGCGGCATGAAGGTCGTGCCCGACGAAGGCCAGCTCGAAACCCTGATCGAGCAGGCGGGCAGCGAGGCGGCCGCCGCGTTCGGCGACGCGACCGTCTACATGGAAAAATATCTCGGCGATCCGCGCCACATCGAATTCCAGGTGTTCGGCGACGGAGAAGGCAACGCGATCCATCTCGGCGAGCGCGATTGTTCGCTCCAGCGCCGCCACCAGAAGGTGGTCGAGGAAGCCCCCTCGCCGGTCATCTCCGCCGAGCAGCGCGCGGAGATGGGCGGGATCGTCGCCCGCGCGATGGCCGACATGGGCTATCGCGGCGCGGGCACGATCGAGTTCCTGTACGAAGACGGCAAATTCTACTTCATCGAGATGAACACCCGCCTCCAGGTGGAACATCCGGTGACCGAGGCGATCACCGGCCTCGATCTCGTCCGCGAGCAGATCCGCATCGCCGAGGGCCACCCCCTCACGCTCCGCCAGGAGGATGTCGTCTTCCGCGGCCACGCGATCGAATGCCGCATCAACGCCGAGGATCCACGCACCTTCGCGCCCTCGCCCGGGCTGGTGACGCAATATCACGCCCCCGGTGGCATGAACGTGCGCGTCGATAGCGGGCTCTACGCCGGCTACCGCATCCCGCCTTATTACGATTCGATGATCGCCAAGCTGATCGTCTACGGCACCACCCGCCAAGGCGCGCTCCGGCGGCTACGCCGCGCGCTCGAGGAGTTCGTGGTCGACGGCGTCAAGACGACGATCCCGCTCCACCAAGCCTTGCTGGACGATCCCGATTTCCAGACGGGCAATTACACGATCAAGTGGCTGGAGCAGTGGCTGGCGAACCAGGAGGATTGACCGACCTCGGTCTTCTCCTGGCGGAGATGCGGCCGGTGCTGCACGACGAGCCTTACGCGTTCGAACTGCTCGACCCCGACGCGCCTCTGCCCGCGGACGTGTTCGCTTTGATCTGGGAGCCGGAAGGCATGACCCTGATCGCGCCCTTCCCCGACGGCGAATGGGCCCGGATCAGCCTCACGGTCCATTCGAGCCTGTCGGCGGTGGGCTTGAGCGCCGCCGTCGCCCGCGCGCTCGCGGATCGCGGCCTGCCCGCCAATATCGTCGCGGGCTTTCACCACGATCATATCCTCGTCCCGTGGGAACGGCGGCATGAGGCGATCGACATCCTGACCGCGCTATCGGAGCCGTCCTCGTGAAAGCCACCATCTACCATAATCCGCGCTGCTCGAAGTCGCGCGAGACGCTCGCCTTGCTCGAAGCGGCGGGCGCGGATGTGACCGTGGTCGAATATCTCAAGACGCCACCCAGCCGCGCCGGGCTTGCCCGCCTCTACGCCAAAGCCGGCATGACCCCGACCCAGGGCCTGCGCACCGCCGAGGATTCCGCCAAGCCGCTCAAGGGCGCGTCCGACGATGCGATCCTCGATGCGATGGCTGCCAATCCGATCCTGATCGAACGCCCTTTGGTCGAGACCGAAAAGGGTGTGCGGCTCGGCCGCCCGCCCGAAAAGGTGCGCGAGATCCTCTAGCGGATTCGCTTCGTTACGCCGCCGATGCTATCGGCCGGCTCTTAGCTTTGGGGGCAATGATATGAAGACGGTGATGATGCGTGCGGCGCTGCTGGCGTCGGCTCTGGGCCTTGCCGTTCCGGCGGCCGCGCAGGTGCGCTATTTCGAATTCTCGGTCAGCGGCTTCACCGATGGCGCTACCCTGACCGGCACGTTCTCGGGCGACGACACCAACAACGACGGCACGCTGGCGGGCTATTCCGCCCTAAATCTATTCGAAGTCACGGACTTCAGCGCGCATTTCAGCGGCAACAGCCTCGTCGGCGCGCAGGATTGGACGTTCGCGGATTTCCAGACGAATGGCGGCCTGTTTTATGATTACGGTCCGACGCTGAACAGCATGACCGGCGCATATGGCGCGGACGGCGTCGTCGTCATCAATCCGGCCTCCTTTGCCATGATAGGCGGCCCGAATGGCACGGGCTTGCAGTGCGACGGTACCAATCCCTGTTTCCGGATCGCCTCGCTTTCCGGTGGGGTTACCTATCTAGACAACACTGTCGAATCGAGCGTCGTGACGGAATTGGACGCCCCTTTGGGCGCACCCGAACCCGCCAGCTGGGCGATGATGCTGGGCGGCTTCGGGCTGATCGGCGCGGCGATGCGGCAGCGCACGCGGCGCGTCCGGTTCGCCTGAACGCGCGGGGACATCCGGGCTGAGGTAGTGATTGTTGCGCTCGGGACGGGGCACTAAAGCGCTGCCTCCCTCTCGAACGTACGCATCGTGACCCAGCCCACCGTCCAACTCTTCGTCAATCCCAACGCGGGCTCCGCCTCGCGCAAGCGAGTGGCGGCGCTGGTGCGCGCGTTCGAGGCCGCCGGCGCACGCATAGTCTTCGGGCAGTCTGAAGTCGCGGCGGACGCGACCCATGTCTGTGCGGTCGGCGGCGACGGCACCTTGCGCCATGTCGCGGCCGCGATCGCCCGCGCAGGCCGGCCGCTCGCGCTCAGCCTCTATCCCACCGGAACGGTCAATCTGCTCGCACGCGAGTGCGACTATCGCCTCGATCCGGCCGGTTTCGCCGCACGCGTGCTCGCAGGGACGACTCGTACGCACCACAATGGCCTGATCGGTACGACCCCCTTCTTCACCTGCGCCAGCGTCGGGGCCGACAGCTATGCGGTCGCGGCTTTGTCGACCGCGCTCAAGCGGAGGATCGGCCGCCTCGCCTATGGTTGGTCCTTCCTGACATTGCTGATCCGCTGGCCCCGTCCGCATCTGCGCGTCATCCATGACGGCGGCGAGGTCGCATGCGAGGCGGTCTATATCGCCAAGGGCCGCCTGTTCGCGGGGCCGTGGAGCTTCGCGCCCGAGGCGGCTTTGGGCGATCCCCTGTTCCACGTCGTCACGCTCGGCCGCGCCACGCGCCTGCTCTACGCGCGCTTTCTGTGGCGACTGGTCGCAGGCAAGTCCGTGATCATGCTGCCGGGCGTGACGCATTTCACCTGCGCGGCGCTGCGGATCGAAGGCGACGCGCCGCTCGAAGCGGACGGCGACATCGTCGCGCGCTTGCCGGTCGATATCCGCATCGATCCGGCGACCCTGACCTTCGCCTGACGGCGGTCCGGCGCCACCTGCCTATATAGGCAATTGTGCCGGCGCCCCCGAATCCCGACAAGCGCGCCAAATGTGGGGTAATTGGGGGTCTAATCATGAAGGCGGTTTTGCGTACGGGCGTGGCCATCGCCGCGGCATTCTTGATGGCGCAGGGCGCGATGGCGTCGGATTGCGAGAGCGAAGGCGATTGCGGCGGCCCCAGCGGTCCGCCGTCGCTTCCCGACCTGCCTTTTCTGGCCGTCAGCCAGAGTGCGAGCTATTTCGCCATTCCGTCGGATGGCTGGAACAGCAACGTCGTTCAGGGCACGTCCTATTACAACGGCAATGCCGGCCAATTCTATCTGTCGACCTTCGGCGGCGGCGTCGGCGTGCCCTTCGATAATACGGTTCATACCTATGGCGGCGGCAATTCGGTCGTCACTTTACAGAACTATTTTTCGCCGGATCCGACGATTGCCGTCACCGCGCATCAGGACCTCTATCATGGCCGCGCCGATGTCGGCGTGACGATGGGCTATCTGGTGACCCTGGCGACGCCCAACGCCGCGACGGCGGACGCGATCCAGGCGCTGATGGGGTCGAACCCCTTCGCCACGGTGCAGGGCAACTACAACCTCAGCGCGTCGGGCTATGGCGAGAGCTATGCCGGCGCGTTCAGCGCCTACGGCCCCGATGGCGACAGCAGCTATAGCATGTTCACGCAGTGCGATGACGGCACCAACACCAGCTTTAGCGACCATAGCGGCGGCTGCGGGGCCGGCGCGTTCAACATCAACCTCGGCTTCGTGCGCGGCGATCAGTTCGCGGACGGCAATTCGAATTACTTCTACGCGGTGATGAACATCACCGCCGAAGCCGATGCCGGCATCGGCAATCTCGGCATCTGGCCCGGCGACGCGGCGGCGTTCATCGATCCGACGATCACGCTGTCCGGCCTGCTCGCGCCCTATGGCAATCTGCTGACGCTCGACGTGGGCGGCTTCGGTCCGCCGCAAGCGCAGTCAGCCGCGCCCGAACCGGCGAGCTGGGCGCTGATGCTGGGCGGCTTCGGCCTGATCGGCGCGACGATGCGCGGCCGGCGGACCAAAGTCCGCTTCGTTTGAGTGTTAAGGCGCGGCGGAGGCGATCAGCGTCCGCCGCGTTTGCCCATCCGGCTCTGCTTGGCCTTGCCGTACCTGGTCTGACGCGTGCCCGGTTTGCCCAGCGTCGAATTGCCGCGGATCGGCGCGTGGCTCGGCTCGTGCGGCAGGCCAAGCTCGTCGGCCTCGAGCTTCCTGATCTCGTCGCGCAGGCGGCCCGCTTCCTCGAACTCCAGGTCGGCTGCGGCGGCGCGCATCTTCTTTTCGAGATCCTCGATATACGCGCGCAGATTGTGGCCGACCATGTGCGGCGCGTCCTCGATGCCGGTTTCGACCGTCACCTGATCGCGCGACGACAGATGGCCGACGATGTCGCTGATACCGCGCCGGATCGTCTCGGGCGTGATGCCATTTTCGAGATTGAACGCCGCCTGCTTCTCGCGCCGGCGCGAGGTTTCGAGCATCGCGCGTTCCATCGATCCGGTGATGCGGTCGGCATAAAGGATGACCTTGCCGTCGACATTGCGCGCCGCGCGGCCGATCGTCTGGATCAGTGACGTCTCCGAGCGCAGGAAGCCCTCCTTGTCCGCATCGAGGATCGCGACCAGCCCGCATTCGGGGATGTCGAGCCCCTCGCGTAGCAGGTTGATCCCGACCAGCACGTCATAGACGCCCAACCGCAAGTCGCGGATCAGCTCGATCCGCTCGAGCGTCTCGACGTCCGAATGCATGTAGCGGACCTTCATGCCCGCCTCGTGCAGATATTCGGTCAGATCCTCGGCCATGCGCTTGGTCAGCGTCGTGACGAGCGAACGATAGCCCTTCTGCGCGGTCAGCTTGGCCTCGTGCACCAGATCGTCGACCTGGCTCTCGATCGGCCGCACCTCGACCGGCGGATCGATCAGTCCGGTCGGGCGGATCACCTGTTCGGAGAAGACGCCGCCGGTCCGCTCCATCTCCCACGGCCCCGGCGTCGCCGAGACATAGACCGATTGCGGGCGCATCGCGTCCCATTCGTTGAAGCGCAACGGCCGATTGTCGATGCACGACGGCAGGCGGAAGCCATATTCGGCGAGCGTGATCTTCCGCCGATGATCGCCGCGCGCCATGCCGCCGATCTGCGGCACCGTCTGATGGCTCTCGTCGACGAACAGCAGCGCGTTCTCCGGCAGATATTCGAACAGGGTCGGCGGCGGCTCGCCCGGCAGCCGGCCGGTCAGGAAGCGGCTGTAATTCTCGATGCCCGCGCAACTGCCGGTTGCCGCGATCATCTCCAGATCGAAATGGACGCGCTGCTCCAGCCTTTGCGCTTCCAGCAACTTGCCCTCGATCTGCAATTCCTTGAGCCGCTCGGCCAGCTCGAACTTGATCGCCTCGGTCGCCTGCTTGAGCGTCGGCCCCGGCGTCACATAATGGCTGTTGGCGTAGACCCGGACTTCCTTGAGCGTCGCCGAGGTCTTGCCGGTCAGCGGATCGAATTCGGTGATCTGCTCGATCTCGTCGCCGAAGAAGGCGATCCGCCACGCGCTGTCCTCATAATGCGACGGGAAGATTTCGAGCGTGTCGCCGCGCACGCGGAAATTGCCGCGCTGGAAGGCCGCGTCGTTGCGCTTGTATTGAAGCGCGACCAGCTTGCGGATGATCTCGCGCTGGTCGACCGTCTGGCCGGTCTTCAGGTCGAAGATCATCGCCGAATAGGTCTCGACCGAGCCGATGCCGTACAGGCACGACACCGACGCCACGATCAGCACGTCGTCGCGCTCGAGCAACGACCGCGTCGCCGAATGGCGCATCCGGTCGATCGCCTCGTTCACCGAGCTTTCCTTCTCGATGTACGTGTCGGACCGGGGCACATAGGCCTCGGGCTGGTAGTAATCGTAATAGCTGACGAAGAACTCGACCGCATTATCGGGGAAGAAGCTCTTGAATTCGCCGTACAATTGCGCGGCGAGTATCTTGTTGGGGGCAAGGATCAACGCCGGCCGCTGCAGGCTCTCGATCACCTTGGCCATGGTGAAGGTCTTGCCGGATCCGGTCACGCCCAGCAGCACCTGATCGCGCTCGCCGCCTCTGGCCTGCTCGACCAGTTCGGCGATCGCGGTCGGCTGATCGCCCGCCGGTTCATATTCCGCCACCAGCCGGAAAGCCTTGCCGCCCTGGCTCTTCTCGGGCCGCTCGGGACGATGGGGGACGAACGTCTCGCCGGTTTCCGGCTCGGCGAGACTCGTGCGGATCTGGATTGCCATATCCACGCTATATGGGCGTTGCGGGCACTCGGTTCCAGCCGGCCTGCTGTCAGCATCATGTCAGCAGTCAGCCTCGGCCGGCACGCACGCCTTCGCATTTGCGTAACCCAACCCGCTCTTTATAGCGGCTCCAAGACCTCAGCAGCCGGATATCCATGCCTGTAGCCCGCGGACTTTCCGTCCAGCGCCTTCGACAGCTTGCCACCGGCGGTGCCGCGAGCATCGCGATGAGCGTCGCCGTCACCAACGTGCTGCGCATCGTCAGCAGCATGACGCTGACGCGCCTGCTCGATTCGCATGCGTACGGCGTCGTCGGCGTGATCACCTCGATCACCGTCGTGCTGGCGATGCTGTCCGATATCGGCCTGCTCGGCTTCATCGTCCGCCACAAGGACGGCGACGACCCCACTTTCCTCGACCAGATCTGGACGTTGCGCGCGCTGCGCGGGCTCGGCCTCACGATTGCGATGGCGGTGCTGGCCAAGCCCGCCGCGATCCTGCTGGGCAAACCCGAACTGACGCCGGTGATCGCGGTCTGGAGCCTCAGCTTCCTGCTCGACGGCCTGTCGTCGCTCGCCTTCGCCACCGCGATCCGCAATCAGCAGCTCTGGCGGCTGAGCTCGCTCGATCTCGCGTCCAACGTCATGATGCTTTTGGTCTCGATCAGTTTCGCTCTGGTGTGGCCGAACTATTGGGCGATGATCGCCGGCATGGGCGCGGGCGCGATCCTCAAGCTCATCCTGTCCTACGTCCTGTTTCCGGCGACGCGCCGTCGCTTTCATTTCCATCGCGGGCGCTCGCGCGAATTGTGGCAATTCTCGCGCTTCATCGCGCTGTCGAGCATGCTGTCGCTGCTGATCTTGCAGTCCGACAAACTGGTGCTGGCGCGGCTGATGCCGCTTTCGGCCTTCGGCCTCTATGCGATTGCGGTCACGCTTTCGTCCGCGCCCGGATCGCTCGCTTCGCCTTACGCCACCCGCATCCTCTACCCGATCTATGCCCGGATCGCGCGCGAGGCGCCGGATGCGCTGCGCGGCACTTATTATCGGGCGCGGCGCAATTTCTCCCTGCTCTACATGTTCGCGGTCGGCGGCATGCTGGGCAGCGCGCCGCTGATCATCGCGATCCTGTACGATCCGCGCTATCGCGGCGTCGCGCCCTTCCTCGAACTGATCACGATTTCGGCGGTGCTGCGCATGTCGAGCCTCGCCGCGAACGAGGTCATGGTCGCGACCGGCCGCATGAACGTGACTTTCCTCGCCAACGTGTTCCGCGTCGCATGGCTCGCGATCGGCGGCGGCATCGGACTGTGGACGGGCAACATCATGCTGCTGGTGGCGATGGTCGGCACGACCGAACTGCCAGGCATGATCTGTTACTGGTGGTTCCTGCACCGCGCCCATTTGCTCGATCTGCGCGAGGAGGCTTATGGCCTGGCGGCGGGCGGCACCGGCGCCGGCCTCGGCTGGCTGTTGGCCATGACCGTGCTCCATCTGTTTCCGGGGCTATGACGATGGCATTCGATCTCGGCTTCTATCTCGCCCGCATCGGCCTCAAGGAGCCGCCGGCGGCAACCGCCGAGGGCCTCGCCATACTCCAGCACGCGCACCGGCTGGTGATCCCGTTCGAGAATCTCGACGTCATCCTCGGCCGTGGCATCGCGATCGACAGCGCGTCGGTGTTCGCCAAGCTCGTGACCGCGCGGCGCGGCGGCTATTGTTTCGAGCAGAACCGCCTGTTCGGCGACGCGCTCGACGCGCTGGGCTTCGTCTGGCGGCCTTTGCTCGGGCGCGTCTGGCTCGGCTACGAAGGACCGCCGCCGGGCAAGACGCATGCTTTGTGCCTCGTCACGATCGACGGGCAGGATTGGATCGCGGACGCGGGCTTCGGCGGTTCCTATGCGCCGCCGATGCCGCTTGCCGACGGTGAGACCGCGCCCGCGCCCGACGGCTCCCAGTTCCGGCTGATGCGCGATCCGCTTTACGGCTGGATGCTCGAGCGCGAAGGCCATCCCGGCGCCACCGACGGCCGCGGCGCACAAGAAGGCTGGGTTCCGCAATATAGCTTCACGCTCGATCCGGTGTTCGCGGCGGACCTCGCTATGTCCAACCACTGGACCTCGACCGCGCCCGGGACCCGTTTCACGCAATTGCGCATCGTCAGCGTCGCCTTGCCCCATGGCTATGCCGCCATGACCGACCGCTTCTACCGCCGCCGCAATGGCGAGCAGGAGGCGTCGGGCGATATCGAGGATCCACGCGTCTATCGCCTGCGCCTCAGCATGATGTTCGGCATCGATCTGAGCGCAGACGAGGTCGCCGCGCTCGGCCTGTTCCAGCAAGCGGCATGAAACGCGCCGCGCCTCTCCGTTCGATCCTCGGCGGCGCGGCGGGCAATCTGGTCGAATGGTTCGACTGGTATGTTTACTCGGCCTTCTCGCTCTATTTCGCGAAAGCCTTCTTCCCGGGCCAGGACCAGACCGCCCAGTTCCTCGCGACCAGCGGCATCTTCTGGATCGGCTTCCTGATGCGCCCGATCGGCGGCTGGCTGCTCGGCCGGATCGGCGACCGCTATGGCCGCCGCACCGCGCTCGCGTGGAGCGTGGCGCTGATGGGCGGCGGCTCGCTGCTCCTCGCCGCGATACCCGGTTATGCGCAGATCGGGATCGCCGCGCCGATCCTGCTGATGTGCGCGCGCATCGTCCAGGGCCTCAGCCTCGGCGGCGAATATGGCGCGGCCGCCACCTACCTGTCCGAGATCGCGCCCGAAGGGCGGCGCGGCCTGTGGTCCAGCTTCCAATATGTCACGCTCTATGGCGGCCAGTTGCTCGCTTTGGCCTTCCTGCTCGGCCTGCAGGCGAGCGGCGCGAGCGAGGCCGCGATGTCGGGCTGGGGCTGGCGGCTGGCGTTCGTGGTCGGCGCCGCCCTCGCCTTCGGCGTCTATCTGCTCCGCCGCAATATCGACGAGAGCCCGGTCTTCGCCAGCGAAGCCGCGCCCGAGCGGCGGGCGGGCGGCATCGCGGAATTGTGGTTCAACCATCGCCGTGCGGTGCTGATCGCGTTCGGGCTCGCCATCGGCAGCAACGTCGCTTTCTATACCTACACGACCTATATGCAGAAATATCTGGTGGTTAGCTCCGGCTTCGCCAAACCGGCCGCAAGTCAGATCTGCGCGCTCGCGACGATCATCGCGATCCTGCTCCAGCCCGCATTGGGCGTGCTGTCCGATCGGATCGGGCGCAAGCCTTTGCTCTACTGGTTCGCGATCGGCGGCATCGTCGGCACCGTCCCGCTGATGACCGCGATCGGCCGCACGCACAATCCGCTGGTCGCCTTCGCGCTGGTGCTGACGGCCCTGGTGATCCTGTCGGGCGCGACCGCGACCAATGCGATCGTCAAGGCGGAGCTGTTCCCGCCCCATGTCCGCGTGCTCGGTGTCGGCCTGCCCTATGCGATCAGCCAGTCGATCTTCGGCGGCTCGGCCGAAGCGGTCGCGCTCAGCCTCAAGCAGGCCGGCCATGAAAGCTATTATTTCTGGTACGTCACCGCGATGATCGGTGTTGCGCTGGTGGCCACGATCGCGTTGCGCGAGAGGCGGGGGATCTAGGCTTTCAGTGGCCGCTTTCGACCCAGTTGCGGCCGTTTCATGTTTCTGCAAGGCTACCTAAATGCGGCCCTTCCCAATGATCAGTTTGAGCTTCTTTGCGCTTTCCTCATGTGGAGCGAAAGAAGTTCAAATAGCTGCTGATCGATGTTGGTCAGTTTCAGCCGGAGACAAGGTCGCGGGTACCGCGATCCTCTCAACATTCAAACAACGGTGTACCGAATGCGGGGCCAACGTGGGCGGACGAAACTGCGTCCCCGCGGGCCTTAGCATCGAGAACGACGACGTCCGGCGGTCGTATTACCGCATCGTACAAGCGGCTCCTGCGCGCAAATTCGGTATCGTCGAACGAGAGGTGTATCTCTCAGGAAAGGTCGTCTCCGACGCTACCGGAAAGCCTTTGATCATCGCCGACCAGCTGCGGCCAATTGATTGATCAGCAGACAACTCGCGACGGCTGCATTTTTGATACGCGCTAAGAGCAGACTTTCCCGAAACCACCAGTTGCGGCCGGCGAATAGCCACCCACCGCTATCGTATCGGCGGCACGTCCCAGTTCACGCCGACTTCCATCGCCCGGAACCGGCCCGGCGCGATGCCGCGTTGGGCCAGCGTCGCGCGCAGCAGATTGGGCGGATCGTTGATCCCTTCGCTCGACAGCTTGAACGTGCCCCAGTGCACCGCCAGCGCATTGGCCGCGCCCAGCTTCTGAAAGGCGTCGACCGCTTCGACCGGGCCGATATGATTGCCGCTCATCACGTCGCGCGGCTGGTATGCGCCGATCGGAATCAGCGCCAGCCGATAAGGCCCGTCCCTGGCGTCCTCGATCTGCCAGCTGCCGTCGCCGGGGCCGGTATCGCCCGCGAAGAACAGATTGCCGCCCGGCAGGGTCACCGCGAAGCCCGACCACAAGGCGCGGTCGCGATCCTTCATCCAGCGCGAGCCCCAATGATGGACGCGCTCGATCGTGACGATGATGCCGGGCCGCACCGCGACCTTCTGCCCCCAGTCGCGCGCCACCGAAGGCACGCCCGCGCTTTTCAGGATCGTGTCGTTGCCGAGGCTGGTGACGATCAAAGGATGATCGCGATCCCACAATCTCCTGAGCGTGGGCAGGTCCATATGATCCCAGTGATCGTGGCTGACGAGCACCAGATCGATATGTGGCAAATCGGCAAAGGCGATGCCGGGATCGCGCACGCGCGAAGGCCCGAGCCGGCCCCATGGCCCCGCATGTTGCGCATAGATCGGATCGGTCAGGATGTTGATCCCGCCCGACTGCACCAAAACGGTCGAATGGCCGATCCAGGTGACGACCATCCGCTTCGGATCGGTGACCACCGCGGCATGGCCGTGCGGCGTCGCGACATGCTTCGGCCAGGGCGCCTTGTCGTCCAGCCGGCGCAGGCGCAGCGCGACGCCGAGCAGCCCGCTCTTCTGCAAGCCGCCGGTGCCCTGCTCGCCCTCGGGATTGAAGAAATGCCGGCCGTCATAATGGCCGCTGACCGGCCCGCGATAATAGATGCGGTCGAGGAAGGGCGGCACCAAAGTCGGCACCAGGAGCAGCACGATCAGCGCGCCCAGCAGCAGCCGCCACGCCCAGCTCCAGATCCGCTTCATGGCGTGCCCCATCGCGGGGTGCCTTAGCCCAACAATACGCTTGCGAACAGGGGGCTGATCACATCGACGGCAAGATTTGGTTCGCCAGACGGCGGCGACGTCCAAACACAATTGACAAAGCTACGAACCATTGTGTAAACACAACATATCATCCGCTACCAGCTACGGGGCGTTACAATTTTATACAATCGCATCGCCCTGTTCCGAGCCGAGCGTGGCGTCTCTCGCCGCGATCTCGCCGAGGCGGTGGGCGTCAATAACCAGACGATCGGCTATCTAGAGCGCGGCGATTACAAACCCAGCCTCGAGCTCGCGATGAAGATCGCCGCCTTCTTCGGCGTGCCGATCGAATTGCTCTTTTCCTTTCGCCCCTTCGAATCCGTCGCCGACACGCTGCGCCGCGCCGCCGCGGTGGGAGAATGACCGCCATGACCCTGCTCGAGAAAATGGACCGCGCCGTCTACGCGACCGGCATCGACCGCATCATCTTCATGAAATTCAAGCCGCGCACCCTGCGCTGGACGCCCCTGGTCGTGCTCGCGGTCATGGTCGCGGGCTATGTACTGATGGCGAAAAACGCGAGCTTCCCCGATCGCAATTTTCTGATCGGGTGGGCGCTATTCTACAGCGCATTCCTCGCTGCGGCTTTCGCACGCGTCTTCGGCCCGCGCTTCACGGCGACCGCGCTCAGTCCGCTGGATGAGCGCGAACTGATGGTGAAAGCGCGCGCGCATGCCGTCTCCGGCGTTGTGGTCGCCTCTTTCGCCATGCTGGGCTGTTTTTACATGGCAAGCGCGGATCTGCTGGGCCTCTGGCATCCCCATGTCGTAACCGACTGGGTCAATCTCGGCTTTGGACTTCAGGCGGTTGGAATGCTCCTGCCCACGCTGATCGCCAGCTGGATGCAGCCGCGCCCCCTCGTTGACGACGAGGACTGACCCGCCGCCCGGCCACCGCCGGGTCGTCGGCTAAACTCTCTCCAGCAATTTTTCGCGGGCGATCTTCTCGCGCCACACCAAAGGCCCCGTGTGGTGGACGCTGACACCCTCAGAGTCGACCGCAACAGTCACCGGCATGTCTTTGACATCGAACTCGTAAATCGCTTCCATGCCCAGATCCTCGAACCCGACCACCTTGGCGCCCTTGATCGCACGCGCGACCAGATAGGCCGCGCCGCCGACCGCCATCAGGTAAGCCGATTTGGCTTCCTTGATCGCCGCGATCGCGACCGGTCCGCGCTCGGCCTTGCCGACCATCGCCAGCAGCCCCTGGTCGAGCATCATCCTCGTGAACTTGTCCATGCGGGTCGCGGTGGTGGGGCCGGCCGGGCCGACCACCTCGTCGCCAACCGGATCGACCGGGCCGACATAATAGATGACGCGGCCCTTGAACTGGACCGGCAGTTGCTCGCCCTTCGCCAGCATGTCGGCGATGCGCTTGTGCGCGGCGTCGCGCCCGGTCAGCATCTTGCCGTTGAGCAAAAGCCGGTCGCCCGGTTTCCAGCTCGCGACAACATCGGGCGTTAAACTATTGAGATCGACCCGGATCGACTCCTTCGACGGCGTCCATTCGACCTTGGGCCAATCGTTCAGATCGGGCGTCTCGAGCAAGGCAGGCCCTGACCCGTCGAGATGGAAATGCGCGTGCCGCGTGGCGGCGCAATTGGGGATCATCGCGATCGGCAGGCTCGCGGCGTGCGTCGGCCAGTCGAGGATCTTGACGTCGAGCACGGTCGACAAGCCGCCCAGCCCCTGCGCGCCGATGCCGAGCGCGTTGACCTTCTCGAACAATTCGATCCGCAGCTCTTCGATCTTGTTGGACGGCCCACGCTGGCGGAGCTGCGCCATGTCGATATCGCCCATCAGCGATTCCTTGGCGAGCAGCATCGCCTTCTCGGCGGTACCGCCGATGCCGATGCCGAGCATGCCGGGCGGACACCAGCCCGCGCCCATCTGCGGCACCGTCTCCAGCACCCAGTCGACGATCGAATCGCTCGGATTCATCATCTTGAACTTGGACTTGTTCTCGCTGCCGCCGCCCTTGGCCGCGACGATCACCTCGACATGGTGGCCGGGCACCATCTCCACATGCAGGACCGACGGCGTATTGTCCCTGGTGTTGACCCGCCCGAACGCGGGATCGGCGAGGATCGAGGCGCGGAGCTTGTTCTCGGGGAAGAGGTAGGCGCGGCGCACGCCTTCATCGACCACGTCCTGCAGGCTGCGCGATCCGTCGGCGAAGCGGCAATCCTGCCCCCATTTCACGAACACCGTGACGATACCCGTATCCTGGCAGATCGGGCGATGCCCTTCCGCGCACATCCGGCTGTTGGTCAATATCTGCGCGATCGCGTCCTTGGCGGCGGGCGACTGCTCCGCCTCATAGGCCTCGCCCAGCGCGCGGATATAATCCATCGGGTGGAAGTAGGAGATGTACTGGAGCGCGTCGGCGACGCTCTCGATCAGATCGGCTTCGCGGATGATCGTGGTCATGGTTCGCCCCTAGCGCCGCCTTTTCCCGGATGCGAGCCGCACCCGCAACGAGGCGCGAAAAACTGACTCTTTTGGAAGCGTCAAGCAGACAATCTGCTGTCACAGAAATTAAACATCTTGTGCGCGTGAATCGGTAGTGACACTATCTGTTGTGTCGGCACCAGGGGGTCCGGCGCTAGATTGAGAAACGCGGGAGCAATCACCATATTGCTTCCGGAGCCACCGGCCCTGTGGAACACGGGGATGGAACGGCTTGTTGCGGTCTCGATCCTTGCCCCCTCTGGCGATGCGCGTAGCATCCCGGGGGATACGTCCCCCGAGTCGAACGAATTGAGAACAAAATTAGGGGAACGGGCGATGGACCTTTCGAGCAGCAGCGATCGGGAAACGAACGATATGGCCACCCTCTTGGACGCGGCGGAAATTGCCCCAGTAGAGCCTGGTGCCGAGCCTGCCGCCGAAACCGGCAGCAAACGGCGCGACAAGCCGTTTCCGCTCGACGTCGATCATTCGCGCGACGCGCTCCTGACCGACTTCGGCAAGGACACGCTCAAGGACCGTTATCTGCTCCCGGGCGAATCCTACCAGGATCTGTTCGTGCGCGTTGCCTCGGCTTATGCCGACGATCAGGCGCACGCCCAGCGCATCTACGATTATATTTCGCGCCTGTGGTTCATGCCCGCGACCCCCGTTCTCTCGAACGGCGGCACCGGGCGCGGCCTGCCCATCTCCTGCTTCCTCAACTCGGTCGACGACAGCCTCAACGGCATAGTCGACACCTGGAACGAGAATGTGTGGCTCGCCTCGCGCGGCGGCGGCATCGGCACCTATTGGGGCAGCGTCCGCGGCATCGGCGAGCCGGTCGGCTTGAACGGCAAGACCAGCGGCATCATCCCGTTCGTACGCGTGATGGACAGCCTCACCCTCGCGATCAGCCAGGGCTCGCTGCGGCGCGGTTCGGCGGCGGTCTATCTCGACGTCGCCCATCCCGAGATCGAGGAATTCCTCGAAATCCGCAAACCCTCGGGCGACTTCAACCGCAAGGCGCTCAACCTGCACCATGGCGTGCTGCTGACCGACGAATTCATGGAAGCCGTCCGCAACGGCACCAGCTTCGATCTGAAGTCGCCCAAGGACGGCTCGAAGCGCGGCGAAGTCGATGCGCGCTCACTCTTCCAGAAGCTGGTCGAGACCCGTCTCGCCACCGGCGAGCCGTACATCGTGTTCGCCGACACGGTGAACCGCGCGATGCCCAAGCATCACCGCGATGTCGGTCTCAAGGTCTCGACCTCGAACCTCTGCTCGGAAATCACGCTGCCGACCGGGCGCGACCAATATGGCGAGGCCCGCACCGCGGTCTGCTGCCTGTCGTCGCTCAGCCTCGAGACGTGGGACGAGTGGAACGGCGAGAAGGGCTTCATCGAGGACGTGATGCGCTTCCTCGACAATGTCCTGCAGGACTTCATCGACCGTGCCGAGCCCGGCATGGAGCGCGCCCGCTATTCGGCCGAGCGCGAGCGTTCGGTGGGCCTCGGCGTGATGGGCTTCCACTCCTTCCTCCAGGCGCGCAACCTGCCGTTCGAAGGCGCGATGGCGAAGTCGTGGAACATGCGCATCTTCAAGCACATCCAGGCGCAGGTGAACGAAGCCTCGATGCATCTCGCCAACGAACGCGGGCCCTGCCCCGACGCCGCCGACATGGGCGTGATGGAGCGTTTCAGCTGCAAGACCGCGATCGCGCCGACCGCTTCCATCAGCATCATCTGCGGCGGCACCAGCGCCTGCATCGAGCCGATCCCGGCCAACATCTACACCCACAAGACGCTATCGGGCTCCTTCTCGATCAAGAATCCGTATCTGGAGAAACTGCTCAGCGAGAAGAGCAAGAACTCCGACGCGGTGTGGAACACGATCCTCGAGCAGGGCGGCTCGGTCCAGCATCTCGATTTCCTCTCGGCCGAGGAAAAGGACGTGTTCAAGACCAGCTTCGAGATCGACCAGCGCTGGCTGATCGAACTCGCCGCCGATCGTACGCCCTATATCGACCAGGCGCAGTCGCTGAACCTGTTCATCCCCGCCGATGTCGAGAAGTGGGACCTGCTGATGCTCCACTTCCGTGCGTGGGAGCTCGGCATCAAGTCGCTCTATTACCTCCGCTCCAAGTCGATCCAGCGCGCGGGCTTCGCCGGCGGCGTCGAGGCCGACAACACCTCGGTCCTGCGCACGATCGAGGTCGAGGCGAAGGATTATGACGAGTGTCTGGCCTGCCAGTGATCCCCCGGATCACTGGTCGATCGGCCGGCACTCTGGCCTGCCAATAAGCGGCGGGCTGTAAGCTTCCCGGAGCGGGGAAAAGAAAGGGGCGCCGTTACCGGCGCCCCTTTTGCTTTCTGTCGTCATGCCGGACTTGTTCCGGCATCCACCGGGAGGAAAGCCCCAAGCCGCGGAGTGGACCCCGGAACAAGTCCGGGGTGACGGTAGAAGCGGGGCGTCGCCGTGGCGACGCCCCGTCAGGCTTAAGCCTCTTCCTCGAACGTCACCGCGACCGCGGCATTGGCCGACAGACGCACCTTGTCGCCCTCGACCTCGGCGACCAGGCCGCCCGAGATATAATGATGATGGCCTTCGTGGCTGCCTTCGCCCGAATCGGACTTGGTCAGCTTGATGCGGTCGCCGTCGACATGGTCGACCGTGCCGACATGGACGCCGTCGGCGCCGATCACTTCCATATGTTCCTTGATCCGGGACAGATCAGCCATTTTCATTCTCCTTTGAAAGACACGGGCCGAACGCACAAAAACCGGGAAAGCCGCATCGTTTCGACGCGCGACTCGCGGCCGGTCGTTCCGGAGCCGTCATACACCGCATCGGCGTCGCTTTCATGTAGCGCGGCAGATGGTAAGACGGGCGCCAGCAGGGATCGAAGGGCCGCTATGACCGTCAGCCAGGACGCACCATCTGCCGGCCATTTGCGCCGCGCCGACGAAAACCCGGACGCGGCCGCGTTCGGCGCCAATCCCGAGACGCACAAGCTCGATTCCTATCCCGGCCTCGACTGGCTGCGCTTCGCGCTCGCCTCGACCGTGGCGCTCGCGCATGAGGGCGTTCCCTTCCCCGGCCCGATCTCGGCGGGGCTCGCGGTCGATATCTTCCTGGCACTCAGCGGCTGGCTGATCGGCGGCATCCTGATCGCGACCCCGGTTGCGGGCCTGCCGCGCTTCTTCTTCAACCGCGCGACCCGCATCTGGATCCCCTACGCGGTCGCGATCCTGCTGGTGTACGGGCTGGCGGTCGCCAAGGAAGGGGCCGGCCTCAACTGGCTCAAATACCTCTTCTACGACGTCACCTTCACCCACTACACCTTCACGACCTTCCCGCGCGCGCTCATGGAAATGCCGCTCGGCGGCACCGGCAACCATTTCTGGAGCCTGTCGATCGAGGAGCAATTCTATTTGCTCGCGCCGATCGTGATGTTGACGCTCCCGTTCGGCAAGAAGCTGTGGCTGTGGCTGGTGCTGAGCGCCCTGCTGGTCGGGTTCGAGGTGCGCGCCGCGCCGATCGCATTGGGCGTCGCCGCCGCGATCACCCAGCGCGATTATGGCGCGTGGCAGGCGAAGCGCGTCGCGCACTGGCTGCTGGTCGCGCTCACCGCGATCCTGCTCGCGGCGATGTGGCGCTACGACGTCACCCCGCTCCATGCCCTGTTCTCGATCGGCGTGGTGCTGTCGCTGGCCTTTATCGGTCCGCGCGCGCGGATCGGGCTGTTCTTCGGCGCGATCTCCTATCCGCTCTATCTCAACCACTGGATCGGCGCGTTCGCGATGCACGTCGTCGCCAAGGTCACGGGGCCCCTGCCCGCCGTGATCGCGGTCGCGATCGCCTATGGCGGCGCGGTGCTGGTCGGCATCGCCAGCTGGTTCTTCGTCGATCGGCTGGTGATGAAGCGCCGCGCCGGCTGGTACAGCCCCGCGCGCGGCCGCGCCTTGGGCGGGATCGCTTATGCGCTGGTCGGGATCGGCCTGATCGGCGGCACCGTCATCTATCTCAACGGCGGTTAAGCCGCGTTTTGCTGGGCTGAAGCCGCACCGGCCCGCACCCCCACCGGCCTCCCAATCAGTTTATTCTATGGGAGGCCGGGTGGGCGTGCGGGCCGGTGCGGCGCCGTTTCAGTGAAACTGGAACAGAAAACTAACCCGCGCTTTCCCGATAATAGAGCCGATAGACGCGCTGCATCGCGAACAGCATGCCGCCGACGAACGCCAGCACCGGCAGCCCGATCGCGAGCATCGGCCGCAGCCCCAGCTGCGTCAGCACGTTCGTCACCGGCGTCACGCCCTCATGGCCGACATAGGCCGGCAGCGCGAGCAGGCCGATCACGATCAGGATCCGCATCACGCGCCGCGCCCACGGCGCATGCTCCTGCCGCCGGGCGCGCGCGAACGCCACGCTGAACACCAGCAATGCGCCGCCGGCATAGGTCAGCACCTGCGGCAGCGACGCGACATTGTCGAACCAGTGGATCACGTCGCCGCGCAGCGACAGCACCAGCCCGCCGAGCAGGATCGCCGCTCCGCCCCACGCCGCCGCGCGCGCCAGATCGGGGCGCTGGTCGTTCTGGCCGATCCACAGCCCGATCGCGAGCCCCACCATCGCGTGGCCCAGCATCTCCGGATAGGAATAGCGCGTCACCAGCAGCAGCCGCCCGAAATTGACGAAGCCACTCGTGTCGGACTCGATCCACAGCCAGGAAAACAGGGCCGACAGCAGATAGCTCACCGCCGCCGCCACCAAAGCCGCCACGATCGGATAGCGCGCGCGGCCGATCAGCCGTAGCCATTCGGGCGCGGTCAGCACCATCAGCAGATAGAAGCACAGCACGCCGAAGAAGAGCTCGGTCGGCCATTGCGCGTCGAACCCGCCGGTGTGCAGATACAGGTCGGCGGTGCGCACCACGCCCAGCACCAGGATGGCGCCGCCGATGATCGCCACGCGCGTCCGCCGCCAGCTTGTCAGCCGCTCGGGATTCTTGCGCGCGACCGGCGCCTGGAAATAGCCGAGCCCGACCCCGAACACGACCGCGAAGCCGGGCGTGCCCGCGCGGAAGATCGGCACCAGCCAGTGATAGATCTCCATCCCCCCCGGGCCGAACTTGCCGAACAGGAAGGGCGACCAGTGGCTGACGATCACCAGCATCACCAGCACCGCGCGCGTCATGCTGATCGCATCGGTGGTGACCGCGCGCAGGCCGCGCGGGCCGCCCGCGCCGGGAGCGACGCCGAACTGGTCGGTCGCCTCGGCATCGGCCGCGATCTCGGCGATCGTGCGGCCTTCGAAAATCTGCTGGGTCAGCGACTTCGGAACGCCCGCGCGCTCCATCTTGATCATCACCGTGATCGCCGACAGCGAATCCCCGCCGATATCGAAGAAGCTCTCATGCTTGCCGATCGGAGACACGCCGAGCGCGTCGGTCCAGATCGCGGCGATCTCGCGCTCGCGGTCGGTCAATTCCCCATCATCGTCAGCATCGCCGGCGCCGGATGACGCCGCCACCGCCGCCGGCGCCGCGCCGTACAGATCGGTGATCTCGCCGCGCCTTACCTTGCCGGTATCGGTGCGCGGGATCGACGGCACTTCGGTCACGCTCACATCCGCCGCGCCCAGCCCGAAGCCGAGCGCGATCGCGCGCGCCTTGTCCTGCAGCGGCTTCACCGCGACGCCGGGCAGATGACAGACCAGCACCGCCTCGCCGCGCAACGGATCCTTGCGCGCCGCGACCGCGATCTTCGCCCCGTCCGGCCCCAGCGCCTCGGCCAGCCTTTGTTCGAACAATTCGGCCGGCACCTTGATGCCGCTGACGTTGAGCAGATGGTCCGACCGCCCCCGGAAATGGACGAAGCCCTGCGCGTCGATCGCGCCCAGATCGTTGGTGGTGAGCCAGCCGTCCGCATCCGCGATCGGGGTCACGCCCGTTTCGGTCAAAATCCCGTCGGCGACATGCGGCCCGCGGATCGCGATCCGTCCCTCGCCGTCGATCCGCACCCGATCGGGCGCTTCGGCCTGGCCCACGCTCTCCAGCGCCGCGCCCTTGGTGTCGGATACGACCAGAAAGGTCGTGCGGGACGCCTCGGTCAGCCCGTAATGCTGGACGATCCGCGCCTTGGGGAACAGCGCGCGTACCGCCGTCTTTTCCTCCGCGCTCATATATTGGCTGCCGATCTCGAGCCATTTGAGCTTCGGCCCGGCCGCCGCGATCAGGTCGCTCTGCTGGATCAGGATGCGGAGCAAGGTCGGCACCGCCGACAGGGCGTTCACCTCGCCCCGCATCAGCATGTCGGCCAGCTCGTCGGGGCGGAAACCGTTCGGCGGCAGATAGGCCTTGCCGCCCACCGCCGCGATCGCCCGCGCCCGCCCCAGCCCGAACGAGAAGGTCACCGGCACGCCGACATATTCGCGGATGCTGTCATCGATCCGCATCACATCATTGAGCCGGCGCGTGACGTCGCTCAGCGCGCGGCGGCTGAGCAAGATCGGCTTGGGCGTGCCGGTCGTGCCCGACGTGAAGCTGATCTGCGCGGGCGCGGGATCGTCGTCGAGCGGCAGGCTCTCGTCGAACCAGCCGCCGCCGGCCTCGACCATCAGCCGTTCGGCGATCGGCCAGTGGGGAAGCGTCAGCGTCGCGGGATCGTCGGTCGGGACGATCACGTCGCGCGCGCGCCACGCGGCGAATATCTGATGCAGATAAGCGGGCGAGCTCACTTTCTGGAGAGCGATCACACGCACCGCACCGACCTCGATCATCTCACCCCCTGTGGCGACCTCCCGGCCTTATCCGCCGCCCGGTCCCAAGTCCAACTCTACGCCGCAATGCAGCGCGATGCGGGAACGACTGGTCTGAAGCCTATCCGTCATGCCGGACTTGCCTGCCCCAGCGAAGGCTGGGGTTCCGGCATCCACCCCATCCACAAGCGCAGCGTCCGTATCCCTTCATCCGTCACCCCGGACTTGTTCCGGGGTCCACGGTGCCGCACGGACAGCGTTCATGGCTCAAAGGGTGAGCCCGCCCGTCGGTGGACCCCGGAACAAGTCCGGGGTGACGGCGCGGAATGTGATGCCGACCGCCCGTTCAGTCGTCATCCCCGCCTGCACGGGAATGACCGCCAGGACACTCACCCCACGGGCGGTGCCATTGATCCCCCAGGGCTGGACTCCCCCGCGCCCCGGCGTAGCTTTGCCCCGCAAACCAGCGGCGGAATCGCAACCATGCACTCACTCTATTTCGTCATCATCGTCGTCGCCCTGCTGCTGGCGGGCGCGATCGCGTTCGGGCGCGGCGACCCGGATTCCATGCCCAGACAGACCCGGATCGTGCTGATCGTCAGCGGCCTCGCGGTCGCGATCCTGGCGGCCTGGCTGTCGACACGGCCCGGGCCCTGAACGACCCATCCACAGCCCCCTATATACCTGTGGAAAAGGCCGCATTCACGCTAGACTTTGTGGCGAATGGGCGTAGCTTTCCCTATATATACACATGTTCGCGCTGTGTTCCGTGGGAGGCTGTTTGTGATGAATGAATGGCCGATTTCGATGCGGAAAGCCGCCCGTTTCGCGGTGCTGGCGCTGCCGATCCTGCTCGCCGGCTGCGCGACGCAGATGCAGGGCGTGGTCAAGCCCGAAGCGCCCGGTTTCCTGTTCGGCCTCGTCCAGGGCTTCATCGCGCCGGTGACGTTCATCGTCTCGCTCTTCGACCATGACGTCGCGGTCTATGCCGTCCCCAACGATGGCGGCTGGTACAATTTCGGTTTCGTCCTCGGCATCGGCGGCTTTGCCGGCGGCGCCAGCCAGACGCGCAGGTAGGCATGACCAGTCTGCGCGAGACCTGGGAAGTGTTGAAGGCGCCCGTATTCTGGGTGATCATCGCCGTGCTGACGGCCTGGGCCGCGCTCGGCATGTGGCTGGAGATGCGGATCGGCTGGCCTGATCGCTACGGTTTCCACTGCCAGGGCAAGGCCTGTTGGATGTCTGATTTGTGGCATAGCCCGATCCTGCTCCACGGCGGCTATCTCGGCGAATATGCGCTCTTCGCCTGGATCTGGTCGATGCCCGCCTTTCTCGCCACTTTCTTCATCTGGTCGCGACGTGCCAAGCGCGGCGCCGACCATCCCCCACACGATCATCCAAAATTCTGACCGGAGTATCCGTCCATGCCCCTCCTGCAAGCCTCGCGCTCCTACAAGCCCTTCGAATATCCGTGGGCGTTCGAATATTGGAAGCGCCAGCAGCAGCTCCACTGGCTCCCCGAAGAGGTGCCGTTGGGCGAGGATTGCCGCGACTGGGCGCAGAAGCTCTCGGACCACGAGCGCAACCTGCTCACGCAGATCTTCCGCTTCTTCACGCAGGCCGATGTCGAGGTGCAGGATTGCTACCACGAAAAATACGGCCGCGTGTTCAAGCCGACCGAGATCAAGATGATGCTGACCGCCTTCTCCAACATGGAGACGGTCCACATCGCCGCCTACAGCCACCTGCTCGACACGATCGGCATGCCCGAGAGCGAATATTCGGCCTTCCTCCAGTACAAGGAGATGAAGGACAAGCATGACTATCTGAGCACGTTCGGCGTCGACACCGACGAGGATATCGCGCGCACCTTGGCGATGTTCGGCGGCTTCACCGAGGGGCTCCAGCTCTTCGCCAGCTTCGCGATGCTGATGAACTTCCCGCGCTTCAACAAGATGAAGGGCATGGGCCAGATCGTCACCTGGTCGATCCGCGACGAGACGCTCCATTGCGAGGGCATCATCCGCCTGTTCCACGCTTTCTGTAAGGAGCGGAACTGCCTGACCCCCGCGGTCAAGGACGACATCCTCGACATGTGCCAGAAGACGGTACGGCTGGAGGATGCCTTCATCGACCTGACGTTCGAGATGGGCCCGGTCAACGGCATGACGCCGAAGGATATCAAGCGCTACGTCCGCTACATCGCCGACTGGCGCCTCGGCCAGCTCGGCCTCAAGCCGATCTACATGATCGAGGAACACCCCCTCCCCTGGCTCGCGCCGATGCTCAACGGCATCGAGCACGCCAACTTCTTCGAAACCCGCGCGACCGAATATTCGAAGGCGGCGACGCGCGGCGACTGGAGCGACGTGTGGGACAGCTTCGATCGGCGCAAGCAGGCCAAGGCGGCGGCTGAAGTCGCGAACGAGGATGCGGCCGGCAGCGACGAGGCCGGCGGCGAAGGCGGCGGGCTGTTCGGGAATTCCGGGGTGGCGGCGGAGTAGTTGGTGCCCCGGTCGCCGGGCGCTATATCGCGGATATGGATACCGACGAGAAGAAATCGAAGCCCAGCGTTCGAGAGCGCGCCAACGCGATCCGGGAGTTTCGCTGCAAGAACCTGATCGCGGTTCTTGAGAACCCCAGCGACGTGCAGAATATCGGCACCGTCATCCGAAACGTGAATGCGCTCGGCGTGGAGAAGGTCTACGTCGTTGATCCCCACCGGACGCTGCCCGACGACTGGCAGGAGCTGCGCGAAGCGAAACGGGTATCTAAGACGTCAGTGTCAGCCGTGAAATGGACGTTCGTGCGGCGGTTCGACAGCACCGACGAATGCTTCGATTACCTCGAGAGCAAGAAGTTCAAATCGATTGTCACGTCGCCCCATGTGAAGGGCAAAACCAGCATATTCCTCGACGAAGGGGATTACACGACTCACCACAAGCTTGCAGTCTGGTTTGGAAGTGAAGCGATCGGCATCAGCGATCGCGCCGTCGAGCGCAGCGACATGTGCGTCTGCATTCCGATGTTCGGTATGGTCGAGAGCCTCAACTTAGGAACGAGTTCGGGCATTGTCCTCTATGAGGTCGCAAAGCAGCGGCGCGCCTATCAGAGCCAATATCGCTGGCGCGATCACCGCAGAAAACGTGAGAAGCCGCTACCCACAGTGATGCCGCATCGCGAGTAGACATCGCGCAACGCCATTGCCGTTACAGTGCATTTATTTATGCGGTGCTGCCTCCGCAGAAAAGCACTACCCAATCCCTCTTACCAGCCATCCCTTCGGATCAGCATAAGAGTGGATCTGCCGCTTCGGCCGCTCGTGCCATGAGATGTTGAACGCCCAGTAGGTCGGGAAAAACTGGAGCGCCGAATAGGGCAAATTCTCGTGGATCCAGCGGGCCAGGATTTGCCATTCGCCCGGCGCCTGATGCTGGTCCCAGAAATGCGGAAGAACGACGCAGGCCCTAGCGCCGGTCAGCCCGTCGGCATCGCGCAGATCCCAGATATGGCCGGCCGCGTTGGCCGTGTTCGAGGCACAGGTGTAACCGCTGCTGCCTTCCTTCTGCATCCGGTTGCCGAAGGCGTTGAGCTCGGCCGAACGATAAGCGGATCGGATCGCGACCCGCCCCCATTCTTCCTGCAGCGGTTCGAGCAGATCCTCGCACAGACGCGTGCCGACCCTGATCGCCAGGTCCGGATCGTCCGGCACGTTGAGGATGCCGTGCACCGCCGCGATCTCCGAATAGAGGAAATCGCGCATGAAGAAGCTTTTGGACAATCGCACCCGGCCCAGCTTCGTCAGGGCCTCGACCGTTTTCGGCGTGCGCATATTGCCGTGCCTCCTTCCCGCCCGCAGGATGACCCAATAGCCCGGTCGCCTTCCGGCAAGCCACTCACTATGCTTGCTGCGAACAAGGAGCCGACATGGCGGACGAAATACCGATCAGGGAATTGCAGGGCGAACGTAACCGGCTGTGGGCCGAGGCGCGGCTGAAGGGCCTGCCCGTCGGATCGGCGCAGCGCGACCGGATCGCCGCGCTGGATGTGCTCATCCGCGCCCGCAAGGCCGCCACCGCCATTCCCAGCAAAAGGCGCAAAGCCCCGGCCGATCAGGCGGCCGACACGTCGAAGGACTGAGCATAGCAAACCACAACCGTCATGCCGGACTTGTTCCGGCATCCACCGTGAGGCAAGCGCCTCGCCGCTGAGTGGACCCCGGAACTAGTCCGGGGTGACGAAGCATAACCATTCCCGCCGCCGGCACACAGAGCGCGCGCAAACGAAAAGCGCCGCCAGTCCGAAGACCGACGGCGCTTCTATTCGCGTTTAAGCGACGAACTTAGGCGAAAGTGACCGCCGCACGGCGGCGGCTGCGCAGCGCGCCGCCGATCAGGCCGAAGCCGCCAACCATCATCGCCCAGCTCGCGGGCTCGGGCACCGCGCCACCCGGCGCGCTGAAGTTGGAGATCGTGGTCACGCTCGGGCCGCAGCAGCCGTCGGCACTGTACGCACCGAACGTCAGCAGATCGCCGGAATCCACCGCGATGCTGAACGAGCCGGACAGGGGGCTGCCCTGCCAATTATAGGGATTGCCGAAATAGCCATTGGCCAGGTTCGCGACCAGATTGCCGTTCACATAGAAGTTCAGGCCCGAGCAGCACGGGTCGTCCGCCCCGTCGAACGCCCAGTCGAACGAGACCGTGCCCGAAGCCAGCGCGATGTGCGAGAAGTCGAACTCCTGCTCGATATAATCGTTGTTGAAGTCGGGCTCGTACAGCGTCAGGATCTGCTGCGAGCCGTCGATCGACGAGGCGGTCGGGCCGCCATCGGTGTTGACCGAGGTCCAGGTCCCGTAGGCATAGCCGCCGGTGAAGCCCGGGCCGGCCAGCGCCGGCGAAGCAAGCATCACGGCGGCAAGCGGCGCGAGCGCCCAAAAAGACCGATTCATTTCATCATCCCCCAACAGGGGCAGGCTTCCGCCCGCCCGATAACGACGCCACGACTGCTCGAACGGCCTGCCTGCAGGATCATCGAGAAAAAGACAGCACCCCCCGCGCCAACCCCACGGCGACGCGCGCTGACCCTGAGTTGATCACCCTTCAATGTCAAGGAACGGCTCCGTAACGACTTGAAATCCGACCTTGCATAAGCGTCCAAGCGTATTAGTGTAGTAATACACTTCAAGGACGCCCTCATGCTCGCTTTCCTCGCTCTTGCCGTCGCGGCCACAATCCAGGTCCCGACCGGCCCCGCGCTGACGCAGGCGATCGCCGCGCGCGACGCCGCCTTGTTCCACACCTTCTTCGAGGAATGCGATCTCGCGAAGATGACGGGCTTCCTCGCGCCCGATCTGGAATTTTATCATGATCGCGGCGGCAAGGTCGCAGGATCGGCGCAGGCGTTCGTCGACGTTTATGCCACGCAATGCGAAGCCAGGAAGAAGCCCGACGCCTTCCGCTCGCGCCGCGAACTGGTGGCGGACAGCCTCTATGTCGATCCGATACCGGGCTTCGGCGCGGTCGAGGAAGGCGATCACCTCTTCTACGAACGCCAGGGCGACGGGCCCGAGAAGCTGACGGGCAAGGCGCATTTCGTCCAGCTCTGGCAGCTTGGCGCGGATGGCGTGTGGCGGCTGTCGCGCGTGCTCAGCTACAAGCATCAGGCGGCGGGCGGCGGGTAAGCGCACCTACGCTAACATGGGTATTGGGGCACCCCCGCTTTTGGGTGTATTCTATCCACAGTCGGGGCCGACTCACCCACAGGCATTGCCCTGATCGACAGCTCATGCAGCCGCTGCCGCCTGTAGAGCGAAGGGAGGGTGGAGTGTCCGCCCGCAACGACGACGAAATCTATTATCGCGAACGCGAGCGCCAGTCGCGCGAGATGGCCGCGCAGGCGAACGATCCGGGCGTGCAGCAGATTCACATGCAGTTCGCCCAAGCCTATGCCCGCCGCGTCCGCGACGACAAACACGAAGCCGCCTGAGTCCCTCAGCCGTCATTCCCGCGAACGCGGGAATCCAGCTTCTTCTCGTCATGCCGGACTTGTTCCGGCATCCACCGGGACGCAGGCGCCAAGCCTCAGAGTGGACCCCGGAACAAGTCCGGGGTGACAAAGTAAGCACAATGGCAGCGGGGAACCGCCCCCTATTTCTGATATTTCCAGTGCCGCGGCTTGCCCTCGAACAGCCATAGGATCGCCTGCGCCACCCGCGCGGCGCGCGTTTCCGGGCGCTTCGCCTCGCCGATCCACTCATTGTAATCGCGCCGCTGGCTGGGCGAGAAGCCGTCGAACGTCGCCTTGGCGCCGGGCGCTTCCGCCAATGCGGCGGCCAGTTCGTCGGGCACCGGCAGCTCGGGGCGTGGCGCCGTCTTCGCCCGCGCCGGCTTGCCCGTGTCGATCGCCACCATCGCGTCGCGCACCGCCGCGATCACCTCGGCATCGTCGGGCAGATCGGCCAGGCTGGCGATCTTGCCGAACTGGCCCATGCCGTCGCGCTCGCGGCTGGTGATGCCGCCGCTCTCCCCCATCCGCCACAGGATGAGCGAGGCATGCGCCTTGAACGCGCCCAAAGCCGCGAACATGCGGCCCTTGTGCTCGAAGAACGGACGGCTCCATTTGATCGTCTCGACCGCATCGGGGCAGGCGGCGTGGATCACGTCGCGCAGATGCGTCAGGATCGGGCGCGCGAACGGCTGGGCCCCGGCGATGTAAGCGTCGACCCTCGGGTCGCGCGCCATCAGAAGAGGTCCGGGCCTTTGAAATTGTCCGAATAGGTCTGGATCTTCAGGCTGCGCTCCGCGCCCGCGACGCTGACATGAAAGGCCAGCCCATGCTTTTCGGCATAGGCCTTGGCCGCATCCAGCGTCTCGAAGCCCAGCCGCACCTGCTCGCGCGTATCGCCCGAGCCCGCCCAGCCGGTCAGCGGATCGGGCTTCTTCGCCTCCGCCGGCTCATATTCGAGGATCCACTTGCCCTCGAGCGCGCGGCCCGATTGCATGCTGCTCTTGATGCGCTGACGGATGCGGGCCTGAACCATAGGCGCTGGATACAATGGGCGCGGCGGGAATCAAGGGACTCCTTGGTCCGTCATTCCAGCGCCGACGCCGGCACGTATTATTACGGTAACCGACCAGCGAAGATCGTTCACGAAGAAGGAGGATTGGGGGCCCGGGGGTAGTTGCACCCAATCGCCCGCAATCTGCGTCGGGCCGGAGCGGAAAAGAAGCCGATGGACCGATCTCTTTTGTACATAAGCCGCAAGACCATTCCGCTCGAAACGGACAAGGCAGAGATCGCGAATATCCTCGCGACCGCGCGCGTGCACAACGCCAAGGTCGGGATTACAGGGGGTCTGATCAACACGAACTACGCGTTCGCGCAGCTCCTGGAAGGCCCCGGCGAAGCGATTGACGATTTGATGGAGCGCATCGAAGACGACCCGCGCCACGTCAATGTTCAGATCCTTCGTTACTATCCGATAACGCGTCGCAAACTGCCGGATTGGTCGATGGCGTATTCGGGGCCATCCAGCTACGTCGCGAACCGCATCGAGCCGCTTCTCGGAAAAGACCTCGAGCCCGACCATAGGCAAATCGACCGGCTCGCGGCGATGCTCGTGCAATTCGCCTCGGCCCACGATGATCCGGCCGAGCTCGCCGAGGCTAGGGGCGAGCCGCCGCCCGCTTGGTCCTGAGCGTCGGATCCGCCTGCGTCGGATCGTCCGGCCACGGATGGCGCGGATATCTGCCCCGCATCTCCTTCGCCACCGCCGCCCAGCTCCCCTTCCAGAACCCCGGCAGATCGCGCGTCGTCTGGATCGGCCGCCCGGCGGGCGAGGTCAGCCGCAGCACCAATGGCGTCGTCCCGATCATCGGATGTGCCGCCAGCCCGAACAAGGCCTGCACCCGCAACTCTACCGCCGGGCCGCCTTCCGCGCCATAATCGATCGCATGGCTCGTCCCGAGCGGCGAGGTGAAGTGCGACGGCGCCTCGCGGTCGATCGCCGATTTCCCCTCCCACCCGATCAGATTTTCGAGCGCCTGGAACAGCGCCCCGCGATCCACATCGCCCAGCTTGCGCTTGCCCTCGACCAGCGACGGCAGCCACTCGTCGAGCCGCGCGATCAAGGCCTCGTCCGACAGATCCGCCCCGCCGACGAACCCCGCGCGCAGCCGCAATGCGCGCGCCGCCTCCGACCAGGGCAGCAACCCCAGCCCATGCGTCCGTACGCCCTCGACCAAAGCCGCCGCGACCTCCGCCGGATCGGCATTCGTGTCCGGCCCCGACGACAGCCGGATCGCCCCCAGCCTCTGTTCGCGCACCGCCTGGACCGCCCCGCTCGCCGGATCGAACGTCACCGTCCGCCGAGTTTCGATACGGTCCCGAAACAAATCATTCAGTTCGGAATCGCCTATTTTTGAACCTGACAGGATGCGAGCCCCTGCCGCCGAGCCCTGCGTCTCGGCCACCGCCAGCCACTCCTCGCGCGCAAGCGACGAGGCCGGATCGAGCCGGAAGCCGCGCCCGCCCGCCGATATCCAGTCCGCCCCGTCGGCCCCGCGCCGCTTCGCCACCCGGTCGGGAAAGGCCAGGGCGACGCACGCGCCGATCGGCCCTTCGCCGCCCTTTCCGCCCGCCAGCTTCGCCCAGCGCTGCGCCAGCCCGCGCGCCGCCTCGGCCCGCCGCCCGCTCTCGCTCCGCCAGCGCCGCAGCCGCGTCTCCAGATCGGGATCGTTCCCGCCCAGTCCCTGCTCCGACAGCAACACCGCGATCTCCGCCGCCGTCCGCCCCCAGCCCCGCGCGCCCGCCGCGACCAGCATATGGCCGAGCCTTGGGCTGACCGGCAGGCCCGCCACCTTGTGCCCATGCGCGGTCGGCCGCCCGTCGCCATCGATCAGATCGAACGCCGCCAGCCGCCGCTTGGCCTCGGCGATCGCGGGCGCACTCGGCGGGTCGATCCAGCGCAGGCTGGTCGGATCGGTCACCCCCCAGATCGCGCAGGCCAGCACCAGCCCCGACAGGTCCGCCTCGGCGATCTCGGGCGGATCGAACGGCGCCAGCCCCGCCGTCGCCGCCTCCTCCCACAAACGATAGACCGTGCCCGGCCCCTGCCGCCCCGACCGCCCCGCACGCTGCGTCGCCGCCGCCTGGCTGACACGTTCGGTCGAAAGCCGCGTCACTCCTGCGGCACGGTCATAACGCGGCCGCCGCGCGAGGCCTGAATCGACCACGGCCGAGACCCCGTCCAATGTCAGGCTGGTCTCGGCGATCGCGGTCGCGAGCACCAGTTTGCGCTTCCCCGCCGGCTCGCCCCGGATCGCAATCCGCTGCGCGCCCGGATCGATCTGCCCGTGCAGGCGATGGAGGTTGATCTCGGGCGCGAGTCCGGTCAGCCGCTCGGCCGTCCGCTCGATCTCGGCCACGCCGGGCAGGAAGGCGAGCACCCCGCCCTTTGTCTCGGTCAGCGCGCGCCGGATCGCGGCCGCCATATCGTCCTCGATCCGCTGCTCGCGCCGCCCGAGATAGACATGGTCGATCGGGAAAGACCGCCCCGCGCTCTCGATCACCGGCGCCCCGCCCAGCAGCCGCGAGAAGCGCGCGCCCTCCAAAGTCGCCGACATCGCCACGATCCGCAGATCGGGCCGCAGCCCCGCCTGCACGTCGAGCGCCAGCGCCAGCCCGAAATCGCCGTCGAGGCTGCGCTCATGCACCTCGTCGAACAGGACCGCGCTCGTGCCCGCCAGTTCGGGGTCGGCCTGGACCATCGCGACGAAGATGCCCTGCGTCACCACCAGCAGCCGCGTCGCGGCCGACTGCCGGCTGTCGAGCCGCGTCGCATAACCGATCCGCCCGCCGACCGCCTCGCCCGCCAATTCGGCGATCCGTTCCGCCGCCGCGCGCGCCGCGACCCGGCGCGGCGACAGCAGCAGCACGCGCCCGCCGCACCACGGCCGGTCGAGCAACGCCGGCGCCACCATTGTCGTCTTGCCCGCCCCCGGCGGCGCCACCAGCACCGCGCTCGCCCCCGCGTCGAGCGCGGCGAGCAGTTCGGGCAGTACGGCGTGGATAGGGAGGTCGGTCACGGCGTGGGCTTAGCCGCGCCAAACCCTTCCCGTCACCCCGGACTTGTTCCGGGGTCCACTCAGCGGCTTGGCGCCAGCCTCCCAGTGGATGCCGGAACAAGTCCGGCATGACGGATGGAGATCACTTCACCCGCCCCACGCCCGGCATCAGGCTCCCGACCCGCTGGCGATAGCCCCGATACTCGTCGCCAAACTCGTCGATCAGGTCGCGCTCCTCATATTGGATCGCGATCAGGATATAGACCGTCAGCCCGAACGCGAGCAGCGCGTGGCCGTAACTCATTACCGGCGTCGCCCACAAAGCGATGACGAAGCCCGAATACAGCGGATGGCGCACCAGCTTGTAGAAGAAAGGCAGCCGGAACTGCGGCGCCGCGGGCGTGCGATTGCGCAGGTTGAGGATGGTCTGGCTCAGCCCGAACAATTCGAAATGGTTGAGCAGGAAGGTCGACAGCAGGACGATCCCCCATCCCGCCGCGAACACGCCCCACAGCACGTAGCGCCCGATCGGTGCATCGACCTGCCACAACGTTCCAACAACCGGGTGCCAGAAGGCAAGCAGCAGGATCAGGACCAGGCTCGCGCTGAGCACATAGATTGCCCGCTCGATCGGCTTGGGCACGATCCGCGTCCACACCGCCTTGAAGCCCGGCCGCGCCATCACGCTATGCTGCAGCCCGAACAGGGTGATCAGCGCGATGTCGATCGGCACCGCGAGCGCCACCGGCCCGGATATGCCCCAAAAGGGATTGGTGTCGACGTTGGTCGGCAGCTGCGGCAGCCCGGCGACGAAGCCGATCAGATAGAGAAAGGTGGCGAAAAAGAAGATGTAGATGGCCGTCGCCAGCAGCACGTAAAAAGCACGAGTCATGAGAAGTCCCTCCCGGAAGCGGGTGATCGTAACACCGGCAAGGCAGGATGGTTAGGGCCGATCCGGACAAACTACCGGGGTGATCGCGCGCATCGAGGCGCTTCAAACCCGCGCGCCGATCCGCCATAGGATCGCGCGATGGCCAAGCTCTATTTCTACTACGCCTCGATGAACGCGGGTAAGTCGACCACCCTGCTCCAGGCCGACTTCAACTATCGCGAGCGCGGCATGGCGACGATGCTGTGGACCGCCGCGATCGACGACCGTTATCGCGCGGGCACGATCAGTTCGCGCATCGGGCTGGAGACGCCCGCCAATCTGTTCGAAACCGGCACCGATCTCGAAGCCGCGATCCTCGAACAGCATGCGCAAACCCCGCTCAGCTGCGTGCTCGTCGACGAAGCCCAGTTCCTGACGCGCGACCAGGTGCTCCAGCTCGCCGCGATCTGCGACCAGGCCGGCATCCCGGTGATCGCCTATGGCCTGCGCACCGATTTCCAGGCCGAGCTGTTCGAAGGCAGCAAATGGCTGCTCGCGCTCGCCGACAGTCTGAACGAGATCAAGGCGGTGTGCGGCTGCGGCCGCAAGGCGACGATGAACCTGCGCGTCGATGCCAGCGGCCGCGTCGCCCGCGAGGGCGCGCAGACCGAGATCGGCGGCAACGATCGCTACATGGCGTTGTGCCGCCGCCACTTCATGAAAGCGATGCGCGACGGCGCCCTTCCCGACTATCGCTGAACACTCTAGCATCCTGACAAAGATCAGGAGTCTCCCCCCGCATGCTCACCAATCGTCGCGAATTGCTCGCCGGCGCCGGCGCGATCGGCGTCGCTGCCGCCATGCCCGCTCTGGCGCAAGGCACACCAGGCGATACGCAGGCGATCCTGCTGCTCGACACGATCACCAGCCAGTTGCTCGACGATTTTCCCGAAACCGCGGCGGGCCTCGGCATCGACAAGGGGCCGCGCGTCGGCTTGCGCAGCCGCTTCGGCGACCGCAGCCACGAAGCCGATTTCAAGCGCGCCGCGCGCTGCGCCCAGAACCTCGCCAAGCTGCGCGCGATCGACCGCACCGGCCTGTCCCACAGCGTCGCGCTCGATCTCGACGTTTGCCAGAGCGCGCACGAGCTGGCCGATGAAGGCTGGAAAACGATGCCGGTCGGCGACAATGCGATCTTCAACACCAACAACAGCTATCGCAGCACGCCCTATGTCGTGGCGCAGAATACCGGCGCCTTCGTCGAGCTGCCCGACACGCTCGAAAACCATCACGACGTCGCCAATGAGGACGATGCCGAGGCCTATCTCTCGCGCCTCGATTCCTACGCGCTCGCGCTCAACGGCGAGACCGGGCGGCTGATCGTCGATCAGGCCAAGGGCGCGATCCTGCCCGGCTTCCTGATCGATATCGCGGTCAAGGAACTGACCGGGATGCGCGACCAGCCGATCGACCAGTGGACCATCCTCGAAAGCTTCCGCGTCAAATGCGAGCATGCGGGCCTGCCGGCCAAGCGCGTCGAGCAGGCGAAGTCGGTCTGCCAGGGCCTGATCGCGCCCGCGCTCGGCCGTCAGATCGACGCCTTCGCGCTCGCCCGCCCCAAGGCGAGCGACGTGCCCGGCGTGTGGCAGCGCCCCGATGGCGACGCTTATTACAGCTGGCTGGTCAAGGCCGGCACCACCACGGAAGCCACCCCCGACGAGCTCCACAAACTGGGCGTCGAGCAGAACAAGGCGCTCAATGCCGAAATCGACACGTTGCTCAAGGCGCAGGGCATCACCAAGGGCAGCGTCGGCGAACGGCTGACCGCGCTCTCCAGGCGCCCCGATCTGCTCTTCTCGGACGACGATGCCGGCCGCGCCAAATTGCTGGCCTATCTCAACGGCCGCATCGCCGACGTCCGCACCCGCCTGCCACGCGCCTTCGCGACGATGGTGAAGGGCAATCTCGTCATCAAGCGCGTGCCGCCCGCGATCCAGGACGGCATGCCCGACGGCTATGCCGGCCCCGGCTCGATCGACGGCACCACGCCCGGCATCTATTATATCAACCTCAAGGACACCTCGAACTGGCCGCGTTATGCGCTGCCGACGCTCTGCTATCACGAGGGCATTCCCGGCCACGTCTGGCAGGGCGAATATAGCTACAAGCTCCCGCTGATCCGCTCCTTGCTCGCCTTCAATGCCTATTCCGAAGGCTGGGCGCTCTATTCCGAGCAATTGGGCGACGAGCTGGGCTGCTATGCCGACGATCCGCTGGGCAAGATCGGCTATCTCCAGTCGATCAATTTCCGCGCCTGCCGGCTGGTGGTCGATACCGGCATCCACGCCAAGCGGTGGAGCTTCGATCAGGCGCTCGACTGGTTCAGCCAGGGCACCGGCCAGCCGCGCGAGCAATTGCGCGCCGAACTCAACCGTTATTGCTCGTGGCCCGGCCAGGCGTGCGGCTACAAGATGGGCCATAACGAGATCAACCGGCTGCGAACCAAGGCAAAAGCATCGCTCGGCGCGCGGTTCGATCTGCGCACGTTCGACGATGCGATCGTGCTCGGCGGCAACATGCCGCTCACCATGCTCGCCCGCGTCGTCGACCATTATGTAGCGACCGCGCGCACCTGATTGGTTTGACGGGGGAAACAAAAGGCGCCGGATCGAACCGGAACGGCCGACATGCGTTCTTGTCCGATGGCGCGGTTCTTCCTGCATATAAACAATGGCGGCGGTTATGCCGAAGACCCCGAAGGCCAGGACGCCGCGGATCTCGACGAGGCGTACCGCAGGGCGATCGACGGCGTCCGCTCGATGTTGAGCGAAGAGGCGCGCCACGGCCAGCTTGACCTGTCCGGCTCGATCGAAATCTCCGACGGCGACGGCAACACCCTGCTGATCGTCCCCTTCCGCGAGGCGGTCGACCTGCGCCTGCACGGGTAACCAATCACTGCCGCTTGCAAGCCGGCACGACCCTCCCATCTAAAGCTCGAAACGGAGCTTTTGGACATGAGCAGCAAGCCGATCCGCATTCCCGGACCCGATCATCCCATCACGATCGAACCCAGCCCCGGCCGGGTCGTGGTCAAGCTGGGCGCCAGGATCGTCGCCGACAGCCGCGAGGCGCTGACCTTGCGCGAAGCGAACTACCCCGCCGTCCACTATATCCCGCGCAAGGACGTCCAGATGACCTTGCTCGAACCCAGCCCGCACCAGACCTATTGCCCCTACAAGGGCGACGCCTCCTATCTCGGAGCGCCGGGCCTGCCCAATGCGGTCTGGAGCTATGAGACGCCCTATCCGGCGGTGGCCGACATCGCCGGCCATCTCGCTTTCTATCCCGACCGTTTCGCTATTTCGGTCGAATAGCGAGCGCCTGGCGGACGGAGGGTAAAAGCCGCCCCACGATGATCCGGACGCCTTGGGCATTGGGATGGAGCCCGTCCGCCTGGATCAGCGCCCGCTTCCCGGCCACGCCATCGAGGAAGAAGGGATAGAGGCGCGCGCGATATTTTTGGGCCAGCGCCGGATAGATGGCATCGAATTCGCGCACATAATCCGGGCCGAGATTGGGCGATGCCCTCATGCCGGCGATCAGGACGCGGATGTGCCGGCGATCCAGTTCCGCCAGGATCAGATCGAGGTTGGCCCTGGCCTGTTCCGGCGGAAGCCCGCGCAGCATGTCATTCGCGCCAAGCTCGACGATCACCAGATCCGGCTTTGCCTCAAGGCCGCGTAGCCCCCACAATAAACGCGCGCGGCCCTGCCTTGTGGTGTCGCCCGAAATGCCGCCGTTCCGCACCGTCGCGGGCACACCCGCCTGCCGCAACGCCAGTTCCAATTGACGGGTGAAGCCGTCCGCGGGCGGCAGGCCATAACCCGCGGTCAGGCTGTCGCCGAGCGCCCAGATCAGCGGCCCGGCCGCCTGCGCGGGGGCCGCCACGAGCAGCGCACCTAAACAAAAGACGACCATGCGATGGACAAGCCGCTGCGCCGCACCATATCCCGCCAGCAATGCCATCACCGTCGTCTCCGCCATCGCCCGTACTCCAGGATGGCGATAGCGTCCTGATCCAGGCGCGCAATCTGACCTTGTCGCTCGGACGCGCCCCGGCGCGGGTCGAGATATTGCGTGGTGTCGATCTTATTGTTGCGGCGGGCGAGAGCGTGGCCCTGCTCGGCCCGTCCGGCTCGGGCAAATCCTCGCTGATGGCCTTGCTGGCCGGGCTGGAGCGGCCGACCGGCGGGAGCATCCATGTCGCCGGCCTGGATTTCGCGGCGCTCGATGAGGATCGCCTCGCCATCGCCCGGCGCGGAAGGATCGGCATCGTGCTGCAGGCCTTCCATCTGCTGCCGACCATGACCGCGCTCGAAAATGTCGCGGTGCCGCTGGAACTGGCCGGCGAGCCCAACGCCTTCGCCCGCGCCGAAGCCGAACTGAACGCGGTCGGCCTCGCGCACCGCCTGCGCCATTATCCCGCCCAGCTTTCCGGCGGCGAGCAGCAGAGGGTCGCGATCGCGCGGGCAATCGCGCCGCGCCCCGCTTTGCTGTTCGCCGACGAGCCCACCGGCAATCTCGACACCGCGACCGGCGCCGAGATCATGGACCTCCTGTTCGCGCGCCACGCCGATGCCGGCGCCACCTTGTTCGTCATCACCCACGATCCCAGGCTCGCCGAACGCTGCGCCCGCGTGATCGAGCTCGCCGACGGCCGCATCCTGTCCGACCGGCGCCGCGCGTGAACCAGGCCTGGCGGCTGGCGCTGCGCGATCTGCGCGCGGGCGGCCGCGGTCTGTGGCTACTCGCTTTGTGCCTGTTCCTCGGCACCGCGGCGCTCGCCGGTATCGGCAGCTTGTCCGCCAGCATCACCAGCGCGCTCGACGCGCAAAGCCACATCAGCCTGGGCGGCGACCTTGAGATGCGCGTCTCGCAGCGGCTGGCGACGGTGGAGGAGTCCGCCGCCTTCGCCCAGGTCGGCCGGGTTTCCGAAACCGTCCGCATGCGCGCCATGGCGCAGCCGGCGACGGGCGGCGCGCCCGCGCTCGTGACGCTGAAAGCGGTCGATGCGGCGTGGCCGCTGACCGGGCAATTCGCGCTCCAGTCCGGTGGCCGGCAGCCGCGCGGGCTCCAAGCCGCGATCGCGCCCGCGCTCGCCGATCGTCTCGGCATCCGGGTCGGCGATGCGATCCGGGTCGGCTCCGCGCGGCTGACCGTTACCGGCCTCGTCGCCAACGAACCCGACCGGCTGGGCGAGGGTTTCAGCCTGGGTCCCCTCGTACTTACCGACATGGCGGGGCTCGACGCGACCGGGCTGGTCCAGCCGGGCAGCCTGTATGAAAGCCGCTATCGCCTGCTCCTGCCGCCCACTGCCAACGCGCAGGCGCTGGGCGATCGGTTGGTGCGCCGTTTCCCGAGCGCGGGCTGGACAATGCGCACGCCCGAAGGCGCGACCGACACGCTCCGGCGGACCATCACCCAGCTCGGCCAGTTCCTGCTGCTGGTTGGATTGGCCGCGCTTGCCATTGCCGGCGTCGGCGTTGGCAGCGGGGTCAGCGCCTATCTCGCCCGCAAGACGCGCACCATCGCCACGCTCAAGGTGCTGGGCGCACGTTCGGGCACGATCGCGGCGATGTTCCTGATCCAGCTCGGCCTCGTCGCGGGCGGCGGCATCGGCGCGGGGCTCCTGCTGGGCGCTGCGCTGCCTGCGATCGTCACGGCCGCGGTGGGCAATGCCTTGCCGGTACCGCCCCGGCTCGACCTCTATCCGCTGCCGTTGCTGGTAGCGGCCGGGCTCAGTCTGCTGGTCGCCTTGCTGTTCGCCCTGCCCGCGCTGGCGCGCGCCCGTTCGGTGCCGGCCGCCACCCTGTTGCGCGATGCGCTCGCGCCAGCCTTGCGGCCGTCGGCAGCGGTGCTGGCGGGTATGGCGGCTCTGGTGCTGGCGCTGGTGGCGCTGGCGGTGCTCACCGCCACCGACCGCACGATCGCGCTCGGCTTCGTCGGCGCGACCGGTGCGCTCATCCTGGGCCTGTGGCTGATCGGTCTGGCACTCCGCCTGACGCTGGCGCGCCTGCCCAAGCCGCGCCGCCCCCTGTTCCGCCTCGCGCTCGCCAATCTCCATCGCCCCGGTGCCGCGACCGACCGGCTGATCGTCGCCCTCGGCCTCGGCTTCTCGCTGTTCGTGGCGCTGGCGGTGATCGACACCAGCCTGTCGAGCGAGATCAAGGGCGCGGCCCCGGCCAAGGCGCCACGCTTCTTCGCGATCGACCTCCAGCCGGAGGATGCGGCGCGCTTCCGCAACGCCGTCACCGCCGCCGCCCCCGGCGCGCGGATCGAGACGACGCCGTCGCTGCGGGGCGCGATCGTCGCGCTGAAGGGCGTGCGCGTTGCCGACATGAAAAATCTGCCCGACGGCGCCTGGATCCTGAAGGGCGATCGCAACGTCACCTGGTCCGCCGCCGTCCCGCCGCGCAACATCGTCGTGGCCGGGCGCTGGTGGCCGCCTGGCTATCGCGGGCCGCCGCTGGTTTCGCTGGAAGACAAGGCTGCACAGACGCTCGGCCTCAAGGTCGGCGATACGATCACCGTCTCGGTTCTGGGGGTTGAGGTGCCCGCCCGGATCGCGGCATTGCGCAAGGTCGATTGGGGCGCGATGGGCCTCAACTTCGCAGTCATCTTCTCGCCCGGCTATATCGAGGAAGCGCCGCATGGACTGCTCGCCAGCGTCTATGCCGCGCCCGACCGCGACGGTGCCATCGCCCGCGCGGTCGCCGATGCGTTGCCCTCGGTCTCGATGATCCGCACCGGCGACATCATCGGCCAGATCGGCAGCCTGCTCGGCCAGATCGCGCTCGCGATCCGCGCGGCCGCCACCGTGACAGTCGCCGCGGGGATCGTCGTGCTGATCGGCGCGGTCACCGCGTCGGGCCAGTCTCGCCGCTACGATATCGCCATCCTCAAGCTGCTCGGCGGCAGCCGGCGGCAGGTGCTGACCGGTCAGGCGATCGAATATGCCTTGTTGTCGGCACTGCTGGTGGGGGTCGCCCTGACCGTAGGTGGCGTCGGCGGCTGGTATGTCGTGACGCAGGTGCTGGCGTTGCCGTGGGCGCCTGACATGCGGGTCGTGGCCGCAACACTGGCCGCATCGATCGCGATGACTTTGGGGGTTGGCATGCTGGGCAGCCTGCCCGTGCTATCCGCCCGGCCCGCCGAGACGCTGCGCGGAGACTGACGGGACTTAGTAAGCCCGCGCCACAGCGAATTCGACCGCTTCGATCAAAGCCGCCTTGGCCGGGCCGCTGCCCACACCGGCGAGCGCGTCGATCGCGCGCTGGCCGTAATGGCGGGCGCGTTCGAGCGTGTCGGCGATCGCGTCGCTCTTCGACAGCAGCGACGTCGCGTGGGCGAGATCCTCATCGGAGGTGCGATGGCCCTCCATCGCCTCGCGCCAGAAGCGGCGCTCGACGTCGTTGCCGCGCGCATGCGCCAGGATCACCGGCAATGTGACCTTGCCGTCGCGGAAATCGTCGCCCGCATCCTTGCCCATCGTCGCCTGATCCGACGCATAATCGATCGCGTCGTCGACCAATTGGAAGGCGATGCCGAGATAGCGGCCATAGGCGTCGAGCGCCTCCTCGACCGCCATGTCGCGCTCGGCGACGACCGATGCGATGCGGCAGGCGGCGGCGAACAAGGCGGCGGTCTTGGCGCCGATAATGTCGAGATAGCGCTCCTCGCTCGTCTCGATCCGGCGCTGCGCGGTCAATTGATTGACCTCGCCTTCCGCGATTACCGCGCTCGCGCCCGACAATATCTTGAGCACGCGCAGCGAGCCGTCCTCGACCATCAGTTCGAACGCGCGGCTGAACAGGAAATCGCCGACCAGCACGCTCGCCGGATTGCCCCAGATGATGTTGGCGGTGCGGCGGCCGCGGCGCAGCCCCGATCCGTCGACCACATCGTCGTGCAGCAGGGTCGCGGTGTGGATGAACTCGACCGCGGCGGCGAGCTTGTGGTGGCGGTTGCCGGGATAATCGAGCAGCCGCGCGCAGGCCAAAGTCAGCATCGGCCGCATGCGCTTGCCGCCGCCCGCGATCAGGTGACCGGCGAGTTCGGGAATCAGCGGCACATCCGATTGCATGCGGGCGAGGATGACGCTGTTGACCTGGTTCATGTCGGCCGCGACCAGCTTGATCATCGGATCGAGCGAGGGCGCAGATGTGCGGTGAAGCGGCGTAACCGTGGCGGCCATGGGCCGGGCCTTTGGCCTTTGCCGCGCACAAAGGCAAGCGGACGGCTTGCGCGTGCGGCGGACCGCCCGCATGAGGGCGACGGAACGAAGGAGATCCTGCCGTGGCCGACGCCCAGCTCGACGAATATCGCCAGAGCATCGACAATATCGACATGGCGCTGATCTGCCTGCTGGCGGAGCGATTCAAGGTCACCCAGGCGGTCGGCCGCTACAAGGCGCAGGCAGGCCTGCCCCCCGCCGACCCGAAGCGCGAGGCCGAACAGATCGCCCGGCTGCGCGGTCTCGCCCAGACCGCGCATCTCGACCCCGATTTCTCCGAAAAATTCCTGCGCTTCGTGATCGACGAGGTGATCCGCCACCATGAGCGCGTAAGGGACGATCAGGCCTGAATCGTCACCCTGAACTTGTTTCAGGGTCCATTTCGCGGCTTGGTGCCAGCCTCTCGATGGATGCTGAAACAAGTTCAGCATGACGGGGGTTTTGCCCGGTTGGCTCGGCCCGATCATCGGGCTAAGCCCGACGCATGCACTATGAGCAGCAATATCTCGATCTGCTGAAACGGGTCTGGGAGACGGGCGACGAGCGGCGCGACCGCACCGGCGTCGGCACGCGCAGCCTGTTCGGCGCGCAGATGCGATTCGATCTGTCCGGCAACCGCATCCCCCTGCTCACCACCAAGCGCGTCGCGTGGAAGACGGCGGCGCGCGAGCTGTTCTGGTTCCTGAGCGGATCGACCAACATCCGGCCTCTGGTCGCGGACAAGGTCCATATCTGGACCGATTGGCCGCTCGACAAATATCGCCGCGCGACCGGCGAGGATATCGACCGCGACGCGTTCGAAGCCCGCATCCTCGCTGACGATTCCTTCGCGATCGAATGGGGCGAACTCGGCCCGGTCTATGGCAAGCAGTGGGTCGATTGGCCGAATTACGAGGCGGCCGACATACCCGGTCTCTACAAGCCCGGTCCCGGCATCAACCAGATCGCGCTGCTGGTCGAAAGTCTGCGCAACAACCCCGCGTCGCGGCGCCATATCTTCACCGGCTGGAACGTCGCCGAGCTGGAGGGGATGTCGCTTCCGCCCTGCCACATGACCTACCAATATCATGTCTCGGACGGGAAGCTGTCGGGCATGCTGTGGCAGCGCTCGTGCGATCTCGGGCTCGGCTTCGCCTTCAACGTCTTCTCGGCGAGCCTGCTGATCGCGATGCTGGCGCAGCAATGCGATCTCGAGCCGGGCGAACTGATCTGGAGCGGCGGCGACGTCCACGTCTATCTCAACCACCAGCATCTGGTGGATGAGCAACTCGCGCGCACGCCCGAGGGCGAACCAAAGCTGCGCCTGCTGCGCAAACCGCCCAGCATCTTCGACTACACAATCGAGGATATCGAGGTCAGCGACTACGCGCCCCAGGCGCACATCGCCGCGCCCGTCGCGGTATGAAGCGCCTCGTTCTCGCACTGCCGCTGATCGCCGCAGCCTGTTCCACCCCCGCTCCGCCGCCCAAGCCGGTCGCGCCGCCGCCCCCGGCGGTGGTGGTCCCGCCCAAGCCCGTCACGCCGACCGACTGGCGCGACAAGCCCTACACGCCGGGCGCGTGGCATTATGCCGATCGTACCGCCACCTACGGCCCCGACGGCGCCCCGCCCTTGCTGACGATGACGTGCGATTATGGCCGCCGCCTCGTCGTGCTGTCGGTCGCGGGCGCGTTGCCGTCGCTGACGATCCGCACCTCCTACGCCCAGCGCGACTGGCCGGCGCAGGCGGGCGCCGACGGCCGCAGCCAGATATCGTTCGCGCCGGCCGACCCCGCACTCGACCAGATCGCCTTCAGCCGCGGCCGCTTCTCGATCAGCGCCCCCGGCCTCGCCGAAATCGACATCCCAGCCTGGGCTGAACCCGGCCGCGTGATCGAGGATTGCCGTAGCTAACGCGCCCAACTGAGAAACCTCTGCCGCGCTCGTCCGTTTTCTGGCGGTCTGTAGCGTCAGGAGGCGGCGATGATCCGCAAGCTCAAGTCCGGGGAATATCGGCTTTATTCGCGCAAGAAGGGCGATGACGGGAAGCGCAGGAATCTCGGCACGTTCGACAGCAGGGAAGCCGCGCAGAAGCACGAGCGCGACGTTCAATATTTCAAGCGGCACTAACCAGTGGCCATCCGCCACTGGTCGCAGGATGTGACCGCGCATTCGAACGCGCTCGATCTCGATCGCGATGTGTTCACGCTCGACGATCCGAAGGCGATCGCCGCGTCGCTCAAACATTCGGCCGAGCATAGCAAGCGCCGCAAGGGCACTGCCTTCCAGTCGGCGATGTCGATGCTGACCTTCTACATCAACCGCGCCGGCCACGGGCTGGAGGCGCCCCAGAAGAAAATTCTGGAGCGGGCCAAGGATGAGTTGCGGGAAATGTTCGGCAAGGCTCCGACACGAAGCAAAGCATCCTGACGTAAAAATATTTGATTTCAAGTCTTGTTAGTATGCGCCGGATGAATCACATTCGCCTTGCTCTTCAATTTAGCGAAAGGAGGTGACCGATGTCTCATGGTTCAGCTTGGGGGTCGGTTCTGTCCGTTCGGGAGACGTGTTGCTAGCTTCGGTTAGGAACACCGGGGTCTCCCGGGCCGATTGATCTGGCCGCTGACCCATGTTGGAAGGGTCGCTGGGGTAACCCGGCGGCCCTTCTTCCGTTTTGGGCGCGTTTCCGCTCTGGTAAGGGCCGATCCAATCCACGCCTGTTTTGCGTATGTTACGAGCCCGAAACGTGCTAGGGCGGCGTCCGAAATCCTTTGGGGGGATGCATTCCATGAAGTCGGGATACAAGGCGCTATTGGGCGCAACTGCGGCAATTTTGCTTGCGGGGAGCCTGCCCGCAGCCGTGCTGTACAGCAATGGCGGGCCCACCGGCAGCGGTGACGCCATCGGGATCGACGATGGTCAATGGGTTGCCGACAGCTTCACGCTCGACGCGGACGCCACAGTAACCGAGATCGATTTCTCGATTGTGACCTTGCCCGGCAATGCGGTCGCCAGCGTCGAATGGGGCATATCGTCCACGCTCGATTTCGCGCACGCCACGACGTCCGTCACCAGCGGCGGCACGGTCGGCTCCACATGGTTTGGCTGGGAGATACAGACCTACAGCTTCTCGGTCGCCGATCTGCCCCTGACGGCAGGCACTTATTATTTGACCCTGGCTTCGCCGGTGAGCAGCGGTGGCTGGATCTATTGGGACATCGGAACCGGTTCGTCCGCCGCCTATATGCCCTGGAGCCCTCCCGGCGATCTTACGCCGTCCGAAAACTCGTCTTCCAACGCTTTCCAGGTCGTCGGCCATACCCAGGAAATCACGCCGACGCCCGCCGTGCCGGAACCGGCAAGCTGGGCGTTGATGCTCGGCGGATTCGGTCTGGTCGGCGCGGCGCTTCGCGGGGCCCGGCGGGTGCGCCTGCAGCGCGCCGGCTAGAGCCTGATCGTTATCGGTGGAAGCGCCGCGCGCTTCCGCTGATGACGTGAATCAGGCTCTCTTCAAAAGGTCTAGGAGCGTTCGAGCAGCTCGTCCCTGATCCGGATCGCGCGCACCGCGACGCGGACCTCGACCAGGAACATCACCAGGCTCGCGATCAGCAGCAGCAGCGACAGCGCGAACAGGGATGCGAGCGTGCGCGCGAAGCCGAAGCCGATCAGCTCCGCCACGAACATCACCACCACCACCGTGCACAAAACCACCGCGCTCGCCGTCGCGAGGAAGATCGAATTGTTCATGATCGTCATGCGCCGGTCGAGCAGGCGCAATTCGGTCACCTGATGCACGTGATTGGGGTGATCGCGCGGCGTGAAGTCGGCTTCGATCATCCGCGCGCGATCCACCACGCGCGCCAGCCGTCCGGTGAGCATGTTGAGGATGATCCCCATCGCGCTCAGCAGGAAGGCCGGGGCCAGCGCCAGCTGGATCGTGTGCGCCAGCCCCGAAAGGCTCGATACCTGAAAGATGTCGTCGAGCGCGCCGTGCATCAGCTTGCCGCCTTGGCGGCATTGACCCCCATGCTCGCGAGATAGCGCTTAATGTTGCGCGCCGCCTGGCGGATGCGATGCTCGTTCTCGACCAGGGCGATGCGGACATAGCCCTCGCCTTCCTCGCCGAAGCCGACACCGGGCGCGACCGCGACCTGCGCGTGCGTCAGCAATTGCTTCGAGAATTCGAGCGCACCGAGATGCTTGAGCGCGGGCGGGATCGGCGCCCAGCAGAACATCGACGCTTCGGGCGAGGGAATGTCCCACCCAGCCCGGCCGAAGCTTTCGACCAGCACGTCGCGGCGGCTCTTGTAGAGCTTGCGATTGGCTTCGACGATATCCTGCGGGCCGTTCAGCGCGGCGACCGCCGCCGCCTGGATCGGCGTGAAGGCACCATAATCGAGATACGACTTCACCCGCGTCAGCGCTGAGATGAGCGTACGGTTGCCGACCGCGAAACCGATCCGCCAGCCCGCCATCGAATAGGTCTTCGACATCGAGGTGAATTCGATCGCGACGTCCATCGCGCCCGGCACCTGCAGGATGGAAGGCGTCGGCGTGTCGCCGAAATAGATCTCCGCATAAGCGAGGTCGCTCAGCACCCACAGCTTATGCTCTTTCGCGAACGCCACCACCTGCTCGTAGAAAGCGAGGTCGGCGACATAAGCGGTCGGGTTCGACGGATAGCCGATCACCAGCACCGACGGCTTCGGCACGGTATAGGCCATCGCGTATTTCAGCCGCTCGAAGAAATCGGGGCCGGGTGCAGCCGGAATCGACCGGATCGCGGCGCCCGCGATGATGAAGCCGAACGTGTGGATCGGGTAGGACGGGTTGGGCGCGAGCACGACGTCGCCCGGCGCGGTGATCGCCTGGGCGAGGTTGGCGAGGCCCTCCTTCGAGCCCAGCGTCACGACCACTTCCTTGTCGGGATCCACCTCGACCCCGAAGCGGCGCGCGTAATAGGCCGCCTGCGCCTTCTTCAGGCCTTTGATGCCCGACGAAGCCGAATAACCATGCGCGTTGGGATCGCGCGCGACCTCGCACAATTTGTCGATGACGTGCTGCGCCGGCGCACCGTCCGGGTTGCCCATGCCGAGATCGATGATGTCCTCGCCCGCCGCGCGCGCCGCCGCCTTCATCGCGTTCACTTCGGCGAACACGTAAGGGGGCAAACGGCGGATGCGGTAGAAATCCTCGGTCATCTCGTCCTCGGGTTGAAAACAAGCCTTTGCCACAGAGCGCGGATCGCCCATCTAGCAAGACGTGGCCACCTATACCGGCTTTGCCCGTTAATGGCACCCAGAGCCTGATCGTCGTTGGTGAAAGCGCTTTGCGCTTTCGCGAATGGCGTGAATCAGGCTCTACTCAAGGTCTAGAGGACATGATGGCCGACAATCAAAACTTGCTCGATGAAATGGCGCACTGGACCGGCGTTGCCGGCCGGATGCAGCAGATGCTGATGGAGCATGGCGCGTCGGCCGCGCTCAAGATGGTCGACGACGCCACCGAGCTGATGGCCAAGGGCTCGTTCGATCCCCAGAAACTCGCCGAACAGCAGAGCGCCTGGTGGAAGGACGCGATGGCGCAATGGCAGGCGATGCTGCCGACGGGCGGCAGCGACAAGGCCGCCGGCGACCGCCGTTTCCGCGGTGCGCGCTGGGAAGAGCCGCTGTTCGACATGATCCGCCAATCCTATGTGACGGTCGCGGATCAGCTGCTGCGGAGCGTCGATGCGCTCGAAGGCATCGATCCCAAGATGAAGGAGCAATTGCGCTTCGCGACGCAAAGCTTCGTCGAGGCGATGAGCCCCGCCAATTTCGCGCTCACCAATCCGCAGGTGCTCGACCGCATCTTCGAGACGCGTGGGCAGAACCTTCTGACCGGGCTCGAACGGATGATGGCGGACATGAGCGCGGGCCAGATCCGCCATGTCGGCGAGAATGCGTTCGAGATCGGCAAGACGATCGCGATGACGCCGGGCAAGGTGATCCACGAAACGCCGCTCTACCAACTGATCCATTATGCGCCGTCCACGCCCGACGTGCAGGCGACGCCGCTGATCATCTTCCCGCCCTGGATCAACCGCTTCTACATTCTCGACCTCTCGCCTGAGAAAAGCTTCGTCAAATGGGCGGTCGATCAGGGCCTGTCGGTATTCATCGTCTCATGGAAGTCGGCCGATGCGAGCATGGCAGGCACAACGATGGACGATTATGTCCTGCGCGGGGAGCGCGACGCGATCGATACGGTGCGCGGCCTGCTCGACGTGCCGAGCGTGCATGTCGTCGGCTATTGCGTGGCGGGCACCGCCCTCTCGATGCTGCTCGCCTGGCTCGCCGCCCAGGGCGAGGCCGACAAGGTCGCGACCGCGACCTTCTTCACCGCCCAGGTCGACTTCAGCCAGGCGGGCGATCTCGGCCTGTTCGTCGACGACGCGCAGCTCTCCATGATCGAAAGTCTCGCGACCGAGGGCTTTCTCGACGGCCGCTATATGGGCGCGACCTTCAACCTGCTGCGCGGGCGCGACCTGATCTGGAATTATGTCGTCAACAACTACCTGCTGGCCGATCCCTACAAGCCGTTCGACCTGCTCCACTGGAACAGCGACGTCACCAATTTGCCCGCCAACTGGCACCGCGCCTATCTCGCCGATTTCTACCGCGATAATAAATTGGTGAAAGGCGAAATGACGGTCGACGGCACGGCCATCGATCTCAAGACGATCGAGACCCCCTCCTACGTCCAGGCCGGCCGCGAGGATCATATCGCCCCGCCCGAAAGCGTGTGGAAGCTGACCCACCATTTCTCGGGCCCGCTCAAGTTCGTGCTCGCCGGATCGGGCCATATTGCGGGTGTGGTCAACCCGCCCGCGGCGGCCAAATATCAATATTGGACCAACGATGCCGTCGCCGAAACGCTCGACGCGTTCGTCGCGGGCGCGACCGAGCATCAGGGCAGCTGGTGGCCGGACTGGCTCGGCTGGATCGGCGAACGCGTCGGCGGCAATGTCCCCGCCAAGGGCGCGCGCATCCCCGGCAAGGGCAAGCTCAAGGCGATCGAGGATGCGCCGGGACGCTACGTGGTGACGCGCTGACGGCACCCTGGCGGGCGACGGGCGTTTTACCGTCATGCCCTCGTCCGTCATCCGCGCGTTCGACTACGACCCTGCCGAGCACAAACTCGCGGTGACCTTCGTCACCGGCCGGCGCTACGCCTATCTCGGCGTGCCGGCGGACGTCGCCAGCGACTTCCGCAAGGCTTTCTCCAAGGGCGAATATTTCAACGAAACGATCCGCGATCATTATCCGTTCGAACGGCTGCGCTAGAGCATTTTCTAGTCCGGTGGAATCACCGGACGACTCGGAAAATGCGGCATCAAGGATAGCGCTCTGCCACGCGACCGCCTAATCGGGCGGTCCAACCGACGGAGCTTTCCAATTTGGCGATCGAGCATGTCGCAATCATCGGCGGCGGCTTTTCCGGCGCGCTGCAGGCAATCAACCTGCTGCGCCATCAGGGTCCGCGCGCGACCCTGATCGAGCGGCGCACCGAAACCGCGCGCGGCGTCGCCTATTCGGCCGCGCATCCCGACCATCTGCTCAACGTCCGCGCCGGCAATATGAGCGCGCTGCCGCAGGATCCCGGCCATTTCGAACGCTGGCTCGAGCGCCGCCACCCTGAACTGGCGGGCAGCTTCGCGCCCCGGCTCGTCTACGGCGACTATCTCGCCGAATTGCTCGAGGAGGCCCGCACCGCCGCGCCGGAGCGGCTGAACATATTGCAGGGCGAAGCGATCGACGTGATGCCCGACGGCGAAGGCTGGCGGATCGCGCTCGCCGACGGGACGATCATCGCCGCCGACGCGGTGATCCTCGCCCCCGGCAATCTGCCGCCGCATATCCCCGGCGGGATCGACGCCGATGCGCTTCCGCCTGGCGCTTTCGCGCCCGAACCTTGGAGCAGCGACGTCGCCAAAGGCCTGCGCGCCGACGATGCAGTGCTGGTGATCGGCAGCGGCCTCACCATGGTCGATATCGCCTTGCTGCTCGATGCGCGCGGTTTCGAAGGCAAGATCGTCGCTCTGTCGCGGCGCGGGCTCAGTCCGCGCGCGCATGCGGCGGTCGAGCCGTCCACGCGCGACATGCGCCCGCCGACCGAAGCGGTTGGCCTGTTGCGCGACGTCCGCGCCCGCTCTTGCGAAGTCGGCTGGCGCTCGGCGGTCGACGAACTCCGCCCTTATACCGAAGGCCTGTGGGCCGCGGCCGATCTGACTGAGCGCCGCCGCTTCCTGCGCCATCTGCGCGCCTGGTGGGACGTCCATCGCCACCGCATCGCGCCCAAGGTCGCGGACAAGATCGCCGCGATGCGCGATGCCGGACGGCTGGAGATCGTTGCTGGCAAGCTGACCGACGTCACCGGCCGCGAGAAGGGCGCACGCATCCGCTACCGCCCGCGTGGCCAGGACGCGATCACGACGCTCGACGTGCGCCGGATCATCAATGCAAGCGGTCCGCAGGGCGATCTGCTGCGCACCACCGAACCTTTGCTGTGCCGCCTGCTGGAGCGCGGGCTGATTCGGCCTGATCCGCTGCGGATCGGCATCGATGTGACCCAGCAATCGGAGACGATCGGCGCGGACGGCGAGGCGCATCCGACCTTGCTCGCGCTCGGGCCGATGACGCGCGGCACCTTCTGGGAGATCGTCGCGGTGCCCGATATCCGCCGCCAGACCTGGGCGGTCGCGCGCAAGCTGTCCAACGCCCATTGGGTGGGCGGCGAAGGGCTTTAGGGCGTGACGCGCTGAACAAGAAAAAGGCCCGGCGGCATAAGCCACCGGGCCTCAGGATACGCCAGGGAGTCAAATCTTGGCGTGAACCCTGTCTATATTTCCTACTTATCGAATAGGAAATGCAAAAGCTGCTTGGGCGGCCGATAGCTGCGCTTCAGCCGCGCCGGATCAGCCGTTGGTCAGCGCTTCGGACGCGTTGCTGCTGTTGTCCAACGTCGCATCGGCGGCATTGTCGGTCACGTTGAGGTCGGTCGCGTTCACGCTGGTGTCGTTGACGGTGACGTTTTCGGTCGTCTCGGTCTTCGAGCAGGCGGACAGGCCGAGCGCGGTGATGGCGATAAGCGGCAGGACAATAAGCTTCTTCATAGGATTTCCCTCCTGTTAAAACAGGCGGAGAATAGCCACCGGTCCGGCGCGCCGCAATCCCTATACTGATGCTGGGATATTCGTTCCCCTTGCCAGCGGGCTCGGCGAGGCCGAAACGGTATCAAAGTGCGAGCGATGGAGACCGCGAGATGGCGAAAAAGGACAAGACGCCCAAGCTGCCGAAAAAGGTCGGCGGGGTGAAACTGCCCAAGCAGTTGCGCAAGTCGGCAGGCGTGGTGGCGGACATCGCCCAGAATCCGATCGCGCGCGAAGTGGTTTCGGCCGCTTTGGTCGCCGGCGCGGCCGCGCTCGCCAAACGCAAGATCACCGACAAGAATGCGGCGGCCGAGGCCAGGAAGCCGAACAGCGAGCTCAGCGCGCTGATCGCGCAGGGCCAGGAAATCGGCAACATGATTTCGCAGGGGATCAACGCCTTCGTCAGCGCGCTGCTCAAGCCGGCGGAAAAGAAGCCCGCGGCGGAAGCGAAACCCGCCGCCGCCAAGCCCGCCGCGCGCAAGCCCGCGCCCGCCAAGGCCGCTGCCGCGAAACCCGCCGCCAAGCGTACGACGGCGAAGCGTGTCACGGCGAAGCCGGCCACGGCCAAGCCTGCCGCGGCAAAACGGAAGCCGGCGGCAAAGCCGCGATCGAAGCCGGCGCCCAAGCCGACGACCGACACCAAGCACTAGAGCCGATCCGGGCGCCGTCCGACACGGCACCGGGGTTTGCGCCCCGGCGCCGTGCTGGACAGGCTTTGTCGCCCCATATGGGTCGGGCGTCCGATGGGCAGCAGGATCAGGCCGCCTCAGCGGCCCTGTGCAGGTGCCGCGCCGGAACACCGGGCACCACGGACAGCAGCAAATCGATTTCCTTCTTCGGCATCGGCCGGCCAAATAGATAGCCTTGACCCTGACTGCAGCCCATCGCCTGCAGCAGCGCCGCCGCGTCCGCGTCCTCAATCCCCTCAGCCGTGACGGAGAGATCCAGACTGGTTGCCAGGCTGACGATCGCCCGGATGAACTTTGTCGATTCCGGGTCGCGCGCCATCGCATGCACGAACGAGCGGTCGATCTTGATCTTGTCGATGCGGATCATCCGCAGATGCTGGATCGACGAATAGCCGGTACCGAAATCGTCGAGCGCGACACGGATGCCGCGGCGCTTGAGCGCTTCCACCGTGCTGCGCGCGCTGGCCTCGTCGACGATCAGCGCATCCTCGGTCAGCTCGACCTCCAGCCGTTCCGGCGGGAAATCGAGCCGTTGCAGCACGTCGAGCAGGCGATCGGCAAGCGCGCGATCGTTGAACTGGACGGGCGAGATATTGATCGCGAGCGTGAGCGCCGGGTCCCAATCGCGCGCATCGATGCAGGCCTGCTCGAGCAGGACCAACGTCAATTCGGTCATCAGCCCGCATTCCTCGGCAATCGGAATGAACTGATCGGGGCCGACCTCGTCCCCTTTGTGCCGCGCCCAGCGCGCGAGCAGCTCGAAACCCGTCACCTGCCCGGTCGCGAGGTCCACGATCGGCTGGTAATGGGGATGAAAGCGCGCCGTGCGAATATCCTCGCGCAACTCGCCTTCCAGCTCGAGCCGGTGGCGAATTTCGGCGTCCATGGTCGGCTCGAACGCGCAATATTGGCTGCGGCCCAGCTCCTTGGCCTTGTAGAGCGCGACATCGGCACGGCGCATCAGCGTCTGACGATCGCGTCCGTCATGCGGGAAGAGCGCGATGCCGACGCTCGCGCCGATATAATGGATCAGGTCCTCGACGTTGAACGGCTCGCTGATCGCCTTGACGATGCTACGCGCGAGCTTGGGCGCCAGATCGCGATTGCCGGCCGGCAGGCGCAGCACGATCGCGAATTCGTCGCCACCCAGACGATAGGTTTCGCCATGCGCACCGATGCAGGCGGCCAGCCGGACCGCGACCTCGCGCAGCAATTGATCGCCCGCGGGATGACCATGTACGTCATTGATCGCCTTGAAGCGGTCGAGGTCGACGATCAGCAGGCCGCCGCAGGGTTCGCCCCCGTCGCGCGAAAGCGCGGGATCGAGCTTGTCACGGGATAGCGCGGAATCGAGCCTTTCCTCGAGCGCACGGCGGTTGGGCAATCCGGTCAGAGGATCGTGATAGGCCAACCGGTGCGCCCGCTGCTCGGCGTTGCGCGCGCGCGCCTGTTCCGCGACCATGTCCGCACGCGAACCAAGCACCTCCAGGAAGCCCTTGTGGTTGTTCGCCAGCATCCGCATCAGCAGGATGGCGATGAACACCAGGTCCATGCCGAGGCCGCACAGGAACCAGCTGTTCGAAAGGAGCAGCTGTATCGTTACCGGAAGCGCGCCGCCCAGGACGACCAGCCGGCCCGCGCCGGGCAGGGATTGCAGGCAGTAAGAGCAACTCACCACCCCAATGAAGATATAGAGCGCGATGCAGGTGCGGCGGACCAGGTCTGCCTGCTCGAACAGCACCAGCCCCCAGCCGCCAAAAGCGATGCTGAGCACGAGCGCAGCCCTTAGCGTGCCGGCGAGATAGGATCGGATCGCTTCGGGCGCCGGCTCGTCGTGGCGGCGGCGCAGCCACACGATGGTGCGCCCGATCGCGGCAATTGTCAGGACGCCTGGAACGCCCGCATTGAGCCATGGGGATAGGGTGCCGTACGTCGCGAAACTAAGGAAGGCCGCGTTGACCATCATCAGCGCATACATGAACGGGATCTGGCGCCGCAGCGCGCGGAACTGCTCGATCAGGATCGCGTCCGCACGCTCCTTGGCCAACTCGGCTGTCACAAGACACTGCCCCGTTACGCTACACTGGATAGAAACGGCCCACAGGGCCTGGGTAACGTTTGGCAAAGAAAGGTTAACAAGCCATAAACCATGGGCGCATGCGCGGGGTTCGACGCCATCGGCGGGGAGGCAGAACCTCGATCGAAAGCCTGAACGCCCTTATCGTCCCGTGCGGGACGCCTCCACCGTTTGCAGCCAGGGCGCGGACGTCGCCCAGAAGATGATGTCCGCACCAAGATAATCGGCAGCGAAATCCGCCTGGTCCTGCCGGGTCGCGACCTTGCCGGTTCGCGGGTCGACATAATCGAGGTCGGGTTCCTGCACCGCCATCGCCACCAGGGCGAGCTTGCCCTTGTGGCTATGCAGGAAGCCGTAGCTATTGTTCATCTGCGGCTTTTGGAACGGCAGCACATCCGGGCCGCCGAGGCCGATATGGTGCGCCACCGCGAAATCGAACGTGCGCTGCATATAATGGCGGCTATTGGCCCATTCGCACGGCCAGAAATTTGCGTAGAGCACGACCGCGCTCTTCCGGAATACCGATTTGGCATAAGCTGCGTTGTCGAGCTCAGCCGCGAAATAGGTGTCGCAGGTGAAGCCGTGGCTGGTGCTGTTGCCCTTCAGGTCGGCGGCGGTCTCGGGAAAGTTGATCCCGCGAATCCGCCCGTCGAACCGCGCGGCCAACGCCTTCAGCAGGTGCTGGAAGCGGTCGCGCACCGCCGGATTCCATTGCATCGCAATCCAGCCGGGGCCTTCCTCCTTGTGCGCAACGCCGCCGTCATAGGCCGGGTCACGCTGGAGATAGGGCGCAACCGGCTTCCATTGGTCGGCGAAGGTGCGGTCCTGGAGCTGGATGAAGAGTTGCTTGTGCAGGCTCTGCGCGAAAGCGAGGTCGCGCTCGACCTCCGCGAAATCATATCGGTCTTTCTCGGGCTCGAGCGCGCTCCAGCTAAACAGGACCTGGATGCCGTCCATGTCGCTTCGCCGCAGCAAGGGCTTGGCGGCATCGAACTCGTCGGCGCTGACATAGAGGTAGTTTTCAGGCGCGGTATGCGCCGATCCGGTGCCGGCGAAAGCTGCGGCGAGGGCCGCAAGAGCGAAGATCCGCATGCCTATTCTCCAATGACGGACCGTAAGCAGAAACATGCGATGGCGAAAAGGTGCGCAGAGGGTTCGACGCCACCGGTCGAGAGGTTGCACCTCGATCGACATGAAACGCTGGAGCGGACGACGGGATTCGAACCACAGCGGAGGGCTGTTGCCCGGAGCGCAGACAAAGACTCGAGGGTTCGACACCGCCAATCGAGAGGCTCTGCCTCGATCGACTGGAAAGCTGGAGCGGGCGAAGGGATTCGAACCCTCGACCCCGACCTTGGCAAGGTCGTGCTCTACCCCTGAGCTACGCCCGCTCGGCGTGTCCGGGGAAAGGCCCCCGGGGGTGAGGCGCGGCTGTTAGCGAAGGTTGGACAGGGCCGCAACCCCCTGTAGTGACTTGTTTGCGTGTTGCGGCAAACCACATAGGCCCCAGCATCAATCGGAGACACGGACTTTGGCGACGTTGGGGATGAGCGCGGCTGAGCGCGAGGAAATCGAGGCGTTCAAGCGTGACGTGATCGAGCCGTCGATGGATGCGCTCGTCATCCTCGATTTCTGGGCCGAATGGTGCGGGCCGTGCAAGGCATTGTCGCCGACACTCGAAAAGGTCGCCGCCGCTTATGCCGGCAAGGGCGTCAAGCTCGCCAAGATCAACGTCGACGAGCAGAAACTGGTCGCGGCCCAGTTCCGCGTGCAGTCGATCCCGACCGTCTATGCCGTGTTCCAGGGCCAGCTCGTTGCCGATCTGACCCAGTATCGCACCGAGAGTCAGCTCACCCAGACGCTCGACCAGATTTTGCAGCAATTGCCGATCCAGAGCGCTGAGGGCGCGCTGCACCAGGATATCGCACCCCTGATCGCGATGGCCGAGGAAGTGCTCGAGCAAGGCGATGCCGAGCGCGCGGTCTCGATCTTCGCGCAATTGGCCGAAATGGCGCCCGAGGATTTGCAGGTGATCGCCGGCCATGCCCGCGCCTTGCTCGCCGCCGGGCAAAAGGACGCGGCCCAGGCGCTGTTGGACACCGTGCCCGAGGACAAGGCCAAGGACGCCGGAATCGCGCGTGCCAGGGCCGCCTTGGCGCTCGCGGACGAAGCGGCGCCGGTCGACGATCTGAGCGGCCTTCGCGCGAAGGTCGGCGCCGCTCCCGACGATCAGGACGCACGTTACGAACTCGCCGGCGGGCTGATGGCGACGGGCGACCGCGATGGTGCGGCCGATCTGCTGCTCGGCTCGATCGAGCGCGACCGCGAATGGAATGAGGGCGCGGCGCGCAAGCGGCTGCTCACCTTGTTCGAAGCAACGGGGCTGGAAGACGCCTGGGTTTCGGCGCAGCGCCGACGGCTTTCGGCGATCCTGTTCGGCTGATGATCAAGACCGGCACACGGCTTTCGATCTTTCCGCTCGGCGGCGCGCTGCTGCTGCCGCGATCCTATTTGCCGCTGCATATCTTCGAGACGCGCTACAAGGCGCTGGTGAGCGACGCGCTCGCGCGCGATCGCAGGATCGCGATGATCCAGCCCTTGCCGGGCGAAGGCGAGGAGCACCCGGCTTTGTTCGAGGTCGGCTGCGTCGGCAAGATCGACCATGTCGAGGCCTTGCCCGACGGCCGCTTCAACGTCCTGCTCGAAGGCCTCACCCGCTTCCGCCTGCGGCGCGAGCTGGATGTCGCGACGCCGTTCCGCCAGATCGACGCCGATTATGCGGGTTATGACGGCGATCTCGACGCCGAACTGATCCTGTCGAACGTCGCGCGGGCGAGCATCGAGCAGGAAGCCAAGCGCTTCGCCGAAGCGCAGGGCTATGCGATCGATTGGGAGGAAGTGAGCCGGCTCGACGACCAGGCTCTGGTCAACGGGCTGAGCCAGGCGATCCCGTTCGACATCGCCTCCAAGCAGGCGTTGCTCGAGGCGGAGACGCTGGAGATACGCGCCGACCTGCTCGCCGAATTGCTGCGCTTCTCGGCCGCCGGCGACGATGGCGATGTCACGCTGCAATAGAATCGCCCCTCCCGCTTGCGGGAGGGGCTTCAGACCTCCAACCCCTGCAGCAATTTCGGCAGCTTCCCTGTCTCGCCCCTCGCCTCGGCCATGAAGCGGCGTTGGAGCGGGGGAATGCGCGATACCATGTCGAGCCCGAAGCGGCGGATCGCGCGCGGGGCCTTGCCGGGCAGCCCGAACAGGCGCGTCAGCCCGTCGGTCGTGGCAGCGACCAGGAAGCTGTCGAGCGCGCGCCAGCGTTCGTAGCGGGCGAGCAATTGCGCATCGCCCAGATCCAGCCCCAGCCGCGCGCCTTCGACCAGAACCTCCGCCAGAGCGGCGACGTCGCGGAAGCCGAGATTGAGCCCCTGTCCCGCGATCGGATGGATGCCGTGCGCAGCGTCGCCGACCAACGCCAGCCGCGTGTCGGTGATGCGCGCGGTGTGGTGGAAGCCGAGCGGGTAGGATGAGCGCGCGCTGGCCGAGCGCAACGCGCCGAGCATCCCGCCCATCCGCTTCTCGGCTTCGGCGAGGAAGGCGCGGTCGGGCAGACCCAGCATCGCGGGACCATGCTCGGCTTCCACCGTCCACACGATCGCCGAGCGTGGCCCTTCCTCATCGTCCAGCATCGGCAGCAAGGCAAACGGACCGCTCGGATAGAAGATTTCGTGCGCGATGCCCTCGTGCGGCCGTTCGTGGCCGAGCGTGGCGATGATCGCGGTGTGATCGTAGCTCCACCGCGCGACATTGATGCCCGCCGCCGCGCGCGTCGGCGAATTGCGCCCCTCCGCCCCCACCAGCAACGGCGCGGCGAAGCTGCGGCCATCGGCGAGCGTGACGCGCGCCGACGCACCATCGCGCTCGACCGAGGCTGGTTTGGCCGGCATCAGCAGACGGATATTGGCCGCCTCCGCCGCCGCTTCGTGCAAGGTCCGGCGCAACAGCCGGTTCTCGTACATGATCCCGAGCGGGCCGGACTCAGGGTCGGCATCGAATGCCAGGGTACGCGGCGCGAGGCCATCGCTCACCTGGATCGAGGCGATCGGGCAGCCCTGCCCCGCCAGGCGTTTGGCCACGCCGATCGCGTCCAGCATGGCATGACTCGCGCTCGCCACCGCCGAGGCGCGGCCGTCAAAGCCCTTGGCGAGCACGCCCGCCGGTTCGGCCGGATCGATCACCACGCTCGACAGACCATGCGCGTCGAGCGCGAGCGCGAGCGTCAGCCCGACCAGCCCGCCGCCGAGGATGATGACATCCGCCTGCTCGCTCATGCCGAAACCTCATTCTTGCGGAAAAGCGCCCGATCGTCCTGGTTGAAGCCTTTATACCAGATGATCGCGCCGAACGTGCCGAGGATCAGAGGCACGCCGACCACCAGCTCGAACCATTCGAAGCTGTGCGGCAACCGCGTCACCGTCCAGCCGACCAACCCGGCGACCAAAGCCGCCCAGATCAAGGACCAGCGCCAGCCGTTGACGCGCGCGCCGAGCAGGCTGCGCAAGAGCCACGCCTTGGCGACCGCGGCGAGGCCGAGTGCGATCATCAGCGCAATCGCGGGGCCGGCGGCGGCGATGACGTCATCCCTGGGGTCGGGCCGGGGCGTGACCCAGCCGGCATTGGCGAAGGCCGGCAACGCGGCGCGCAGCAGATAGACGAACACGACCGAGAGCAAAGCCTGCAAGACGATCATCGCGACCGAGATGGCGAGATTGCGCCACGGCGCGAGGTAGATCAAAGCCGCCTCGCTCACCACGGCGGTGGCGGCGATCGCCTCGGCCGCGAGCAAAACCGCCAGCGCCCCGGTGCCGCCGACGAAGGTCGGCCCGACCAGGCCCATCACCGCCTTGCCGGGGATCGACAAGGCGAGCGCGATGCCGATCTGCGCGGCGATGATCCAGAAGCCGACCTGGCGCACCTGCTTGGCGACCGCCTGCCTGTTATCCTCCGCCAAATTCTGGGTGATGACCGGGCCCAGGATCGGATCGAAGCTGGTCTTCAATTTCTGCGGCAAGCTCGCGACCTGCTGCGCGACATAATAAATGCCGACGATGGTCGGCGAGAAGAACAGGCCGAGCATCGCGATATCGAGCCGGCGAGAACCCCATTCGATCGCGTCCGCGCCCGCGAGCGGCGAGTTGCGGATTGCGGTACGCGACAACTGGATCGGCTCGGGCCGCCAGCCGCGTGGCCGGCCATAGGTCTTGAGCAAAGGCACCAGCGAGGCGACCAAAGCCGCCACCGCCGAAATCGCGTAGGACAGGATCAGGCCGTCGCGCAGCGAATACCAGGACAAAGCGAAGGCGGCGATGCTGATCGCCCACGGCTCGACCAGCGATCGCGCCTTGACCGTGGCGCCGATATCGCCGCGATAGGCGAGCGCCGCGAGCGCGATATCCGATCCCGCCCAGCCGAAGATGGTCAGCGGCAGCAGATAATCGCGCTGGTTGATCTCGCTGTTGGGGAACATCAGTTCCGGGACCAGCATCAGCACCACCGCCGCGACCAGCGAGCCGAGCCAGCCGACCAGCATCCCGTCCCACACGACGGCGGTATGATCGCGCTTGGTGGTCGACAATTGCTGCGCGAGCCCGCGCTTCAATCCCATCGTCGCGAGCTGTCCCGCGAATTCGACGATGATCGTCGCATAAGCGAAGCGCCCGAGCGCATCGGCGCCATACCAGCGGCCGGCGATGAACAGGAACGGCAAGCGTGCCGCCAGCCGCAGCAGGAAGCCGAAGAAATTGGTACGCCCACCCTTCGCGAGCGCTTCGATATCGCCAGGGCCGGTTGCCTTGAGCGCGGCCGTGTCGCTCAATGCGCGTCGCCCCAGCTGTGACCGGTGCCGATCTCGATCCCGAGCGGGACCGACAATTCGACGTGCGGCATCGCGGCCTCGGCCATGACGCGTTCGATCACCGGTTTGGCGGCGGTGACATCGCCCTCGGGCAATTCGAACACGAGTTCGTCATGGACCTGGAGCAGCATGCGCACATGGCCCAAACCCGCATCATCGAGCGCCGGGCCCATGCGGACCATCGCGCGCTTGATGATGTCGGCGCTGGTGCCCTGGATCGGCGCGTTGATCGCCTGGCGCTCGGCGCTCTGACGCTCGCCGACGGTCTTGCCCTTGATCCCCGGCAGATGCGTCTTGCGGCCGAACAGGGTGGTGACGAAACCCTTCTCGCGCAGCTGGTTGATCGTCTCCGCCATGTAATTCTTCACGCCGGGGAAGCGGTCGAAATAGCGGTCGATGATCGCCTGCGCCTCGGCCCGGTCGACGCCGAGCCGGCCGGCGAGGCCCCAGGACGAAATGCCGTAGAGGATCGCGAAGTTGATCGTCTTGGCCTTGCCGCGCGTGTCGCGGTCGACCGTGCCGAACAATTCCGCGGCGGTCAGATTGTGGATGTCGTCACCGCGCGCGAACGCCTCGCGAAGCTGCGGCACGTCGGCCATGTGCGCCGCGAGCCGGAGCTCGATCTGCGAATAGTCCGCCGCCAACAGCACATGCCCCTTGGGCGCGACGAAGGCATGGCGGATGCGCCGGCCATGCTCGCTGCGGATCGGGATATTCTGAAGGTTGGGATCGGTCGACGACAGCCGCCCGGTCTGCGCGATGGCGAGGCTGAAGCAGGTGTGGACGCGGTCGGTGGCCGGGTTGATCTGCTGCTGGAGCGCATCGGTATAGGTCGATTTCAGCTTGGACAGCTGACGCCAGTCGAGCACCAGTCGCGCGACCTCGACCCCATCCGCCGCGAGCCGTTCGAGTTCGGTGACGTCGGTCGAATAGACGCCGGACTTGCCCTTGCGCCCGCCCGCCAGGCCGAGCCGGTCGAACAAAACCTCGCCCAATTGCTTGGGGCTGCCGATCGTGAACGGGCCGCCGGCCGCCTCGTGCACCACGGCCTCGAGCCGGATGATCTCCTCGCCGAATTCGGTCGAGAGCTTATGCAATTCGCCGCGATCGACCAGGATGCCCGCGCGCTCCATTTCCGCCACCACCGGCACGAGCGGGCGGTCGACCAGTTCGTAGACGCGGTTGGCCGCCTCCGGCACGAGCCGGGGCTTGAGCTTTTGCCATAGCCGCAGCGTGACGTCGGCATCCTCGGCGGCATATTCGGTGGCGCGATCGAGCGGCACCATGTCGAAGCTGACCTGGTTCTTGCCGCTGCCGCACACGTCCTTGAACTCGATGCAGGCATGGTCGAGGTGGCGCCGCGCGAGATCGTCCATGCCGTGTCCGCCCAGCCCCGCGTCGAGGTCGTAGGACAGCAGCATCGTGTCGTCGTACGGCGTCACGTCGATCCCGCTGCGGCGGAACATGATCAGGTCGTATTTGAGGTTCTGGCCGATCTTGAGGACAGCCGGATCCTCCAGTAACGGCTTGAGCTTCGCCAGCACCAGCGGATGCGGCAATTGCACGGGCCGTTCGGTCCACAGATCCTCGCCGGCGCGGCCATGGCCGACCGGAATGTAGCAGGCCTTGCCCGCCGCGGTGGCGAGGCTGATCCCGACCAGATTGGCGCGGATGCAGTCGATATCGTCGGTCTCGGTATCGACCGCGACCACGCCCGCCGCGAACGCATCCGAAATCCAGCGATCGAGATCGGCCTCGGTCGTGACCGTCTCGTAATCCTTGTGGACGAATGGCACGGCATTCTCGACCCGCGCCGGCAACGCCGCGCTGGCTTCCTCGCCGCCCAATTTGGTCAGCAGCGAGCGGAAGCCCTGATCCATCAGGAACGCCTCGAGCGGCTCGCGCGGCACCCCCTTGAGCGCCAGCGCATCCAGCGGTTCGGGCAACGGCCTGTCGCACACCAGCCGCACCAGTTCGCGGCTGAGGCGCGCCATGTCGGCATGCTCGATCAGATTCTGGCTGAGCTTGGGCTTCTTGATCGTGGGCGCGGCGGCAAGCACGCCTTCCAGATCGCCATAGGCCTGGATCAGCTCGCTCGCGGTCTTGGGGCCGACGCCGGGCACGCCGGGGACGTTGTCGGCACTGTCGCCCATCAACGCGAGCACGTCGCCCAGTTGCTCGGGCTCGACGCCGAACTTCTCGAGCACATGTTCGCGGCCCAGGCGGCGGTTGTTCATCGTATCGAGCAGGTCGAGCTTGCCCGGCTCGATCAGCTGCATCAGATCCTTGTCGGAGCTGACGATCGTGACCTGCCAGTCCTCGGCCAACGCCGCCTTGGCGTAACAGGCGATGATGTCGTCCGCTTCCAGCCCTTCCTCCTCGATGCAGGCGAGCGAGAAAGCGCGGGTCGCATCGCGGATCATCGGGAATTGCGGGACGAGGTCCTCGGGCGGCGGCGGGCGGTGCGCCTTGTACTGATCGTACATGTCGTTGCGGAACGTCTTGGACGACGCGTCGAAGATCACCGCCAGGTGGGTCGGACCGTCCGCTTTATTCAGATCGTCGATTAGCTTCCACATCATGGTGGTGAAGCCATAGACCGCGCCCGCGGGCTGGCCATGCTTGTTGGTGAGCGGCGGAAGACGATGATAAGCCCGGAAAATATAGGCCGAAGCGTCAACGAGATAGAGGTGGTTGGAAGCCATGCGGAGGCCGTTCTAGAGCCTGTTAGGCGTTCGTGGAAGCGCCTGCGCGCCGTCGCCCCCCGCGCCTTTTTCCGCTTCGCCAGTGCCGGCCAAAAGGGTACGCTCCGGCACCAGGTACCGGACAAGGATTCCCGCCCGATGCGACCCGCCAGCTTCGCCGCCCTCGCCGTCTCGATCCTGATCGCGGCTCCGGGCGACGCCGCGCCCAGCGCCGCGATTCATGCGGCGGTCGCCAATCCCGCCCGGCTGGATTCGGAAAAGCCGCGCGATCGCTATCGGCATCCGGCCGAGACGCTCGATTTCTTCGGCGTCGCGCCCAATCAGACGGTGATCGAATATAGTCCGGGCGGCGGCTGGTACACGCGCATCCTGATGCCGCTGCTCGCTGAGCACGGCCATTATATCGCGGTGGTGGACAACAATCCGCGCGCGATCGAGAGCACGCGCAAGCTGATCGCCCCGCTCCCCGGCGCCGCCAAAGCGGAGGTGAGCGGCTTCGACGCTACGACCGCCACCATGGCGAAGCCGAAAAGCGTCGATCGCGTGCTCACCTTCCGCAACGTCCATAACCTCCTGATGCCCGAGGATGGCGGCGCCAAGGACGGTTCGGTCGCGGCCGCTTTCTTCCGCGCCGCCTACAAGGCGCTCAAGCCCGGCGGCATGCTCGGCATCGAGGATCATCGCCTCCCCGAAAAGGCCGACGGCGCCCGCGAGCAGACCAGCGGCTATGTGAAGCGCTCGACCGTGATCCGGCTCGCCACCGCTGCCGGCTTCAGGCTTGCCGGCGAGAGCGAGATCAATGCCAACCCAAAGGATACGGCCGACTGGCCCAATGGCGTATGGACGCTGCCACCGACGCTGTCGCAAAAGGATCAGGATCGCGCCAGATATCTCGCTATCGGCGAAAGCGACCGCATGACGCTGCGCTTCATCAAGCCGCGCTGATGCCGGCGTAGCAAACCTCCGTAGCGCAAAAAGAAAGGGCGCCACCTTCCGGCAACGCCCCTCCCCCCTTGGAACTGCGTGGATCAGGCGGCGAACGCCACCTTGACCGAGCGTCGGCGCAGCGTGCCGCCAACCAGGCCGAAGCCCGCCAGCATCATTGCCCAGCTTGCCGGCTCCGGCACCGCACCCGGTGCCTGATGCGCGGCCTGATAGTCCGCATAAATCTGCGCCGTCGTCTTGTGATAGGTCGGGTTCACCAGCGCATCGACGTTCAGGTTCCAGCCGATCGCATCGAACGCCGCCAGATCGAGCGCCGTGACATAATCCGCCTGGGCATAGCATTCGGTCGGATCCATGATGCCGAGCTGCACCGAACAGCCGTCGGGACCGTTATTGTCCTTCCAATGCGATGCCTGGTCGCCGTCGCCATTGTAGGAGCCGGTCGCGAACAGCGAGCTGCCGAACACCTGCGTCACGCCGCCGTCGATCGAGAAGTAACCCGGCGAGCCGACCGCCAGGTCCAGCACCGGCGTGCTGCCTGGAACCAGGTTGGTCGGGTCCATGCTGTAGCGGAACAGGTCGAGCGAGCTGAACCAGCTGGTGGTGTTGAAGTTGAACCCCGCACCCGACGCCCGGCCGGGGCCGTTCGGCCGGCCGTAATAATCATATTCGTCGATGCCCGAGACGAAACCGAGCGCATGGCCCATTTCGTGGATCGCGGTGCCGATGAAGTCGAACGTGTGCGCGGTCGTGCCGTCGGTCGGATCGAAGTCGAAGCCGAAGTCCGAGCTGAACGTGATGTCGCCATCGAGATGCTGGGTATTGCCGGGATCGTAGCTGGCCGTGCCGCCGATCGCCTGAACGACTGAGGTGTTCAGATAGAGCACCTTGTTGTTGATCGAGTTGTTCCCGGTCGTGCTCGTATCGTAGACCCGCTTGTTGGACGCGGTGTTGACGCCGTTCGAACCGCTGTTCGGTCCGCTGGTGATCATCTTCATCGCGCCGTTGGTCAGCGTCGGCAGAATCGCGGCCTGATCGAGCGTCGAACTGCTCTTGGTCGCGTTGAAGCCGGTCTCGAAATTCTGGACCGTATAATCCATGCCCTGGCTGCCGGTCGAACCGATGATGCCGGGCCCGAGCGACGAATAGCCCACGCCGAAATTCAGCGTGACGTTGTTCGTGATGACCGATTCCCAATAAGCCGCCGCGATCTTGAAGCCCTGTTCGGCCTGCGAGCCGGTGACGCCGCCCTGGTCGATCAGGTTGATCGTGAGCGCGCTGGCCGCATTGGCCGCAAGCAGCGAAATGGCCGTCGACGCGACAGCCCGCACAACGAAATTCGACTTCATACTGAAAACCCCCAACGCAACGCGGCCCGCCCCCGGGCCGTTAACGGCGGATTAACAACCCGTTGCTGCGCTGCGTCAAGAGGCTATTCGCGGGGCGATTTAGGAAATTCTGGTACGGTACTGAAATGATGCCGGGAATTTCGTCGGCTGCGTCCATTCGAACACAACCTGAATCAAGGCATCAGGATGGTATCGACCGCGCGCGCCTTCGTTTCCGGATAATCGAGCGTGTAATGAAGACCACGGCTTTCCTTGCGGCGCAGCGCCGATCGCACGATCAAGGTAGCAACCACAACCAGATTGCGTAATTCTATCAAATCGGGCGTGATGCGATAATTGCCATAATAGTCTTCTACTTCTTGCGCGAGCAGGGTCGCCCGGTGGAGCGCGCGCTCCAGCCTTTTGGTCGTTCGGACGATGCCGACATAATCCCACATGAAACGGCGGATTTCGCGCCAATTATGCTGCACGACGATATCCTCGTCCGAATCGCGCACCCGGCTTTCGTCCCACGGCCGGATCGAATCGGGTTCGGGCATGTCCGCCCAGTGGCTGATTATGTGCTTGGCCGCCGCTTCGCCGAACACGAAGCATTCGAGCAGCGAGTTGGACGCGAGACGATTTGCCCCGTGCAGGCCGGACTGGGTCACCTCGCCCGCCGCATAGAGGCCGGGCAGATCGGTGCGCCCGTCGCGGTCGATCATCACCCCGCCGCACGTATAATGCATCGCCGGCACCACCGGGATCGGCTGTTTGGTGATGTCGATGCCGAGCGTCAGCAATTTGGCGCGGATCGTCGGGAAATGCTGCTCGATGAACTCGGCCGGCTTGTGGCTGATATCGAGGTGGACATAATCGAGGCCGAGCCGCTTGATCTCATGGTCGATCGCACGCGCGACGATGTCGCGCGGCGCGAGCTCCGCGCGCGGGTCGAAATCGGGCATGAAGCGATGGCCGTTGGTGGGGAGCTTCAACAGCCCGCCCTCGCCGCGCATCGCCTCGGTGATCAGGAAATTCTTGACCTCCAGATTGTAGAGGCAGGTCGGGTGGAACTGGTTGAATTCCATGTTCGACACGCGGCACCCGGCCCGCCACGCCATCGCGATGCCGTCGCCCGACGCGCCGCGGGGCGCGGTCGAATATTGATAGACGCGCCCCGCCCCGCCCGTCGCCAATATCGTCGCGCGCGCGGTGAACAAGGCGACATGGCCGGTCTCGCGATGCAGCGCATAGACCCCGCGCACGCGCCCATCGCCCGAATAGCGCATCGCATGGCGGCCGGTAACGAGGTCGATCGCGACCATATCGGTGATCAGGCTGATATTGGGGTGCGCGTGCGCGGCTTTCTCCAGCGCCTGCTGCACCGCCCAGCCGGTGGCGTCGTCGACATGGACGATGCGGCGGTGGCTGTGCCCGCCCTCGCGCGTCAGGTGCCAGCGGTCGCCGCCTGGGTCTTCGCCCGGGTTGAACGGCACCCCCAGCGCGGCCAACCGCTCGATCGCGGCGGGCGCATGCTCGACCACGAATTCGACGGTCTTGCGGTCGTTGAGCCCCGCGCCCGCGATCATCGTATCCTCGATATGGCTTTCGAACGTGTCGCCGGGTTCAAGCACGGCGGCGATCCCGCCCTGCGCCCACGCGGTCGAACCCTCGGACAGCCCGCCCTTGGCCAGCACCGCGACCTTGAGATTATCGGCCAGATTGAGCGCGGCGGTGAGCCCCGCTGCGCCGGAGCCGATGATCAGGACGTCGTAATGGTGCTGGGCCATCGGATCAGGCGTGCGCCGGCGCCCGCGTCAGGTTGAGGAACACGTCTTCGAGATCGGCCTCATGGGTCGAGACGTCGACGATGCCCAGACCCGCCGATTGCAAGGCCGCGAGAACCTCGCCCGCATTCACCTTGTCCTTGGAATAGGTGATCACGACGCTGCGTTCGTTCTTGAGCTCGCTCTTGCCGAAGCAGGCCGCCTGCGGCGCGGCGGCGAGGTCGCGATCGACCGTCACCGTCACCGCTTTCTCCTGCGCCATCGCCAGCAATTCGCGCGTCGGGCGATTGGCGATGACCTGGCCGTGATTGATGATCGCGATGCGGTCGCACAATTCCTCGGCTTCCTGGAGGTAATGCGTCGTCAGCACGACGGTCACGCCGTCCGCATTCAACCGGCGCACATATTCCCACAATTGCTGGCGCAATTCGACATCGACGCCCGCCGTCGGCTCGTCGAGCACCAGCACCGGCGGGTTATGGACCAAAGCCTTGGCGACGAGCAGCCGCCGCTTCATCCCGCCCGACAGCGAGCGCGCATAGGCGTGCGCCTTGTCGTCGAGATAGACCGCGCGCAGCAATTCCATCGAACGCCGCTCGCTCCGCGGCACGCCGTAGAGGCCGGCATAAAGCTCCAGCATCTCGAACGGCGTGAAGAAGGGGTCGAACACGATCTCCTGCGGGACGATGCCGATCGAGCGCTTGGCGTTGCGCGGATGTTCGTCAATGTCGAAGCCCCAGATCGAGGCCTTGCCCGCCGTCTTGGTGACGAGCCCGGCGAGGATGTTGATCGTGGTCGATTTGCCCGCGCCGTTGGGCCCGAGCAGCCCGAAAATCTGCCCCTGCGGCACATCCAGCGTGACATCGGTCAACGCCTGCTTGCCACCCTTGTACGTCTTGCACAGGCCCTGAAGGCTGATCGCCGCATCGCTCATGGCGGGCGTTTAGAACCGGAATGGCGCCAGTGGAAGCGCCAGGGCGCGATGGATCGCCGCATCGCCCGGCAATATGCGGACTTTCCAAGCCTCCTGCGCCTGCCTTAGGATCGGCACAGAGGGGATTATTGAAAATGCACACACGTTCGGCCAGGCTGCTCCTACGCGCGCAACGACTTGCCGGCGTGCTCATCTTAGCCTCGCTGGCCGGAACCGCGCCGTGCGCGACCCCCACGATTTCGACGCAGACGTTCGATAGCGCGCTTGAGATACGCGCTTACCGCGAGAGCGTCAAAATCCTGAACGTGCTTGTCGCCGCGCGTTTGCCGGCACGACCTGCCGCGCGTCCCGACCCGCTGCTGGACCGATTGTTCGGGGTCTATTTCGCCTCACGCGGGGTCTATGAAGCGGCCACACCGTTCCTTGCCCGCGCCGCGCTCACCGCCGAACCGGGCGCACGTCCGCATTTGCGGCTGTTGCTGGCCGTGGCCCAGGAGGTGCGAGCCGATTTCGACGGCGCGGAAAAGAGCTACGAAGCAGTGCTTCAGGACAAGGAACTAAGCGCGGCGGACCGGCAAACCGCCGCCTTGGGCGCGGCGCGCATCAAGATGCTTGGCGCCGACCCCCAACAGGCTGCCGCCGTTCTGCAGGGCCTGACGCCGAATGGTGGTCGGCCGGCGGATATCTGGAGAATTGAACTCGCGGCAGCGCGCATTCACGCGATATCCGGTAATAACGATCGGGCGGATGCCGCTTTGGCGCGCGCTTGGGCCGCGACGCCGCTGGCCGGTAGCGATGGCTATGCCATATTGCGCGTTTCAAATGATCTGGCGGTCAAAGCCGGACGCGTCGGAGACCGGGACCATCTGGCCGCACTCCTCGCCTTGAATCCGTCCAATAAGTTCAACGCCGGAAACGATCCCCTATACGACAACGCGCCTGTTTGCGGCCGCGACGGTGTCACCGCCGCCGATGCGGTCATCCTCGAAACCATCCAGCACCCGACGGAGGCCGAGCCTCGCGTCGAGGTCGTCTGGGCGAGCCGTCCCGGGATGGCCAAGCCCTTCCTCGCGGCTGGCTTACGTGCCACGCCGCCCCAGACGGGCCCACAGATGTTTTCATGGGTGGGCCGGCCGACGCTCTACACGATGCGCTGCCGGCAGAGCGTGTCGGCCAATTATACGGTCGCCGATACCTCGATGGCAGAGCAGTGGAACTGGCAATCGAGCCAGGGCGTCTACCCGGTCCTGCCGCTCGGCGACGAGGACGATACCTCGACGATCGCGACCGCTCTATCGGCGCGCGAGACGCGGTATGGGCCGGAGTCGGTCTTTCTCGTGCCTCTGCTGGAGCAGACGCTGACCATCGCGGCTCGCGACATGAGCACCCCTGAGGGCAGGGCGCGGGCCGCGGATCTTGCCACCAGGCTTCAGACGATCTTTCAAAAGGCCAAGGCGCCGCCCACCATCCAGGCGATGGTGGACCTCAGGGCCGTGATGCTGCGCGCATCAGCCCAAAGGATCGCGATGGCCGACGCGATCGCGCAAGCGAAGACCATATTCGAAACGAGCGCGCAAAATCCGGACATATCGCCTGACGAGGTGTTTCAGCTGGTGAGCGTGGCCGCGAACGAGCAGAGCCTGCCTCGCGAATTCCGATCGAATTTGCTTGGCGTCGCGCTGGGCGTGCTCGAGCGGCGGGTGGGCCGCGCCGACCCGCGCGCGCAGGCACTGGCGCTCCGTCTGGCGGAGCTGGATCAGGAATCCGGCAGCCTGCAGGACGCCGATGCCGTGATCGCGAAATACGCGCTGCCCGCGGACACGTGCGCGCTGGCACGGCCGCCGGCCCGGCTCGCGTCGTCGGGCATTTTGGCCGACGACTATCCGGTGGAGCTGATCAATGCGGAATTGGCCGGCGCCGACACGATCGAGTTCGAGGTCGGCATAGGCGGTGCCGCTCAAAACGCTCGGGTGGTGGTGGCAAGCCCGCCCTTCGCGTTCGATGATATCACGCTCAGCCGCTCTTCGACGCTGCGCTACGAGGTGACCCATAATGCGTCGGATCATTATGCGTGCCGCGCGCAAAAGCAAACCGTGCGTTGGCAGCTTCCGTACTAGGGCGAAGGCCTCTTGACTCATTTCGATGATTAGCTAATTGTCGAATCATGAGCCAGGTCTTCAAAGCCCTCTCCGATCCGACCCGCCGCCAGGTGCTCCAGCTCCTGCGCAAGGGGCCGATGAGCGCGGGCGAATTGAGCGACCAGTTCGACGTCTCCAAGCCGACCATGTCGGCGCACTTCGCGGTGCTCAAGGAGGCCGATCTGGTCCACGCCGAGAAGGCCGGCAAATCGATCATCTATCACCTGAAGCTGTCGGTGCTCGAAGAAGCGCTGCTCGGCTTCGTCGATTCGTTCGGCCTCGGCGCGGAGCCGCGGGCGCCGAGAAGGGAGACTGCACGATGAACAAGGAAATCAAGGCAGGGCTGATTTGGGCCGGCGGCATCCTCGCGATTTCGCTCGGCGCGGTTACGGCGCGCAAGCTGGGTTATGTCGACGGCGATACGGTCATGCGATTGGTCATGGGCATCAATGGGCTGTTGATCGTCTGGTACGGCAACCGGATCCCCAAGACCGTCATCGCCCGGAGCGCCCACGCACGCCAGGCCCAGCGGGTTGCGGGCTGGTCCCAAGTGATAAGCGGGCTGATCTATACCGGACTGTTCCTGTTCGCGCCCGTCCGGATGGCGGCATTGGTCGGGGCCGGTGCGGTGTTCGCGGGGGTCGTGATCACGCTGGGTTATTGCCTGACGCTGCGGGACAGAAGGAAACCCGCCTGATCCCGCTGTTCTGAATGATCGCGCCGGTGGGCCCGGCTGCCGAAGGGGGGAGATCCCATGCCTGGAATCGTGAGAAGATTTGCTCTCGTCCTGCTAGCCTTCGCGGGCCTCGCGACGCCGCAGGCTGGTTTCGCCCAGGCGGCGCCCGATCCTGTCGGCGACTGGCACGGCGCGCTGCAGACGCCGCAGGGCGCGATCACGCTCGCGGTGACCGTCAGCCGCGCGCCCGACGGATCGCTCAAAGCCACGGTCGAGAATACGGATCAGGGCCCCGGAAACAAGGTGCCGATGTCGAGCGTCGGCGTGCAGGACGGAACATTCGCGTTCGAGGTCGCGCAGGTCGGCGCCTCGTTCAAGGGCAGCTGGGTTCCCGCCGAGCAGAGCTGGAACGGCATTTTCAAACAGGGCGTCGAACTGCCGCTCAAGCTGATCAAGGGCCCGCCGCCGGCCCGGCCGGTGGTCGCCGGACTCGACGGCACCTGGAGCGGCACGATCACGCGCAATGCCGCCACTTTGCGCCTGATCCTGCATATCCGCACGACCCCGCAGGGCACGATCATATTGCTCGATTCACCCGACCAGATGGCCAATGGGGTGCCGGTCCAGGGTCTGACGCGCGAAGGGCAGAAAGTCAGCTTCAAGCTTGCAGTGAACGGGGCGAGCTATGCGGGCCTGCTGTCTGCGGACGCTATGCACATTGCGGGTATCTGGACGGTGCCCAACCGGCCCGACGCGCCCGTAGATTTCACCCGCAGCCAGGGCACAAGCGCGCTTGTGCCGCCCAAACGGCCGCAGACGCCGCAGCCCCCCTTCCCCTACACCGCCGAAGACGTGTCGTTCGACAATTCCGTCGAAAGCGGCGTCCATCTCGCCGGCACGCTGACCTTGCCCCCGGGCAAGGGCCCCTTCCCCGCCGCGATCCTGATCACCGGCTCAGGCCCGCAGGACCGCGACGAGACGTTGCTCGGCCACAAGCCCTTCTGGGTGATCGCCGACTATCTCTCGCGCCGGGGCATTGCCGTGCTGCGTGTCGACGATCGTGGCACGGCCAAATCGACCGGGGATTTCGCCAAGGCGACGTCGGCGGATTTCGCCACCGACGCCAATGCCGCCTTCGCCTTTCTGAAGACGCGCAAGGACATCCGCCCGAACGCGATCGGCTTCATCGGCCATAGCGAAGGCGGGATGGTCGGCCCGATCGCGATGGCGACCAACAAGCAGGTCGCCTTCCTCGTCATGATGGCGGGCCCCGGCACCGCGCTCGATCAGCTAATGCTGTCGCAGCGCCGGCTGATCGGCGCGGCCATGGGGCAAAGCGAGGCGGAGATGAACCGGACCGAGCCGGTCATGGCCGCATTGTTCAAGGCGGTCGCGAGCGGCGCGACCTCTGCGGACGGGCTTGCGGCGGCGCGCGCCGTGCTGACGCCCGAGGCGATGTCCGCGCTCGGCCTGCCACCGACCGCCAGCAAGGAGATCATCATCGCCCAGATCTCGACGCCCTGGTTCCGCTACTTCCTTCGCTACGATCCCGCGCCCAATTTGCGCGCGATCCGCGTCCCGGTCCTCGCCATGAACGGCAGCCTCGACCGGCAGGTGCCGCCGGCCGCGAACCTCGCCGCGATCAGGGCGGCGCTGAAGGACGACAAGGACGTCACCATCGTCGAGTTGCCGGGGCTGAACCACCTCTTCCAGACCGCGAAGACCGGGGCGGTCGGCGAATATGCCGAGATCGAGGAAACCGTCGCCCCGATCGCGCTCGATCGCATGGCGACCTGGATCGACGCACACTTCGGAGCGCGGAAATAAGCGGCGGCCCCATATCGTATCGACGCCGTAACATATTCATTTCTACGGCCGAAAGTGGTAATGGCGCCTTCGGGTTGAAAACGTCGGGGGGCGTTATGGCAAGCATCGCGAATATTGGCGTCGACGCGGGGACGTGGCCACCGTCCGGCAGTCCCGCCGCACGGGCGATCGATCGCTGGATCTACGTGTACATGGCGGCGAGCTTCATCGTCGTCACGCTCACCGGGTTCATACCGGATTCGATCGGGCTGGTGGCCGATGCCAAGGCGGGCGCGATCCCGCCCTTGCCGCTCGTGCTGCATTTCCACGCGGTTTTGATGGGTTCGTTCCTGCTGCTCGTGCTGGCGCAAACCACGCTCGCCGCGACCGGCAGATTGGAGACGCATCGCCGGCTGGGGCGGGTGGCGATGCTACTCGTTCCCGCGCTCGTGCTGGTCGGCTTCATCCTGGTTCCGACCATCTACCATTCGGTGTGGTACCCGGCCCAGTCCGCGCCGCAGCCGGCGCGCGCGGAACTCCAGCATCTCCTGCTGCGCCTCGACAATATCATGCTGATGCAGCTGCGGATCGGCATCCTGTTCCCGCTGTTCATCTTCCTCGGCCTGAAGGCGCGGGGCAAGAACGGGGCCTTTCACAAGCGCATGATGATCCTCGCGACCGCCACGCCGTTACCGGCGGCGATCGATCGCATCCAATGGCTGCCCACGACGCTGCCCGTCAGCCCGCTGTCGACCGATCTTTACATAGTGGCGCTGCTGTCGCCGATGATCATCTGGGACGTGGTCCGCACGGGCACGATCAATCGCGCCTACCTCGTTTGGCTTGGCACCTACGTCGCGGTTTCGGTTGCCGTTTACAGCGCGTGGAACGCGGGCTGGTGGCATGCGATCGCGCCGCGCCTGATGGGCGTCTAGCGCCGCGGCGGCGACATAACCACGCGCGTCCGGCGCCTGATCGCGCTCATCCGCAAAATCGGACGCAACGTCCCGCTTCCGACCCAACTTCGCCATTCAGTGCCGGTCCGACGGTGCCTGATTGCGGTCGTTCGCGCGGAAGCTAAGGTGGCTGAAATGTCCAAGCCAGCACACCTTCTTCGCATCGGAATCACGTTTTTGGTTTTGGCCGCGATCTCGGGAGCGCTGGTCGGACCCGCGATGCGCACTTTCTCTCGCGCTTGGTTCAACGCCTCCAACTGGGCAATTGCTATCCTCTGGCTCGGCGCTGCTGTCGCTCTCATCGCATCAGGCGCGATGGCAGCGACAATGACAACGCGCTCGCAAGATATTGGAAGGATGTTTCCACCAAAGCCAGCCACGAGACTTGCGGTTGCATTGGCGGTATGTTGGCTATGCTCGCTTCCCCACGCTTATTTGTGGATGCCCCACTTCAAGATGGCGCTCCCAATGTATGTCGCGGGAATCGAGGCCTATGCCATCGGCAATGCCCTTGCGGCTTTCGTCGTCTGTATAGTCATCTTGGTGATTGCTCGACGAAGAGCTGACGGTGGAATTAAAGCGGCACTCGTCGCGGCGGTCCTTGTAAACGCCGCATTTCTCTTCGATTACTTCTGAATAGAAATCAAAAAAGCGGATCGAGTGGCCTGGCGGCTCCAAATCCCGAATAAGCTGTTCGAATTCCGCTAACCGGATGCGAACCGGACGGACATTCCACCAAAGCGGCCTACCGGTTTATCAGTGGCTCAAGACGCGCTCTCTAGCGCTGTCACGGCGAAGCGATCCAGGTATCCCCATTCGGCGCAGCAATCCGGATCATGCTCTTGCGCACACCGCGCAGCCGCCTCCTCCGCAAACCGCACCTGATCCAGCCGCGACAAGGCCCACGTCGCCGCACCGCGCACCACCGGCGCCGGATCGTCCAGCAAAGCCAGCACGCGCGGCAGCAAGTCCGGCAGCCCGCTATTGCCCGCCGCGATCAGCGCGTTGCGCATCATCTTGTCGCGCCCGATCCGCTTGATCGGCGAGCCCGAGAAGATCTGACGGAACGCCGCATCGTCGAGCAACAGCAGGTCGGCCAGCTCCGGCGCGGCCAGCTCGGCGCGCGCTGCGAAGGCACGGTTGGCGTGCGCCGCATCGGCGAACTTGTTCCACGGGCATACCGCGAGGCAATCGTCGCAACCATAGATGCGGTTGCCGATCGCCTGTCGGAATTCGACCGGAATCGGGCCCTTATGCTCGATCGTGAGGTAGGAAATGCAGCGCCGCGCATCGAGCTTGAACGGCGCCGGAAAGGCATCGGTCGGGCATGCGGTCATGCACGCGTCGCACGATCCGCAGCGCGTATCGCCGGGCGCGTCGGGCGCCAGATCGAGCGTGGTCATGATCGCGCCGAGCAGCAGCCAGCTGCCGTCCTCGCGGCTGACGAGATTGGTATGCTTGCCCTGCCAGCCGATCCCGGCGGCTTCCGCGAGCGGCTTCTCCATCACCGGCGCGGTATCGACGAACACCTTGAGGTTCGTGTCGGGCGCATGCGCGACCAGCCAGCGCGCGAGCGCCTTCAGTCCCTTCTTGACGATGTCGTGATAGTCCTGGCCCTGCGCATAGACCGAGATCCGCCCGACCCCGCTTTCGTCCGCCAGCGCGAGCGGGTCGACCGACGGCGCATAGCTCATGCCGAGCATGATCACCGACTTCACCTCGGGCCACAGCGACGCGGGCGATCCGCGCTGGTGCGATCGTTCCTCCATCCACAGCATGTCGCCATGCGCGCCCTGATCGAGCCATTCACGCAGCCGCCCGGCCGCCTCCGGCGCGGCATCGGCGCGCGCGATCCGGCACGCCGCGAAGCCGAGCGCGCGCGCTTCGGCCTTGATCGCATCTTCCAGGGGCAAAGGGGCTGTCACCGCCCCATCTTAGCACATCGTCGCATCCGCGCTTGTATCGGGCGGACAAGATGCACACTTTTTAAAAGTCGGGCGTTCAGAACGCGGATGCGGGAAGGTAATGGCATGCTGGTATCGAGACGCGCGCTGATGGGCGCGGGCAGCGGCGCAATGGCGACCGCCTTCCTGTGGTCGGCCGGCTGCAGCGCGCCCACCACCCCCGAGCATTACGAAGTGACGCTGACCGACGCGCAATGGCGCGCCAAGCTGTCACCCGCCGCCTATGACGTGCTGCGTCACGCCGGCACCGAACGCCCCTTCACCAGCCCTTTGCTCAACGAACATCGCAAGGGCCTCTTTACCTGCGCGGGCTGCGCGCTGCCCGCTTTCGCATCGTCGACCAAATTCGAAAGCGGCACCGGCTGGCCGAGCTTCTGGGCGCCGCTCAAGAATGCGGTAGTGACGAGCGACGACAATTCGATCGGCATGGACCGCACCGAGGTCCATTGCCGCCGTTGCGGCGGCCATCTCGGCCATGTGTTCGACGATGGTCCCAAACCCACCGGATTGCGCTATTGCATGAACGGTGTGGCTCTAGGTTTCACTCCAGCGAAAGCCTGAATGTTGATTGATCTTACTGTTACGCGCCCGGGGAAGCGCGGATGAGCCGGATTGCGCCTGTGATTTTGTCGGGAGGCTCGGGCACGCGGCTGTGGCCGCTGTCGCGTACCGGCCGGCCGAAGCAATTGCTCAGCCTCACTGCCGCCGAGACGATGCTGCAGCTCACCGCGCGGCGCACGCCGCAGAGCGACGGTTTCGCGGCGCCGATCGTCGTCGCCAATGCCGCGCATGCCGAGATGATCGAAGGCCAGCTCGAGGCGGTCGGCATCGATGACGCGCTGCTGATCCTCGAACCGGCAGGCCGCAACACCGCGCCCGCCATCGCCGCCGCCGCGCTCGCGCTCGATCGCGACGCGATCATGCTGGTGATGCCGAGCGATCATGTCATTCGCGACGTGCCCGCCTTCCGCGCCGCGATCGACGCCGCCCAGCCTTTGGTCGAGCAAGGCTGGCTCGCCACCTTCGGCATCACGCCCGACGGCCCGGAGACGGGCTATGGCTATATCAAGCGCGGGGCCGAACTCGTGCCCGGCGTCGCCCGGGTCGACAGCTTCGTCGAAAAGCCCGATCGCGCCACCGCCGAAGCCTATCTCGCCACCGGCGACTATAATTGGAACGGCGGCATCTTCCTGTTCGGCGCGGGCGCCTATCTCGACGCGCTCGGCGCCCATGCGCCCGACATTTTGGCGGCGGTCAAAAAATCGATGGACGCGGCCATCCGCGACGGCAACCGCCTCTATCCTGACCAGCACGCTTTCGCCGCCTCGCCCAGCCAGGCAGTCGATTATGCGGTGATGGAGAAAGCCGAAAAGGTCGCGGTTGCGCCGGTTGAAATGGGCTGGTCCGACGTCGGCAGCTGGGACGCGCTCCACGCAATCTCCGCCTGCGACGCCGACGGCAACGCCCACCATGGCGAAGTGTTCGCGATCGACACCGAACGCTGCATGATCCGCAGCGAAGGCCCGGTGGTGGCGGCGGTCGGCGTCAGCGATCTGATCATCATCGCCACTCCCGACGCCGTCCTGATCATGCCGCGCGGCGCCAGCCAGGAGGTCAAGCGCGCGGTCGAAGCGCTCAAGAAAGACGGCCACATCACGCTGGATCGCGCGATTTAACCACTCCCGGAAAGCTGGATTGCGTCGCTGCGCTCGCAATGACGATAGATAGTGTGATTTCGTCATTGCGAGCCGCGTAGCGGCGAAGCAATCCAGACCTGCCGCTCGATCCTAGTCGTACCGATAGGGGTATTTGTCGATCGTCGTCGTCCCGCGCGTCTGGTTGCAGAGGAAGACCGTGCCCGTGAAATAAATGCCGGGTTTCGTGATCGTCTTTGCCTGCTCGAACGCGTCGCGAAGCTGCTGCACCGTCATCTGCACGGGCGCCTCATCGGGCTGATAGGTCACGCCATAGGCATAATCCTGTCCGTCCTTGCTGATCTCGACGTGGCACCCCATCACATGCGTAACCGGATGCGTGTCGCAGAATTCGATCAGGCGCTTCATGCTGTCGAACCAGGGCTGCCAGAAGCTGATGTAGCAACGCCCGCGATAGAACATGTCACCGGTGAAGAGGATCTGCGTGTACGTATCGTAATGCGCGAATTCGGAGATGACGTGGCCCGGCGAACCCCAGATCAATATCTCGCGCCCGCCCAGATCCAGCGAAACCCGTTGCTCCGGGAAGTTCGTCATGCCCCAGAATCCCAGCATCTCTTCCTGGGTTAACCCCATGTAACGGGTGTTGGGGCGGTCCGCGAACTGGTTGGTGGCCGCATAGTGATCGGCGTGCAGATGGCTGAACGCCACCAGCAATTCCAGACTTGCGGGATCGCGATTGTTCCGGCGGCACCAATCGTCGATGCAGCCATCCACGACGCCGCGCAGGTCCCAATCGTTGCGTAGCTGGACGAAGCCCTCGTCCAGCAAAAGCACGCGGTCGTTGCCGAAATAGAGCGGCGCGAACGGCGCTTCGTAACTATAGGCCTTGTTCTGCCTCAGGATCGCCGTGTGCGCATTGTACCAATGGACGTGCACGGGCGGGTCGGTGTTATCCATGGCCGATGGCGACCCGCAGATCCACTTGTCGGGGAAACCGCCGGGCGCGGGAAGGTTGGCCTTGAAGTCGATCGGCCCCGGACGGACGGACGCGGCCGCCGCATTCGCGACTCCCGCCAAAGCGGCATTGGACAAGGTCACGGCCGCGGCGAAGGCGGGTGAGGTCAGGAAGGTGCGACGATCCATGGCTCTTTTCCTCGTCGACGGGCGTCAGAATGGGCGCGGAGGGATGATGTTCGGCACGTCCGATGGCCAATCCGACGTCCGCTGATCGGGGCTGACCCCGTTCAGGAGCACGAAATCGGGCCGGATGAGCATCGTGTCCTTGCCCTGCACCGCACGCGCATAGTCCAGGATCTGGTCGACCAGCGCCGGGTCCATCTCGAGCAGCCGCTCATAGGGCTTGTAGGTCGCGAACCGCGGATAATAGCGGCCCGGCACGAACATCATCTCGATATGTCCGCCGAGTATCGATTTCACCGGATGATCCGCGATAAAGGCCTTGATCCGCTCCAGCGAGGCCACGAAATCCCTGTCGTTGCCGATGTTGATCTTGCCCGGAAAGATCAGGTCGCCCGTGAACAGGAAATCGCAATAAGGGTCATAAAAACTGACGCCGTCCTTGTGCGTCCCCGGCGTCGGAATCACCTCGATCACCCGGTCGCCCAGATCGATCCTGCCGCGCCCGGACGGCCAGCTGCCGCCCAGGCCATAGAAGCGCTTCATCACCTCCAGCGGCTTGGGCACGATCACCGTGTCTGCGCGTCCGGCAAATTGCACGAGGCCCTGGTTCTGCGCGACATCCTCGCCCGACGTCAGCGCGACGGTGAGCGGCACCTTCTGGCGCCCGCGTGCCTGCGACCAACGCGTGATGATCGCGTCGACCGTCTCGCGCAGCGGATAATAAAGCGCTTCCGCGGTCGCGCCGGCATCGATCAGCAGCGCGCCCTTGTTGCCGAACAACAGATAGGTGAACGGCGCCTCCCAGTGCACGCAGACATTCTGCCGCAGCACGAAGGTGTCTTCGTTATATTGCACCACCTGAACGCGCGGATCGCGGTTCTTGGCCGCGATATTGGAACCGTAGGTCCAGCGCATGACGAACTTGCCGGGCGCCGGCCCTTCGCAGCTGTAAACATGCGTCACCGGTGTGGTGCGGTGCAGCGGCACCGCGCTGTCCGTATTGCGCACGCCCGGCAGATTATAGGGAATATCAGGATTGCCGTTGGGATAGGCATTGCCCGTCACCGACATGCTGTTGCCGGACAGGACCGGGCTGTAGGTCGGCTTCGTCCCCATACGATACCCCCTTGTATCAATGCCTTAAGCCAGCGCGGCGCCCCCTATGATCGGAGCCCTGGGCTGACCTTCGCAATGAATCTGAGAGGTAGCGTATGGATATTACCGATGCGATCAAGCGTATTAATGACGTATTGGCTTCGGCGCGCCGACCAATGCTGCGTCGCCGAAAGGACGGCCACATCACGCTAGACCGCGCGCTTTAAAACCCACCCGTCACCCCGGACTAGTTCCGGGGTCCACCGGGAGGCAAGAACCTCACGGCTTTGTTTTGCCGCACAGTGGACCCCGCAACTAGTCCGGGGTGACGGTGAGCCGCTAAGCCGCCGTCCAGCCCCCGTCCATCGACAGGTTCGCGCCCGTGATCGACGCGCTTTCGTCGCGGCACAGATGGACGAGCAACGCCGCGACCTGTTCGACCGTGACGAATTTCTTGGTCGGCTGGCCGGCGAGCAGAACGTCGTTCATCACCTGCTCGCGCGTCAGGCCGCGCGCCTTCATCGTATCCGGGATCTGCGCTTCGACCAGGGGCGTCCAGACATAACCGGGGCTGATGCAATTGACCGTGATGCCCTGGGTCGCGACCTCCAGCGCCGCCGTCTTGGTCAGCCCCGCGATGCCGTGCTTGGCGGCGACGTAGGCCGACTTGAACGGCGAGGCGACGAGGCTGTGCGCCGACGCGGTGTTGACGATCCGCCCCCACCCCTTCGCCTTCATCGCGGGCAAAGCGGTCCGGATCGTGTGGAAGGCGGACGACAGGTTGATCGCGATGATCTGGTCCCACTTTTCGGGCGGGAATTCGTCGATCGGCGCGACATGCTGGATGCCGGCATTGTTGACGAGGATGTCGATCCCGCCGAACCGCGCGATACAGCTTTCGACCATCGCCACGATCTCGTCGGGCTTCGACATGTCCGCCGCCGAATACGCCGCCCCTGCCCCGCTGGTCGCGGCGAGCGCGGCGCGCTCCGCCTCGATCGCCGCCGCGTCGCCAAAGCCGTTGATCATCACCGCGGCACCCTCGGCCGCGAGCGCCTTGGCGCAGGCAAGCCCGATGCCCGAGGTCGATCCGGTAATCAGTGCGGTCTTGCCCTTCAGGAACATGCGGATCTCCGTTTCAGCCGTGCGCGGCCCATTTGGCGGCAGGGCCAGATACGACGTCGTGCAGCCGCGCGCGATACCGGATCGCGGTGATCGTCTTGATTGCCCGTTGCCGCGCGGCCGCGGGCAACGCGCGTTCGGCATAGGCCTGCACGCGATCGGCCACCGCCGGGTCGTTCGACTGCACCGGCAGGGAAACGATAAAGCCCGCCCGCCCGCTCGTCTCGACCAGCGCGTTGGCCGCCTGCTCATGCGCCACCGCCCAATCGAACGCCATCGCCGGATGCACCAGCGCGATGCTGCGCAACAGCTCGGCGCGATCGGGCACGGTCGCCTCTTCGGTCAGCACCAGCGCCAGCGTGCGCTGCGCCAGGGCGTCGTCGCGCACATTGCCCAGCACCTTCCAGTAGATGCGCTGCACCCCCGGGTCGCGTTCGCTCCGCGCCGCCTGATGCAGCATCTCCCATTCCTGCGGGGTGGCGTCGCGCCCGAAGACGCCCAGGATCGGCTGACGCACCGGCGCGGGAATCGTATCGAGCCCCTTGGCGACGAGCTGTCGCGCCGCGTCCGCCATCGCCGGATCGTCGAATTTGCCAAGCGTATGGATCAGCGCCTCGCGCAGCTGCGCCAGATCGGCCGGTTCGCCCGGCCGGCCGGTGAGGCCGACGCGCGCGAACTGCGGCGCCAGCAGCGCCCGCACGCGGGCGTCGAACGCGGCGCGGGCCGGATCGTCGCCCAGGAAATCGTGGAGCGCCTCGAGCTGGCCCGCCACCAACCGCCAGACGAGCGGGTCGGCATCGGCCGCGACATGGTCGAGCAAGACGAAATAGCGATCGAGCGGCGCATAACCGCCATCGCCGAGCGCGACCGTGTCGCCCAGCAGACCGACCTGATCCGGCAGGGCCAGGCTGCCGAACCGCGCGACCAACGCGTCGAAATGGCCGGGCGCATAGAGCGTGCGATAATAGCCATACTGCCCCGGATTGATCAGCGGCGCCGTGCCGCAGCCTGGCAGCGCGACCGTCACGGGATGCGCGGCGGTGACGTCGGTCTCGGTCTTGCCCGTGCCGGTCCCGGAACCGGCCCCAGAACCGGCCCCAGAGCCGGCCCATGTGACCGGCACGATCCAGCTGATCGGCTTGCGCGACCCATCGTCGACGCCATAGCGCCCCTGGGTGAAGGTCAGGCGCCGCATGCCGCCCGCGCAGGCCGTCTCGCCGACGCGGATCAGCGGCACGCCGGGCTGGAGCGTGAAACTGTCCATCATCGGCTTGACCGGCCGCCCCGCCGCTTGCGCAACCGCGCCCCACAGATCGTCCGTGGCGGTATTGGAATAGGCGTTGCTGGCGATGTAGCTGCGAATGCCCGCGCGGAACCTGTCCGGCCCGACCGCGCCTTCCAGCATGCGGATCACCGCCTCGCCCTTCGAATAGGTGATCTGATCGAACGCGGTCGCGAGCTGATCGACGCTGGTGATGTGCTCGACGATCGGGTGGGTCGATCCGCGCGCATCTTCGCCGATGCCCCGCTCGCGCGCGACGGCGACGGTCTGCGCCGCGACATGCCAGTCGGGGTTGAGCGCGTCGGTCGCCTTGCTCTCCATCCACGAGGCAAAGCCTTCGTTGAGCCAGAGGTCGTCCCACCAGCCCATCGTCACCAGATCGCCGAACCATTGATGCGCCATTTCGTGCGCGATGTCGGAGAAGATCAGCTGGCGCTGGCTTTCGGTGGTGAGCTTCGGATCGACCAGCAGGACCTTGTCGAAATAGAGGATCGCGCCCCAATTCTCCATCGCGTCGAAGAACTGGCTCGATCCGGGCGCGGCGACCATGTCGAGCTTGGGCAGCGGGTAAGGCGTACCGAAATAATCGTTATAATAGGTCAGCAGCTTGGCCGCGCTGTCGAGCGCATATTGGCCCTGATCGCCGACGCCGCGCCGCGTGATCACGCCGATCTCGGTCTTGCCGACCATGCGCGTGCGCCGCTCGACATCGCCCTGTCCGAAGAACAGCAGGTAGCTCGACATCTTGGGCGTGGTCTGGAAGCTGACCCAGGTCTTGCCGTCCGCGCCATCGCGCGAGGCGGCGATCGGCATGTTGGAGAAACTGGACTGGCCCCTGGGGGTCGCCACGCTGAGCGTGAAGGTCGCCTTGCGGCCGGGCTCGTCCCACATCGGCGCGAAGCGGCGTCCGTCGGTCGCCTCAAACTGGGTGACGAGCATGCGCTGGGCGCTTGCGCCGTCCTTGTAATCGACCGCGAACAGGCCGGCGGCCGACAGGTTGATCTTGCCCGCCCAATCGAGCGTGATCCGGTGCGTACCCGCTGCGATCGGCTGCGCGAAGGTGAAGCTTACCGTCTCGACCTTGGTATCGAAGGCGATGCGCACCGCGGCGGCTTTGCCGTCGAGCAGCGCCTTGCTCACGGTCAGATCGGCGGCGTTCATCACGATCGTGCGCGTGGGACGCAGCACCGAAACACTCACCGTTTCGGTCCCGCGGAAGGTCAGATGCGCCGCGTCGGGGTCGACCGCGATGTCGTAATGGAGCGGCACCACCTCGGGCGGGAGCCGTCCCGGCAAAGCGGGACCGACGGGGGCAGCGGTAGCGGAAGTGGCGAGGGCGGAAACGAGAGAAAGCAGCAAGTGCCTATGCGGCATGGGCAAAATCCTGAGATGCAAGCCAAACCGCCTAGGCCGCGTTCCCGATGCGTCAAGCCGCGTGCAACCTGCTACCACGCAGGCGTGTTCAGAGTTTGGTTGAGACACCAAGGCAGGAGGGTCGGTTGCGCCTCGACGATTACCGGGAAAGCGACAATGTCGAACAGGATAGCGGTCGTGGCGGCGGGTTCGGCGGCGGCGGCGGCGGCGGACTAGGGCTGCTGTTCGCTTTGGTCGGCAGCCGGTTCGGCATCGGCGGCATCGTCATCCTTGGGCTCGGCATGTTCCTGTTCGGCTTCAATCCATTCGGCGGCGGTAGTCAGATGGTCGGCCAGTCGCCGCAGGTCGCCAGCCAAAGCGCGCGCCAGACCTGCGAGGCGAACGCCGCCACCCTGCTCTCCTGCCGCGTGCTCGCCAGCACCGAGGATACGTGGAGCCGCCTGTTCCAGGCGTCGGGCCAGACCTATGCGCCGCCGCGCCTGCATTTCTATGCGCGCCAGGGCTCGTCGGGCTGCGGCGCCGCGCAATCGGCGATGGGGCCATTCTATTGCCCGACCGACCAGCGCGTCTATCTCGACACCGGCTTCTTCGACGAATTGCAGACGCGCTTCCACGCCGCCGGCGATTTCGCCGAGGCCTATGTGATCGCGCACGAAGTCGGCCACCATGTCCAATATCTGACCGGGATCGCCGACAAGGTCCGCCGCGAACAGGAAAATGCCGACGAGGCCGGCGCCAACGCGCTGCAGGTGCGGATGGAGTTGCAGGCCGATTGCTATGCCGGCGTGTGGGCCGCCAACGCCAAGGACGCGCACGGCCAGCCCTTGCTCGAACCGGGCGATGCCGAGGAAGGTCTGCGCGCCGCCAATGCGATCGGCGACGACGCGCTGCAAAAGTCGGCCGGGCAGCAGCCGATGCCCGACAGCTTCACCCACGGCACTTCGGCCGAGCGCGTGGCATGGCTGCGGCGCGGCTTGCAGACCGGCGATCCGGCCCAGTGCGACACGTTCGCGGGATCGATCGACCGCTGATACGAAAAGGGCGCACCTTCCGGCGCGCCCTTCCGATTCAAAGGCCTTCAGGCCTTACCAGCACTGCCAGTCGCGCTTGTGACCGTGCTTCGTCACGCGATAGCTGCAATTCTGATAGTAATTGTCGTTGTAATTGTACCAGCCGCGATGCGGGCCTTCCGTGTCATAATAACGCGGACCGTCCCAATCATGGCTATAGGCGTGCTCGCGATACGAGACCCAGCCGGGGCCGGATGGGGCGCCGACCGTGACCACGGTGCGGGTTTCGGTCTGTGCCTGGACCGGCGCCGACGCGATGGCAGCCACGGCAACGCTGGCCGCGGCTATAAGGGGCGTGAACTTCATTATCCTGCTCCAATTGGTTTTTCCCGCTTGCCGGAGCTTACGCGCCGAACCGCCTCCGGTTCCATCGGCCCGCGCCGCGCAGGCGTGAAACAAGACGCGAATCCGGCAAGATCAACCGATGAAGACTCGGAAATTAAAGCGAATAGGATATAGGAGGCGGTAGGAGACGAGCCGGGGCCTCGTCGGGGCATTGCATGACTTCGATCGGCGTAAATCTGGCCTCCATCAACTATTGGTCGACGGAGGAGCCGTTCATCGACCGGTTCCATATCGCGGACGCGTGGCATGCGAAGGATGCGGCGGGGAATGATGTCAGCG
>Ga0193716_1000035_pt1 | contig 87223 bp, 70 predicted proteins | sample U2c1metaG_FD_145901 | JGI IMG/M metagenome (GOLD analysis project Ga0193716, IMG submission 145901) | Soil microbial communities from a riparian zone of the East river system, Colorado, United States - U2c1 | ecosystem: Environmental > Terrestrial > Soil > Riparian zone | place: USA: East River...
AATGGTATTTCTTTTTCTTCGGCTTGCCATCCGGCTTAAATTCCGGAAGTGGGGGATAAAGGATGTCTCCGTCGGGCGCAAAACACCGATTCTCAGGGCTATATCGAGCGACAAGAAACTTTTCGAAGCGTGCGCCTCGGAGTTCGTCTAGTGTCACTTTAGTTTAGTCCATGGGTGGTAGAACTTATGATGGACCCAATGATCCTTCCGCAAGACTAATCTCATATTCTCTACAACATCTTTTCCCCATACCGAAAGAGGAATTATGTGGTCAACGTCCTATCCGGGAGGATTCAAACCGAGTCTCAACCATTGCTTCATCCAGGAAGGGGTTGTAGCTGCCAATAGACATCCCGGACAGGTGGGTTATTCTCACAGCCCACCAGGAGGTTCGGATGAAGAATCCAGTGTACGAGCAGATCCAGGCTGACCTGCCCGAGTTTTTGTACCAGGTTCAATGAGAGAGTCTACATCACTGATCGGACCGGCTTTTTCATACCAACTCTAGGGTGAGTTTTCGGCTGTTTGTCCCCCCAAGGAAATCGCGGCTAGCCGCGATTTCCTTGGCGAATTCGTTGGGCGTCTTCTCCCCGAGAGATCGGTGAGGGCGACTCTCATTGTATTCCACACGCCAAGTCTCCACGATCTGTTGGGCTTCCGTCAATGACGTGAACCAATGCGCATTTAGGCATTCCGCCCGAAACGTTCCGTTGAATGATTCTACGAAGGCATTGTCCGTCGGTTTCCCAGGCCGGGAAAATGCAATTCGCACCTTATTTTGATAAGCCCACAGATCCATTGCTTGACTGGAAAATTCGCTTCCGTTGTCACAGTGCACCATCTTCGGTACTCCACGTGAGATTTTGATCCGGTTCAACGCCCTCACCACGTCTTCACCCTTTAACTTCTGCTCTGAATCGATCGTCAAGCACTCTCGAGTGTAGATATCCACCACCGTTAGTGATCGAAATCTTCTGCCGTCCGCTAATTGATCCGCCACAAAGTCCATGGACCAGACTTGATTCGGCCCGGTCGGATGAAAGCGCTCCCGGCGATGCTCCGCTACTCTCCGTCGTCTTTTCCGTCGCTGCTGCAGCGTTAATCCCTCTTCCCGATAGAGCCGTTCTACCAGGTATTTCCCCACCTTCCAGCCCTCGCGGTTCAGCAGCACGCGAATCTTGCGATACCCGTAACGTACCCGGGCTTGTGCGATCTCGCGAATGCGCATACGTAACTCCGTCCGAGGATCTCGGTGACGGCGATATCGGAACGTAGCTCGATTCATCCGGGCCACCCTGCAGGCACGCCGCTCGCTCACCCGGTAGCTGTCGTGCAGATACTCCACCACCTGCCCGCGCCGCGAGGGCGCTAGAATTTTTTTGATAAAACATCCTGCAGCATGGCCTTGTCGAGCGTCAGATCGGCGACCAACTGCTTCAGCCGAGTATTCTCTTCCTGGAGCTGCTTCAGCTGTCGAATCTGGTCGACTTCCAGTCCCACATACTGCTTCTTCCATCGATAAAACGTCTGTTGGGAAACCCCAACCCGTCTCAGTAGCTCTGCCAGCGGTACTCCGGCCTCGGCCTGCTTCAATACCGCCACGATCTGTTCTACGTGGAATCGCTTCTGCTTCACGGCAATTCTCCCTTCTACAGGTATTAGAATTTGCCGGAAACTAACTTTCAAGTTGGACTAAAAAAACCGGGGCCGCGCATCACAGTGATTGGCTGTGAAATTTGTTTTGGCACCACGGGGCTACAGGCCGCGGGGGCAGGCGGCCTGTAGCCGAGCGCCGAATGCGGACGCTTCGTGTTGTACTCGATGCGCCACTTCTCGATCACGATCTGCGCCTCCTTCAACGAATAGAAAATCTCTCCGTTCAAGCATTCATCCCGGAGTTTTCCGTTGAAGCTTTCGCAGTAGCCGTTTTCCCACGGGCTTCCCGGCTCGATGTACAACGTCCCCGTGCCCAGCTTCGCCAGCCACTGCCGCAACTCCTTCGCCACGAACTCCGGGCCGTTGTCCGAGCGAATATTTTCGGGCGTTCCCCGGCCAGAGCTTCGATCACTTCGTACCTCCCCAGTCTTCTCGCCACGCGGATCGCCAGACTCTCCCGCGTGTATTCATCGATCAGCGTCAACATGCGAATGGTTCTTCCGTCGTGTGTCTTTCCGCTCACGAAATCGTAGTCCAAACGTGATTCGCACGTTCCGGCCGCAGCCGCACGCACGAGCCGTCGTTCAACCACAAACGCCCGCGCGGCCTTTGTTTCTGCTGCACTTTCAATCCCGCGCGCCGCCAGATGCGTTGCACGCGATCCTTGCCCACCGCCCAACCCGCCGCTACCTGCTTCGCCGTTATTCGCCGGTACCCGTAACGCCCATACTGCTGGCCAGGGCAATGATCGCTTGCGTCAACGCATCTTCGTCCGTTCGATGCGCCGGTTGATAGCGCTGCGTGCCACGTCCCTGCTTCAACACACGGCACGCTTGTCGCTCGCTCACTCCATACTTCTTGCGCGCATGTTCCACGGCGCCCCTGCCTCGCTCGGGGCTTAGAAGTTTCCCTCCGCTACATCCTTCAAAATCTGCTTTTCCAAAGACAGCTCCGCCACCAAACGCTTCAGTTTCGCGTTTTCCCGCTCCAGATCCTTCATCCGTTTAGCTTGATCCAGTTTCAGGCCGCCAAACTCTTTTCTCCAACGGTAGTAGGTCTGCACCGTGATCTGCGCTTCTTTGCAGGCGTGCGGTGTGGTCTTTCCATTCGCAATCTCCACTTCAATCTGCCGCAGCAAAGTCACGATCTGCTCCGGCTTGTATCTTTTGATCGGCATACCAGCTTCCCTCCAGAGTGAATTCTCTCTCACTCCCGCTGGTACAAAAAACCCCGGTCACGTCATTTCGCGACTCCTTTTGCCGGGCTTATTAATTACTTACTACTGAAACAACGTTGTCAATAAATTTATAATTAGTACTATTGTTATTATCGGAGCCAGGGGCCAAAGTCTACGCAGAGGAAAATTCTGTGAAAATTGCAGTTCTTTTGTGTGCTGTGCTTTCGGCTGCTGTAAGCGTAAATGCTCAGCAATCCGTGGCGGTTCAAATGGAATGCCACGACCCGAGTCTAAACTATAATTTCATAGGACCGGACGAGACTCTAGTGAACGGGATGGTTTGCCATGTCGCAAAACCAGTCAAAGCCGAGAATGTAGTCGCGCCGGTTCAACCAACTCCTGCTCGGCAGCAAGCATTTGCTCCCAAACCAACGGAAGCTACTTCGGCAGCCGCTGGTACTCCTGCGGTTGCGACTTCAAGCTTGCCTGTCCCGACCGGTCCCGTGAGTACAAAGATTGTTGCAGGCTCGAAAGTTTACATTACTCCTGTTGAAGGTTTTGAAATCTATCTTGCTGCCGCTTTCGACAAGAAAAAGGTGCCTTTGATCGCTGTGGCCGACCCATCGATGGCGGACTACGTAATTACGGGAACATCTCTCGATAAGAAGGCTGGTTGGGCCAAGATCGTTTTTATGGGCAACATCCATTCCGACAATTCAGCCAGCATCACCATGGTTGACAAAAAGACCGGGGCAATCGTGTTTGCGTATGCCGTAGATAAGAAGAGTACGTTGCACGGTCAACAAACCACTGCCGAAGCTTGCGCTAAACATCTCAAGAATGAAATTGAAAAAGACTCCAAATAAAACTTCAATCTATTGCCGCTAGCAGTAAGGGACCCTTGATGGGTCCCTTTTTCTAGACGTCCATTCAACTCCTAGTAGGTCGAAGCTATTCTTTGAGTTTGGGTAGCGAAACGCCGGATTCCTTTCCACCATTGATCGCGATCTGTCAGCAATTTACAAAATGTCGAATTTACCTCCCCGTAGTCTCCGCATTGGATGAATCAAAATCGAAGCGCAAACCGCCATCCACCAGGCCAAATTGATTTGGCGACCTCTCGCTTTCGTAACGAACGGCTGAGGGAAACTGGTTGAATTAGCCTTCCGAAATTGTCGAAGGCTCTCCGGAACTCACGTTGGCATTCAAGAGTAGTTCAACGATCTGTGCCTTGTCCGGACTTTCGGCACGGAGAAGTGATCGCTCTAAGTCTAATTTTTGTAATCAAATTTGGAGCCGGACGACTGACCTCGGCATCAGGTCGGGAAGGCCGGGGCGAGTGGGTAATCCGGTATTCGGAGAAGCGAACCCCCTCTATCGCCTATAAATGAGTTTGCCGCGCTTAAAGAGGACCTGAAAGACGGGAACCGTCGCGCCGACCACAGCGCCAATGCCAGCTCCCGCGAGGCCGCCGAAAAACGCATTGGCGCCCCGCGAAGTTGTGCTGTTGACCCCAGCCACAATCGCGCCGCTTCCAGCGCCGATCCCTGCACCGATCAATGCGCTCTTCCTTTGGTTGGGCAGCGTACGCGCTTCACGCACCTCACGGACTTCTGCACGCGGGATCGCGATAGTGGACGTTCGAGGGTTTCGGCGCGGGTGCACTTCGCAAACCAATTCAGCGTCATTCACACTTTCCAGGATGCAGAAATACCGGCGCTGGGTTTTCACTGAAATCTCGCGTCCAGGTGGGAGATTCTCCACTGCTTGCCAGCTACCTGTCTGAGCTTCCGCGCAGGGAATTAGTGCCAGAGTAACCATACAAGCTGTCAGGAAAACGCTGCGTGATTTGCCGAAATTCATGTTTTCTCTCCGGTTGGCAGTCCTCAGGAGCAATTCGCTACCCAGTCCGGGCGAAGGCGGGAGTGAGTGAAAGGTGCGGCACGAGTGGGTGCCCGGCACGTGTGCGACGGACTGAGGAACCGGGGCGCCCTTCAGACCATATCTGGGCGAATCGTTGCTTATTCTGTTTCTCCGGCATGCCTGAATGGAAACGGCCATTGGTCTGTGCTCATTCACGTTGAGCAGCCAAAGAACCTAAACGCTCACCTCATACGCGTTGATTTCTCGCTGCCGTGCGACAACTCTCCTGAATGGATTTCAACGAACCCTTTGGTGAAAAGTTTTCGGTTAATTCGAGACAAAAATGCGGATGCCGTCTTGTCGGGATGCTTACAAGGCGAATGCAAGCAGAACCAATCACTGCCGATTTGGAAACGTCCCGCGACCGGAAATCTCGATGCTCTTCCGTTCGGTCAAATGCTCCCAAGCTATCGTTCTGTAGACCTCCCCATGACTCCGGTTGTCTAACCCCTGGTTAGTCGTTTACCGGGCATTTGATGATAAGGAGGCGAAAAGCCGGGTATCTTTGGTTGCGGGAATGCTACGAATCATGAACTCCTCTGAGGGATACGACCAATGTCCGTTGCTTTGTATATCGTGTTGGAGAGAAAAATTCTAGGCTTTGACCATCAGGTTAACGGCAATGCCTTAGGCCGCGCAAGTAAACTTCTCGACGTGCTAGCAGAAAGAGCTGGCACTAGATCTCTGATGCAGTTCTTCAGTGCATCCCCGGAGGAGATATCTGAATTTGCTGTGAGTCATGGACAGGCAGCCGAAGAAAGTGTGACGGTTTTTCCGCCCGAACGTTGGTTCTCAGCAGAAGAGGGTCTGATGGCGGTCCAGAGACTTAGAGAAGCTGCTCGAACTGAAGGAATCGACAATTTGGAGAAAATCGTCGCCGATCTGGACGAGTTCGAGCGTGTCCTTAACAGGGCCAGGGAACATGGAGTGGGCTGGCATCTGGCCGTGGATTATTAGAATCTGACGGGCTGACGTGACTTGTCCGAGTACGGCGTTTCTCAGGACTTGGGCATGAGACCGAGCTCCCAGAACCCGGTTGCTCCGGTATTGCAACAGCGGCTGGAAATTTTCTACGACGATCTGTCGAATTCCGGTCCGGCCGTTCGACTATATGGTGAAGGCAGGCAACGAGCCTGCCGGAAGACTACTCAAGGAGAAGACAATGCCGCAATATTTCATTGCTGGTTACCTCCCCGACGACTTCGACCCGTCACAAGCGGACGAAGCGATGGGCCGCGAGATCCACGCAATCAATAAAGAGATGATTGCCGCCGGCGTCAGGAAATTCGCTTGCGGCCTTGGGTCCGCGAAGTCGCTGCGAGCGCAGACCGATGGCCGAGTCGTCGTCACCGACGGGCCGTACCTTGAGACCAAGGAACACATCGGCGGTTTTTGGATATTGGAATGCGCTGACATGGACGAGGCAGTGGCATGGGCGCGCAAAGGGGTCGCTGCCACCCGGGGGCAGGTCGAGGTGCGAGAGATCTTTTTTAGTCCGGCACCCGACTAGCAACTGAGCGGCGGACTTACCCCAGATGTGGGTACTATGAGCCACTTGTGCGTTGAACGTTCGCAATGCGTTGCGCCGCAGATTTCTGCTGGTATCGTGTAGACCAATGATGAGGCCATCGTTCTCGAGTGGATGTTTCGGGTTTCTCGCCGGATGAGTCCTTAGTTCCTTAGGCTCGAAGCAACTGGGACATTCGGCTACCGGTGGCTGGCCTTTCGCTTGTCCACTTCACGATTCCGACCGGCAGTATTGTGGAGGCAATCGTCTGCTACAAGTTGTCGTCCACCCGTTTACGACAGCAATCGTCGCGGCCGAATACTTACTCCGGTCAGTCGCGTGAATCGGGACTTACGTCAGGTTAGTATCCACGTCCGTCGCTCGATTCGTGATTTTGCCTCGTTATATAATCCCAGAATGAAGCGAGCCGTCCGAACTCGCCGCAAAGTATACGGGCAACTCCTGCAGCATGCCCGCCGGCAGCCGCATCGGGAATGCTGCGGAGTTCTGGCGGGGCGGCACGGACTAATCACGCAGACGTTCCCTGCGAAGAACTTCGCGGCTGATCCCATCAGGAATTACGAAATCACGTCCAAGGAGATCGCGCGCCTGATGGGGGAACTCCGCAAACGGCGGCTCGAATTCCTCGGCATCTACCACTCGCATCCGCATTGGCTGGACGTGAACGAGCCTTCTCCCAAAGACATCGCTCTCGCCCGCCATTCGGAAGCGATCCATTTCATCGTGACACCTCGACCGTACGCGACTACACCCATCCGGGCATTTTCAATCCGGGATGGACACGCGATGGAACTTGAAATTCAGGTCCTATCCTGACGTAAACGCGCGGCGAGTCGGACTATGAAACTGCGCTCACCGGTTCAAGCATGCCGCTCGTGGACAAGTGTCAGAGCCCGTCCCCATCGCGCTTATTCCTTGTTGACCCGCTTCTCTATAGTTGTGACGCCAAACTTGACCGTTTATCAGGCATGCGAATTATTTTGGCGATTACGGCCTAGGTGACGAAGAGTAAGAGGAGTAGACTGCGGCATCGGCTCCGGTGGAAATCTCGGTTCAGGAGAGAAAGCTAATGGCACGACGCACATTCTTGGCCCAACTGGCGGGCCTGCCTTTTCTGGCATTCGGTACGAAGGCGGAGGAACCGAAGAGGCCTCTGAAGGTCATGATGAAAAGCGCTTGGGGACCCGAAGACCCAACAAGGGCGGCGTTTCCCTTCGCGCATGGACTCGCGCTCGCCGAGGCTGGGCACGAGGTACAGATTTTCCTTCTAGCGGAAGCCACCTCATTGATGCGAAAGTCCATGGCCGATGCGATCGTGCCGGTGGGCTGGCCGCCGCTGAGCGAAACACTAGAAAAAGTTGTGGCAAGACACATTCCGGTTTTTTCTTGAGGAGCCTGCTCCCGGGCCCGTGGGGTCACGGAAACAGACTTGAAGCAATGGGGAGCAAAATTCGGCAATCCGGCGATCTTTGTCTCGCTCGTGGAATGGGCCGACCGGATTATCGTGGAGTGAAATCCGCCAGAAATACCGGCGGGCACGCTGTTTGCGAGTCGATACGCGCACGGGCTGGCTGGGAACAGCGTAGCGGGCGGCGTTCTGGGTATTGTTGCGGATGCCCGCCCGGACGTGGCAGTCAGTCGAGTGGGGCAGAGAAGCGCAGCGTGTTACCGTCCGGGTCGTTCACATAAAACTCCCGGTTACCCCAGGTCTGGTCCAGCGGGCCTTGATGGACCGGCGATTCCTTCTTACCGGAAGTATCCAACCCGCGCGAGATGTACTGGGCGAACAACGCATCGACCTCTGCAGCGGATTCCAGAAAAATGTTGATCGGCGTGCCGAAATGGCCTTCGTGCGAAAGCTGGACCTCGGCGCCGTCACAGATCAAGTCAAAGAGACAATCATCGGGGCTCGCTTCTGGATATTTCAGTTTGAAGCCCAGCACCTCTGTATAAAAACGCAACGAGCGCTTCATGTCCGAACACTTGATGATCGGGACGACCTTCATCATGTCTAATCTCCACAGAGCATTTATCCGGGCAGCGCTGGGTACGGAAGTTCGGAATCGCTGCCTTTTGGACCGGAAGAAGACTCTTCATTCCACGTGAAACCCCCATTCTGTGTCCTTCCGCCGTGAAACGTAAGGCCGGCATTCGACGACTGGCCATTCCTTAACTGAAAGGCCGCGCCGAACACCAGTGAGTGCGACGTTAGCTTGAAAACCGGGCAGCCCGCAACCCGGGTTGTGGGTTGCGACGGGCAGTTCTGCGCGTGGCCGACCAGTGTTTTCGTTCCATCGCCACAGCCCCGCAACCCACTTCGATGGAATACCAATTAGGGCGAGTCATGCGACTTGCTGCAGAAATATTGTCGGTAGAGGCAGCGTGACGATCTCCTGGATGGCCTTTGCGGTAGCCCCCCGCGCTCGACGGGCACTCCTAGCCGTCATTGGTGTCCAATTCCCGGTGGGTTGTTGTCTGCGAGTGAGGAGAAATCCATCCGATAGCGAATAAGAGTTGCAAGAAACGGCGAACGAAACGTTCTAGATAAGAGCGCGAGAAGGCCGCAGGGGCGCCGACGAAAACCAATGTGCAGGAGACGGATCATGAAGGCTCCGAGTGTGGACGTGCGCCCAAACAATTTTTGGCTGTGCCTGATCGTGAGCTTATTCGCGGCGGTCGTCGCTATAGTGCTGCTTGAACCGTTCCAGGCGGCCAAAGGGAATACCGCCGTGGTCACCTACACGCGCGGAGTTCTGCACGTGACCATTCCTTATCAAGCTGTTCACGCGGGCGACGGACGGCTGACGGTCGAAGTGCTGGACCCCGACGACAAAGTTCTGGGACGCGCGGAAACGCAAGTGGCCATAGGCGAAGGATATGGGCGCTGGCGGGAGGACATCCGGCTGGACAAAGCGCTGGGCGTCGATGACCTGGTCTGGCACCGCGTACGCTACAGGTACGAGTATGACGATAAAAAGGCCGTGGCGCTCGAAGGCACGGAATCCATTTCGCAGATTTTGCGCACGCCGGTAGTGCACATCCTGGGGCAGCAAGCGTACTTGAGCGGCGGTGCGGCGGCGGTGCGGGTGATCGTGACGGATTCAAAGAATGAAGCGATCACGGGTGCCGGAACGGTTCGCATTGAACTGGCCGTTGCCGAGCAGAAGCCGCGCGTCCTCTTTACAGGACGGCTCAACCAGCGGGGGACGGCCGAAGCGCAATTCCGATTTCCAGCCGGCCTAACCGGAAGCCACCAGCTGCGCTACGTGGTCGACACGCCGATCGGTTCGACCGAATACACGCAAGCGGTGCGACTCGAAGACAAAGTTTCCATCCTGCTGACGACGGAAAAACCCATTTACCAGCCGAGCCAGACGATACATGTGCGGGCGCTGGCGCTGGACCGCTCGAATCACGAAGCGGCTGCCAAGCGAAAACTGACGTTTGAGGTGGAAGATTCCCGCGGGAACAAGGTGTTCAAGCGGGCGACCGAGACCGACAAGTTTGGAATTGCATCGGCAGAATTCGCGCTCGCCGATGAGGTGAACCTGGGCACCTATCACCTGCGCGCGCTGATGGGCGAAGCCGACGCGGCGCCCACCAATACGGCGGAGATCGCGCTGAATGTCGAACGCTATGTGTTACCGAAATTCAAGGTGGCCGTCGAGTTCGCTCGGAATGGCAAGAAAACGAAACGCGGCTACCGGCCGGGCGACCATGTGAAGGGCACGGTGCGCGCGAATTACTTTTTTGGGAAGCCGGTGGATGGAGCGGAAATCAGCGTCAAGGCCTCCAGCGCGGACGTGGCGGTGTTTGAAGTTGGATCCGTGCAAGGGAAGACCGATCGCGACGGGAGTTATGAATTCGATCTGAAGCTGCCAGGGTACTTTGCAGGGCGGCCCCTGAGCCAGGGCGCGGCGCGGGTGCTGATTGAAGCCACCGTGAAGGATTCCGCGGGGCATTCCGAGAGCCGCGGAGAAGCGGTCACCGTCAGCGAAACGCCGCTGCTGGTAACCGCGGTTCCGGAAGGGGGAACGCTCATCCCGGGGTTGGAGAATCAAATATTCCTGCTCGCTGCCTATCCCGATGGAACACCGGCGCGAGCGGAATTGACAATCCATGCTGCAGGTAGCGCCGAGCAACGCGCGGCGACCGATGAAGGCGGAGTGGCAGTGATTCGAATCAAGGCGGGTGCGGGAACGCAAATGCTCACCGTCGAGGCAACGGACCAGGAAGGGAACCACGCGTCGAGCAGTGTGCCCCTGCAAATGCGAGCGGGACAAGATCAAATCCTGCTGCGCACGGAACGCGCCGTTTACCGGGCAGGAGACGTCATGAGATTGCGAGTTTTTTCCACCGTGAAGCGCGGCACGGCTTACCTGGACATCGTCAAGGAGGGGCAGACAATTTTGACGCGCGACCTGGACATTGAAAATGGCCAGGCGGAAATGACCCTGGCGGCCACGCCGGAACTCGCGGGAACCCTGGACTTCAGCGCCTACCTGTTCGGGCGTGATGCGCGTCCGGTAGCCGATCACCGGCTGGTGTTTGTGCAGCCGGCCGATGAACTGAAGATCGAGGCTACGGCAAATGCCACGGCATACAAACCGGGCGGCGAGGCCCGCATCCGCTTCCGGGTGACGAACGCAAAAGGACAGGGCGTGAGCGCGGCGCTGGGTTTGCAGGTGGTCGATGAAGCGGTATTTGCGCTGGCGGAAAAGCAACCCGGGTTTGCGAAGGTTTTCTTTTACCTGGAGCAGGAAGTATTGAAGCCGCGCTATGAGATTCACTCGATCGGGATGCCGGAACTGGTTGCCCCGGTCGAAGAATCTCAAGTCGAACAGCATGACCGTGCGGCGCGCGCGTTGTTCTCCGCTACGGAGATGGTAAGCGCGAACAAGTTCGAGACGGAGTTCGGGCGGACCGTGCCGCAAACGAAATACGGCGAATACGCGCAGCGGTACCAGGAGAGGTTGCTGGCGCAGGTGCGCGGGTTAGCGGAACGACTCAGCCATGCGTATGCGGAGAGCGCCGAACGCGGAGACTTGATAAAGACTGTCGAGGGCATGACGCGCGACGGCGCGGCGGGACTTCGGGATGCGTGGGATACGGCGGTACGGGTGGAACACCCGGCGTGGGATTCAAACAAGACGCATTACCTGGTGCGCAGCGCTGGGCCGGACAAGCAGTTCGGGACCCACGACGATATGTGGACTTCTGTAGAAGTGCGGCGCCGGAAGATTGTGGGGCGCCCAAGTGCGGGCCCGAGCACGATTGGGGTCCGTATCGAGCACGAGCGCGGTCCATTTAGCGGGCGCGCGGAGATTGTAGGAACAGCCGTCGACCAGTGGGGCGGAGCACTGGACGGAGCCTTTATAGAATTGCATTCGATTCTGAGCGGGAAGATACGCAGGGCGAGCGTGGGTGCTGATGGGCAATTCCGGCTGGCAAGTGTTCCCGCAGGTGAGTACCAAATCAGGATCTCCTCGGACTCCGGGAGCGTTTCCAGCAAGCTGGGACTGGACCCGCGCGACCAGGCGACGCTTTCCGTTGTGCTCCGGCAGGAACATACAGGAACGGTTGTGGCGGTGAGTGAGACGGGGCGGGCGGTAGCGGATTTCAAAGTTGGATTTGGAATGACTGGCGGCGTTCCCGGCGGAGTCGCGGGCGGAGTCTTTGGCGGCGTAGCCGGTGGTGTGGTTGCTGCACGAGTCCAAGCACGCGAATTTGAAGCTTTCGATCTAGCGCGTCCCAAAATGGACCGCGCTATGCCGGCCGACCAGGCCGCCGAGATGGTCGCTGTCAACAGCGCCACGCTCGTGAAAGAAAAAGACGAATCTGGTTCGGCAGCGCCGCGCGTGCGCTCGTACTTTCCGGAGGCGCTGTACATTAATCCAGAAATCATTACGGACAGAGACGGCGTTGCAAGCATTGTGATTCCGCTGGCGGACTCCATTACCACATGGCGGATGGCGATGATGGCATCGACGGCGCACGGAGCGCTGGGCAGCGGCACTTCCAGCATCAAAGTGTTCCAGGATTTCTTCGTGGATCTGGATTTGCCGGTGACACTCACGCAGGGCGACCGCGTCTCGATTCCCGTGGCGGTTTACAACTATTCCGGCGCGACGGGAGACGTGAACCTGCAACTGCACCCAGACGATTGGTTTTCGCTGGTGGATGATGTTGCGGAGAAAAACGTCACGGTGGAATCCGCGCGAGTGGGAGGGTCGCAGTTCACGCTCGAAGCAAAGCGCATCGGGAAATTCAAGCTGACTCTGGGCGCGTGGATGAAAGGCGGAGCAAACCGCGCGGACATTGTGGTGCGGGAAATCGAAGTGATTCCCAACGGGCGCGAACAAAGCGTGGTGTCTAACGGACGGCTGGAAACCACTGCCCGTCATGAGGTGGCGTTCCCGGCGGAGTCCATTCCCGAGGCCAGCAAGATTTTCGTCAGGCTGTATCCGGGGCCGCTGAGCCAGGTCATCGAAGGAATAGATAGCCTGTTGCGCATGCCGTCCGGGTGCTTCGAACAGACGTCCTCGAGCACGTACCCGAACGTGCTGGCGCTCGATTACATGAAACGGACGAAAAAACTGACTCCGGAAGTGCATGCCAAGGCCGAGGGATTCATCGCCAACGGGTACCAGCGGCTGCTGACGTTTGAAGTTCCCAGTGGCGGTTTTTCATGGTTTGGCAGTGCGCCGGCGAACAAAATCCTGACAGCATACGGCCTGATGGAGTTCAGCGACATGTCCAAGGTCCATGACGTGGACCCCAAGCTGATTGCGCGAACGCAGCAATGGCTGGCCGGGCAGCAGCAGCCGGACGGGAGCTGGAAGCCGGACACCTCGTTTATCAATGAAGGCGCGACGAACCGGTACAACACAGACGTTTTGCGCATCACGGCGTATCTCGCGTGGGCGCTCGAGAATACCGGTTACCAGGGGCCGGCGGTGGAAAAGGCCCGACAATTTATCGAGAGCCACATGAACGGGAAGGCCGACGCCTACACGCTTGCGGTGCTGGCCAACTTCGCCGCGGACTATGCCAAAGACCGGGACCTCACGCGGCAGGCAATGCAACTGCTGCTCGATGCGCGCACGGAGAAGGACGAGCAAGCGTGGTGGAGCGCGGAGGAAACGGGCGTGTACGCCACGGGCACGAGCGCCAGCGTGGAGACGACCGGGCTGGCAGCGCAGGCGCTGCTGAAATGGGGCGGAGCTTCGGGCACGGCACGGAAGGCGATGACGTACATCGCAGCAAAGAAAGATGCTTCTGGTGCGTGGGGGACAACGCAAGCGACGATCATGGCGTTGCGGGCGCTGCTGCTGGCATCGGAGAAAGGCGCGGCGGACGTTCGCGGTACGCTGGAAGTTGTGTTGAACGGCAAGACGGTGGAGAGACTGGTGCTGACGCCGGAGAATAATGATCTACTGCATCAATTTGTGTTCAAGGATGTCGACATGAAAGGCGGCAACACGGTGGAGATCCGCTTTGTGGGGAAGGGCGGGCTGGCGTACCAGGTGGTGGGGCAGTATTTTCTGCCTTGGGACAAAAAGCCGGAGAATGAGGCGCTTTCCATCGAAGTGGCCTACGATCGCGCGCATCTGGTACAGAACGATATCGCCACAGCAACTGCTACGATAAAAAACAATTTGCCGAAGGCCGCCAACATGGTGATGGTGGACCTGGGGATTCCGCCCGGGTTCGACCTGTTGAGTGAAGACCTGCAGGAATACCAGGAGAAAAGTGCGGGGCAGAAAAGCGGGCGGCTGGAGAAGTTCAGCTTGACGGCCACACAGGCCATCCTGTACTTCGATTCGTTTGCGCCGGGCGACACAGTGAGGCTGAAGTTTCGGTTGCGCGCGAAGTTTCCCATTCGGGCTCGGACGTTCCGGTCCCGGGTGTATGAATACTACGATCCGGAAGTAAGTTCGCTGGCGCGCCCGGTCCAATTGGAAGTTCGCCAGCGTTAACCCAGGTGATGATCGAGCCGTGCACCTCTATCTCCATTTTTCGTGGCCGACTCGCGTACATCATGTTGTACATACAAATGTATTGGCAGACTGGCGCGAGGGGACATTCTCTTCGCGTCTGGCGAGCCGTGCGATTTGCATGGGACGAGCAGAAGAACCGGAAAAACCTTCACAAGCAGGACGTTCGCTTTGAAACGGCCGTTCTCGTTTTCGACGATCCCTAGATCCCCGCCCATACCGACTTCGAAAAACTCGCTTCTCGCATGCCTGCTTCCAGATTTCAAAGTGGCCGGACACACAGGTGTGAGAGCCCCCGCGAGTGCCTTCCGGTGATGACTTTCGCATCACAAAGATTGTGTTACCTGGAGTTCGGCGTGCAAGATGGATATAGACTGGTGTCGTTTTCGAAACCAAAAAGGAAATTCCGGATGAAACGAATTGCTGTTTTGACACTGCTGGTCACGTTGAGCGCTGGACGGCCGATGCCGATTGCAGCTCAAGGAACGAGCGTCTCAAAAAGTGATCGTCAGTCTGGCAAGGCAGCCCAGAAGCAGCAAAAAGCACTGTACGAGTACCAGAAGAAACAAGAGAAGGCGCAAGCCAAAGCCCAACGCAGGGCCGACAAGCAACAGCAAAAAGCCGCAAAGAAATACGACAAAGAGCAACGCCAGCTGCTCAAAAACGCGAATCATCCCGCTAAACACACTTCCTAGCTCGTCACCTAAAAGACCTCGGAAGGGGACTAAACAGCCAGGCGATCGAAATCAAAAGGTGTGACCTTCGCATGTCGGTGCCTTTCGCCAAGATTTCCGGATGCAAACAGAGTGGCAGGCCAAGCGCCAAGATCCGGGCAAAACATGGTTCGTGCACAAAATGCCTGAGCGAGCCCTGACTGATGCGGACGTCAATCAGGCTCTCAACACGCTACGAGGGCGGGCCCGTTAGTTGCGGTGCTCTTTAGGTTCAAAGAAGCGCAGAGTCGAGTAGATTCCTTCGAGCTTGTCCAAGGCAGCGCGATCTGGCGCGCCTCCCATTGCGATCACAAGCAATCCTCTCTGCACGAATACCACCTCGCGCATAAAAGCGAGCGAACTCGACTGCGGCCTTTGCAAATCGCTTTGCCATAGGCGTTTTCCGCCGTACGTTTTCTCCCGAGGCTCGTCGAAATATCGGTCCGCGCGATGGCGCTGACGGGCACTTTCAGCTATCTGGTGAAGCAGGGTTTCTCCTGTAAGAGTCCGGTCCTCCTCGCTGATCGGCACAGCCATAATGGTCAAAGACAATTGCCCTCGCGCAGATTTTTTCTCTGCCGCCATGAAGAGGACAGCCATCGATTTGAAATTATCGCGAACTTGCTCGCTTCGTTCCGGATGTGCCTGCGCATTGCGTTCGACGACCTCTGGAAGCACACGCTTGATCTCGGATTTGAGAACTGCCTTCCAATCCTTGGGAACAGTGACAGAAAATCCCAGCGGTACATTTGAATACGTGTGATTCTTTAAGTCACCGCCCTCAAACGCTACTTCCAGAGACACATCGTCGCCCGTCTGCAATGAATTTGGGGTTGCAGGACCAGGCTCATGAACCTGAACTCCGCCACTGGTATTCGCGACGGCCGCTGCGGCAAGAAATAATCCCACCACCGCAAGGCAAAGCCGGCTATGCATAAGTTTGTGCCTGGTTGGTACGGACATGTTGTCGAGAATATATGTTCAGAACCAGGATGGGTCAACTCCGATTCATGCGGCCAACGTGGGGACCACTAGGTAGAACGTTACGGCACCCGGCCGGCATATTGCGAAAGAGATCAAGCGTATGACAGAGCGCAGTCGTCCCCAAAAGTACTGCTGTCCGCTGTGAGCCCCGAAGCGTGTCTACCGGCTTGAACGTCGCACCCATCTGCGCTACCTTAGCGCCGCTGCACCTCATAACTGATCGATGTCGTTATTTGAGAAGAACTGGTTGAAAGGCACCACCGTGCAAAAGAGAAGACTCTGCTGGTTGGTACTTACAGGACTGACGGTCATAGGCACCAGCGAAACTCGCACGGTTGCGCAGACCAAGTCCGAGCCGTGTCAACCGCAACCGGTAAAAGTGAAAGAGGCTGTCGCAAGCGTTGGCACCGGGGAAGCGGTGCAGGTACGCGTCACTTTGCTGGACAAGTCCTTTCGCTCGGGCTATGTGTCCGATGTCGGCGACCATTCGTTCATCGTGACGAATCCCGTAACCGAGACGCAAGTGGAAGTCGGCTACAACGAGGTAGCACGCCTGAGCGCGGATAACACTGTCACGGGCGTAAAAGTCTCGTTCCCGCGCGAAAGGCCGAAAGTACTGAGAGCAGCGATGCGCGTGGCCACACTGGCAATTCCGGGACACAGGCGCACTGAGACCACAAGTAATAACTTCCTCTCGAGGCCTGCAATCATTGTTCTCGTAGTTCTTGGGGTTGGTCTGATTCTGATCGGAGTTGAATTGGGAAAGTCGTAAAGTCGAAATTCAGCGCATCCTGCAGCCCAACCATAATTTCCGAAATTCCTGCTATTTGTCGCTTGCCATATCTTTGGGCTGTCGTTACTTGTCCAGCTTCGCGTCTCACCGAGTCGGGACGAACCAAGTTTTTTGACATACGAATCGAATTCGGCAAGCTATCCTAGACTTATCGAAATGCGTCAACAAATACAACGGCGAAAGGCTTCTGAGGCGTGACAATGATCATTTTAAGTCGATTGTACAAGGTGGCCTTGCTGTTGTTTCTTGTTTCGAGCTTGAATGCACAACCGACTCGTGTAATGCGAGAATTTTTCCTCGACAACGATGGCCATAAGCTGCACATGACGGTTCGTTTGCCGGCTAAAGCGGGAGCGCGCCTCTCCACCGTTGTGTTCGAAAATGGTCTCGGCGTGGGGGCGGAAACGTGGTCCGGGGTTATCGACAAACTTCCTGGTCGGCTTCGAATCGTCACCTACGATAGGCCCGGTATGGGCAAATCCGAGTCAGACGGCGCATCCCCTACACCTGAACATGTCGCGAGCGTGCTTCACGCCGCCCTCTCCAGAGTGGCTTCGCGCCCCTACATTCTTGTTGGACATTCCTGGGGTGGGCCGCTCATTCGCGCATTTGCCGGACTCTACCCGTCGGAGGTGGCGGGACTTGTCTTCATCGATCCCACAGACTTCACAGAGACTGCATCGGGAAGGGCTCAATACCTGTTCGGCCCGTTGGGCCATGCCGGTGACGGAGAGAAGCTTCGCTCCACCATTGAAGATTATTTCTACAGGAAGGGCGCGGAGCTGCCTCCTGCGACTCGGTCTGAGCTTGACGTGTCGCACGAAGCTCGACTTAACGATTTTTCATCTTTCTCCCGGCTGCCCATGCCACCGGTGCCGCTAGTCGTTCTGTTGAGTACCCAATGGTTCAAAGATCTTCCTGCTGATCTGAAAGTTCCATTCGATGCCGCGAAATACGAGGATTTGCTGCTCAATTACCGGATCCTCTCGTTGAGCGCATTTAGTCGGAGCGTTCCCGACGGTACCCTACTCACGACAGCTAGGAGCGGTCATTTCATCCAGGTCGATGAGCCGGCTTTCGTCTGTTGGGCTATTGGGCGCGTACTTTACCCTCCCGTGAAAAAGAGCTAACCGACTACGTTCATAGGCCAGGCGTTTGCGGGTCGGGCCATGAAATCGACAACTCCTCTTTGTCCAGCATCGTATCCGATCTATGCACAACCAGCTTTGCGCGGAGTATACTTTGCACCTAATGTCCACCATTGGAGACAAGTACCTGCTGGGGGCCGGGCGAATTGACCACGACCGCTTGCGCGTCATCAGTGCGATTCACGATGGCCGAACTCGCGAATTGCTGCGGAAGGCCGGATTCGCCTCAGGACACCGTTTCGTGGAGTTTGGCTGTGGGCTGGGCTACGTCACTCGGTGGGCCGCAAGCGAAGGAGCACATGCCACGGGGATCGACCTGAACGAAGATCACCTGGAGGTGGCTGCGGAATTGGCGCGCGAAGCCGGACTGAAGACCGCGCAGTTTCGCTCCGCTAACATTTACGAACCGGAGCTAGAGCCGGAGAGTGTCGATGTGTCTTACTCGCGGTGGCTGATGGTCCATCTGAACAGGCCCGTAAGTGCGATGCGCGCCATCCATGCGGCTTTGAAGCCGGGCGGAGTGATGGTATGCGAGGAAGCGGATGTGAGCGCGGTTTATGCCGAACCGGCCTCGACCGCTTACGCGGAACTGCGCGACATTTGCATGGAAGGCGCCCGACAGCGGGGAGTGGACTATTCGGGCGGACGCCGCGTCCATTTGTGGGCGAAGGAAGCGGGCTTCGAGATCGTCCACGTAGACGCCTATCATCCGCACTACGTTACTGGTGAGCACAAAGGATTCTGGAACTGGACGTTGCGTGCCGTCGCTCTTGGGATGGTGAAAGAGGGAAGCCTGACTGCGGCGCGGCTGGAAGAGCTGGTTGCAGGAATGAACGAGGCCGACGCTTCACCCGACACACTGGTTGCGCACTGCCGGATGCATCAGTTGATCGCAAAGAAGTCCGCCACGAAGGTCTAAGCCCCCCTCCCCCCGGTCGCGCAGGACTAACGAACTCTCGATTTAGCCCGGATCCTGCGCCTGAATCGCGAGCCACTCGTAAGTTACGTATTTCGACAATGCACGCGCTAGGAAGCTTCCTCACCGTGGTTCATCCGTTTGCCCCAAGCGATTCAGTGAAAGTTTCCAGGCGAGAGTGGCTGCAAACAACGAAACGGCCCCAGCGGCGACGCTGAAGCCGTTTACTCTCGTTGCTGATATCGCCGGATGATGTTGCGACAGCCGTTAGTCGTCGTGCTGATGACCGTTATCGTCGTCGTCGTCGCGCAGAGCAGTGGGCTTGCGCGCTTCGATGTTGGTGATGACTGTGCCGGACACAGGATTAGCGAACCGCAGTATCCGACCAACGGAGCCTGGCGCGGCGCCCAAGTAGCTGACATAAATGTCGCCGTGGCGATCGAGAGTCATGCCGGTCGGGACGTTCAGACCAGTGACAATTTCTTCGACGGTGGTACCGGTGATGCGCAGGATGCGGCCCTTGCCGATGTCCGGGAAACCGGCGGCGCTGGAAAGTTCGAGCACGTAGATGCGCCCATCGTCGTCGACCGTCACGCCGACGACGGTGGTGAAACCGGCCCAGTAGTCAATGATGAAGCCGTCGTGGGTGACCTGGTACAGCTTGGAGCTACCCGGGACGATTTGGAAAGTGCCGAGATTGCCGACGTAAAAGCGATTGTTGCGCTTGGCTAGGCCCGTGGGCACCACGTGGCCGACGACCGCGGAGAAATCGGTGAGCTGTTCAATCCGCGGGCCGCGCCAATTGGAGATGTTGATGCGAAGCAATCTGCCGTGGTTCGGCTCGACGACGAGCAGATCCCCGTGGAACGTATTTAGATCGTAGGCCGTGCCGTCGGGTTCGAAGTCGCCTTCCGCAGGATGAGCTACCGGATGTCTGCGAAAGAAATCGCTCAGATTCGCAACAATTTCCGCCGTGCCGTGCTTACGGTTGATACGGACGACCGAAGCCGGGAAATCAGGATTGCCATGCGAGCAACCGCCACCCGCGATCAGTGCGTAAAGCTGGCCGTCCAGGAAGGCGACGTCGGCTGTGCCAACGGTGTCACCGGAAGGTAGGCTGCTCTGCGCGGAGGGCAGATTATCAATGATGGTGGTGCGCTGGCCGTCGGACTCGATGCGCGAAACGCGCGCCGTGAGTCCGCCGTGGTACGGGCCGACGTTGGGAACGTTGGGGCAGCCAGCGGGCACCTGCTGATCGCCGCCCAAGCCTGCTTCTGCGACGTAAAGTAGACCGTCGGGGCCGAAGGTGAGGCCGCGCGGACCTTCCAGGCCGTCCGCGACGAGAGAGGCGCCGGGGGGAAGCGGAGGAGCCTGAGCCGATGCGATGAGTGTGATGGCGAAAGAGAAAAATGCAAGTGTGAGAAGTTTCTTAATCGGGAAACTGCGAAGGTGTTGTGAATGCTCACGGAAGGGTGTTGGGCCGAAACCTGGGGACACGGAACGACAGGACTTCATGATTCCCTCCTAAATTGTTTGAATAGGTTTTCGAACCTGGGCGGGGGGTGGTTCTGGTGAGCACACTATGAAGCAAGTGGCCGGAGGAAGGCAACATCAATTGCGTGGCCCCCTCACTGTCCTTCTGCAGTGGAGCGCTCCAGGGCGAGCGCCGTTCGGACGTGACGCGACACCAGACAGCGGTTTGAGGAATGGCCCAGGTGGCCAAGCTAGTACGAAGGTGTTTGGTCGTTCCACATCTCCACCTGCCGAAGGCAGTCCGGCAGCTTGGTGACGAGAAACCTGGCCCACCGATCAACATCTTCCTCGCTCGCATACCGAAACCAGATGTCGTCGCGCTCGCTATAGGGTTGGGCGACGGACTTGAATTCTTTCAGATACACAATGCTGACTTCTTCACATACGTTCAGAAGAGCGTAGTTTTTTGGAGGCCTATGCAACGAGGCAATCACAGTGTTCTGGATTGCGCGAACTGCTTCCCGCTCAGCGGTGCTCAACATTCTCCCGATGCGTTGGCGACAAATCGTATTCGTGCCAATGACAGGCTGACGGCCGAGTTGGAACTCAACGACGAATTTTGACCCAGCATAGGTATCCCAGCCTCTCTGGTCTGCCTGACACCAAACGCCCACATGAAGCTCGCCGCGGGGCCGCACCCAACTCAACATGGTTTTTGATCGTTTGAAGCCGTTCACTTTGAACACCGGGACCAAGTGCTCCCGTAAGATGGAATATAACTGTTGCGATTTCATTCGGCCGACACTCCAGGCGGACCAGTTTACGACGCGTACCCGCAATTGCCCTGATGAATGCGTTAAGGGCCAGCTAAGGTGCACTGTGAACAGAACGGTTGGGATAGCCAACCATGGTATTCCGGCTTGCTGATGCGCTGCACGCTTTCGAGTTTAAACCCATAGCGGATGGGCTTGAGTCCAACCAGGACGCCGCCGCGGCTCGGGCAGCAATTTCCATCTTCATCCTTGTGGTAAATTCCCTCGGCAAGAAAAATGTCGTGCCCACGGAGATGGAAATTCCACGTTTTGCAGCAGAAATTCTCATCTGCATGCAATAGCTTTTCCGCCGGAGCGTTGTAGTCGGGCCATGTCCATTCCTGCGGTTGGCCGTTCACTTCGCTAAATACGTGCCAGTCGATTCGGTCATTGGTGCCCGAGGACCCGGTCACTATGAGCAACTGAGGAACGTGGTCACCGAGGAGCTCAACCTTCTCGACGCGGAGAATCACGTCATCTTCGTATTCGTAAAAAACCTTCTGGAAGTTAGCGTCCATGACGCGCACGCGCCGACGTTCGGTGTCGGCAGGACAGATCTGCCAAGCGACCAGGTAGAGTGTTTGAACCGGCTGATATACATACGTCTGAATCGTGTGCCAGTGATTCGCTCGATCATCGGCGGCGCACTCGAAGTCGGCCTGCGGGGATTGCACACTGCCGATCGGATGGCCCGAGCCTCCGGCAGGTGTGCTCCTGGTGCGCGCGTATTCGATATGCCAGCCAATCGCAAAGGCAGCGCATGCAGTGAAGACCAGGATCGCGATCCACAGGCGAAGGTTCATCTCAGTTCGATAATTCAATCCACGATTCGTGAAGATCATATCGCCACCTGAAAGCAATGATCAGGACCATGACGCCTGCAGATGACGTGACATATACTCCGACTCCGGGAGGTCAGCGCATGGAGAGCAAGTTGAACAAAGCATTTTCTGCCAAATTGCAGAAGAGCCACAAGGGAGGATGGACCTATGTGGTCTGGCCGAATTCAGTCAAATTTTTTGGCACGCGGGGCCTGGTTAAGGTCACCGGCTCAATTGATGGCCATCCCTTCAAGAGCTCATTCATGGCCATGGGTGATGGCAGGCACATGCTGCCCGTCAAGGCAGAAACTCGCCGAACGATCCGCAAAGAGGCAGGCAAAACTGTGAAAGTAGTTCTGAAGAAGCGAAACCAATAGATGATAACTTCGGCAACTCCCGATCAACGCGTGCACCAGAAAAGTGGCTAAGAGAGTTCGGCAGGATGCGGGTTCCTAGATGGTGCTTCGTGCGATTCTGGATTAACCTACAGCAACTGTGAGAAGGGTTCGCGGAATTGTCGCCGAGGTCCACAGCCCGGATTGAAGCTGACTCTCGGAGACGACCGCAGTGTGTTTCGGAGGCCCGCTATGAAACGTCGAGACTTCGTCGGTGATTTTCTGGTCGGGGGAGTGCTGCTCAGCTCTGGCGGATCGGCCGCCGGGCAAGCGACCGGCGCTCCGCCCCAAGGTGCCCGGCCGGCGACGACCGAAGAGGTGTTCGTCGAGCGTCCCGCGTCCGGCAAACCTCATGCGGGCAAAGTTCTCGCCGCCATCCAGCCCCACACCGACGATATCCCCATATTTGCCGGTGGTACTGTGGCCAAGCTCATCGGCGAAGGCTATAAGGGCTATCTCATTCGTACCACCAACGATGAAATGGCCGGGTCCGGCACGACTGGCAACCGCGTTTTAGACAATGAGCGGGATACCGAAGCGGTTGCCAAAGCCCTTGGTCTTGAAAAGGTCTTCAACCTGGAATATCGCAACCATCAGATGGACGAAATCTCGCGCGTTGAACTGCGGGCGCGGCTTATCCATCTCATTCGTCTTCTGAAGATCGATACCATCGTTTGTTACGATCCTTGGGGAATTTACGAAGAAAATCCTGACCATTACGTGACCGCCCAAGTGGTGGAAGCGTCGTGCTGGATGGCGGGCTTGGATCTTGACTATCCCGAGCAACTCGCCGGGGGTCTGCAACCGCACGCCGTGCAGGAAAAATACTATTTCGCGCGCGGCCCACAAATCGTCAATCGCGTTGTCGACATTTCTCCGTGGATCGATCGCAAAGTGGAAGCCAACGTCGCAAACAAAACTCAGGGGCCTGGCGGTGAAAACGGTGCCCGCTTGCGCGCCAAACTTGCCAGTCAGAAATTGCGGCTTCCGGTTCTCGGCGGCGATGATGACACCGCCAATCGTGCGTATATTAAAAACATCGTTCTCGATTACGACTCACTGTACCAGCGCGGTGTTCCCTCAGATAAGGGGCTGGGCCAGAAGTATGGTCTCGAGTGGGCCGAAGCGTTTCACTACATCGGGCCTCGCCCGTCCCAGCTCGAACGCTACACCTCCGACCATGCGGTCCCGCTCTAAGCGGCTACTCTCTCTGCGCGACGGTAGGGGCCGACGTTATCGGGTTCTGGGCAGACACTCGCTTTGTCGGGCCACGGTCATGCTATGGCTTCAGAGGATGAGACACTTCTGAAATAATCCGCATACCCGACTCGGGAGTTGAGTCTTTCGAGGTGCATTCAAAAACGGCGAAGTTTCTATTCAATATTAGGGCTGCCTTGCGCTTTCAGCAGCTCCTTGTCGAGGTAGTCCGAGCACTGCTGCGGTTGCATGCTGTCGCACTCGTCGTAGAGGCTGTCCTTAATTTTGTCGATGTCTGACTGCCGGTGGCCGTGTTTGTAATAAGTGATTCCGATTTCGCGAATGCGTTTATCGGTGGGCGTGCCGGAAGATGTGGCGGCACTGGCATGAATTTGTTGCGCCTGGTACACAGACTTGCCGACCACAAATACGGTGAACACCACGGCCAAGGCGCCCCAACAGGCAACGGCGATAAGAGCGCACAGACCAGCGCGCAAGGCGGTCGACCAACGGTGCACCCGGGAAACGGCCAGAGTGCCGGTGACGCCGGAAAAGCCAATGAGAGCCGGCAATCCGCCGCCCAAAGTGACGACAGGAATCAGAGCGCACGCGACCATGAAAATCCAAGCCCATTTGGGAACGGGGTCGGCAGCCGAGCCGGGGACAGGCGCGCCGTTACGAATGACATGGACGCCCTTGAGCAGGCGAACTCCTTCGATTGGACCAAAACGGACGGTGAGCAGGGAACCATCGGGAAGTTTGCATGTCGTGCCTCGCTGAAAATCCGCCTTGGAGGGAAAGCCCATGATCCATTGGCCATCCAACTGGACTTCGGCATTGGCAAGGTCCTTCGGGTAGATTATGGTGAGGCGCTTTGGACCGCCTGGCTCGAGCGCGAATTCTTTTTTCACGAAATCCTCCGGCAATCCAGCGCGGCCACGCCGCTCGGACACGCCTGAAAAATCCTACTACGCAGGCTCAAAACACAGGACGAATGTAGCCAAAGGTGTATTGATGTTCCGGAATTCGCTGCGGGCCGGTCGGCCTGCCGAGTTTTAGCCAGGCGCGGTCAAATTTTCCAAAGCACAAGCCGTCCGGCCCAAGGTCCTCGGATAGAGCTACGTTGGCGTTAAACGACGACGTCAGGTTGTCCTGCCAAGGGCCCGGCTAGCGCGGATATCGGAACTTGACCGGTAACCGGGACTCACGGGTGTACGAAATCACGATTAATTTGTTTTCACAAACCACTCAGACCAGTGTTCAGCGGCTTTCGGGTGAGACTGGATGGCACGGGCAAGCTTTGTAAGGAGATCGCTGGAAGCCGAAGGATTCTGAGATTCCCCGGCAATGACAACCAGGGGCTCGCCCAATAGCTCGAATTTACCGGAAGCAAATGGTCGAAATTTCTGAACAAAGGAAATGGATGCCGTCATTCCTTTGGCCCAGGCGTCAATGGAAAGTACGTCAACATAGCCGCTGCCTTCGTTGAATTGACCTTCGCGGGCGAATGCCCACGCGTCAACGCTTCCCGATAACTGGCCCATCGCAGCCTTGCCCTCAGCGATAGCCTGTTCCTGCGTTTCAGCTTCAAATCGATGCAACTCGCGCTGACCCGCTTTTTCGATCATGGCGAGCGGCACCAAAAGTTCCCCTTCAGGCAGGTCTGAAACGCTCCATGCGGCATGCGCGAGGACCAAACCCGCGAGAGACGCGGCTGCGTCAGGTCCCGTCGAACTCTTCTTCCAGAATTGAAGATTCATGCTCGTGCCTCGGTATCATCAACAATCTTTGGAGGTTCTTTTTTCGCTGCAAGGCCGCTCAACTTAGTTACGGCTTTCGCCCAGCAGGTGCGCAGAAAAACTGAATCTAGCCTCTGAGACTCGCGGCTAGCCCGGAGGATTAGGCCCCGCCAGGAAGCCGCCATCGAGAACCAGGGATTGGCCCGTCATGAAGGAGGCGCCGTCCGAGCACATCCACAAGACGGCGTCGGCGATTTCCCCGGGCCTTCCAAAACGGCCGATGGGATGGAGGCCGAGCGCAAATTTCTTCGCCTCCGGCGCGCCCCAGATACGCTCACCCATCGGCGTTTCGATTACCGCAGGGCACACGACGTTTACCCGAATGCCGCTTCGCGCGGTTTCAAGCGCGGCGGACTTGGTCAGCGCCATGACGCCGTGCTTGCTCGCGCAGTAGGTCGCTGCGCCGGCCGAACCGATGAAGCCCGCGACCGACGCCATGTTGACGATCGCTCCGCCGCCGCCCTGCTTGAGCATCTGCTGAATTTCGTACTTCAGGCAAAGCCACACGCCTTTGAGATTGATATCGATGGTTGCGTCCCAGTCTTCTTCGGATTGCTCGGCGATGGGGCTCCAGCTCCCCTCGATCCCGGCGTTATTGAACGCAACATCCAAGCGGCCAAATTTTTCCACTGTTTTCTCGACAAGCGCGCGCACATCGGCGGCACGCGACACGTCGGTCTTCACAAACAGGCCATCTCCGCCCGCCGCTCGGATTAAACCTATAGTGTCCTGTCCTTCCGCTTCGCGCCGGCCGGCGACCACCACTTTGCCGCCCGCTTTTGCAAAAAGCACGGCGGCCTCACGCCCAATCCCAGACGTCCCACCAGTCACAATCGCAACTTTCCCACGCAAGTCCGTCGTCATCAGTTCTCCTGGGCGAATCAGTCTTTCCAAAATGGCGAGGCAGAGTGTATGCCTGGCGTAAGCTCGCGTCAAACGAGCCCGCTCAACTGCCTGGCAAGTGCGACGACCAGAGCAAAGCGAACTGGCTTCGGCGACAGGTCATGGGGAGTGGCGCGAGACGCTCGGGACAACTCAGCGATGTGCCTTCAAGCGTACGTATTCGCCTGAGAACAGACCAAATGCTTATCGCTTGGCGGCTTCCGGGCTATGTGCCAATCTGCGTTATCGAATTCTCGGCGCCGCAAATTCGTGAATCTGCCCAATTTATGAACGTAGCCAAGGACGCTGCCCGCAAAGAGCCCGGACGGCCCAACCCACCTTTACGATTCGCCGCGACGATTTTCATCAGTGCGTTTCTCTTGTTTCAAATACAACTTCTCATCGGCAAGCAGATATTGCCGTGGTATGGCGGGGCCGCCGCCGTCTGGAATACGTGTGTCGTCGTATTTCAGGCGCTGCTTCTTTGCGGTTACGCCTACTCTCATTGGCTGGTTTCCCGGTTTGACGCGAAGAAGCAGGCGCGCATTCACGGTTCGCTCGTTGTCGTGTCGATGGTCATTCTTGTTTTGCAATTTCTCGTCTCGCACCGCCCCATATTGCCCGCCGAAGCGCTGAAGCCTGTCGGCTCAACTCATCCGATTCTCAGTATTCTCCTGGTTCTTGCGAGTTCCGTTGCCGTGCCCTTTTTCGTGCTGTCGACGACGGGGCCGCTGGTGCAAAGCTGGTTCGCGCGGCTTCTGCCGGCGAGCTCTCCCTATCAACTCTATGCCACCTCCAACGCCGGTTCTCTGCTCGGCTTGGCGTCGTATCCTTTTTTCCTGGAGTGGATGTTTCATCTCACGACGCAGGCGTGGATCTGGTCCGTCGGTTATCTCGGGTTCGCGGCCGGCATCTTGCTCCTCAGCAAACGCGTGTTCGAATTTGTTCCGCGACCAGACGCGCAGCCCCTGCCAACCCTCGACGCACAACCCGTTCCCTGGAGACGATTCGCGCTGTGGGTTGGCCTGAGCGCTTGTCCCTCGGCAATGATGCTCGCCGCCACAACGCAAATTAGCAGTGATGTTCCGCCCATGCCGTTTCTCTGGATGCTTCCGCTGGTCCTGTACCTGCTGACCCTGATGATCTGCTTCGACAATGACCGGCTGTTCCGGCGCGGTGTTTTCTATCCGGTCCATTTTGCGGCGGTCACGGGCCTGGTTCTATTCAATGCCTTCGTTAAATCAGGCGGCTTCCAGGCCGTGATTGGACTTTACTGCCTCGTGGTATTCACGACGGGGATGATCGCGCACGGTGAACTCTCGCGCTCGCGGCCTCCGAGCCGGCAACTCACGTTTTTCTACCTGGCGATGGCCACCGGAGGAGTCCTTGGAGGAGCTTTTGTAGGCCTGGTTGCGCCGGCCGTCTTTCAAGACGTTCATGAATTCAGAATCACGCTGGTTGTAACGTTTTTCTTGACCGCCATCGCCCTCGCTCGATATTCACGTCCCTGGCGGCCTCGGAGCGTTTCGGCACTCGCTGCCGGGCTTGCCCTTGCCGCGCTCCTCGTTTCGATCGTGACCATCCAGGTGACGCCCGCCTGGTCGCGTACGACCCGCAGTATCGAGTTGGCCCTGCTCTCTGTGGCATTTTTTGTCCCGCTCTTTGCTTTTCTCCGAAAAACCCGGCACAGCCTGGGGCGGGACGGCAGAACGGTTTTTCTCTGCGCCGCCTATTCCTGGTTTGTGGCTGCCGTTGGAGTCGGATTTATGGCCCATTTCCCCATGAAAATGGGGCATGTAGTGCTCACCGAGCGGAATTTTTTTGGAGTCAAACGCGTCGTCCAGGACGACAAAATGGTGCTCATGACGCACGGGTCTACGCTGCACGGAGTGCAGTCCCGGGATCTCCTGCGCCGCCGTGAGCCCACCTACTATTATTCCTTCGACAGCGGTATCGGATTGCTGCTGCGGAATTTTCCTCGAACGGGCGACGCGGGCCTGCGCGTTGGGGTTGTCGGCCTGGGCGTGGGGACGCTAGCGGCTTACGGAAAAACGGGAGACGTCTTTCGTTTCTACGAGATCGATCCGCAAGTCATTCGCCTGGCGCAGGGCCAGAACGCGTATTTCCATTTCCTCGAGGATAGTCATGCCGGGCTGGAGTTTGTTGAAGGCGACGCCCGCATCTCTCTGGAAGCCGAAGCCCGCAACAATCTTCGCCAGCGGTTTGATGTTCTGGTGCTCGATGCGTTCAGCGGTGACACGGTTCCCATGCACTTGCTGACGCGGGAGGCCATGCAGGTCTATCGCGAGCATCTGCGCGGAGCCGGCTCGGTCATCGCCATACACATCAGCAACCGCTACATCGATCTGAAGCCCGTGCTCGCCGCCCTGGCCGGAAGCTATCATCTGGAAATTGCCTATATGCCGGCGCGCGACAGCCATTGGGTATTGCTCTCCCCCAGCCGGGCCGTGCTCTCGCTCCCGGTCATCAAAAGCGCTACTTTCAACAGCTTCCTTGACCAAAAGCCGGTCCTGTGGACCGACGACTACAGCAACCTGCTGCCCCTGATGTGAAGCCCGGCCGGGCTGCCGCTGTCCTTGATTCCTGAATTTACATTTACAGTAATTGATGCTATTAGAATCATCCTGATTCAACCCGCGCGATGGCTCGACTACGGTGTCTACGGAGAAACTCGATGCGCTTGGTGTGTGCCGTCCTTGTTTCCGGAATTCTTTTGACGTCCGCTTCAGCGCAGCAAGCGAGCGAAGCGCCGGCCGATGAAAAGGCCCGCAAGTCCTACGAACGGGCGGTCGAAGATCTCAAGGAGAGAAATCCGCAGATTGCTCTCGACGGATTCAAAAAGGCCGACAAACAGTCGGGCGGCCACTGCCTCGGCTGCGAAAAGCAGATGATCCGGTACGGGGTCGAACTGGGGGCCGAAGAAATGATAGCCAATTCGCAGGGCGACACCGCGGTTGCTCTGGCCCACTACCAGTCCGCCATGGTCTTTTACCGGGAGGCCAGCCAGCGACACAAAGACGAGCTGTTTACGAGATCGCATGACGAATGCACCAAAGCGCTCACGGTGCCTGTGAAGTTTCCCGAAGCGGTGTACCTTGACGGCCAGGCCCTGGCGCACCTCAAGCAGGACGATGCGGCCACAGCGCAGTTTGCAAAATTCCTCAAGATCGCCGCAACCGACGATCCCGCCCGCCGGCGCGCGGAGCGCTACATCGAGCGCCCCGAGCTGGCGCGCGCCCGCATGGCTCCGGCTTTCAGTGTCACGACGCTCGACGGGCAGACCATTTCCATGGACGATCTGCAGGGAAAGGTTGTTCTCCTGGATTTCTGGGCCACGTGGTGTCCTCCGTGTCGCGAAGCTGTTCCGCACCTTCGCGATGTCGCCAAGAAATTTCAGGGTGAGCCGCTCGTCATACTCAGCGTAAGCCTCGATTCCGATATGGAAAAGTGGCAGGACTTTATAACGAAAAATCAGATGACCTGGTTGCAGTACCGCGATTCTGGATTCGCCGGAGCCATTGCCAAGAAGTTCGGAGTCGACGCCATCCCCCATACCTTTACGATTGATTCCGACGGAGTCCTGCAGGACGAACACATCGGCGATGCGGCGATTGAAGGCAAGCTGCGAAAGCTCATTGCGCGCGCAAAACAGAACCAGCCCGCTGCAGTCGCCACAAAATAATCAACTCGCCTGCAATTGCCATCCTGTTACCAACCGGCATCTCGTCTGCCGCAAGGTCCGTGCGGCCTGCTACCATCAAGAGAAATGGCCCTTCGCACAGTTGAACAGGTTCGGCGCGTTTTTCTGATTATTGCGGGATTTACATTGCTGTTTGCGGGCGGCGTGATGCTGGTCACGCCGGGACCCGGAATTCCGGTCATCCTCCTGGGCCTTGGCATGCTCGCCGCCGAATTTGTATGGGCCCGCCGTTTGATGGACCGCATCAAAAAAGAAGGTGTGCGCGTCCGCGACGCCGTGTGGCCTGCAGCCTCAGAACCCAGCGAAAAGAACCCGCCCGCCGGCAAGCCGTAGCACCCTCCACCCGCTCGAGTTATTTTCGCTCGCTCCGTTCGTTGATTTCCGTGGCGCATGGCAAACTATTCAGGAGAGGAAACTTCATGAATACCGAATGGCGCGGCAAGTGGGCGCTTGTCACAGGAGCCAGCGCCGGCATCGGCCGTGCTCTCGCAGGGGAACTGGCCCGCGGCGGCACGAATCTTGTGCTCACGGCGCGCCGCGAAGACCGTCTGCAGGCACTGGCGCGGGATCTTGCTGCGAAACACAAAATTCAGGCCGAAGTCGTGGCCGCGGATCTGGCCAACCCGCAGGCGCCAGAGGAAATTTTCGCCTTTACCGAGCAAAAGGGAATTGCCATTCATCTGCTCATTAACAATGCGGGATTCGGAGCGTACGGTGAATTGCCGGAAATTGCCGCGCAACGACTCCTCGACATGGTGCAGGTCAATTGCAGTGCCGTCGTCCATTTGACGCGCTTGTTCCTGCCTCCCATGATTTCCCGCAAAAGTGGCGACGTGCTCATTGTGGCCTCGACGGCTTCGTTCCAGGCGGTGCCCTATATATCGACCTACGCTGCGACCAAAGCTTTCGACCTCCTCTTTGCCGAAGGTTTGGCCGAGGAGATGAAACCCTATGGCATCCGGGTTTGTGCCCTTTGCCCTGGTTCGACCGAATCCGAATTTCACGCTGTGGCCGGACAGGAGCAATTTGCCCGTGAAAAAGAGTCCGCGCAAAAAGTTGCGCGCACGGGCCTCGGAGCGCTCGCCGGAGGCAAGAGTTGCGTGGTCTCGGGCTGGCGCAACCGACTGGGCGTGGTCGGAGAACGCCTGGTTCCGCGCCGCTTCGTCACGCGCGTCGCCGCCGGCATGTTCAAGCCCGAGCGCGACGCCTGACGCGTCGGCGCATGTGCTCGCGCGAGCCGGGTGACACCAGCACTTGTAGCCGAGCGTCTAACCTGCAGTGAAACCAAAGACTTACATTTCAGGCGCCCGGGCGGCGGCCGCCCCGGGGAACTTTTCGGCCACTTTGCCGGAACTAACAAGTGAGACCAGACAGAGCGTCACCTCTGGAGAAATGCCGATCGCTGAACAAGACAGAGACGACGTTCTGCTAGCGCGCGCCGCCAAGGGCAGCGAAGAAGCCTTTTTGCTTCTCTACCAGCGCCATCAGGCCGCTCTCTACCGGTTCGCGTTGCGCATGACCGGCAATGCCTGGGCTGCCGAGGAAATTGTGCAGGACGTTTTCATGACCCTGATGCGCGAACCCAGAAAATACGATCCGGCGCGCGGCGCACTCGGAGCCTTCTTGTACGGCGTGGCGCGCAACCGGGTCATGAAGCATCTCGAACGCCGGCCGCGGGAAGTCACTCTGGAAGAGAAACAGGACGACGGGCAAGGGCCCGGAATTGTTTTGCAGGACCCGTTTACTCCGGCAACGTGGATGGAAAAACGCGAGCGTCTCGAACATGTACGAGCCGCGGTACTCGACCTGCCCGCCGAATTTCGCGAAGCGGTCGTGCTGTGCGAGCTCGAAGAGAAAAGCTATGAGGAGGCCGCGCAACTGATCGGCTGTCCCATCGGAACGATTCGCTCGCGACTTCATCGTGGCAGAGCGCTCCTGCTGGCCAAGCTCGAGATTTTTCGCGACACGCCGCGCCGCGCTGTCGGAGCGCGCTGAGTCGCGAAAGAGTACGGCGAACGTGAAGTCGTGCAGTAAAGGAACAGAAAAAAAATGAAGTGCGAAGAATTTGAAATTTACGGAATGAACGCCGAGCGGGACGGTTCGCTGACCGAGCTCGAACGCGTGGCCGCGCGGCAGCATGCGAGTGGCTGTTCGCGCTGCGCTTCGCTGCAGGATTCCTGGCTCGCGGCGCAAGGGGAATTGCAGGTGCTGGCCGCGGATTCGCAGTTGGCGAGCGCTCCCGCACGTCTTGAAATGCGGCTGCGCCAGGAGTTTCGCATGCAGCATCGCGCCGTAAAGAGCGAACGTGCTGCGGCGATTGCGATGTGGGTTCTGGCGACGGCTGCGACCCTGGTCGGCGCCGTGAGCTGGCACAACTGGAAAACCAGCAAGGCCACAGAGGCCGCGAAGCACAATGCTGCGACCGCGGGTCCGTTTGCTTCTCCGCCCGCAGCGGGCAGTTCGGCCGGTGATTTGAATGCGGATGAAATTCTGGTCGCGGACGGCGACGCAGGTGGCTTCACCTTGCTGCCAGGAATGTTTCCCTCCGATACCGAAGACGCCGCGATCATGCAGGTTCGCTTGCGACGCAGCGCTCTCGGCGCCATGGGCTTACCGGTAAATCCGGAGACGGCAGCGGACTGGGTGCAGGTGGATCTGCTGGTCGGACGGGACGGCCAGCCGCAGGCGGTACGTTTGCCGCAGTAGCCAGTCGCGAAAAAGTTCTGGTAATCAGTTTCGATTTGCAAGGGAGAGAAGAGGAGAAGGTAATGATGGGTCGGAAAATCATGTATTCGGTTTTGAGCGGCGCGTTGCTGGCCGGCGCCGGAATTGCGCAGGCGCAGCATCCGGGACAAGAAGAAGCGGCAACACCTCCCCTGCTGATGTTGCAAGAAGGCGTGCCGGGCGAAGGCGGTCCGGACGGTCCGTTTGGCCCGGGCTTCGAGTTGCTCGGCTTCGGCGGCATGCACGGCGGAAAAGTCGTGAAGGGCGCGCCTTTTAGCGCAACGGCAGTTTCCGAGCATACTCAGACTCTGGCGGACGGAAATCACATCACCCGCAAGACGCAGTCGAATTTGTTTCGCGACACTCAGGGACGGTTCCGTAAGGAACAGACCTTGCCGGCTTTCGGCGCGGGTGCTGCCGGCCAGGCAAAGTCGGTGGTGATTATCAGTGATCCGGTCGCAGCCACCGGCTACATGCTGGAAGCCGATAAAAAAATTGCGTTTCAAATGAAGAAACCGGCTGGCCACGGGCCAAAGGGCCCGGACGGCGCAGGCGGAGACCGCAAAGCGAAGTTTGAAGCGCGCGAACAAACGGAAATCGCCGACGGCACGCTGAAAGTCGAAACCCTGGGAACGCAAACGATCGCTGGAGTTGTGGCGCAGGGCACCCGACGCACGCGGACGATTCCGGCCGGACGGATGGGGAATGACAAGGTCATCACCGTTGTTTCCGAGCAGTGGTACTCAAATGATTTGCAGCTGGTGGTATCGAGCAAGCATTCCGATCCGCGTTTCGGCGACAGCAGCTATACGCTCGCGAATATCCAGCGCAGCGAACCCGCCGCGACGCTCTTCACGGTTCCTTCCGACTACACAGTACAGCAAGGCCATGGTGGCCGAGTGGGTGGCAAGCGCTTCCGCCGTGGACCAGGGATGCCAGCGCCGGCTCCGCCCGCTGACGCTCCAGCACCGCCCGCCAGCAACTAGACGGGCTGCCTGGCAGCAAGCCTGACAACGAGCTTCTCTCCTGAAGACGGCGCCCCTTTTGCAGCAGCACGATCGCTGCAAGAGGGGCGTAACCGTTTGCGCCGGGCCACTGGACGTGCACAGGGAAGACTTCAAACGAACAGCAGACCCCGGGTGATGTAAGATTCCGGGATGGATGAAAAGGAACTGGCGCGGCAACTCGAACGCGAGGGATTTGCACGCACGTTTGTTTGGGAGGACGCGCCGCATGCGTTTTACCCGGAACATACGCATCGCGGAGAGACGGCGCATGTGATTCTCGGCGGTGAGATGACTCTCACGCAGGGCGGGGTCGAGAAAACGTATCACCAGGGCGAGCGGTGCGATGTGCCGGCGGGCGTCGCGCACACAGCGAAGATGGGATCGCGCGGCTGCCGGTACCTGGTGGGAGAGAGATAGCCCGCGCAGAAATCAGGGTGTACGTGGCGCCCGGCCGCTCGCGGCGCGTTCCGGCGTGGGTTCCGGCGCAGTGAGCGCACGATCGAGCAGTTCGACGACGTGCAGAACTTCTTGGCTGGTCTTCCGGAGGGCAACGCCGGCACGCAGTTGCAGCAAGCAGCCGGGATTGGCGGTGACGATCGTTTGGGCGCGCGTGGATTCGACGTGCTTCATTTTTTCGCGAAGCAGTTCGAGCGAAGCTTCGGTGTGCGTTACGTTGTAAATGCCGGCCGAGCCGCAACAAATTTCCGAGCAGGGTAATTCCACAAATTCCAGATGCGGGATGGCGCGCAGGAGCTGGCGCGGGGCTTCGCGGACTTTTTGTCCATGCAGCAGGTGGCAGGAGTCCTGATAGGTGACGCGGAGAGGAATTGGTTTCAGCGGCGCCGCGAGACCCAGGTTCCCGAGAAATTCGGTGACGTCGCGGGTCTTGGCCGCAAAGGCTTGGGCCGCGGCGTATTCCGGTTCGTCGGGCGAGAACAGGTGATCGTATTCCTTAAGAGTGGAGCCGCAGCCGGCGGCGTTGGTCACCATGGCGTCGAACTCGCCAAGACCGAAGGCCACGAGATTTTTGCGCGCGAGTGCGCGCGCAGCCTCGCGGACGCCGGCGTGCGCGGCCAGAGCGCCGCAGCAGAATTGCCCTTCCGGAACGATCACTTCACAGCCGTTCGCGGTGAGAACGCGGATGGTCGCTTCGTTGAGACCTGCGAAACTGACTTGCGCAACGCAGCCGGCAAAGAACGCCACGCGAGCGCGAGCTGGTCCCACAGCAGGGAAGGTTCGGCCCAGCTGCGAGAAAAAGAAATGGTCGTCGATGCGGGGCAGTAACGCTTCCCGTTCCGCCAGGCCGAAAAGTTTCAGGATTCCGGTCGAGCGGGCGAGCGACTGCAGGCCGGAACGCTGGTAGAGCCGGACGAGACGCGCAGCCGCGGCAATGCGGCGGGGATAGGGAAGCAGTTTGCGGAAAACGAAATCACGCGCGACGCGAGCAAAGAGCGGTCGAGTGTAGTCGCTGTCAATCCGCGCGCGCGCGTGTTCAACGAGCCGCCCGTACTCGACGCCGGACGGGCAGGCGGTTTCGCAGGCGCGGCAGTCCAGGCATTTATCGATGTGATCGACGAAGGAATCGGTGATGGGCGGCGTGCTGTGCGGCTGGCCGGTCAGTTCGTCCTGGGCGACATGGATCATTTGCTGGATGCGGCCGCGCGGGGAGTCGGCTTCGAGATTCCACAGGCGGTAGGTAGGGCAGGCGTTCAGGCACAGGCCGCAGTGGACGCAGCGGGCATAGTCCTCGTATACGGGAATCTGGCCGGAGACTTGGGAGGTGGTCATGATTTATGTTGGTCTCTGTACATCATAAGACAGCTTGCGGCCGCTTTAGCCATCAGTAGCGGCCAGGCGCAAGGACGTTTTGCGGGTCAAACGCGAGTTTCAGGCGTTTCATCAGTCCGCCGTCCGGGCGAGTTCGGCCCCAGATGTTCAAGTGCGTTTTGAGTTCCGTGGGACACCAGAGCAGCGAGCAGGTGGCCTTTTCCTCAGTGCAGATCTCGAAGATGGACGCTACGGTGCGGGCCAGCAGCTGGGGATCCGGCGAGGCCGGCGAGACACCGTAGTAGAAAGCGCCTGAGCCGCCGGCCAGGACCACACTCGGCAATTCTATTTTTTCCAACAAAGAAAATAGTTTGGGCAACGCGCCGGGCAGCTGCGTGATTTTAAAGATGCACATGGCCGGCGACGTGGACAGAAGATTCGGAATGGCCTCGCGGATTTGTTGCCATTGGGTGAAGCAGGCCTGGTCTCCCAGTATTTCAGCCGAAACGGAACTCGTTTCCGCGGCGAAGGCCAGAAGGTCGCGCGACACGCGACCCGAGACTTCGGCCGTCCCGGCAAAACCGACGCAGGCGTGCCACAAACCCGAATCGGGAAACAAATGGGGGAACCCGGGACTGACGATTTCAAAAGTACTCGGAGTGAGCGGCGAATTCGCAATTCGGTCGCGCAAGGCCAGGGCCCCGGCGGCGGACGGGTACGAGGCCAGGAAGCCGCGAGTATCGAGAGGCAGCGGGAAGGTGCGGAAATTGATGCGGGTGATTACGGCGAGCGTGCCGAGGGAACCGATGAGTAGTTTGTGGAGATCGTAGCCGGTAACATTTTTTACGACGCGGCCACCGCTTTTGGTGAGGGCGCCGGTGCCGTTGACGAATTCGGCGCCGATGATGAAGTCGCGGGCGGTACCGTAGAGCTGGCGAAGCGGAGAGTCGATGCCGGAAGCGATCGCGCCGCCGACCGTACTGCGGTCGGCGAAAGGAACGGCGAGCGGAAGAAATTGCTTTTGCTCGCAAAGCGCGGTCGAGAGTGTGGTGAGAGACATGCCCGCTTCCACACTCAAGGTGAGGTCAGCGGGATCGTAGTGGGCGATTTGGTTCAGGCTGGTCATGTCGAGGGCGATGTCGTAGCGCGCAGGCGGCATGCCGATGTTCAGTTTGGAGCGGGAGCCGCAGGCGATTACGGCGAGATTTTCTTTAGCGGCGAAGCGGACGATTTCCGAGACTTCCCGCGCGGACGCCGGGGCCGCTACGGCGCCGGGAATGCAGTTGTCGACGGCATAGGCCGCACATTCTTCCGGTGAAGACTTCGTGTGCGAGCGGCCGACAATGGATTCGAGCTCGGCGGCGACATGGGGAGAACTTGCGGTCATGCGCGAGGGCTCGCGGCTGGTTTCGGGGATTTGACGCGGATTTCTCCGCACCCTTTGCCGAGCGGGAAAATCTTTCCGGGGTTGAGCGCGGAGTTGGGATTGAAGGCGTCATGCACGCGGCGCATCAGATCGAAGTCGTCATCGGAGAAAAGCAGAGGCATGAGTTCGGATTTTTCCATTCCCACGCCGTGTTCGCCGGTGAGTGTGCCGCCGACCTCCACGCAATAGCGCAGTATTTCTGAAGCGGCTTCAAGAGCGAGTTCGAATTGTCTTGGGTCGCGGGGATCGAAAAGCACGATGGGATGGAGATTCCCGTCACCGGCGTGGAAGATGTTGCCGATCTTGAAATTGTAGCGCGCCCCGATTTCCGCGATGCGGCGGAGCGTCTGGGGAAGTTTGGAACGGGGGATGACGCCGTCGAGAACGTAGTTGCTCGGAGCGAGCCGGCCCATGGCGCCAAACGCGTTTTTGCGGCCTTTCCAGAGCAGATCGCGCTCGTGGTCGCTGCGGGCGACGCGCACTTCGCGGGCGTGATGCTCGTGGCAGACTTCGCTGACGGCCGTCCCCTGCGCAGCGACGGCTTCGGCGAGGCCTTCGACTTCGATCAGCAGAACGGCGGCGCTGTCGCGCGGGAATCCGGCGTGGACATAGTCTTCAATGGCGCGCAAAGTCCAGCCGTCAAGCATTTCGCAGGCAGCCGGGGTAATGGCGCGAGCAGTGAGTTCGGCGACGGTCGCGGTGGCGTCATCGATCGAGTCAAAAACGGCGAGCAGCGTTTTTACCGCTTCGGGCTTGCGCAAGAGTTTTACGGTGATTTCCGTGACCAGGGCGAGCGTGCCTTCCGAGCCGACGAAAAGGCCCGGGAGATCGTAACCATGAGCATCGCCATGGGCATTGCCGACGCGGACGACCTCGCCGTCGGGAAGCACCAGTTCGAGAGCGACGACGTGATTGGTGGTGACCCCGTAGGCCAGAGTGTGGGGGCCGCCAGCGTTTTCCGAGACGTTGCCGCCAATGGTGCAGGATTTTTGGCTGGAAGGATCCGGGGCGAAGTACAGGCCGTGGGGTTCGGCGGCGCGCGAGAGTTCGAAATTTACTACGCCCGGTTCGACGACGGCTCGCTGGTTTCGCGCGTCAATCGCGAGAATGCGATTCATGCGCGCGAAAACGAGCATAACGCCGCCGGTGCGGGCCAGCGCGCCTCCTGAAAGGCCGGTGCCGGCGCCCCTGCCGACGATGGGGACGTCATACCGGGCAGCGAGCCGCACGATTTGCGATACCTGCTCGGTCGTCGTAGGGAATACCACGACGTCCGGGAGGGCCCGTTCAACCGAACCGTCGTACTCGTAGAGCGCAAGGTCTTCAGCGAGATGGAGCACCGACGGCTTGCCGAGAAGCGATTCGAGTTCGCGGATGAGTGCGAGATTCATGGGCTGCCCCCAACTATAGATAGAACCTCGGGGCCCGCGCAACGCCCGAGATGCGCGAGGCGATCGAGAATGGACTAGTGTAGAATTTTCCGAGGACGCTCGAGGGGGCCAAGGAATGCCGAAACCCAAAGTGCTGGCAACCCATGAATTGTTTGACGCGGCGCAGCGGATCTTGCAGGAAGTCTGCGAGGTCGAGTACTGGGCCAAGGCCGAATTGATTCCCAAAGACGAATTGTTGCAACGAGTACGAGACAAAGAAGGGCTCGTGTCGTTGCTGACGGTGCGCGTCGGCGAGGAGCTGCTGCGCGCCGCGCCAAAATTGCGGATTGTGGCGAATGTAGCCGTGGGATTCGACAATATCGATGTGCCGGCGTGTACCGCGCGCGGCGTGGTGGCCACCAATACGCCCGGAGTACTGGATGAGACGACGGCGGATTTCGCGTGGACCCTGCTGATGGCCGTAGCCCGGAGACTCGGCGAAGGCGAAGCGCTGGCGCGCTCCGGGAATTGGAAGAATTGGGATTTGGCGCAGCTGGTGGGGACCGACGTTCACGGGAAGACGCTCGGCATCGTGGGGTTCGGACGAATTGGAAAAGCCATGGCGCGGCGCGCCCGCGGATTCAACATGAAAGTCATTTATAACTCTCCCAAACGGGCGCCGGAGGAAGTGGAACGCGAATTTGCCGCCGAGTATCGCGAACTGAACGCGCTGCTGGCCGAAGCGGATTTTGTCACTTTGCATGTGCCGCTGAATGAAGCGACGCGGGGACTTTTCGACATGGCGAAACTCAGCCGGATGAAGCCGACAGCCTTCCTGATTAACACCGCACGCGGCCCGGTGGTGGACGAAGCCGCTCTCGTCTACGCGCTTGAAAGCGGGAAAATCGCGGGCGCCGGGCTGGACGTCTATGAAAACGAACCGTTCATCCTGCCGGGACTCAAACGGGCCAATGTGGTGCTGGCTCCGCATATGGGATCGGCATCGCTCGAGACGCGGACCAAGATGGCGGTTATCGCGGCGGAAAATACCGTGGCGTTTTTCAAGGGGCTGAAGGCACCCAATATGCTGAATCCTGACGCGCTGCAGCCCAAGTAAAACTTCATTCGGAAATTCCAACTATGGCGGATTTAAAAACGATCGCCCGCAGCATTTTCACAAGTACCGCAGGTGCGATTGATATTCCCGCGGCGATCGAGCGCAAGCTCTCGCTGGACGGGTCGCTGCTGCTTTTTGACGGTGGCTTACCGGTTGACTTGAATTTGTTCAGGCAGGTACACGTGGTGGCGATCGGGAAAGCGGCGCACGCGATGGTCGAGGGCTTGACCCGGGTGCTCGGACCTGACGTGAAGCGTGTGGGAATTGTTTCTGCACCTGAGCCGCCGCGACAAGCGGTGGCCGGCTGGCGGTACTTTTCAGGCGGCCATCCCATGCCGAACCGGGAGAGCTTTGAGGCCGCTGAGGCGATTCTTGAACTGCTGAAGACCAGTGATGAAAATACGATCGTGTTTTTCCTGCTTTCAGGAGGCGGATCCGCTCTGGTCGAGATGCCGCTCGATTCCGCCCTTCGCTTGGAAGACGTGCAGCAAGTACACCGGGCGCTGGTGACCTGTGGCGGATCGATTGATGAAATCAATACCGTGCGCAAGCATTTGTCGGCGGTCAAAGGCGGGCGACTGGCGGTGGCGGCAGGAGCGGCGACCAAACTGACTTTAGCGGTCAGCGACGTGCCGCTTGGCAAGGAGTCGGCGCTGGCATCGGGACCGACCGTTTGTGATCCCACGACCACCTTCGACGCGCTGCGTGTCATCGGGAAATATTCTCTGCTGCCGAAATTTCCCAGCGAACTCCGGCAGTGGTTGGGTGCCGGTCGAATGCCAGAGACGCCGAAAAAAGGGAATGCGGCGTTTGCGAATGCCGAGTTCTATCTTCTCTTGGGGATGGATGATTTATTTCATCCGGCGCATCGTGCGGCCGAGGCCTGCGGGTTTATCGCGTGCTGCGATAATACGACCGATGACTGGCCGGTCGAGAAGGCTGCGGATCATCTGCTAACGCAACTCAGGGAGTTGCAGGAGGCTCACGGGGGCCGGCGCGTGGCTTTGATTGCGGATGGGGAACTGAGCTCGCCGGTTACCGGCAACGGAATAGGCGGGAGAAATTCGGCGTTTGTCCTGGCCTGCGTAGAGAAGATTGCGGCGAAAAAGATTGCGGTTTTAAGCGTCGGGACCGACGGCGTGGACGGGAATAGTCCCGGGGCCGGCGCCGTAGCCGATGGGGAGACGTTAGCCCGCGCGAAGGAGCTGGGCCTCGATCCGCAGGACTATTTCGCGCGCAGTGATGCGTTTCGTTTTTTTGAAGCGCTCGGAGACGCGGTCGTTACCGGTCCGACGGGAAATAATTTACGCGATTTGCGGATTTTGCTCAGCGAGCCATAAAAAAAGTCAAAAAACTGTAGTGCGAAACGAGAAAAAGGCTCCGGCGTCGGAGCCTTTTTCTCGTTGCAGCTGAGGCGCAATTACGGCTTGGGCGGAGGCAAGCGCGTTTCGATGGATCTCAGGCGGTCGTTCATTTCACGCAGGAGAGCTTCCAGTTTGTCGAGGCGGGCGCTCGTGTCGGACTTGTCGGTTTCTTCATCGCTATCTTCATCGGCGTCACCGTGTGGACCGGATTTGTCCTGGGATGCTTTCCGCAGGCGCGCGATTTGCGATTTGATGCGCGGAGCCATTTCGATGCTGAGGTCGTTGCTCTTCAGCATGGCTTCGAGCGCGGGAATGGCGCTTGAGTCGCCGCGACTGCCCAGAGCCGCAATGGCCGCGTAGCGGACAGGGAAATGCGGCTCGAGGAGAAAGCCTTCAAGTTGCCGGGTGATCTCTTTGTTGTCTTTCTGCAGGCGGCCGAGGCTGCTGATGGCGGCGGTGCGGGATTCCATGGGTTTGCCGATGGCTGCCCACTCGCTAAGCGTGGGGACCGCTTTGTCGTCGCCGAGTGTACCGAAGGCCCGCAGCGCGGCATGGCGGAGAATGTCATCAGGAGAACTGCCGGTGGCTGCCGCGCTGAGCGTGGCGAAGGCACTGGCGGTTTTGAGTCTGCCGAGTGCCAGAAGGGCGGAGGCCCGGGCGCGATACGAGCTGTCTTCGTGCGCAACGGCATCGAGTTTTGCGGCTACGGTGGCGTCGTTTTTGCAATTGCCCAGTGCGGCGACGATGCGGTTGCGTATCCAAGGCTCACTTGCCGTGTTGAGCGCATCGAGCAGGGGCTTGGTTGCGGCAGGGCTGCCGAGCGAGCCGAGTCCATCGGCGGCGGTGGCGCGAACTCCCCAGGCCTTGTCACTGCGCAGAGCTTCCCCGAGGGCGCTGGCAACTTCGTCGTCGTTTTTGAGTTTGGCCAGGGCTTCGGCGGCATCGGCGCGATCGGCGAGTTCGGTGGCGTTCTGCAATTGATAGAGCCATTCCTTTTTTTCCTTATGGAAATTCACCGATTTCAGGACGTGAGTGCCTTTATCGAACAGGACCATAAGCGGAGCGGAGTCGGACGGTAACGTAAAGACTTCGCTCGTTTTTGAAATCTTGACGGGATAGGACTTTGCACCGGAGGCAGTCGAGATTTCGACATCGGTGGGGATGCGGAAAATTCCGACCTTGCCTTCAACCTTCTGGGTTTGTTTTACAGTGAGAGCGACCTGGTGTTTTCCGCTGTCGTAGGAATAGGCGATGTCGAAACGCGGAGCGCCCGCGCCGTAAATCCACTGGCCGAGGAATTGATCAACATTGCTGTGCGTGGCGGCTTCCATGGCTCTTGCGAGATCGGCGGTGACGGCGTTCTTGCCGCGGTTCGCCTCCAGGTAGTACTTCAGGCCGCGATAGAAATCGTCTTCCCCAAGCTGGTGGCGGAGCATGTCAAGGACCCAGCCGCCTTTGGTGTAGGCGTTGCCGTCGAATTCGCCGGAGTCGTCGAAATCGTGGCGAACGATCGATTTGCCGTATAGACCTGGCGAATCGAACCATTCGCGGCCGGCCAGCCAGCGGCTGTAGTCGGCTTGCTCTTTGCCGAAATGGGCTTCGGTCCAAATTGTTTCCATGAACGTGGCGAAGCCTTCATTGAGCCAAATGTCGCCCCAGTCTTTGGTGGTGACCAGGTCGCCAAACCATTGATGGCCGAGTTCGTGGGAGATGAGATCGTCCTGGCCGGTCGCGTATTCGGGGACAAGTTTTGGATGAACCAGAGAAGAGCTGGTGTTGGTGGTGGCGCTGGAGTTCTCCATGCCGCCGGCGATGAAATCATCGACCATGGCCTGCGAATATTTCTCCCAGGGGTAGTCGACGCCAAGTTTCTTGCTGAAGAGTTCCATCATGGCCGGAGTGCGGCCGTAGTTGATGGCCAGCCGGTCGCCGCGGCCTTTGGGCGCGTAGTAGGTGACCGGCGCGCCGCGCCAGGTGTCTTTCACTTCGTCGAGTTCGCCCGCGACGATGGTGATGAGATAAGTGGAACTCGGGAGAGATTCTCTCCAGGTCCAGGTTTTCATGCCGTTTTCCGGTTTCGAGACGCTGACGAGTTTCCCGTTCGCGATGGTGAGAAAGGATTCCGGGACCGTAATGATGGTTTCCGTGGTCAGGCGGTCGTTTGGATAGTCGTAAGTAGGCAGGTAGTAGCGGGTGTCTTCGGATTCGCCCTGCGTCCAGATCTGCTTCGGGCGGTCGGGATAGTCCTTGTCGGGAAGGATGAAGTAGACGCCCTTGGAGGGTTTGCCGTCGTATTTGATTTCGATATCGAACTTGTCGCCGGCTCGTGCCGCCGAAACCAGCGGGATGATGAGTTTGTCGGAGGTGGTCTGGAATTTTGTGGCGGTCTTGTTGATCGTGACGCTCGTGATGTTGAGACCCACGGAGTCGAAGGTAATTTTGCTGGTGCCGTCTTTGAGGATGGAAAGAGTGTGGGTGACGTCGCCAATGATTTTCTTCTGCTCAAGATCAAAGCGGACGGCAATTTTTGAGTGCTGCAAATCGTAGTCGCGGCTGCGGGCATAGGGTTCGTCGCCGCGAACGTGCGGCGCAAAGAGTGAGATGGCCAGCAGCACTGCAAGGGACGCTACGCGTCGGCTGCAGCGGCTCAGGATGGCGGTCATTCGAACGTGCGTGATCATTCTTCAGAGCTCCTGTGAATTTTGTGGCCCGACTGCTCGAGCGCGGCGATGGCTTCTTGCAGGGACGTGGAACGGACAAGCAGGTAATCGGTATCGAACGTTGAAATCGAGAAGATGCTGATATTCGCCGAAGCCAGGGGCGCGAGAACGGCGGAAAGAACGCCGGTTTCTGCGAACGGGATAGGCCCAGCCAGTTTGAGGACTGACCAACCGGGCTCGGACGTTACGCCAGCAGGTACAAGAAACTCTTCGGCGACGATGGACAGTTCCTCGGGCGTGCGGGTAATGGAAAAAAAGGGGGCTTCGGTGGCCCAGAAGGGAATGGCTGCATCGGGCGCAAGTCGCACGACGGAAAAGAGTCGCGGAAGGACGGAAAAATTCAGCTGGCGCCCGACGGTCATGCCTTAGAGCAGGCTCCGGACAATGCCGCCGTCGATGGCAATGGAGGTGCCGTTGACGTAGCTGGCGCGTTCGGAAGCGAGAAAGGTGACGACAGAGGCAAATTCCTGCGGGGTACCGATGCGGCGGGCGGGTATCAGCTGTTCCCAGTTGGCGAAGACGGCTTCCGGCGTGGTGTTATTACGCTTGGACAGCGTGCCGGCGAGATCCGCCAGACGATCGGTATTCGTATAGCCGGGGCAGACGTTGTTGACGGTGATGCCGTCGGGACCATATTCATTGGCAAGCGTACGGGCGAGCCCGGTAACGGCAGCGCGCACGGAATTGGACAGCAGCATGCCATCGACGGGCTGTTTTACCGTGTAGGACGTGATGGTGATCAGGCGTCCCCATTTGTTCTTCTGCATGCGTGGCAAGACTTCCTTGGCAAAAAAAACGGTGCTCATCAGGAGTTGATCAATAGCGGAGTGCCAGTCGCGCGATTCGGTATCCTTAAATAGCTTAGACGGCGGGCCGCCGGAGTTGGTAACACAAATATCGACGCGGCCAAAGCGAGCCTCGACGGCCGCGACAAACGCGCTAACAGCGCTCGAATCAGTGACATCGACAGCCTGGTAGAACGGCTCGCGGCCGCCGGCTTTGGCGATTGCGGCGGCAGCCGCCTCAAGCGCTGTGGCGTTGCGTGCGCAGATGGCGATCTCGGCGCCTTCGCGCGCCAGCTCTTCAGCGACCGCGCGCCCTAATCCTTTGCTGGCGGCGGCAATGATGGCCACGCGGCCACCGAGTCCCAAGTCCATAAAGCCCCTTTCAAAAACTTTGCTACTGTCTCGTGAAACGGGGCCGGGCGTCAATTCGGGGTGCGGTGCTCGTTCAATTGAGTTTGGCGTATTCCGCTTTGGCTTCTTTTAGGATGGGAATATCGGCGTCGGCATCTTTCCAGTAGGCGAACAGGTTTTGATACGCGGTGCGGGCTTTCGCTTTGTCGCCGGCAAGGCCGTGGGCCCGGGCCAGACTTAGCTGGGCAAGGGGATAAACGACCCCGATCGAAGCACCTCCCCGGTGATCGAGAATCTTCTGGAATTCGGCGGCGGCTTCAGGCCCCTGATTCATTTTAAGGAAAGCCAGTCCGCGCACGTACGCGGGCCAGAAATTAGCGCTGGTCGGACCGAACCCGTTTTCAAACTTCCTCCCAGGTTCGAGAACTCGAACGGCCTCGGCTGGAGCGTTCCGCTGCAAATAGACAAGCGCCCGGGCGATTGGGAGATGTACAGCATTCAGCAGAGTCTGGCTCGGGAACTCGGCCGCAAGTTCATCGACGAGTTTTTCGGCCCTCGCGGTCTCCCCAATCTGTGCAAGCGCTCTCGCCGACAGCGCGCGCGTATTCATGTCTTTCGTACCGCGAAGCGCGTCCTCCACGGCTCGTCGAGCAGAGCCGGCGTAACCGTAGGCGGCATCCCGGGTAGCCTCGGTGGCCGGGATCCCGGATGCCAACTCTTCCAGGCCGCGGCGCTTGGCAACGGCGAAGGCCTTCTGCCGTGTATTTCGCGAGGTCTCCACTTTCCCGAGCGAATGTTCGGCATTGGCCAGGCGAATCAACAAGAAGGGTTCGTCGGGAGTCCCAGCGGCATCCGCTACGATGCGTTCCATTTTGGAGCCTTCTCCGCGAAGAAAAGCGATGTCGAGCGAGGCCATGCGAGTTCCGATGGAATCGAGCTTCCGGGCCGACGCTTGTTCGATGACGGCCTTGGCCTCGTCGTAGCGATCCAGATTCACATAAGCCGGTGCCAGGTTTTGATAGGCGTAAATGTCGCGGGGATCCAGGCGCAGCGCCTCGCTCGCGGCGTTTACCGCCTTTTCCGGGAAGCCGATACGCACGTATTCAAGCGCCATATTGTCGAGTGGCACCGAATCTCGAGGGTAGGTGCGATTCCACTCCTCGTACACTTCGATTTGCTTCTCAACTTGGCCTGAGCCTTCGCCGTAGTAGTGCGCCAGGATATAAAACCGTTCGCGCTCGCTGGCCCGGTCGCGCAATTCGTAGGCTTTTGCCAGAAGATCCTGCGCCTTCTTCCTGTGGGTGAGATTGTCATAGACCACGCCCAGGGTCGCGTGCGCCATGGCAAAGTTCGGATCGATGGCGATGGCGCGTTCGAGATGAGGAATCGCCACGTTGTCATTCAATTTCGAGTGTTCCGTTTGTCCCAGACTGTATTCCTTGAGGGCGTCGAGAGAGGAAGTGGTGGCCTGTTCCAGCGGCGTTGCGAACTGTTTCACAGAAGCAAGCGATTCACCGAGTTTCCGGCGCATGCTGGAGGCGGCCTGGTCGAGGGACTTGAGCACCTCTTCTTTGCTGGCTGCTTCGACCTGCTCGCGGGCGAGGGAATCGCCGGATTGCGCGTTTACGGCATCGAGGGCAATTACGTAGTGGCTGCCAAGATTGCTGATCGTACCGGTGAGCACGGCCCTCGCGCCCTGGCGCAGAGCAATCTCGCGGCCCACTTCGGTCGTGATGCGCTCGGCAGGTGGACGCCCCATGTAGCCGAGCGCTTCCCGGATGTGCGATTGCGAAACAAGGTTGAGGAAAGGAGACTGTTCGAGTTGCACGGCGAGTGCCTGTTTTAGCGTGCCTTCAAAAGCCGCGTCACCGGTGGCGTTGACGAATTCGGTGAGGACGACAGAGTCTCGTTCGGTGAGCGGCGGTGTGCGCCGCGTGTAGAACATTCCGGCACTGATGAGCGCTGCGACAATTGCGCCCCAAGCGAGCCAAAGCAGTGGCTTGCGAGCCGCGGAACTATTTCGAGTTTTTGAAGCGGTTTCCGCCGCTGCTACGGGAGAAGGCACAGCCGAAGGCGAGGAGCCCGGAGCCGTGTCCGGAGTGGCGATGAGTTCTGTTGGCACAGTGAATTGAGCCGAACGGCCGGAATCCGTGTCGCGTTTGAGTCGTTGCAGGTCAGCTCGAATATCGGCGGCATGCTGGTAACGGAGATTGCGGTCCTTTTCAATCCCCTTGTTAATAATCTCTTCGAGTCGCGCGGGCAGGTCCGGATTGAGGCGGACCGGCGCGACCGGGGCTTTATGCAGAATCGAATCAAAAATGGCTGCAGAGGTATCTCCCCGGAACGGCAGCCGGCCCGTAGCCATTTCGTACAGGACGGCGCCAAAGGAAAAAAGATCCGTGCGGGGATCGAGTTCTTTGCCCAAGGCCTGCTCCGGCGACATGTAAGCAACGGTGCCCAGCGCTGTGCCGGGACTGGTGAGTTGTTCGTGCGAAGCGTCGATGGTTGCCTGCGTCGCCCCCTGCGCTTCTGACAGCAGCTGGTTGATGGTCACCTTGGCCAAACCAAAATCCAGAATCTTGGCGTGGCCGCGTTTGGTGATGAAAATGTTTGCCGGTTTTACATCGCGATGAACAATGCCGGAGGCGTGCGCGGCGTCCAGAGCGTCGGCAATGTCGATGCCGATAGCGAGCAGTTCATCGAATTCCATGGGACGCCCGGCAATCTTGTGTTTTAGTGTGGCGCCGTCCAAAAACTCCATCGCGATGAAGGCTTGGCCGTTGTCGTCATCGATTTCATAGATGGTGCAGATGTTGGGGTGATTCAGTGCCGAAGCGGCTTTGGCTTCGCGCTGGAAGCGAGCGAGCGATTGCGCGTCCTGGGCCACTTCGTCCGGTAAGAACTTGAGAGCTACGAATCGTCCGAGCTTTACATCCTCAGCTTTGTAGACGACGCCCATGCCACCGCCCCCGAGGCGGTCGAGGATGCGGTAGTGCGAGACAGTTTGACCAATCATCGATGGGGATCCGTTTGTTGCAGGCATGGTAGGCTGCGCAGAAAAGCAAGTCAACAGGAGGTACAAAGGAGTCGTCGGTCGTAAGTTTCCGGCGACCCGACTAGCGCGAACCGGAGGGTTTCTGAAATTTCACGTGATGCGAGCAAATCAGGCAGAACCGATGGCAGTACGGCCTTGTTGAGTTTTTGCCTGGGGATATAAGATGGCGGAGCGGAGCCAGGGGAGCAATCATGGCCCATCAAACACCACTGAAATACGTCTTCTACATTGCCGCCACGCCGGAGAAGGTGTGGGAAGGCTTTGTGTCGAGGGAGTCGAACCGCATCATTTTCTCGGGCGCTGAGCTTCAGGCGGACTTTCGGCCTGATGGCTTGCTCGCATGGGTGGGCGCGGGACCCGATGGCAAGCCCATGACCTACGTCCGAGGGAAGGTCCTTCGGTTTGAGCCGCCGAATGTTTTTCAGTACACCTTCGCCATGGCCCAAAATGATAAATCGTCACGCGCGACGATCGAACTGGTGCCCGAAACCGAAGCCACAAAAGTAACGGTCACTCATGACGAGTGGGCCGAGGATGACCCTACCTACGCCGCCTGCGCCGATGGATGGCCACGCATTCTTTCCCGCCTGAAGACGCTGCTGGAGACCGGAAAGACCTTCAAGCCGCATTGATACGCGGCGGGAATGGTCTGAAACGTTCGAACCGGCTGCATGCCCGAAACTTTAGCGCCTGATTCACGCTCACCGGATATTTTTCGCCGATCATCCCGCAGCCCATTCCCGTTGTCCCGTTTTGAAGTTTCTGGAAGAGGCAGGCATACGCTCAAAACAAGACCGAAGGGAGCCATGCACCGGCTGGTTCATTGTATAGCCCGATGCTCATTAACGTCATTGGCTGGACCACTTGCAGGCCATTTGCGAGGCACCAGCGCAGCAGGGCGCTATTCCGTGACGGCACGAGAATGCCGGGACCAGCAAAAGATTCCGCTGACGCAATAAGCGATTGCATGTCCATGTTGGTCTCGGCTGTTGCATGGCCGACGAAACCCAAAGCAGTCGCGAATCCAGCAATACAGCCTCCGCGCTCCACCACGCTGGCGGTTTTCTGTTGAATGGCATTCGCCAATTCAGTACCTCGCTCAAATCCGTGCACGCGACGGGACAGGGCGTTACAGGCGTCCAAATCATCGCCTCGCGCTGGTCGTACCACACAACCTGGAACATTCCGGTCGAGGGGCCGTCCCTGGACGCAAGAAAGAGGTTCGCGAGCGTCGAAGCCGAGGGTCGTGTAAAGCGAGAGCGAGCGATTGTGATAAGCGGCTTGCACCAATCGCATACCTGCAGGTCGACGCTCCCGAGCCCGGTCCATCACCGCCTGCATGAGCTTGCGTCCGACCCCAAGATTTTGTGTGCCCGGATCGACGGTAATTGGGCCAATTCCAGCGATCACGGACCGTTCGTCAAGACAATTGCTTCCTACGATGCGACCATCACTCTCCGCCACTACGCAGTAAAAGCCCGGATTGGAAAACAGCATGGAAAGTACGCCCGCGGCAGCCTCCGGTCCGGGAAAATCGCAAGGAAATCCATGCTTCGCGCTGAGTTTTAAGAAGGCCTCATAGCAAATTCCTCCACAGATGGCACTGTCCGCCGGCGTGGCGGCACGAATTGCGACTGGCGGTTCCGATTTCGATGGCATTGGCTGGACTCCGAAGATTCGCGAGAGTATATCAGCCTGCCCCAGATGTTGTGACAGCCAATCGAAGTCGATTTCGCGGGGCGGCCGAAGGTTAACTCGGAATAGTTTCGCTGGCCTGCGTCGTTAAAAACAGGCGTGTGCCAGTTCCTGTCGCGGTGATCTCTATTCAGGCGCCGCATCTGGTGTCTGCTGGCTTCGAACCCATGGCTCTCCGATCTTAGAGCGTTCGGCATACCAGCCAAGCGGCAAGTCCACTAACTCGGCCAGGGTAGGGTCGGAGTCGACCGGATGGTGAAAGCAGCAGTACACGGGGCCACCTCCATCTGCCATGCTTTCACCAAGAAACTGCCACGACCCATCGTCAGCATCGTGTGCGACGTAGGTGACTGGCTCGGTCCCGGCGTGAACCGATTGGGAGAGATAGACACCCGTGTGCGGCGGATCTGGGAATTTCCAGTTGAAAAGGCTGCTTTTCGGATCGGTTGAGGCCCAAAAATCGCTTTCGACTTTCATCATGGGAGCAGACGGCTGCATCAAGGGCTGCGCAAACCTTTGGTCGAACTCTTTGTCCCCCGGGAAACGATTCTCGAGGTCGGGATACAGCGCTTGAAGCACAGGGAAGGCAGCGCCGTCGTAGTACCAAATTGCCCAGCCCATCAGTTGAGTTATCCACTTTGGGTCAACGGGACGAAACTCGCACTCGACCTCACCCACGAGACCACGATGTCGCTTTTTTGTGAGATCAGCCCCGGCACGCATTAGCTTCGCGGCTTCGTTCAAGGCGTAGTGCGCGGTTTCTGGAGGTAGCCCCACGGTGATCAGTTCAGGTTTGGCGCAGGTGTCGAAAATGCCGACTGTGTATGACCATCCGAGGCCATAGCTCGTTCGCTCCACGCTTAGGACAGAACAACCAAATTCCTCGATGTGCCCGATCGTGCGCTCGTCCTCTCGGCACAACTCGGTCTCTCGGAACTTTCGCGTTCTTGCGGTTTCGAATTTTCTCTTGTTCAAAGGCATGTACGTTCGCGGCCAAGCGTTGGCTGGATCAGCGTGACCGAGTGAACTATACACGGAGAAGGCGAACTATCGAAGATGCCGTCGTAATCATAGACGGTGAGGGCTGAGATGCCGGTCTTCAGAGGCGATGGCTGGTAGCTGCGAGTTGGCGACGCGATTCGCAAAACGGGAGGGCGGCCCGACGAAGAGCCGCCCTCTCATTTGCCTGGATTTAGCGTGCTTGGGTTTTTATCGTCGTTTCTATTGCTTGTCGTAGACCTGAACTTCGTGCATTTTCGCGCCGGTCGCCGTAGTAGCTGTCGCGTCGACGGTCGTAACCTTTCCATCGCTTGAAATTGCCACTTTGGACGTGCCAAGCACCTTGCCGCCCTTTTTAAGGGTCGCCACAAAGTGGTTGGCGTCCGTGCGCGTGGCGGCAACGGTGTCTGCGCCGGCTGGCATCGAACCCGAGATGGGATTGTCTTTGCCGTCAAATTGGACGGAGAAACTGTAGGAAATCGCACTTCCGTCGGCGGCGACTCCGTCAAAAGTATACTTCACGCCATCGCCTTGCGCTTCAACCGTGCGCGTCAGGCTCTTGGGTGCCGGTCCGGGATCGTATGTCGATTTTGTGACGTTAAGTTTCCAAGTTCCGACGAGCGGATTATTCTGAGCTCGCAGAGTGCAGGAACCAACCACGACTAAAAGAGCAACCACGACAACCCGCAAGACACGTTTCATATGTACCCCTCCTGGGGTCCGAACCTTCATGGTTCGGCCGATGAACTTTATTTCTTACTGGAAAGTTACTTGGATTACGGGCCGGGAAAATAACTGGCGCAACCATACGACGCATCCCGGGGCAAGTCAATAGCGGGGATCCAGGCAACCACTCCGCGAGGCCGTGAATGACCGGATCGGAATCGAACCTGTTTTCAGCCGAAGAAAACGACTGAGCGAGGCTAAAACAAAGCTTTTAGTTCAGACTCCCTGCACCGCCGACCATTGCCAGTACATCACGCCTATTTGGGGAACTAGTAACACAGTTGCCGCTGCGGGTCCCCTCCAGCCGTCTTTAACGTAGCCGCGAACAATTGCCACTATCTCTACGACCGTCAAAATGCAAAACAACAAAAACCAAAGTGCGAGGGGGCCAGCAAACGGGTCTATTCCTGCCGAAACCTGAGGTGTAAGCCGCAATTTCCAAAGTAAGAAATGAATGCCGAATGCACCGTTTGAAATGCCAATCATCCATAGTGCTGTTTTCGCTCTCACGCTATCGCCGCAGCTATTCTTACAATCTTCGAAGTCTCCGACAAGGTAAATAGAAGCTCAGGGGCCTCCGCGGCGGACCAGCTCCTGGTAAAACGTTTGACATAGGACTGAGAGAGCTCCTAGCGGTGGTGTAAGATTTCGACCGGGAATATCATCATGGACCTTTGTGGCTACCGGAGACTTGTCTCCATTCTGTTGCTTGGACTAAGTGTGGTCGCCTTCGCGTCCACCGCATTCGCGGACTCCTTCGATGTGCCACTCAAGAGGAAAGTTGTAGATTTCGGTTTGTCTGAGAACAATCCGCCGGGCGGACGCCACTTGCGGGTTAAGTTGTACTGTTTCCTCTATCTGAACTTCATGATTAAGGAATACGACGACGAAGGAAAAAAGGGAGCAGTGTGGGTGGCGATTGTTCCAATCCAAAAGGGACCGGCTCCAGCCTGTGCTCGGACACATGCGAGCGGGGAAAGGATCTTAAAATGGCCGGAGTGGAGCGGGTACTTCAACGGAGTCAAAGGGAACCTGGTGTTTCTTAATGACGCGGACGGCACGGACGGCGGAATGCCGTTCACCATCTTTGATTTCAGAACCGGCAACAAGATTTTTAGGGACTCGGCATACAACGCAGCCATGTGGAACGAAAAACCTGCCAGTTCGCCCTTCAACCGCCTGAGGTTCACCGGCGATCATGATAGCGACCTCACAATGAGATATCTGCGAGTGGTCGAGGCAGGCTGCGATCTGTATACCGAAAAGTCCATTTGCTGGGAGCAGGTCAGAAAGAAACTTGAGCTGAAGAGTCCCCGAATGCCGGTTTGCACGGGTTATGAAAATGTTTCGAGCCGATACCCCTCGGCGGTTGCTTACCCTGTTGAGGTTTCGCTTTTTCCGCAACCGGCCACCAAGACCATCGCTGGACCGATTCGGTGTTGGCCAGTCGACTGAGTAGAACTGTAGCTACGGGCACTTGCCTGGCAAACGCTGGAGATGGCGAAGGAACCGTTAGTCCTTCCCCATCTCCCCTTATTGCCGCGAAAACCCTACAAAACCTCGACGATTGTCCTGTTCTCTGTGTTTACCTTTTTCGTCGTCGCTGTCGCCTGGATCTTGTTCAAAGAATTGATTGTTCCTGTTCTCAGATAGCCTGACTGATTGGGTCGAGCCGAAGTTTTTGAAACTTCGAGCAAGTAAAGCGCAAACACAAAGCAACGCAAGTCTGACTAACGCTTGTCGGACATCACGTGGCAAGGGATTACCATTGGCCGGTCTGCGAGAAGAGTAGAGCAATTCTGCCGTCGTGGGTGAGCCACTGGAAACCGGACGTGTTGGACTCACAGAAGGGCTCAAGCAATCTCTCCACTTTGCTCCAACCGTCCGCACTCAGCAGGCACTCGAATTCAAGTGCCTGCGCCTCGCGAACGCCCTGATTGCGGCTACCTCGTCGCAGATCTAGGCAACACTGCCCGACAGGTTCTACCCACTCTTCATTTTGGAGGGCCACATCTTGACGATCACCGGCGACCAGCGATTTTACAAGCTGCCTCAGGTGCTGCGCCTCCGATTGGTTGAACTCGTAAAGCCGAATCAGAGGGCAATCTGGGGACCCAGTGGGCAGGTATTCAAGTTTCACGGTCGTAGACTACTACAAGTCCAGTCCCACGGTTTCGAGCCGGAGAGTGTCGCCTGACAAATGCGATAACCGAAAATACACCGCCACTTACAACGGGAGTAGCTGCGTGTGGCGGCGCAAAGTGTTATATTCACGCGCAACGGCAGCAACCCTACGCCGGCCTCGTCGCTGCTTAAATTTCAATTCCGCTTCGCCTCACGGAGGCACCCGATGCTGCGTGCACACGTCTCTCGAGCCATGGTTTTGCTTCTGGCAGCCAGCGTCCTAGCCGCGCAAGAACATCAGCACGGGGCGGCCGGCGAGAAACTGGGGACGGTGCGTTTTGCGGTGTCGTGCAATGCTGAGGCGCAGACACAGTTCGTCCGCGGTGTGGCGCTTTTGCATTCTTTCCAGTTCAGTCATGCCATCGATGGATTTGGTGCCGCACTGAAATCGGATCCCTCTTGCTCCATGGCGTATTGGGGCATTGCGTTGAGTGATTGGAGCAATCCATTTGCCGCGGGACTGAAGGCTCCGGCGCAACTTCAGGCGGGGGCAGCAGCGGCCGAACGGGGCCAGGCGATCCCCGCCAAAACGGAGCGCGAGCGCGCCTACATCACGGCCGTGGCAAAGCTGTACGCAGATTTTGCGAATACGACGCAGCAGGCGCGTTTACTCGCCTATCGCGACGCGATGGCCGGGCTGGCAGCTCAGTATCCCGAGGACCATGAAGCTGTGATTTTTTATGCCCTGGCACTGGCGGCCTCGGAAGAACCAACGGACAAGACGTACGCCAGCAGGCTGAAGGCGGGAGCACTTCTGGAAGCGCTTTTCGTCAAGGAACCCGAGCATCCGGGCCTCGCGCACTACATTATTCACACCTACGACGTGCCGCCGCTAGCGGCGCGGGCTTTGGGCGCGGCCCAGCGCTATTCAACGATCGCTCCCGACGCTCCGCATGCATTGCACATGCCCTCGCACACATTTACCCGGGTCGGCGACTGGCAGGAATCGATCGACAGCAACCGGGCCGCTTCTGCCGCAGCGCGGCGTGAAGGGCAGACAGGCGAAGAGCTGCACGCGCTCGACTACCAGGCTTACGCCTATTTGCAGACGGCGCAGGATCGTGCTGTCGAGCAGCTCGTCGAATCGCTGCCAGAGGTGCGAGCGCGCTTCAACCCGAAGATCATGGTCAGCGGCGCTGCTCCGCCGTCGGCCGGATATTTTGCGCTCGCGGCGATTCCGGCGCGGTACGCGCTTGAGCGGCAGGACTGGAAAGCGGCAGCGCACCTTGAAGTGCGCGAGTCTCCGTTTCCCTACACAGAGGCCATGACACACTTTGCTCGCGGTCTGGCGGCGGCGCGCTTGGGAGACGTGGCAGCTGCGCGCCGCGCCCGCGAGGCGCTTGCTAAAATCCACGAACAGCTTCTGCAGTCGACCGAAGGCTACTGGGCGGGGCAAGTCGAAGTACAACGCCGGGCTGTCGCCGCGTGGACCGCGCTTGCGGAAGGAAATACGGACGGAGCGCTGCGGGAAATGAAATCGGCGGCGGAGCTCGAAGATGGTTCCGAAAAGAGCGCGGTAACGCCTGGACCGCTGGCGCCTTCGCGCGAATTGCTGGGGGAGATGCTGCTGCAGTTGAATCAACCCGGGCAGGCGCTCGAGCAGTTTGAAGCAACTCTCGAGCGCGAGCCGCGGCGCTTTCGCGCGCTGTATGGGGCAGCGCGCGCGGCGCAGCGCACAGACGATCGCGCGAAGAGCCGTAAATATTTTGCCGAACTCCTCCTGGTGTGCGCGCGCGCCGACAAGCCGGAACGCAAAGAGATTCTTGAAGCGGGATCAAGCAAGTAGTCCGGGCAGGAAGTCTCTGAGCGAAAACTCTAGGAAAGCTCAGTCGATCTGGCAGTAGCAGTAGAGAAATTGTTGCGTGGTTCCGAACGGTGTGTGATGCAACTCTGTTGAACTTTCCATCAAGCGGAAACGTGCGCCAAATTCGCGGTGCAGGGCGCGACTCCCGTAGCGCATGACGGCGAGGCCACTGCATTTCCTGGGACCTTCCGGGCCAAAGGTGCTGACAATGACGTGGCCGCCCGGTTTGACGCTGCGAGCGACCTGCCTGACGTACGCCACGCGCTCTTCGTCGGTTGTGAGGAAATGGAATACGGCGCGATCATGCCAGAGGTCGAAGGTATGTGGTTCGAGTTTGATTTCGGTGATATCTGCAACGATCCAACGCACTTGTGCCGCGGCCGAACCCAGGCGCTTTGTCGCCAACTCGACGGCCGTTGGCGAGACATCGAGAACCGTGACGCGCTGGTATCCCCGCACGAGCAGGTCGTCAACGAGAGTCGATTCTCCGCCTCCCACGTCCATGATTGAAGCGGAGCGGGCACTGGCAACGCGCTCAATCAGGGCAAGCGATTTCGCCAGGTGCGGGCTATACCAACTGACGGCGTCAGGAGCCATCGTCTGGTACACTTTTTCCCAATGTGTTTTGGCGTCCATCCGGGAGTCGTCTCCTGTACCCTCAAAGTCTACAACCGAAATTCATGAATTTTACAAGCAGTCCCCGGATCAGGGACGGCTCACACGGTTTCTTGTCCGGACAAGCGGGGTTTGCCGAGGTTTGGTACAGTGGTGATGTTCAGGGAAGCCGGACATAAAATTCCAGGGCCACTGGCCCTGAAGAACACGAAACAGGAGAGAAGCCATGTTACGCATAAACGATGAAGCTCCCAATTTTACCGCGGAGACTTCGCAGGGAACCATCAACTTCCACGAATGGATCGGCGACGGCTGGGCGATTCTGTTTTCGCACCCAAAGGATTTCACTCCGGTGTGCACGACAGAACTCGGCTATATGGCGGGGCTCGAGCCGGATTTTAAGAAGCGCAATTGCAAAATCATTGGATTGAGCGTCGATCCCGTCACAAGCCACAGCAAATGGGCGGCGGACATTGAAGCGACGCAGGGCCACAAGGTGAATTTCCCGATGATTGGCGATCCCGAACTCAAGGTAGCCAAGCTGTATGACATGCTGCCGGCGGAGGCGGGCGAAACGTGCGAAGGCCGCACCGCAGCAAACAACGCGACGGTGCGCACGGTATTCGTCGTGGGACCCGACAAGAAGATCAAGTTGATGCTGAGCTACCCGATGAGCACCGGGCGCAATTTCGACGAAGTGTTGCGCGTGGTGGATTCGATGCAGCTGACGGCCAAACATAAAGTGGCCACGCCGGTGAACTGGAAACCGGGCGACGATGTGATCATCCTGCCTTCGGTTTCCGAGGACGAGGCCAAGCAGAAGTATCCCGAAGGCTGGAAAGCACCCCGCCCTTATTTGCGGATCGTTCCCCAACCGAAGTAAAGGCCGCAGGCGAAGGTGGTGTTGGGTGATCTTCAAGCAGTTCTACCTGCCGTGCCTGGCGCACGCTTCCTACCTCGTAGGGGACGAGCGGACCGGCACGGCAGCGGTCGTTGACCCGCAACGGGACACCGACCAGTACATGGCGTTTGCCGCCGAGCACGGGCTCAAGATCCAGCACGTCTTCCTGACCCATCTCCACGCCGATTTTGTCGCAGGGCATCTCGAACTGCGGGATCGCGCGGGCGCAACGATCTACCTGGGTGCCGCAGCCAAGGCCACCTACAAGTTCACCGCGCTTGGCGATGGCGCGCGTGTCGAGTTCGGACGCGTGCGCTTGCAGATCCTTGAAACGCCGGGCCACACTCCGGAGTCCATCTCGATTGTCGTATACGACCTCGATTCCAGTGATACGCGTCCCTACGCCGTGCTGACAGGTGACACTCTCTTTATTGGCGATGTTGGACGGCCGGACTTGCGTGTTGCGCTGGGATGGTCGGCGGCCCAACTTGGCGGCCTGCTGTTTGATTCTCTACACACCAAGTTGCTGGCGTTGCCGGATGAGAGCCTGGTATATCCAGCGCACGGCGCGGGCTCACTCTGCGGACGGTCGCTCAGCAAGGAAACCGTATCGACGCTCGGAGAACAGCGCCGGCTCAATTACGCGTTGCAACCCATGAGCAAGGAAGCGTTCATCAAGGTCGTGACGGCTGACCAGCCGGAAGCTCCTGGCTACTTTACCTACGACGCGGTACTGAACAGCGAAGAGCGGCCGACGCTGGACCAGGCGCTCGAGCGGGAGATGAATCCGCTGACGGTTGATACGGTGCTTGGTTTACAAGCTGCTGGCGCACAGATTCTTGACACGCGGGATTCCGCTGAATTTGCCGCGGCGCACCTCTCGGGCAGCATCAATATCGGATTGGGAGGGCAGTATGCGACCTGGGCGGGAACTGTGCTCGATCGACTGCATCCGATCGTGATTATTGCCGACCCCGGGCGGGAGCACGAGGCCGCCGTTCGCCTGGGACGCATTGGATTCGATCACGTTGCCGGATATCTCGAGGACGGGCTGGGCAGTCTTCGAGCGCGGCCGGAATTGACTGTCAAAACAGAACGCCTTAGCGCCTCGTTTGCCGCGGAACTCTTATCATCCGCCCGCCCGCCGCAGACGATTGACGTCCGTACGCCCGTCGAACACCAGCAGAAGCACATTGCCGGGAGTCTCGGCATTCCGCTCAGTGGTCTGGTCGCGAAAATGGACACGCTGCCGAAGGATCGTTCCTTGCTCATCTACTGCGCGGGCGGATACCGGTCATCGATTGCCGCGAGTTTGCTCGCAAGAAACGGATTTACGGACGTGCAGGAAATTGCCGGCGGAATTGCGGCCTGGGAAGCGGCAAAACTGCCGGTCCGCGCGGGCCAGGGTTTGCCGTAAGACGCCGAAAGTGGCGCGCCTTCCTTTGCCGAGATCCTCGTTCGGCGGACATGGCAGGGCGGGCAGCTCGAACGGTTACGACTGGATCGTGCTGGACGAACTCGTGGCGAGAAGCCGGCTACCGATCATCGCGAGTGCGCGATTCCACAAGTTAGCGCCTTACGTCATTCTGCTCGCAACATGATCTTCGGATCGATGCGCGAGGCACGCACTATGACTGGCAACGCAGACAGCAGAGCTATCGCGAGCAAGGCTACCGCCGGACCGGTAAGCATGACCGGGTCGGTTCCCGTCACGCCATACAGCAGCGTTTCAACATAGCGCACCGAGGCAATCCCCAGTGCCGCGCCGATCACAGCTCCCGTCACGACCATGAGGAAGACCCGCGACGTCGCGTGCCAGGCGATGTCGCGGGTCCCCGCACCGACTGCGATACGAATCCCAAATTCGCGCTCCCGCTGCTGCACCGAATAACTAAGCACTCCGTATAGACCAATCGCTGCGAGCAAGAGCGCTACGAAGGAGAAGAATGCTGCCAGCATCGCCAGCAGCCGTTCGCGGACGGTCTGGGCTCGCACCAGATCGCTCTGGGTGCGAAGATCGGTGACGCGGAAGCCAGCGTGTGCTTGCGGAATTGCCTTGCGCAAAACAGAAGCGAGCGCGAGTGGATTGGAGCCGGAAGTGCGGACAAGAAACGTCTCCTGAGATTCCGGCTGCGCCACGCCTTGCGCATTCACTTCATGAAAAGGAATATAGGCTACTGGCACGATGGCATCTCTCAAATTGCCATAGGGAGCGTCTGCTACCAGTCCCACAACCTGGTAATGATTTTCTCTCTCTTGAAATGTCTTTCCGATCGGATTCTTTCCATCAAGAAAGGTTTTGACGAAAGACTGGTTAACGAGCGCCTGACCTGGAGTGGTGTCGCCAGGACGCAAATCCCTTCCGTCGAGCAGAGGTATTTTCATGGTCTCTGGCCACCCCGGCGATATAGCAAGTAAGTAGGTGAAAATGGGACTCGGACTTCCTCCTCCTACTGAAACGAAGTTATTCCATGCGCCGCCTGACAATAGCGGCCAGCCCGCAATCGCTACTCTCTCTACGCCGGGGACCGTCCGTAGGTTGTCTGCGATTTGATCCCACACCACCGGGGGTTGGCTCTGTTGCGCGACCACGTCCAGCAACAGGAGCCGTTCGGGAGAAAAGCCCAAGGGCTTATTGGACAAGCTCTCGAAGGTCCTTACAAAGAGTCCGGACACAAAGATCACAAGAAAACAAACCGCGACTTGTGCCGCGATCATACCGTGCATGAGGTGGCGCCGGGAGTGAGGATCGTCGTCACCGCCCTTGAGCGCGCTGACCGGCTTGACCGTAGAGGCGCGGAGCGCGGGGAGGACTCCAAAGAGCAGCAAGACGCAGAAGACCAGCCCGACACCAAAACCGAGAACCCTCCAGTCCGTGTAGAGAAGCAGTCGCACCGGACTGTCGGATGACTGGATCATGGTCACGACCAGCGGAGCTGATTGCCACGCGAACAGCGCTCCAAGGCCGGCAGCCAGCACGGCCAGCATCGCGTTCTCTACGAGGAGCATCTGCACCAGCCGGCTTCGTCCAGCACCGATGGCGACGCGCAGTGCCATTTCGCGAGATCGCGTCACCGACTGCGCCATTTTCAGGTTGGCGACGTTGACGCAGGCAATCAGCAGAACCAGTGCGACAAGGGCACCGAGAATGCCGAGGGCTTTGCGATATTCATCCTGAAGGCTCGAAATACCGGCGCCGGCAGGTTCGATCAGCAGTGTCGCGTCGAGGATCTTCTGAAGAAATATCTTAGCCGCGCCGGTAAACCCTTTGGCCCGTTCCTCCTCGAAAGCGCGGCTGACAGCGCTCAATTTCTGACGCAGCGGTTCAAGGGCGGTTCCAGGCTTAACCAATACGAGCGTCCGAACCGAGGTAGCGTCGGAGCGGGTAACCGAAGGATGCATCATGGCCGGAAGAAAGATATCGGTCATCGTGCCCGGCTCGGTACCAGTAAATGGCTCGTCGACAACCCCGGTGATCTGATAGAGATCTTTGCCGATTCGCAACGTTCGACCCAGGGCCTGGGGATCTTTCCCGAAGCGTTGCGTCCAGTAGTCATACGAGAGAACAACGTAGGGATGAGCGCCGGGCGTTTGGTCGTCGTTTTCCGTCAGCAATCTACCTATAGCAGGTCGGAGGCCGAAGGCCTGGAGCATCGAGCCCGAGACGTACTGCACATTCGCTTTCTCCATCTCCTCGTCAGACCCGTAGGTTAGATCCTTTCGGCTGGCGGGGGAGACGGCGATCAACTCGGCCTGGTCCTTTACGGCATCCCGCATGAGGCTGAAAGAAGGATAGGCCCATGTCTCAGATCGAATGGGCTTGCCTTGAAGCGTGAATGCCTGACGCGAGAGGGCGTAGAGGCGTTCCGCATGGGCCACCGGCAGGGGACGCCAGAGCAGCGCATCCATGAGACGAAATGCTCCGATGCATGCGCCCATTGCGAGAGCTAGGGAAAGGATCGCGACGATTGAGGTGACCTTGTTTCGTTTGAGCTGCTTCCAACCGAAAGTGACGTCGGCGCGGAGCAACTCAAGCCACTCCACAGTCCGGATTTCGTAGCTGGCCTCTCTCTGCTGACGCTGCTGGTAGTTGCGCCCAAGAGCACGCCGTGCTTCGTCCGGATCGCGCCCTTGCTCGACCGCTTCGGCAATGTGCGACTCCATCTCTTCGCTAATCTCACGGTTCAGTTGCTCACCGCGAATCGCATTTACGATGCGGGACCACAACGACATATCACACCGTCCTAAGAACCTGATTGATGGCAGCCGAAGCCGACTGCCAACGAGATTCTTCGATCCCCAACTGCTTTCGTCCGGCCGCCGTCAGCTCATAAACGCGCGTCCGCCGTCCGCTGTCTTTCTTGGTCCATTCCGCGCGAATCCAGCCGGCTTCTTCCATGCGATAGAGGGCTGGGTAGAGAGAACCTTCCTCCAGGCGCAGCAGATCGTCGGAACAGCCCTTGACTGCGGCCATGATGCCGTATCCATGCGTTCGCGGCCGGCGCGAAAGAATCTTCAACACCAGCAGATCAAGAGTCCCTTGGACGGAATCAGGTTTTCTCATGCTCAGATGACTATACATAGACGGCTATAGGTAATGTCAAGTGGTGTATTGGTCCGGTGTTGCAGGGGTTTCGAGCGCGAATTGACTTCGATTGGGCGGGAACCTAGAATTGCGCCACGATGCCTGAACCTCGGTCGCTCAGCGGACAAACCGTTTCCCATTACCGAATTCAAGAAAAGCTTGGCGGCGGTGGCATGGGCGTGGTGTACCGTGCCGAGGATACCCGTCTGGATCGCAGCGTCGCGCTGAAATTTCTACCGGAAGACACCGCAATTGACGCGCAGACGCTCGAGCGGTTCCAGCGCGAGGCGCGCGCGGCTTCGGCGCTGAACCACCCCAATATATGCACGATTCACGATGTGGGCGAGTTCGAACAAAGGCCCTTTATTGTGATGGAACTGCTGGAAGGGCAAACCCTGAAACACCGGATCGGCGGGCATTCGCTCGACGTCGACACCATCCTCGAGATCGGGATTGAAATAGCCGATGCGCTGGGCGCCGCGCACTCCAAGGGCATCGTGCATCGCGATATCAAGCCGGCGAATATTTTTCTGACTGAACGGGGACAGACCAAGATTCTGGACTTCGGGCTGGCGAAAATGGCCGCGCGGCGGGTGAATGCCGGCGCAACCGATATTTCAGCCGCTGCTACCGTGGGGGCCGATCCGGATTTTCTGACCAGTCCCGGCACAGCTCTCGGGACCATGGCGTACATGTCGCCGGAGCAGGCTCTCGGCAGGGAACTCGATGCGCGAACCGATCTTTTTTCCTTCGGCACGGTGTTCTATGAAATGGCCACGGCCAAGCTGGCGTTCGGCGGAGACACGTCGGCGGCCATATTTGATTCCATCCTGCACGGAACTCCGCGACCGGCAACAACCATTAATCTGACGCTGCCGGCCGAGCTGGAGCGGATCATCAGTAAGGCTCTTGAAAAAGACCGGGACCTGCGCTATCAGACGGCTTCTGAAATCAAGACCGACCTGAAGCGGCTGAAACGCGATCGCGATTCTTCCAGCCGCGTCAGCGACAGCAAGAGGCATGTGCCCAGTGCCGAGCACGCGCCAGCCGCGGCCTCCGATAAATCGGTTGCGGTACTGTATTTTGAAAATCTCAGTTCGAGCAAGGACGATGAATATTTCCGCGACGGCATGACCGAAGACATCATCACCGAGCTTTCAAAAATCAAAGAACTGCAGGTCTTTCCGCGAGCGGCGGTGCTGGCGTATCGCGACAAGGCGGTGACCGGACCGCAGGTGGGGCGCGAGCTGAATGCGGCGTGTGTGTTGAGCGGCAGTTTGCGCCGGGCGGGCAACCGGCTGCGCATCACGGCGCAGCTTATCCGCGCGCAAACCGGGCATTCCATCTGGGCCGAGCGCTACGACCGCGAACTGAAGGATGTGTTTGAAGTGCAGGATGAGATTGCCCGCAGCATCAGCCAGGCCCTGCGCATCAAGCTCTCTCCGCAGGAAGAAAAAGCCATTGCGCGGAAGCAGACCGATAACCCGCAAGCGTATGACTATTATTTGCGCGGGCGGCAGTACTTCCACCAGTTCCGCAAAAAGGGCTTTGACTATGCGCGGCAAATGTTTGCGCGGGCCATTGTAATTGATCCCAACTACGCGCGCGCCTATGCCGGTGTGGCGGACTGTTGTTCGTTCCTGTACATGTATTGGGACAGCGTGGACGACAACTTGAATGAGGCCGAAGCAGCGAGCCACAAAGCGCTCGAACTGGATCCGGAGCTGGCCGAAGCGCATGCCGCCGGCGGTTTGGCATTCGCGCTGAAGAAGAATTTTGATCTGGCGCAAAAAGAGTTTGAAGCGGCGATCCGGCTCGATCCCAAGCTGTATGAGGCGTATTACTTTTACGCGCGAACCTCGTTTCAAAGCGGCGATCTGGCAAAGGCCGCGGATCTGTACGAGCAGGCCGCCCGTCTGAATCCCGATGACTACCAGGCAGTTAGCTTGCTCGTGGGCGTGTATCACGGGCTGGGGCGGCCGGCGCAAGCTGCGGATACGCAGAAACGCGCACTGGGTTTGGTTGAAAAACACATCGATAATCACCCGGACGATCCGCGATCGCTGTACCTGGGTGCGGGAATACTGGCGCGCACCGGAGACCACACCAAGAGTTACGAATGGGCCCGGCGAGCGCTGGCCATTGATCCGGAGGAAACGTCGATTCTTTATAACGTGGCTTGCGTGTATGCACTGCTCGGCCGGACCGAAGACGCGCTCGCGTGTCTGGCCAAAGTGATGGAAAACGGCATGTTCTTCAAGAACTGGGCGGCCAAGGATTCCGATTTGGATTCGCTGCGGTTTGACGCCCGGTTCCACGCTCTGATGAGCTAGCAGCCTCTTGAACGACCGTTGGATTCGATTCGCAGTGGAGGCGCAAGCACGATTCGTTCGTACAGGGTCCGGAGCGCAATCATGAACAATTGGCAGAAACTGGGATTCGCCGTGGCTCTGGTGTTGGCGCTCGGCGTGCCGGCACCGGGCGCCGAGAAGTTAAGTGCCGTGCAGCTGATTGCGCTGTCTAAGGCGGAAGGTCCAGGACTCGGAGAGGCGATTGTCGCGAGTTTTGCAGCGAAGGATTTACAGGAAGGGACAGCGTGGAGTGCCAACGGGGGCGAGTTTTTCTTCGCAACCGAAGCGACGGCGAAGCCGGTCTTGCTCGTTGATGGAATTGCAGGACCAGAGATGAAGAGTGTCGAGGGGACTATGCTGTGGTTCGCCGTTGCCGAGGTCCAGCCGGTCGGGAGGTTGCACTCGTTTTACTACGTGCTTGACGGAGCTGCGAGTGACGGCAAGGGCGGACGGAGATTTGGCGGACGACTCGATTTGCCGGCATTTGGGCCCCTGTCGTACCAGCAGGCGGGAGTGCCGGCGGGGACTCTGTCGGCGAAGATAGTTCACACCAGCAAGATCTATGACGGGATGAAAGCCGAATATTGGATCTACGTTCCGGCGCAATATGAGGCGCGAACCCCGGCGGCGCTGATGGTTTTTCAGGATGGGGAAGGATATCTCGACCGCAACGGACGAATCCCGGCACTCAACGTCATTGATAATTTGATCGCGCAGAAGAAGATTCCGGTCGTGATCGGCGTGTTCATCAATCCGGGGGATATCGAGGGCTCGCCGGGAACGCCTACCTATCGTTTTGTGAAGGGCTATTCGGAGACCTGGAAGCGCACACTGAAAGATTCAATGCGCAGTACGCTGTACGACACGGTCAGCGATCGTTATGCGCGCTATTTGCGCGACGAGATACTGGCCGACGTTTCTGCGAAATACAATATTCGCAAGGACGCCTACAGCCGCGCGATCACCGGCTCTTCTTCAGGCGCAATTTGCGCATTCAATGCCGCCTGGCAGATGCCGGCGCAGTTTGGCCGGGTGATTTCCTGGATTGGAACGTTTACGAGCCTGCAGTGGAAAGAGGATCCGCGGAATCCGGAAGGCGGCCAGGATTATCCGGACAAAGTCCTGCGCGAGACGCACCGGAATATTCGTGTGTGGCTGCAGGATGGAGCTGAGGATATGGAACTGGCGACGTACGGGAGTTGGCCGCTCGCGAATATTCGGATGGCCAATGCCTTGAAACTCAAAGAGTATGATTTCCATTTTAGTTTTGGCCAGGGAACGCACAATCAGGCGCAGGGGGCGGTGGAGTTTCCCGAGGAGATGGTCTGGCTCTGGCGGGACTATGATGCCGGGAAAACGGAGCAGAATTTTCTCATGGAGACTTCGGAGCGAGCCCAGCCGCTCTTTCGAGTGGCCATTGCGAATCGCGAAGCTTCGGCGGATTCGGTCCATTGATGAATCGGGCGAGTGCGCTCGAGCATCTAACAGCCTAGGTCTGGACCCGAGTAGTAGAATAAAGTTGGTGGAGGAGAGCTGGCGATGAGCGAGATTGCGACCTTTGCGGCGGGATGCTTTTGGGGCATTGAGGTTGCGTTTGGGAAGATCCCCGGCGTGCTGGAGACGGCCGTGGGGTATTCGAACGGGCATACGGAAAACCCCACATATAAGGATGTGTGCACGGACGAGACCGGGCATGCAGAAGTGGTGCAGGTCACGTTTGATCCGGCGAAAGTGAGTTACGGGCAGTTGCTCGATGCGTTTTGGGCAATGCATGACCCAACGCAGGTAAACCGCCAGGGACCGGATTCTGGAACGCAGTACCGGACGGCGATCTTTACGCATTCACCGGAGCAGGAAGCGATTGCAAAAAAGGCTCGGGCAGCGATCGAGTCCAGCGGGAAGTTCAAGCGGCCCATTGCGACCGAGATTTCACCGGCCGGGACCTTCTATAAGGCAGAGGACTACCACCAGAAGTATCTCGAGAAGCGTGGCGCTTCGTCCTGCCACTTCTAAGCCCGGATGAACCGTGAAATTTAAGAAAAAGCCCCGCTGAGGGAATCTCGGCGGGGCTTCTTGATTTCTGCGAAGTGCTCTACCGCAAGGCGGCGCGCACATCGCACGCGCCGCCACTCCGTTCGAACTAGCGCAGTGACCGGAAGCCCGCACGAACCTCTTCTGAAAAAAGCTGCGGTTGTTCCCAGGCGGCAAAGTGGCCGCCTTTTTCCACTTTGTTGTAATGGATAAGTTTGGGATACACCTGCTCTGCCCAGCTCCGCGGGGCTGGATAGAGTTCGTCAGGGAAGACGCTCACGGCAACCGGGATGGAGACGCCTTTGGCATTGAAATACCCGAGTTTGCCCCAAGTCTCCCAATAGAGACGGGCGCCAGAAAGCGCCGTGTTGGTCAACCAGGTGATCGTGATGTTGTCGAGAATGTCGTCGCGCGTGAGGCCCTCAGACTGTCCGTTAAAGACGCGCGCGATCAGTTCATAGCTGCGTGCGTCGTGATCAAGGAAATAAGCCGCCAGGCCGACCGGTGAATCCACGATTCCGTATAATGTCTGCGGTCGCAATCCCATCTGGTACCCGTAGCCGATACCCTTTTGATATACAAACTGCAAGCGTTCGTAAGCGAGTCGCTCGTCGGCTGAGAGACCCGCCGGCGCCGGCGCCCCGGAAAAAGCTGCGTTGTTAATTTCTTCCGGAAACACGCCAGGCATGTTGGTGTGAATGCCGGCCAACTCCGGAGGCGCAAGCAGACCCATTTGTTCGGTGATGGTCGCGCCCCAATCGCCGCCTTGCGCCACAAATTTCGTGTATTCGAGGCGCTTCATCAGCATGACCCAGGCACGCGCGATGTGCGGACAATCCCACCCGGTGGTGGTCGGTTTGCCCGAGTATCCGTAGCCCGGAATTGACGGGATCACCAGATCGAACGCGTCGGATGCATTTCCGCCGTGTGCGGTGGGATTGGTCAGCGGATCGATGATCTTCATTTGCTCGATGATTGAGCCGGGCCATCCGTGCGTAACAACGAGCGGCAACGCATTTTCGTGTTTTGAACGGACGTGAATGAAATGAATGTCCAGTCCATCGATCTCAGTCATAAACTGCGGCAGGGCGCCGAGTTTTGCTTCGATCTTGCGCCAGTCATAGTCTGTTGCCCAATAGCGCGCCAGCGCCTGAATCGTCGCGAGCTGTACTCCTTGGGATGCATCGGTAACCGTTTCTCGTTCAGGCCACTTTGTCGCGTTGATGCGCCTGCGCAATTCGGTCAGTTCCGTGTCGGGAACACTCGCGCGAAATGGACGAATCGCGGTCTTGTCATCTGCGTGTTCACTCTGTTGTTGTGTAGCACCGGTTGTGGTCATGGGGCCCTCCTTGGCGAGGAGGCTAGCACAAAAATGAACGAAGGGAGCATTAAGGACAGGTTAAGTCCCGGTAAGTTCGTCATTCCTCAGGATGGCTCGTTACCTGCAGCGTCGGCTTGCTGGACAACAGAAATAAAGTGAGCTGCGCCGCTACCGGCAGGGATACCTCGTTCGAGTCCTGGCAAGTCGGGCAACCCGATAATGATGGCTCAGCAGCGCTTATTCTTCTTCTTTGAAGTCGCCCATTTGCATCGTGAGGTAACGCTCGTAGCCGAGTTCTTTGATTTGGTGCATTTGCGCTTCCAGCCAGTCGACGTGGGACTCTTCGTCTTTAAGGAGTACGGTGAGGAGATCGCGGGAGCCGTTGTCCTTGTTCTCGATGGCGATTTGGATCGAAGCGTTGTACATCTTGACGGCGTTGACTTCAAGTTCGAGATCGTTCTGAATCATTTCTTTAACGTCGCGGCCGACTTTCAGTTCAAGGGGATGCATGTTGGGGGTGCCATCAAGGAAGAGAATGCGCTCCATCAGAGATTCGGCGTGTTTCATTTCGCCGATGGACTGCTTTTTGATGAAGGAAGAGAGGCGTTCATAGCCCCAGTTTTCGCACATTTCGGCGTGCAGGAAATATTGATTGATCGCGGTCAGTTCTTCGCGAAGCGCTTTATTGAGTTCGTCGAGTACTTTGGGAGAACCTTTCATGGACGGGAGTATAGCGTAGGATGGCGCGAGCGGAAAAGAACGGTTTTAGAGACAAGGTTTGCGGTGACCAGCTCTTATTCGGGCAAGGTGGCGGCTGTGGTGATGGTGAATTTTGCGGACACGCCTTTTGTAGGTTGCTGGCCCAGCCCCGAGATGGGCTGGCCTGCGCCGAGCCAGAGTTCGGCTGGGCCCGGAACGATGCGGCGTGTGCCGGCCTCGTCGACGGTGCTTAGGTCACGATCGTGGAGTTGAAATGACACCTTCTCGGAAGCACCCGCGTCGAGGTGGATCCGTTTGAAGGCGGTTAGAGCGCGGACGGGTGCGCCTTCGACTTGCGGACGCGCGATATAGAGTTCGACGACTTCGTCGCCGGGGACACGAGAAACGTTCGTTACTTTAGCGGTGATCGTGACCATGCCGTCCGCGGCGATGGATTCCTGGTCGAGGTGCGGATCAGAATAACGGAAACTTGAAAAGCTTAGGCCGTAGCCGAAAGGGTACAGGGGCTGCTCTCGGAAGTAGCGGTAGGTGCGGCCGGTCATGGAGTAGTTGCCGAAGGGCGGAAGTTCGGCGACCGACTTATAGAAGGTGACCGGGAGGCGTCCCGCTGGGTTGTAATTTCCAGAAAGTACATCGGCTACGGCGGTGCCACCTTCTTCGCCGGGATACCAGGCTTCAACGATCGCGGCCGCGTGTTGCTCGGCCCAATTGACAGCGAGAGCGCTTCCGCTCGTAAGAACGACAACCAGCGGTTTGCCGGTCGTGGCGAGTGCGGCGAGGAGTTCCTGCTGCGGGCGCGGCAGTTCGATGCTCATGCGGTCGCCGCCGAAAAAGCCGGGATCACTCGATTCGCTTTCTTCGCCTTCGAACTGAGCGGTGATGCCCATGACGGCGACAATGACGTCGGATTTGCGCGCGACGCCTCTCGCTTCCTCGGTGAGATTCGGAGGCAGCCAGAGCAAGTACGCGTAGGATTCCCACGAGCGGTGGTAATACTCCATTTTAATCCTGTAGGCATGATTGCCCTCGAGGTGCACGAGTCTCGTCATGGAGCGTTCGCCATGAAATCCCCAATCATCGAGGAAAACTTTGTCGTCGAGTGAAATCCGGTAGCCGCCGTCGCTGCTGCCGCCGAGGCGATAGTCGCCATCAACGGGCGGGATGAGTTCTCCGGTCCAGCGGACAGAATAATTCTCAGCTGGCAGACCTTCACCGGGCGCGACATTGTTCCAAGCAAAACCAATGCTCGGGTCGATACGCTTGAGTGCCGGAGTCCCGGCAAGAGTCGTGTTGGCGAAATATTCGGCGCTGAGGCCGGGCTTTGAGCCAGTGCCGCCGGTGCGCAAATAATTCACCGGGATGGGGATAGCGCTGGTTTCGCTGATGGGCGAGCCGGGGGCGGTGAGAATTTTTGCATTGGGGAAGCGCTTCTGAAGGCCGTCGAGAATCGTGGTGTAGGCCGAAGGGGTGCCGCTGTAGTTGCCGACGAGTGCGTCAAAGGAATCGGCGGTGGGGCCGATGACGGCGATGGTTTTTGTTGAGGGCTTGAGCGGAAGCGTGTTCTGCTCGTTTTTCAAAAGGACGATGGACTCCCGGGCCGCTTCAAGAGCAATTTGCCGATGAGCGGCCGTGTCGTTATCGGCGATGGTGAGTTTTGACCAGGGAACGTTTTTTGCAGGATCGAACAAGCCAAGACGGAAGCGCGCTTCAAACAGACGTTTTACACTGCGGTCGATATCTTGCTCGGAAACCAGGCGATTGTCGACGGCGGCGGGAAGCACGCCGAATTCAGGGCCGCAGCTCAGGTCCGTGCCGGCTCGCACCGAAAGCGCGGCAGCTTGCTCGATCGTCCGGACAAACCCGTGCCCAGCGTAGAGATCGGTGATCGCCCAGCAGTCGGAAACGACGTAACCTGCAAAGCCCCACTTGTTCCTAAGCGTGTCGAGCAAGAAATGATTGGCGCAAGCCGGTTCGCCACGGACCGAATTGTAGGCACACATCACGGAACGGGCTTTGCCCTCAAGGACTGTGGCGCGAAAGGCGGGCGCGTAGGTATCCGCAAAATCGTGAAGGGAAACGGGAACGTCCGTGCGATGCCTGGTGGTTTCCGGTCCGCTGTGAACGGCGAAATGTTTCGGAGTGGCGACAACTTTCAAGTAATTGGGATCGTTGCCTTGCAAGCCGGTGACGAAGGCGACTCCCATGCGAGCGGTGAGGTAAGGATCTTCGCCGTAGGTTTCCTGGCCACGTCCCCAACGCGGATCGCGGAAGATATTGATGTTGGGCGACCAGAAGGTCAGGCCGTAGTAGCGAGCGGTGTTGCCGCGGGCGATGGCGTCGTTGTATTTGGCGCGAGCTTCGGTCGAAATCACGTCGGCGACGCGATGAACGAGTTCGGGATTCCAGCTGGCCGCGAGCCCGATGGCTTGCGGGAAGACAGTGGCGTTGCCCGAGCGGGCCACTCCGTGCAGACCTTCATTCCACCAGTTGTAGGCAGGAATCTTGAGGCGGGTGATGGCGGGGGCCACGTCCTGCATTTGCGACGTTTTTTCTTCCAGCGTCATGCGGGAGACCAGATCATTGACCCGCTGCTCAAGAGGAAGGCTCGGATCAAGATACGGAGCGGCGGGCGAATCGTTTGCAGACGGTGAGCTCCCGGCAGTTTGCGCCGCAAGGCGGGTAGCGGCAAACGCGAAAATCAAGACAGCCGCGACAAATGGAACAATACGTTTGCGCAAGATGGCTCCTCACCAGAGGAAAGTCCGGACAGTCTACTGCAGAATCGACGGTCGGCGGAAGGTCGTCTCGCAGGGAGTGCCGCCGCACGGGGTTCAGGAGTTTGCCGGCTCGATTTCAGCCGGCGACGGCAACTCGTGGCGCCGGGTCCAGAAATAGATGGCAAATAGCACCGAAACAATGGCCAGAGCGTAGCCAAATTCTCCGATCACATATTTGGTGCGGCCCGTATCGCTCGTTATGGGGTCAAAGAATTGCTGAATGAACAGATTGTGGCTGCCGTGGAGAAGCGCCGCGGTCCACAAGCTGCCGGACTTGAGGCGCATCCAGGTAAAGACGAAGCTGATACTGACGACCATGACGGCAAAGCAGCTCAGGGCGTACCAGGTGGGTGTGCCGGCGTTGTAATCGGCAAAAATCAGAAGAGGGAAGTGCCAGAGCGCCCAGACACAGCCACTCACGAGCGCGGTCGTGGTGTAACTGAAGCTTCTTGCGAGCTGGGGAACCAGCAGTCCGCGCCAGCCAATTTCCTCGCCGAGCGCCGAAGCGCAACTGCGAATCACTCCGGTCGTCGAGCAGAAAACAAAATACAGGACCATGGCGAACCAATTGGGCAGCGGGCCGAGGCCAAAGCTCGCTCCGACGCGGGCGATAAAATCATGGTTGTAGAACCCGCCCAGGTGAAAGGTCCACACGCTGATGTAGGCGACGGCGGCATAGAGGAGCGGAATCAGGTAGCTCCACAGCTGGTAACGGGGATTGCCCCACCGCCAGCCGAGGGTCGAGAGATTTTGCCCACAGATTTTCTTGGTAAGAACCGCAGCGAGCGCCGGCGACCACATGATGCCGAAAACGTAGGAGCCGCCGGCCGCGCCCAGATGTCCCGACTTGATAATCAGGAAATAGAAAATCGAGCTGATGGCAAAGACCAGCAAAAGGTACGTGGCAACTTGCTTGCGACTGTCACTCATCCAGGATTCCTTTGGTCGAAATCAGAATACGGGCAAGCGGATGGAACGCGATTGGCCGCTGTGAACCGAGAGAGCTGGCGTCCGGCCGCGCGTAACATACAACTAACCGGCACCTGATGCAATCACCAATCACTCCTGCGTGCGGACTTTTTCCGCGGTTTTGCCGCGCGGGTCTTGCAGCAATAATTGTTGCAGAACGGGGGCAAGCATGAATTTTTACGCTCCTCGGAAGAAGTGTTTTTGATTCTCTTTTGATTTTGCGGGCCAAAAACGCAAAAGCGTGTCACCGCCGCCACGAGCAGGATGCAACATATGTTGCAGGTTCATTTTTTTACTCTTGACTTCCCGTTCCGTAGGGGATATTTGTCGTTCACTCACGTCGGTGGCCAGCGCGAGCCTTGCGGGGACGCTGGATGGGATGAGCCGGGGACGCCAAGCCGGATGGCCGGTGAGGGAAGGGTGAATCGGGGATGAGTTATCTCACAAAATACATAAAATCAATTTCGCTGGTCCTAGTTCTGGGGTTGGCACTGCCGGCTCCGAGTACGCCGGCCCAAGTGATTACCGCGACCATTCGCGGGAAAATCAGCGATTCTCAGGGCGGTGGCTTGCCCGATGCAAAAATCACGGCGCGGCGGATCGATACCAATGCGACTTCTTCGATCGTTGCCGGCTCGCTCGGGCAGTACTACCTGCCCAGCCTGCCCGCCGGGAAATACGAAGTCACCGTCGAAGCGTCCGGCTTTGGAACCATCAAGCGTTCCATCGAACTTTTCGTCGGCAGTGACCTGACGATTGATTTCACGCTGCAGGTGGGGACTGTCGAGACCAAGGTGGAAGTCAGCGGCGACATATCGCTGCTTGAGACCACCACCGCCGAAGTCAGCCAAACGTTGCGCAAGGATCAGATCGATAACCTGCCGACCGTGAACCGCGATTTTTCGAGTTTGGCGCTCCTGGCTCCCGGCGTTTCGCCGGGCGTCGGCGGGAACGGCGCTTCGCTCGCCATCAACGGCCAGCGCGGCTACCAGAACAACGTCTATATCGACGGCTCTTCAAACCAGTGGCAGTACTACGGGCGCCAGGCTTCCACTTTTTCACAAGACTGGATTCAGGAATTCCAGGTGATGACCAATTCCTATTCTGCAGAATTCGGGACGGCGTCGGGCGGAATTCTGAACGTCATCACGCGCAGCGGCTCGAACGACTGGCATGCGCGCGCGTACCTGTTCTATCGCGCGAAAGCACTGGATAGTCCGCCGTTTTCCGGAGCTTTTACTGACAACGACCCGAGCAAACCCATATTTCTAACCAAAGACGAAGTTGCCGATTACACCCAGCGCCGCTGGGGAGGCTACGTGGGCGGGCCGATTATCCGGGACAAATTGTTTTTCTTCGCCGGGTACGAAGACCTGGACCGCGGTTCGAGCGATCAGCTGGCCATTTCAGACTACTGGAAAGGACTCGGTTTCAAGAGCGTACTATCCACGAAAACGACCGATCACCCGTTCATTATTCGAGGCGATTACAACCTTACCAGCAACAACCGGCTGTCGGTGCGCTATGACCGTACCATCCAGAAGAGTATTGATGAAGGCGGCCCCTATACGGTTGAGTCCGGCCGTGACACGTTTGGCGGGCCGGTTTGGAACGTGGTTGCCAATCTGACCAGCACCCTCAACAACACCAGCTTCAATGAATTTCGGTTCGGCTACATGTCCAACATGCCACCGATTGTCTGCAATCTTTCAGGCACCGGGGGCATTGGGAATCTCGAGCTGGGTCCTCCAGGAACCTTTTCCGAGCAGCTCTATCCAACGCTGCAGACCGGATGTCCCATTTTTACCGGAACCGAAGGCGAACAGAATACGACTCTGCATGACAACTACGCGTTCGTTCGCGGACATCATCAGCTGAAGTTCGGCGGCGAGCTTCGCCGCAATACACTGAACGACAACATCACGAACTTTCACGACGGTTACTGGGAATTTGCCCAGGATCTGCAATTTAATCTTGCGGACCCCGATTCCTATCCTTACGTGTTCATCGGCAACGTCGGCCCGGGCAAGTTCAAGACTCCCATTTGGAATTATGATTTGTTTGTGCAGGACACCTGGCAGATTCGCAGCGGTCTGACACTCAATCTGGGCCTTCGTTACGATGTCGATCGCAGCGTGACGGCTGGCAATCAATTCATTGACGCCAAAAATCAAGCCATCATCGACCAATATGGCGGAACGGCTCCCCTGCAAAAGACCAATGTCGATTACAACAATTTTTCACCAAGACTCGGCTTTGCCTGGACGCCCACAAGCGATCGCAAAACCACAGTGCGCGGGGCGTTTGGACTTTTCTACGACCAGAATCACGGCAACTTTAACGCCATCTACATCATTAACACCCTGCTCTCGAATGGCTTGAACGTCGTCAACTGCAACAGCCCCATCACCAACCCGTATTGGGATCCGAACGACACGGCCGGCAGCAGGACGACGTGCCGGTCATGGTTTGCGCAAAACTTCCCCCTGTTTCCCGACCTTTCCATCATTTCCCATCCCACCCAGGGAATCGATACTCTTGACCCGGGCCTGCAGGTGCCTTTCACCACGCAATATACGGCGGGAGTTTCGCACGAATTTATTCCTGGCCTGGTCGTTTCCGCCGATTTCATTCATTCGCGCGGCAGCGGACTGGAATTTTTCGACAGAAACGAACTGCTGCAGCCGGATGGCAGCGTCGAATCGATCGATCCGCGATTCACCACCGTCAACGAACTGCGCAACACGGGATACGTCCACTACACCGCGCTGCAGATCGACACGCAATACCGCAAGAAGGCGGCAAACTTTGGCCTGGCTTACACCCTTTCAAAGACCAATTCCGATTTGGTCAGTGGCAGCGTGTTCGGCAGCAGCCCGACAAATCCTTTCAATTTGAGCCAGGACGTAGGGCCGGATGACACCGATCAACGGCACAACCTGGTGTTCAACGGCGCCTATGACTTTCCGCTGGGCTTTCAATTGTCGGGAATTGCAGTGTTCCGCAGCGCGCGGCCCTGGAGCGTAACGACGAACGAGAATCCTACCGACGCGGCATTTCCTGATCGTCCGGCGCCGAAAAACTCGCGCCGCGGGGACACCCAGAAAACGGTGGATTTCCGGATCGGAAAAACCTTCCGTTTCAAAGAGCGTTTCCAGGCCAGCGTTTTCTGGGAAATGTACAACGCCTTCAATTGGACGAGCTACACCACCTACGACACGCTTCTTGAGTCAACCACATTCGGGCTGCCGAACGCGGCGGCCGATCCGCGCCGACAACAATTGGGATTGCGCTTCGATTTCTAACGTCCGATTGGCACCCTGCAACTTTCGCGGCTGCGCGCACGGACATGGAGGGACGCTCCGCTTGGCCAAAGCGGTTTGACCTCGTACACACTCCGTGTCACTACCTGGAGAAATTGGACCAGCGCGACGACTTTCGGCGCCATTCGCTCGGCAGAGTTAAATAGCGTCGAGCTTGGGCTGTTGAATTTGTTCATCGCAAGCGATGAAGCAAGTGCGTAGCCGTTCGAGCTCAGTGCCAGTGATTCCGCTGTCCTTGAAGAGTGCTTCCCAGTTTGCCTTTACTTTTTTCTGGGCGTCGGCCACAAGTGCGATAGCTTGCAACGCATGTAATCCGAAGCTTGCGGCATCACTCAAGGCGTTTTTCAATGTCGCTTGGCGGCCGTTGCGACCGACGCCGATCGCAAGGTCTCGTTCCAAGCTTACTTGCGGATACGGCACGATATCGTAGGCGGGAGACAATCGCCATCCCTTGCCGTCCCACAAGAATCCGTGATTTCTAAGGTGATCGTCAGTATTGTTGCAAAGGATGTTGAATACCATCCTCAGCCACAGTTCCTTTGAATCTTTCACAGGGTCAGATCCGAAAAGCCGCAGCTGTTCTGCTAAGCGCCTGTAACTTTGGCGCGATGACTCGCTTTCATGAGCACCAGTAATCGTTAGACCAGAGATAAAAGGTATTCGGAAATATGTCGCGCCATTTGGTGTCCTATCGAAGCGCTCAATCAGATAGATATCTTGTCCGAGTACTCTCTCAATACGCACAGGTGGCACAGTTAGCCCTGCAAGATGTGCGAGTTTCATGGCTGCGTATTCCGCTCGGCACATCGGTAGTTGGTCGTCGGCGCGACCGAATTTCGCGATCCATTGCTTTCCATCGTATTCCGTCGTCGCTTTTGGCCGAGCCCCGCCTAACGACGAGCCGCGAGAGAGGAAGCGTGCATGCTTACGCGGCAAGTCATCCGCCACATCCACGTCTTGCACAGCTTCTAGCATGGCTTCTAGATCAAGGCCTTCGCCATCGACGTTCGGCTCGGCCCACTGCACAATGCGTCTGGGGCCAGAGAGATCCGGTCCAAAAGCCAGCGCACCAACGCGAGCATCGCCGGTTGCGACTAAGTAGTCGAATTCCGACAGAGGCCGTGTGCCAGCGGCGCGATCCATCAGATGCCTCCCCCAGCCGTCGGGTGCGGCATCGCGAATGCCGTTGAAGAGGACAAAATCCTCAGGTGCGGTATAGAGACGGTCAGGATCTTCGTCCGGCAATGGCAGCTGAATCGGATCAATCGTTAAGCGGTCTTTTCGTTGAAGGTATCGGCGGCCGTAACGGAAGCGAGCGGTTTCCTCGCGGCCGGAACCGATTGTTTCGAGCACGCCTGCGGGGACCGGGCCATCTTCAAGGTGGATATATACGTATGCTTCTGGCATGGTTTACTCAAAAATCGTACTTGTCCGTCCGATGTTTCGTTTTACGAAAATCTCGCGGCAAATTCCTAATGTCCTCATTGAGCCCAGTCGTATCCGTCTCGGGAGACACTAAATCGCCCAAGCGTCGATGCATGCCCAGTATCCAGAGCGCGGCTGCCACGATTCCGATTCCCACAGCAGGGTCACCTTTTTCCATGCGTTGGACAGTTTTCAAATTGACCATCATACGATTAGCCATTTCCCGCAATGACAGGTGTCGGCGTTTGCGGGCAACGGCAATGTCACGGCCGAGCTTTTGCAGCTGGTCGAGAGCCACGGCTGGAAGTGCTTGAACAGATTGGCTGGCCTTAGTCACGGGTTAATTATACCCATATAAGGGTAGATTACAAGCTAATTAACCCTTATATGGGTACAAATCATCATTGATCAGCAAGGATTGAAGAGTCCCACGTTCAGATATATCGACCCAATATTTTAGCCAAAATCCGAGCCATCTGGTGTGGGACTGGCGTTCGCGACTGAGTAACGCCGACGGTCCCACGAACAAGCACAGTTCAGCCGGCGTTCCACTTGGCATCTATCGACGCAGGTTTGATCACGGATTAGCTGACGGGGTCCGTGCGGTCAAATGGTCATTGATCACTTGTTCCCGGATTCGAAGGCCACGCGGCCAGGGACAGTCAATTCAAGTTCGGTTCCGGCAGCCGCGCGGCTCCAAATCTTGAGTTTGGCACCAACTCGTTCTGCCCGTTCACGCATACCTGCGAATCCCCAATGTCCCTCGCGGCCCGCCTGCAGCATTCGTGGGTCAATCCCGCAACCGTTGTCGCGGACAACGAGCCTCAAGCGCTTGGCCGCATATTCAAGTTCGACTTCAATCTTGCTGGCGCGGGAGTGGCGAAATGCATTCACAAGTGCTTCACGGCCAATACGATAAACCTCGTCGCGAATTGTAGGCTGTAGCTGCCGGTGCGCGCCTAGCACAATGACGCGAAACTCGATGTGCTCTTCAACCGCCAGCTCGTGCGGGACCTCGGAAAATGCCTGCTCTAGATCGTCGGAACCCGTCCTGGTCGAACGAAGTCCGCGAAGCGCGTTGCGGCCGTCTTCGACAACGCCGGTCATCAATTCAAGAACACGGTTGAGCCGCACTTTCTGGGGCGAATTCGCGGGTAGCTGATCTACGGCGACATGCAGTTGCATCGACGCGCTGAGAAGACCTTGCAGCACTGTGTCGTGCAGATCTCGGGCGATTCGCGTGCGCTCTGCCAGGCGTTCTTCGAGCCGGGTGTTCGCCTGTCCTAGTATCGGCCGCCATCCAAAAAAGTAGGGACTTCGATTTCCAAGAAATAATCCATCGAGCCACATGACAGATCCTCCTCCATAGGAAGCCAGGCGCGGCATGAGTCAGTCGAGATCAACTGCACCCACTTTGCGCCTGATACTCCTGAACATGGGTACATCTTGGCGGGCAGCGGCACCCGGGGTCTTGGACGATTTCGCCGCCGTTGGTACGTTCTTGCTCAATTGTGAGGGAAGCTGTTTGATGACCCGCCACACCGCAGAGGGCCCCGAAGACCGGATCGAGTCGCAAATAAGAAGGGAATTGCCTTAAATTAAAGGACTTATCGTTGTCGCCAGCGGACCACGCTGGGGGAGACCCCGGTCATCCGGCGGAACTGTCTGGCCAGGTGGCTCTGGTCGGAGAATCCTGCTGACAGGGCAATCTCGGATAGAGACAGTTCGGTATTGCGGAGCATTTGCTGGGCGTGCTCGATGCGGCGTTGCAGGACATAGGAATGCGGCGGCATCCCAACCGATTGTTTGAAGGCCCGCGCAAAATGATGTACCGACAGCCCGGCCATATCGGCCAGCGCTTCAAGACTTATATTCCGCTCGAGGTTGGAGCTGATAAATTCGCAGATGCGATGGGTTCGCGCAGGGGAAAGACCTCCTTGATTGAGAGGGGCGGGCTCAGGCAGGGGCGCGTTGTGCAGCATGCTAATCCTGGGCCGCGTGTGGATCGCCACATCGGCCGGAGAACGCCAGGCTCTTGTGCCAGATAGAGGAGGAGTAATCAGCACATGCCACGACTCACGAGTGCCGAGGCGCGTGAAGCGTGCCGCGACGTCCAGTTCGCGGTTCGTCCGGAAGAGAGAGCGATCCAGTTCGAAGATTCTTGACAGAGACACGCCGCCAGTAAGACTTTCGTCATCCAGAGTGAAGGCCAGGCGCGCGGCGCGGTCCGCGCCCGCGATTCGCAGGTCACTGTCGACAGCCAGGAGCAGAGCTGGACTGCTGTCGTCGTAGGGCCCCGCCGCAATCGTCCACAGATTGCGAAACCACTCGCGAAATAATCGTTCTTCGACTCCACGGGCCGCAACTTTTGTCGCAGCCAAAGCCATGGTATGCGAACGATCCGATGTCATCGAGGACGTGTCCAGTACCAAGGCCAGCCTGCCGTTCGGGTCAAAGATCGGTGCACCGGCACAACTCAGCCCGATGTGGCGCGTCCGAAAATGTTGGTCACGATGGACCAGAACCGGACGCTGCTCGGTAATGCACGTCCCGATCCCGTTCGTGCCTTCAACTTTTTCCGACCACACTCCTCCGATCCAGATACCCCAATATTTGAACTGTTCGGCCTGTGCTTCATCTCCGCGGTGATGAATCGCGACGCCGTCCGTGTTGCATAACAAAACGACATACCCTTCCTCGCGGACGATTGCGAAGAGGCGATCGATCTCCTCCTGGGCGTACACGATTGCCCGGCCGAGCGGTTCGCGAGAAACCTTGAGTTCGCTTTCGGTTACGATATGAGGGGCGGAGCGGCTTTCTGGGTTAACCAGGAGTTCGGCCGTGCACCTGCGCCAAGAGGCGGACACTTCTTCAAGGTTGGACGCAAGACCACCGCCTTCAACGACGGACTCGATTTGGTCGAGGTGCCGTGACTCCGTGGTCTCGCGGATCTTTTGGAGTTTGGCTGCTGTAGCCATTTCGGCCTTCTAGTGCCAATGAATTGCGGGAATTCGTGCCGGTAACGAATGCCCGTCCGGTTCGCGCCGCTGACTGTCTGCCCTTGGGTCCCACAACGGAAGCTGTCGAACCTAGGGTAGCACAGCAAGTCGTGAACAGTGGGTGTCGCCCGAGCCCGTGCTTGATTTTTCTTGCCTCCGCACGATTGTAAAAGGAACTGGGTGTCCGAAATGTACGTCATTCTTCGGACAATATATGGATTTGGCCGCCACTCCTTGGGATTGAGGTTAAGGCTCACTGCTGACTTACGATTACGACAACGTATGTCCAATCTCCAATGCGGGTTGGATTCAGCGCAACGTTCCGACGTGTCCCTGATGTGGCTTCAGTGAAGAGAAAGCAGCTTCGAGCAATAAATCCGTAACTGTCTGGTTGACCGTGCGCGGAAATCGGAGCGCGTATGATCGCAACTTGGCGGGAGCGAGAAACTGCAAATTGATTTCGTCCAAAGGGGTAGAAAGCCCCTCCTGCCGGTTGAGATAAATCCAGTCAAGCAAAGCCTTCTCAGGTTCCGCAATGAAGTATTTGTTATACCGAGTGGCCTTCTCCTCAAATCCCCAATAGAGGTCGGGAGAGATTTTTCGATACATGATCACTGCAGATTTAGCTGGGAATTTCTGCGGATAGCCGGGAGTCACGCAAGTGAGGATGGACGGGCCTTGCATGGTGATGCCGTGTTCGACGAGTGCGGATTCCAGCGAAATGTAGGAACGAGGGCGAAGAACGTTTACCAGGTCGCGAGGTGAAAATTGCTGATTAAAGTGGTTGATGTAAAGTTTCGTCGAAACACGCTCGAGCAGCCTGTTCGATTCATATCGACGTAGAGCATTGCGGACTACCGCTTCCGAGATTCCGTATTTGCGCGCCAAAGCGTCAGTTCGCAGGATGCTATTTCGGCGTGCTTCTTCTGTGAGAGCCATTGTCCAATTCATTGCTGGTTCCAATCCAAGCTTAGTTGTCATTAGCACTATATAGGGTGTGTTGCGAACATATGACATCCATCTCGGCGTGCATCCATTGTGCCGCCCCTCCGCGAACTTGATGCCCTTGTGCGTGCAAGCCAAGATCCCAGCTATGCGGCCAAAGACAAGGCTTGTATTTTGTGTGAGATGCAAACCGGCAGTCCTCTGGCGTACTATTGGCGGGAGTGAACGGAAGCACGTGATTCATTGAACGCGCTCTTAACCAAGGAGACCCATCATGAGCAACAGTTCAGATCCCGCGATTCAGTCGTCTATTCCACCGGATGATTCCAGACGAAATCTCGTCCTTGCACGGTCCGATGATCAGAACTTGCCGCACTTCGCCCTCGTTGGGGACACCTACACCATTCTTTTGGCAGGGAAGGATACGGCGGGACGCTTCTGCCTAATCGACATGCATATCCCACCAGGTGGAGGGCCACCTCCTCACCGACACAATTTTGAGGAGACCTTCTTCATTCTCGAAGGCGAGGTCTCGGCTACATTCCGCGGAGTAAAATCGGTGGCCCATGCGGGCGAAACCGTTCATATTCCTGCCAACGCACCTCACCAGTTTCAGAACAAGAGCGACCTACCGGCACATCTGCTGTGCATCTGCTCTCCGGCCGGCCAGGAAGAGTTCTTCGCGCAGGTGGGCGTACCCGTTGCAACTCGGACGACCGCACCGCCAAAACTGGATGAGAAGGCTGAGGCAGAGTTCAAAGCAAAGGCCGCAGCACTCGCCGGGAAGTACAAAACAGAGTTTCTGCAACATGCCTGATACGGGCACGTGTGGCTCAAGAGCGCACGAGGCGAAGCTGCCTCATCACGGAAAAAGCAGTCAGGGATTTTCCAAGGTATTCGTTCAACCCGCGACCGTCCATTGTGGCGCGGAGGTTTTCGGCCGAAAACCCAACGGCGAGGGTGTAACATGCGATGGGCGAGCAGTCAGCCTCTGGGGGCCCAACGTTCATGCGAGGAGTTAGGCATGCTTATATTTGACCACGGCATGTTTTCTCAATCATACCAAGGCGCTTTCGGCAGGCTTGGGCCAGCTGCAGCCTCGGGCCAAGAGGCCCTGCTTCGACTCGTAGAACAAGACGCGGACGTCACGGACGTGCGCTGGGTGGCCTACATGCTGGCCACAGTCAAACACGAGTGCGCCAATCGGTGGCAACCGATTGAAGAGTTCGGGAAAGGAAAGGGCCGTCCGTATGGCCAACCAGTCACCGTCGCGGACGCCGACGGCACGCAATTCACGAATACCTATTACGGTCGCGGGTTTGTGCAGCTGACCTGGAAGTTGAACTATGACCGTTTAGGCCGGGCTCTAAATCTCGGCAACGGACTTTTGCTCCATCCCGAACACGCCCTCGAACCAATGACCGCCTACCGAATCATGTCGTATGGCATGCGGCAAGGCGCCTTCACGACGCAGAAGCTGGCAGATCACATTCATGATGACACCTGCGATTATTTTCAAGCACGCCGGATTATCAACGCGCTCGACCAAGCCGCATTGATCCAAGGATATGCCGAGCGACTGGAGGGTCTGCTGAAAGGCAGTCTCGTCCCGGCGGGAAGCGGCGTCGCACCAGCACCGCCCCTCGCCGCCGCTGCCAGCAATGGCTAAGTGACAGCACATCTCGACTGGCGTCAGGATTAAACCTTCCTCAGCACCCGTCTCTGAAGTGATCCGAGTAACTTCAACACACTGCAAGAATTTGGGCGCAACTCCGGGTCCGGTGGCAAGGGCTCGACTGCGTCCCGCGACCTGCCAACCTCTTTTCAGCGTGCAACGATTTGTGATATATCGGCACTACTCAGGTTAGAAGGAAGCTAAGTCACGCTTCAAGCAGCATTGAATTCCGTCCATGAAGAAAGAGGGAACGATCGGCACGGCAGCCTTCCTCGCCATCGCGGCGATGGTTGGGCTCTCTGTGCAAACGGGACTCAAACCCTCAGAAAATAGCGGCGCGGATCGTAGCAGCGCGTTAAAACGGTCCAAGCCATCTCCCGCGAAGGCTCGTGAAAACCTGCCCGGGTGCGGTAGTTTGCGGGAGGAACTCGAGGATTTCCTTGAAATCCAGAAAAACGAGTTGCATCTGCCCGACGACTGCTATGAAAACGATGATCCCGCGCGTAAACAAGCGCAACCGGATCTGGCCGCGAAAACGTCGCAATTGAGATTTGTCATTGCGCTGCTACCGGATCCCGTCCACACGCATCTACCCGTCGTCTTCGACCAGTTTGCCGTGGCGATTCAGGAAGGGGCCCAAGACGAGAAATACGATTTCGACGGTTCCTGGCTGCCGTGGGATGACGAAGACACCCCGTACGCCCTTTTTCTTGACGAAAAGGCAGCCAATCGAGAAAAAGAACTCAAAGAGACCCAGCCAGGGATCATTCTGTTTCGGAAAACCATTGACTGTGGCAAGAGGGATGCGGGTGCGGATGACAAGAAGAACCAAGCCAAGCAGAAGGACTGCAGAGATGATTGGGAAAAAGGCAGACTATCGCAAAGTTACCGCGAGGGCCTCGTCGTTTTCGTCGTTGGAGAGGAAGCCACCCACGGAATTCACGAGGAGCAGTTCCGGAATGCCCTTGGCTGGATCAAGGCCCTGCGGCCTACGACCGAAGGCGGGGGTAAACCGCTGGCTATTCTTGGACCAACCTTTTCTGGCTCCCTGCCTTCGCTCAAACAAGTTCTGTCCGAGACAAACTCAAGAAGAGGCTTGAACCTCGTCGTCGAGCCACAAACATCCGCCCAGAAATCAGGCTTTCCCAAAACCCCGGACGGCGGGCGACTCGCTGTTTTCAGCGGCAGTGTGAGCAGCAGTGCCTCTGCAGAGGGATTTCAAAACTCGCTCGAGCCCCATGTCGTATTTCACAGCTTCGTACAAAATGACGACGAAATTCTTCACCGATTTTGCAGGTACATGGAGTTGGAGCAACCGGGATTTGACCCTGCCCGGATTGCCATGATTTCCGAAGACGAAACCGCCTACGGTGTGCTTGGAGCTCCGCCTGACAAAACCGATTGTTCTGAAAAGGCTTTGCGGCTTTACTACCCCCGCGATATCTCCGCATTGCGCAGCGCCTATCAAACACGGTCTCTTTTCGATGCGGGGGCCGCTCCGCAGTCGGCGGACACGCAAAAAAGAAACCTGCCTACGGACCTGGCCGATCCCGCCGGGAAAGTGCACGATTCAATCCGTAATTACGGCGGAAATCAGACGCCTCTGACGCAGGAAGCGTTCTTGATGGACCTGGTGGCCGCGCTGCGCGAGCTTCACGCCCGATACATTCTCTTGCGCAGCAGCAACACGCTCGATCAGTTGTTCCTGAGCAACTTCCTTCGCCGTAGTTACCCGGACGGCCGGATCGTGATCTTCGGCTCCGACCTTATGTTCATCCGGGAACGCGGAGCAACCGGCCTCAATGGGAGCATGACCCTCAGTACCTATCCTCTCTTCCCGCTCGAACACCGCTGGACAGATCATCAGCGACTGGCCGCAGCCGACCGCGTCTTTAGCGCCGATACGAGTGAAGGCACCTATGTGGCGTTCCGCTTGTTGCTCAATGACCGGAGCTTAAATGAAGGGCTGCAGGACAACTCTGGATGTCACGTGCGGAGCGAAGACGAAGGAAAAATTTTCCTGCCATCGATCGCGTGTGCGGCGAACGCGTCGCCTATCCCCGACTACTCGCCGCCATTCTGGACTCTGGTCGATCAGTGCGGCGAAAAAAACGAAACAAACAAAGACCCGGAATGCGCCTATCCAGGGCCGGCCACCTGGCTCTCGGTGATTGGCGTCAACCGATTTTGGCCCATGGCCTCTCTCACGCACGAGAGTTCAGGCGCAGAATGGAAAGCGCTCGGGCTATGGACGGGCCCGGAGGCGAGCGCCACACCGAGTGAGCGGGCCAACGATCCTGGCGGTCGGCCCGAAATACCGCTCGGAATGAAGGTGTTGTTGTTCATTTTGGCAGGCTTCTCGCTGTTTCACGCCGGCTGCTGCTGGTTCGGGTCGTATACCGCCAAACCGGCATTCCGGGCGCACTTTGCGAGTGAGGGCGACTGGCGCCACTCGGTTTTGATTTTCGCAGGGAGCGCTTGCGTCGCGTTCCTGGCCATCGTCGCAGGATGGGGTTGCGGAGTGTTCACCGAACCTGCCACCGGACTGGCTTATCCCTGGCTCGCCCGCTGCTGTGTCACCTTCACGTGCCTGATGGCACTCGGAGCAGTCGTCGGGAACGGCTACACCGTGTCACGTCTGACCCGGGACGCAACCAAAGACGCAGATTTTCAAAGAAGGGCGACCAAGAGGATCGTTGTCTCGATTGGCGTTGCAATTGTGCTGTTGTTTGTAGCCATGTACCTTTTCTACCGCTGCAACGTCTTTCCCGCGGAAGGACAGCTGCGCCCAGAAAATCGCGTCCTGACCTATTGGCGCGCGATGCACCTTGCGAGCGGCGTGTCTCCCATCGTGCCCGTGCTTGCTGTTCTCGCCGGGTTGTACGTGTCTTTTTGGTTTGCCTTGCACGGGCTGGCGCTGTTTGGTTCCGATCGTCCGTGTCTTCCGCCCAAGGGCAGCCTGGCATTGCAACTCGGGACCTCCACCAAGGATTTTCTGCGGATGTTCAGCCAGGAAGACGCAGCAAAAAGCATTGAGGATGCCGCCATCCCTCTGGACTGGAAGATCGCGGTCGTCGGCCCGGCTCTCTTCGTTCTATTTCTACTCGTTCCCTGGAGCATCGCCGGCGGAGTTCCGGTACGCAGTTTGGGCGCGGAGAGCTTTGCCATTATTTTCCTGGTTTGGCTGGACGTCTGTTGCACCGTGGCGCTCATAGAAACCTGGCGATTGTATGGAGCTTGGGATGAACTGAGGCGTCTTCTTGCGTTTCTCGACCGTCTGCCGCTAAGGCGGACTCTCGCCGTGCTGCACGGTTTTTCCTGGGGTAGCGTCTGGAAGATGAGTGGCAACGTGCTCGAAGTGCGGTACAAAGTAATTTCCCGGCAGTTGGAGTGCACGAATCATACGATTGCGAGCCTGCAGGAACTCCTCAAGAGTTCGCATGATCCAGCCGAAGTTGCGGGTACTTTAAGCTCGCTTACGGCCCTCACAACAATGCACAGGGCAGGTATCGATTTTGCGGAATGGTATTCAACGAACTATACAATTTCGCGCGCCGGCGATTTGACGAAATTCCGAGAATTTCAGCAGGGCATTGCGGCTGCGAGTGGCACTCTGCTCACGAAGCTGCTCGTGCCGGCGTGGATGGGCGAAAAAGGGTCGCTGATTGCGTCACCAGTAAGTGAGGCGAAGGAAGACGCTCCTCCCAGTCCGCCGCCCCAGGCGAAGAAAGAGCACATTCGCAATGCCGAGGAATTTGTCTGCTTGAACTACCTGGGTTTTGTCCAGAATGTTCTCGGTCGATTGCGGACGATGGCCATGACCATCGTGGCGCTGTTCCTGGCGGCTACCGTTGCGATATCCACCTATCCCTTTGACCCGCGGCAGGCGCTCAGCATAATTCTCATCGTGCTATTCGTGGCTACCGGCGTCGTGATCGTAAAGGTGTATGCCGAAATGCATCGCGATGCCACGCTCAGTCACGTCACCAACACGAAGCCCGGAGAGCTCGGGACAGAATTCTGGTTCAAGATCGTCGGGTTCGGTTTTGCTCCCTTGCTCGGTCTTCTGACAAGGGTATTTCCGGGTATAGCGGAATTCATCTTCTCGTGGATACAGCCTGGCCTCTCCTCGCTCAAATAGGCCAGTTGATCGATCGTCCAAAATGGCGTGGAGGACAGGCATTCAGGGGGAGCCGCCCAAAGCTCAGTCTCGTCAGTGAGTCGAACCTTTATTTTGCTATTAAAGCGAATGGAGACATCCTTTAATAGCAAGCAAGCGTATTAAAGCGAACTCGGATAGCGTCTGCTGGCTACAAGACACACAAAAAACTCAAGGTTGAGTGAATCTGTACCCCTCAACCAATATGAAGCGTGGCACTTAACTCCTACTCGAGATTTTTCCCGAATCTTGGGATAGAATGCCGGCAGCAAAAAGACTCCCCCACAACGCATTAGATAGAACAGGCCCCGAGCACAGGAGAAATTTTCATATGGAGCACGAATTCCTGCCTACACCCGAGTCCATTTCGAAGTATGTGAAAGAGAATGCGCAGGCCATTCGCAAGTCATCGGGCATGAAGGCGATGATGCATCACCAGGGCGGCCAGGAGATCTTGCGCGAGGATGACTACAAAGGTCACCACATTGCCGTGCGCACCCGCTACGACATTACCGTAGACGGTCAAGTCGTAACCGGGCACATCATGCTCACCAACGCGGGAGAAGTCCAGTACCACGGACTTCCCAATTACAGTTTCGATTCCGCGATCGAACTGGCGAGGGCGCTAGTTGACAACTTCCCGCAGGATTTTGAAAAAGTAAGTCCCGAGTCGGGGTCGCACGAGGGAATGGATATGGGCATGGGCATGGCAGGGATGGGGCCCGGGAAGAAAAAGGCAGTGGGCAAGAAGAAGTCGGCAAGTTCACGCAGAAAAAAATCCCCAGGTAAATCCTAGGCCCAGACGGAGCCGGTAGCCTTCGATAGCAAAGGAGAGTCCCGTGAGTATCACCCGTGTGAATATTCTCAAAAACGCAACCGCCATGGGGAAGTTCTGCGCCGGGATCAAGCAGCTCAAGAATGAATTTACCGGTCCGACGACCACGGACCTGGGTATCGACGGGCCGTCGAGACCTGTGAGCACGTACGACCTGTTCGTGGTATGGCACGTAAACGCCATGATGACGACGACTCCAGTAAGTGGAAATCCCACGGGCCGGAACGCCGCGCATCGCGGGCCGGTGTTTGCTGCCTGGCACAGGTTCATGCTGCGGCAGCTGGAGCTGAATTTGCAGCGGGTCCTGGGAGACACGAGTTTCGGCCTCCCGTATTGGGATTGGGCAGCGGACGGGGAACGTACGCCGCAAGCGCAATTGCGGTCGAAGTTATGGAAGTCTTCTGGGATCGGTGGCACGGGCACTCCGATTGCTTCTGGGCCCTTTGTGTTTAAACCGGCCGATAACACGTCGTTTCGCGTTCGCATTGATACGGACTCCAACGGAAATCTTCAACAGGTGAACCGCGGGCTGAATCGCTCACTCGCCGGTAGCGGCGTCGTTG
>Ga0193716_1000036_pt1 | contig 86248 bp, 79 predicted proteins | sample U2c1metaG_FD_145901 | JGI IMG/M metagenome (GOLD analysis project Ga0193716, IMG submission 145901) | Soil microbial communities from a riparian zone of the East river system, Colorado, United States - U2c1 | ecosystem: Environmental > Terrestrial > Soil > Riparian zone | place: USA: East River...
CTCCGCACCAAGACGCACGACCTCGTATCCTATCTCGATGTCGCCGGCCTGCAGGCCAATTCGTCGAACGACACGATTCTCGCCGACAAGAAGGGCGAGATCGCCTATCTCCATCCCCAATATGTGCCGATCCGCGACGACCGGTTCGATTATACCAGGGCAGTCGATGGCGCCGATCCCGCGACCGACTGGAAGGGCCCGCACGCGCTCGACACGCTGCCGCAGGTGATCTCGCCCGACACCGGCTGGGTGAAGAACACCAACAACTGGCCGTGGACGGCGGCGGGCCGCGACAGCCCCCGGCCACGCGATTTCCCGCATTACATGGATCAGGTCGGCGAGAATATGCGCGGCATCCATGCCGACAAACTCCTGACCGGCCAGCGCGGCTTCACCCCCGAAAGCCTGATCGCCACCGCCTTCGATAGCTGGCTGCCCGCCTTCGCGACGCTCGTGCCGCAACTCACCGCCGCCTACGATGCCCTGCCCGCCGGCGACCCGCGCAAGGCCTCGCTCGCCGAACCGATCGCCTTGCTGCGCGGCTGGGACGATCGCTGGGCCGCTGATTCCGAAGCGACCACGCTCGCCATAATCTGGGGCGACACATTGTGGCCCGAGGTCGGCGCCTTCGCCAAGGCCGAGCGGATGAACGTGCCCGATTATATCGCGCAGCGCGTGCCGCCCGAAACCAAGCTCGCCGCCCTCGCCGCCGCGCGCGACCGCCTGGTGCGCGATTTCGGCAGCTGGCGGGTCAAATGGGGCGAGGTCAATCGCTTCCAGCGGCTCGACGACCGCATCGACCCGCATTTCGACGACGCGAAACCGAGCCTGGCGGTACCCTTCACCTCGGCGCAATGGGGCTCGCTCGCCTCGTTCGGCGCCAAGCCTTATCCGAACACGAAGCGCTACTACGGCACGAGCGGCAACAGCTTCGTCGCGGTGGTCGAATTCGCGCCGCACCTGCGCGCCTGGGCGGTGACGGCGGGCGGCGAAAGCGGCGATCCCAGGTCGCCGCACTTCAACGATCAGGCACAGCGTTACATCGACGGCAAATTGCGCCCGGTCTATTTCTACCCGGCCGACCTGACCGGCCACACCGAACGCAGCTACCATCCGGGCGGCTGAGATGCTGTGGTTCATCATCAAGGCCGCTCTGTCCGGGCTGATCGTCGCGGCGGTTTCGACCGTGGCCAAGCGCTATCCCGGCTTCGGCGCGCTGATCGCCTCGCTCCCGCTCGTATCGGTGCTCGGCATGATCTGGCTGTGGCACGACAAACCCGATGCCGCGAACATGGCCGCGCACGCGCAGGCGACCTTCTGGTTCGTGCTGCCCTCGCTGCCGATGTTCCTGCTGATCCCGGCGATGCTGCGTGGCGGCGCGCCCTTCTGGCTCAGCCTGCTCGCCGGCTGCGCGCTCACGATCGCGCTCTACCTCGCCATGACCTGGATCGGCCCGCGCTTCGGACTGCGCCTCTAGGCATGATGCCGGACACCGGCGACGACACGGATATCGTCACCGCCCGGCTGCGGCTGCGTCGGGCGCGGATGGAGGATCTGCCCGCGATCCACGCAATCCTGAGCGACTGCCGGGCGATGCTCTACTGGTCGACACTGCCCCACGCGACGCTCGATCAATCGCGCGCCTGGCTGGCCGACATGGTGGCGGCGTCGCCCGCCGAGACCGACGATTTCATGATCGAGCATGACGGGCAGGTCATCGGCAAGGCGGGTTGCTGGCGCCTGCCCGAGATCGGCTTCATCCTGCATCCCGATTTCTGGGGCAAGGGTCTCGCGCGCGAAGCGGTCGAGGCGGCGATAGCCCACAACTTCGCGCACCACCCGATCGACGCGATCCTCGCGGACGTCGATCCGCGCAACGCCGCCTCGCTCGGCCTCCTCGGCAGCCTGGGCTTTGTCGAGACCGGCCGCGCCTCCAACACCATCCTGGTCGGTGACGATTGGTGCGACAGCATCTACCTCGCCAGGGCCCGGGTCACGCCGCGTCTCTAGCTATCCATGCTCCTGTGTATTATTGTTACAGTACACTTGACGAGATGACGATGCGACCGATCCTTCCTTTCCTGCTGCTGGCGCTCTGCTGGACCAGCCCGCTCGCGGCGGCGGCGCTGCATTTCCATGCGGCGCCAACCGACCTCTCGGCCAAGGCGGTCGAGACGCTCGCTCGTTCCAGCGTGAAGCAGGTCGAGCATTTCTTCGGCGCCCCCTTCCCGCGCGCGATCGACTTCCGGCTCGCCCCCGATCGCGCCGCCTTCGACGCCGCCTTTCCCCCCGCGCTCGGCATGGGCAAGACGCAGTGCTGGATGGTCGGCATGGGCATTGCCGACCTGATGGTCGTGCTGTCGCCGTCCGACTGGAAAGCCGAGGCGTGCGATCATGATCCGGCCGACCAACAGGAATTGCAGCGGCTGATCGCGCACGAACTGACCCATGTCTTCCATGGCCAGAACAATCCGCATGGCGACTTCGCCGGCGAGGACGATCTCGCCTGGTTCATCGAAGGCGTGGCGGTGCTGGCGTCCGGGCAGCTGACCGATGCCCGGGTCGCGCAGGTGCGCGCGGCCATCGCCGCAGGGTCCGCGCCCGCCAAGCTGGACGACGTGTGGAGCGGCAAGCTCAAATATGGCTTTGCCGGCTCGCTCGCGTCCTATGTCGATCGGCGTTGGGGGCGGGCGACGACCCGGCGCCTGCTCGCCGCCGCCAGCAATGCCGAGGCGCTGGCGATGCTCGGCACGACCGAGCCGGCTCTGCTGGCCGACTGGCAGAAGGCGGCGCGGTAAGCATCCATAATGGGCGAGTTCGCACGATTGCCCGCTGCTTTCCATTAACCTCTCCCGCTTAGGGTCGGGGCTTGTCGTGAGTGGCGTAAATGTTTGATCGATTTATGGAATTGCAGGAGCGCATCCTGGCGATCGCGGTTCGCAGCGAAGCCGCCTTGCTCGCGCCCGGCGATCACGATGTCGCCGCCCTCGGCCAGACGCGGTGGGAAATCGCGCGTGCACTGCGCGAATATCAACTGTTCAAGCACACCCGCATCTTCGACCCGATCGAGCGCCAGCCGGATCATCGCGCGTATCAGGCGCGGCGGATGAAGGCCGAATGCATCCGCGTCGGAGAAGAATTCCGCCGCTATGTGCTCAAATGGAGCGTGGTCTCGATCCTCGATCATTGGGCGGAATTTCTTCCCGCCGCGCTCGACGCGATCGCCCGCATCCGCGCCCAGCTCGCGAAGGAGCGGATCGGGGTGACGGCGTTGCTCGAAATCAAATCGGCCGCCGCCTGATCCGGCTTGCCAGCGTCGGGACAGAGGCGCAGCAAAGCGCTTCCTCGATGGAGTCCGCTGCATGCGCACCGCCCCGATCGCCTTTGCCCTGCTTCTGGCCGCCGTCCCCGCATCCGCGCAGATGCCGAAGGAGCCGCCCGGCAAGCCGGACGTGTCGCGCGTTACGGCGGGCAGCTACGCGATCGAGCCCAAGCATACGCAGATCCGCTTCACCGTCATGCATTTCGGCTTCACGCCGTTCTCGGGCTTCTTCAGCGGCGCGTCGGGCAGCCTGACGCTCGATCCGGCCAGGCCCGGCGCCGCCAGCGTCGCGATCGAGGTGCCGACCAACACCGCCTTGGTGACGGTACCCAAGCTGACCGAGGAACTGCGCTCGCCGATGTTCTTCGATCCCGACAAATATCCGACGATGAAATTCGTGTCGGACAAGGTCGTCGTCCACGGCACGCACGCGACGATCAGCGGCCAGCTCACCCTCCATGGCCAGACCCACCCGCTGACGCTAAACGCCAGCTTCGTCGGCGCGGGTGCCGCCTTCGGCAAGCGCACCGTCGGCTTCACCGCCACCGGCACGCTCAAGCGCAGCGATTATGGCGTGACCGCGGTGCTGCCTTTGGTCTCGGACAACGTCCAGATCGATATCGCCGCCGCGTTCGAGAAGCCGGAGTGATCGCGATGATGTTGTGGCTAGCCGCGACAAGCGGCCAGCTGCCCGTGCAGGACAAGCTAGATCAGATAGATCGAACCTTCGTTTGCCCTGAAAGCCTCCCGTCCGATGAGGTGCGACAGGACGCCACGAAGTTGTTCGTTGAGCAGGTGCAGGCCGCCGACCCCAACGCCACCATCAAAAGCTTGGTTGAGTATCGCATGTCGCTTCTCGCCAAGCATGGCTGCGTCGAAACGCTGAAGAACATACACGAGAGCAACCGCCGCAAGTAAGTTTGCAAACTCGATAATCGCCCTTGACAAAGTAGAACAAAACGTGTACACATTTCACGTTCACTGATCCGGGCCCGGGCAGAGGAACCAAGCCCATCTCCGTGCGGCAACGCACGGGGAACGACCGGCGCGAAGCTCTCGGATGCCTTGTTAGTCGAAGACTTCGCTGCCTCTTTTCCGTCCTCGTCCCTGGAGCAATCCAGGGATGTGCCGGCGTCGCGTACCGTGGCTATGCGGTCGACGCTCTTCACTGAGGGAGTAATCCCCGGCTTATTCCGCAGCCGCAGACCGGATACCGCGCAAAGGTAGGCTTGCAGGTAGGTATCCTCGGGATTCAAAGCCCAAGGTCAGACGTGCAGCTTCCCGCACCGAGAGGTGATGGAACAGCGCCGGTCGAAAAGCTTGCCCGCCCTCTTTTGGGTGGGGCCACGATGCCGCACGTCCCCAAGGACGTGCGGCTATCGGCGCTTGTCCGCGCCGGGTAGCCTTCCCGGCCCCAAGCCCCTATGTGGCGCGCTTCCTCAAGAATTCAGGCGACACATGGGTTTCAAGTGCGGCATCGTCGGCCTGCCGAACGTCGGCAAGTCGACCCTCTTCAACGCGTTGACCGAAACGGCGGCGGCGCAGGCGGCGAACTATCCCTTCTGCACGATCGAGCCCAATGTCGGCCAGGTCGCGGTGCCCGATCCGCGCCTCGACAAGCTCGCCGAGATCGGCGGCTCCGCCAAGAAGATCGAAACCCAGCTCGCCTTCGTCGACATCGCCGGCCTCGTGCGCGGCGCGTCGAAGGGCGAAGGCCTCGGCAACCAGTTCCTCGGCAATATCCGCGAATGCGACGCGATCATCCACGTGCTGCGCTGCTTCGAGGGCGAGGTGACGCACGTCGAGGGCAAGGTCGATCCGATCGCCGATGCCGAGACGGTCGAGACCGAACTGATGCTCGCCGATCTGGAGAGCCTCGAAAAGCGCGTCCCCAATCTCATCAAGAAGGGCACGCAGGGCGACAAGGAATCCAAGGCCGCCGCGTCCGTGCTCGGCCAGGCGCTCGATCTGCTGCGCGAAGGCAAGCCCGCGCGGCTGACAATGCCCCGCGACGACGACGAAAAACGCCTGTTCGATCAGGCGCAATTGCTCACCGCCAAGCCGGTTCTCTACGTCTGCAACGTCGACGAAGGCTCAGCCGCCGACGGCAATGCTTTGTCGGCCAAGGTCTATGAAAAGGCCAAGGCCGAGAATGCCGGCGCGGTCGTCGTCTCCGCCGCGATCGAGGCCGAGATCGTCACGCTCGAACCCGCCGACCGCGCCGAATTCCTGTCCGATCTCGGCCTCCACGAAACCGGCCTCGCCCGCGTCATCCGCGCCGGTTACGAACTGCTCCATCTGCTGACCTTCTTCACCGTCGGTCCCAAGGAAGCGCGCGCCTGGACGATCGAGAAGGGCTCGAAGGCCCCCCAGGCGGCGGGCGCGATCCACAGCGATTTCGAACGCGGCTTCATCCGCGCCGAGACGATCGGCTTCGACGATTACGTCACCTACAAGGGCGAAGCCGGCGCGCGCGACGCGGGCAAGCTCCGCTCCGAAGGCAAGGACTACGTCGTCCACGACGGCGACGTGATGCTGTTCCGCTTCAACGTCTGACTCATCACACCGTCATTCCCGCGCAGGCGGGAATCCATATTGGCGAACGTCGCGGCTTCATCGCCATTGTCGAGTTTATGGATCCCCGCCTACGCGGGGATAACAAGGGTAGGGGGAGGCAACCGTCTTCCCCTCGTCACACCACTAGGGCATCGAAGGGGCAATGCGCTTTCCCCTTCGATTCGCGCTACTTGCGCTGCTCGCCCTCGTCGCCGGCCCCGCCATCGCACAGGATGCGCGGTCGCCGGTCACGATCCTCGTCTCCATCGACGGTTTCCGCGCGGACTATCTCAATCGCGGGCTGACGCCGACTCTCTCCGCGCTCGCGGCCCAGGGGATCAGCGCGGCGATGCGTCCGTCCTTCCCGAGCAAGACCGCGCCCAACCATTATGCGATCGTCACCGGTCTTCGCCCCGATCGCAACGGCATCATCGGCAACAAGATCGAGGATGCCGCCCGTCCCGGCGAGACCTTCTCGATGAAGACCAATGACGCTTTCTGGTGGAGCGAGGCCGAGCCCTTGTGGGCGGCGGCGGAGAAAGCCGGCATCCGTTCGGCGACCATGTTCTGGCCCGGATCGAACGTCGCTTATGACAATATCCGCCCCGAAGACTGGTTCGACTATGACGAGGCGAACACCGGCACCCAGCGCGTCAACGCGGTGCTCGATTGGCTGCGTCGTCCGGCCGCGATCCGCCCGCGCTTCGTCACGCTCTATTTCGACATCGTCGATACCGCCGGCCATCGCCACAGCCCCGACAGCCCCGAACTGAACGCGGCGCTCAAGGAGGTCGATGGCCAGATCGCCCAGTTGCGCGACGGCCTCGCCGCGCTCGGGCAGCCCGCCAATCTGGTGATCGTCGCCGATCACGGCATGGCGGCGACTTCGGCAGATCGTGTGATCTGGCTGCATGACATCGCCGATCCCGCCGATTATCATGTCGTCGACGAAGGCCCGGTCGCCACGATCGACGCGGTGCCCGGCCACGAGGCCGCGCTCGCCGCGAGCCTGCTCAAGCCGCACCCGCACATCGCCTGCATGCGCAAGGCCGATCTGCCCGATCGCCTGCATTTCGGCCACAACCCGCGCGTCGCGCCGTTCGTATGTCTGGCGGATGTGGGCTGGCTGTTGCTCGATGTCTTCCCGAAGAAATACGGCGTCGATCTCGGCAGCCACGGCTACGACAATCAGGCGCCCGAGATGCGCGCTCTGTTCATCGCCGCCGGCCCGGATATCGCACCAAAGGGCGTCATCCCGACCTTCGACAATGTCGACGTCTATGCCCTGCTGCGCGATCTGCTGCGCATGCCGCCCAAGCCCGGTATCGACGGCACCGATGCGCCGTTCGTGGGGGCGCTCAAGCGCTGAGTCTCAGGCGAAACGCAACGCGGTCCTGCGGGTGCGGAGCGCGCCGCCGACCAGGCCGAAGCCCGCGACCATCATCATCCAGCCGGCGGGCTCGGGCACTCCGAGCGTATCGAAGCTGATGCCCGCCATGTGACTTTCATTATCGGCGTTGAGAATGCCCGTCGCGATCGTCGCGCCGAACGCGTCGAGCAAGGCGTAATTGTAGATGTCGCGATGGTCGGTGCAGCAGTCGCTGCGGCCGTAAATGGTGAGGCCGGACAGGTCATACCCTTGGCTGAAGGTGACCGTCAGATAGGCATCCGGCGCCGCGTCCAGCGAATGATACAGGTTCGGGAAGGTCTGGTCGGCGAACAGCCCGTCGATCGCCTTGGCCGCGATCGGATCGCCGCCCGCGCCTTCATATTCGGGGCCCGCGTCCACCGTCGCCCCGTTCGTGGCGAGCGCCACGTCGATGCCCGTCACCGCCTGCGTTGCGATCAGTTCGGTGATCTGCAGCGGAACGCCCGTGCCCGCGCTCGTGATCTTGACCTTCGCCACAAAGACGGCATGCGCCGGTGCGGCCAACGCGAGCAGCGGCAAAACGGCCAGCAAACGCTTCACGTCTATTCCCCCCGCAACGCCCCACTCGAATCGAGTCGTTACGAGTGTGTCACGAATTTGCATTCGGATATATGACTAGCGCCGCTCCTTGGTCGCCGCGAACCGGATATTGGGGAAGCGCCCGCTGACATAATTCAGCTCCCACGCATCCTTGGCCATGAACACCGGGGCGCTGTCGCGGTCCTCCGCCATCGCGCCGCGATGCTCGCCGATGAAGCCGTCGAGTGCCTTGGCGTCGTCCGACGAAATCCAGCGCGCCGTATCCCAGGGGCTCGGTTCGAACCCGGCATCGACCTTATATTCGGCCTGCAACCGGCTGATCATCACCTCGAGCTGAAGCTGGCCGACGACGCCGACGATCCAGTTGGATCCAATCTGCGGGAAGAAGACCTGCATGATCCCTTCCTCGGCCATGTCGTTGAGCGCGTTGCGGAGCTGCTTGGTCTTGGTCGGATCGACCAGCTTCACGCGCCGCAATATTTCGGGCGCGAAATTGGGGATGCCGGTGAAGCGGATCTGCTCGCCCTCGGTCAGCGTGTCGCCGACGCGGAGCGTGCCGTGGTTGGGGATGCCGATGATGTCGCCGGGGAAGGCCTCCTCGGCGAGCTCGCGTTCGCGCGCGAAAAACAGGATCGGCGAATGGACCGCGATCACCTTGCCGGTGCCGACCTGCGACAATTTCATGCCGCGCCGGAACCGGCCCGCGCACAACCGCATGAAGGCGATGCGGTCGCGGTGCTGCGGGTTCATGTTCGCCTGCACCTTGAACACGAAGCCCGCGACCTGATCCTCGTCGGGCTGGACCTCGCGCGCATCGGACGGCTGCGGGCGCGGGGAGGGGGCGAAATCGGCGAGCGCGTCGATCAATTGCTCGACCCCGAAATCCTTGAGCGCCGACCCGAAATAGACCGGCGTCAGGTCGCCCGCTTTATAGGCCTTGTCGTCGAACGCGGCATAACCGCCCACCGCCAGCTCGGCCTCGTCGCGCAGTGTGTTGACCGCGTCTTCCGAGAGCAACTGGTCGAGATCGCTGTCGTCGAGCCCGCCGACCGGCACGCTGTCGCCCTCGAACGCGCCGGTCGCATCGTTAGCGGGGCGGTGGAGGACGTTCCTGGCGAGGTCGTAAATGCCTTCGAACTGGCCGCCCATGCCGACCGGCCAGCTCATCGGGCAGACATCGAGCGCGAGCGCGTCGGCGACCTCGTCGAGCAGTTCGAACGGCGCCCGGCCCTCGCGGTCGACCTTATTGATGAAGGTGATGATCGGCACGTTGCGCAGGCGACAGACCTCGAATAATTTCCGCGTCTGCGCCTCGATGCCGCGTGCCGCGTCGATCACCATCACCGCGGAATCGACCGCGGTCAGCGTGCGGTACGTGTCTTCCGAAAAGTCTTCGTGGCCCGGCGTGTCGAGCAGGTTGAACACCACGCCCTCGCGCTCGAACGTCATCACCGACGAGGTGACCGAAATGCCGCGCTGCTGCTCAATCTTCATCCAGTCGGATCGCGCACGCCGCTGCTGGCCGCGCGCGCGGACTTCGCCCGCCGCGTGGATCGCGCCGCCGAACAGGAGCAACTTTTCAGTGAGCGTGGTCTTGCCGGCGTCAGGATGCGAAATGATCGCGAAGGTACGGCGTTCGAGTTGGTCGGGGGATGCCATGATGGCGCGGCGACTAGCAGAGGGGGAGGGGGGCGTCACCCCGCGGTGATTATGACCAAACAGGTATCATTCGGGTTTGACGGCAGGATTGTTTGGCTGAAGAATTAACCCGCCACTTCAATTGGAATTCCGGGGGGATATTCCATGATCCCAAATACTTCAAAGCGCACCCACGTTCGCGGCGTTATCCGTCGGTCCGGTGCGAGCCAAATTGCCTTTGGCTCGTTCATCTGCATAGCGGGGTTCTCCCTTTTTCTTAGCGCTTATTTGAGGATATTCGAATCCCGAACGGAGCAGAGTGAAGGGGGGTATTTCCTGGCGGGCTTACCGTATGCAACCATCGCTCAAATCATGGTGGGATCGTTTCTCCTCGTTGCTGCGATCCTGGTTTTGTTTTGCTCGACTAACGAACTGGAATTCTCGGAACGGTCCAGCCCTGGGCACTCCGATATAACCTACCGGTTGGCGAACTTCCTTTTGAATAAGAAGTTTGACGCGGCGCTGTTTCTAGGTGGACTGGCCTTTCTGGTCGGGGCGGCAATCTTTTTCGTGTCGGCCACATCTGTGGTCGAACGTCAGCTGCCGACCTACGAAGGTTACGCGCTTGCGTTTGCCGGGCCTTCGCCGGGGGTTTCTGCTTCTGGACAATCCCAGGCGAGAAAGGTCGATGGTGCTGGTTCGGACATGGCCTTGCCAGCTGCCGCAAATCTCGACGCAAAGGCAAAGGTAAAGGACAGCACACTGCTTTGGTGGGTTAGGCAGCCGCAGCCCTCACCTTACGCTGGCTTACTGCCCATGCTACTGGGTAGTGCCCTTATAGTCATATTCGCCATTCTCTATCCGCGTATCGCGCGAATTGAGACGACAGCCTCGGGAGAGGTCATTCAGAAGCTGCTCGTGCCGGCGTTGAGCTTCATCCTTTTCGGGGTGGGTGTCAGTGAGCACGTGCAAGCTGCGGATGCTCAACGGGATGAACGGCTGGTCCAGCAAGGCCTGCCGCCAATCCACATGCTGGATCGCGAGCAGAAGGTGCGCGTGCTGCGAGAGATTTCCAACAACAGCCCGACCCTGGACAAATTGGATGACGCGCTAAGGGACCTGATCGCCCAGCTCCGGCAAAAAGAACAAACAGCCGGCGGCCAAAATCCAGAACTTGTAGCTGCTATCATGGATTTGCGGAAAGCGCTTCTCGACGATCAGCGCTCGACGAGCCTGACCAGCATGAATACCAGCTTGGCGAATATCTCCGGCTCTGTCGAAAGCTTGCAGCAGATCGTGACGGGCAAACCGCTTTCGGTTTCGGTTAACAATATAGCGGAGGCGAAACCCAGCCTATCGGAATTGACGAATGCGATTGACGCCAGTCAGGCGCAGACCTGTGCGCTCCTGCGGCTGACGGCAGAAACGGAGGCTCGTGATGCGACATCGAGCCAGGAGCGATGGGCGCGCGAGAAGAGGCACCTTGGACAGCGCATGTACTGGGCAACCGTGGGAGAGCCTATCAAGCAGTTGGATGCGAACGGACATCCCATGACCCCCGAGGCAAGGGAAGAAGCGAGGCTCAAGACGAATCTCGTGAAGCTGCAGGGCGTCTGCCCCGCGGCGGCCCCGTCCTGACCGAGCATTCTGTAGTCCCTCGAAATCGGCTTGGCAGGAACCGGCGTCGATACCCACCCGTTCAGTCCATGTTGTTGCGTTAGAGGAGAATTCCGATGGGTGAGCTCACCGACAAGATCAAAGGCGTTGCCAATCAGGTTGCCGGCAAGACCAAGCAGGCCGTGGGCGATGCCGCCGACCGTCCCGACATTCAGGCCGACGGCGCCGCCCAGGATCTCAAGGGTCAGGGCCAGAATCTGAAGGGCACCGTCAAGGGCCTGTTCGGCGACAAGGTCTGATCGCAACTAGTACTTCGTCACCCCGGACTTGTTCCGGGGTCCACTCAGCGGCGAGGCGCCTGCTTCCCGGTGGATGCCGGAACAAGTCCGGCATGACGAACAAAACCTGACATTGGCGAAGCGCGCGTAGCCTGCCAAAGGCGGCGCGTGCTTCGTCGTCTGATTCCCGACCCGTTCCTGCTCTTCCTCGTCGGCACCGTCTTGCTGGCGACTTTCGCGCCCGCGCGCGGCGGGTTCGCGGTGGTGGTCGGCTGGCTGTCGCTGGCGACGATCATGCTGCTCTTCTTCTTCCACGGCGCGAAGCTCGCACGCGAGCAGGTGATCGCCGGCCTCACCCACAGGCGGCTGCACCTGACCATCCTCGCCTGCACCTTTGTCCTGTTCCCGATCGTCGGCCTGATCGGTGCGCGCACGCTGCCGAACCTGATGCCGCGCGACCTGTGGATCGGCATCCTGTTCGTCTGCGCTTTGCCCTCGACCGTGCAGTCGGCGATCGCGTTCGTATCGATGGCTAGGGGTAACGTTCCCGCCGCGATCGCCAGCGCCTCGGCCAGCCAGATGCTCGGCATAGTCTTCACGCCCTTGCTGATGGGACTGATGGTCGGCGCGCACGGTGGCGGCATCGGGCTGGAGAGCCTCGCCAAGATCGCGGCGCAGATATTGCTCCCCTTCGTCGCGGGCCATCTGCTCAGGCCGTGGATCGGCGGCTGGGTCGCACGCCACAAGCAATTGGTCGGCATCACCGATCGTTCGACGATATTGATCGCGGTCTATGGCGCCTTCTCGGCGGCCGTGATCGAAGGTCTGTGGCACAAGCTTTCCCCACAGGCGCTGGCCCTGCTGTTCGCGGTCGATGCGGTTCTGCTCGCGATCGGGCTCGTCATGACCTGGGGCATCGGCCGTGCGCTCGGCTTCGACCGCGCCGATCGCATCGCGATCCTCTTCTGCGGCACCAAGAAATCGATCGTCCAAGGCGTGCCGATGGCGAAAGTGCTGTTCCCCGGCCCGCAAACCGGCGTGATCCTCTTGCCGATCATGCTATTCCATCAGATGCAGCTCATGGCCTGCGCCTTCATCGCGCGGCGCTATGCGGATCAAACCGAGGCGGCTTCAGACCGCGAATAAGAGGGTGGGATGAGCGAGGACGCAATCTATCCGGTGCCGGCCGAATGGGCGAAGACCGCCAGGATCGACGCGGCACTGTATGCGGAGATGTACCGGCGTTCGCTCGCCGACCCGACCGCTTTCTGGCTGGAGCAGGCGAAGCGGCTCGACTGGACGACCTTCCCGACCAGGGTCGACGAGAGCAATTTCGCCAAGGCGGATTTCGGCGTGCGCTGGTTCGCCGACGGCGCGCTCAACGTCGCCGCCAATTGTCTCGATCGCCATCTCGCCGAACGCGGCGACACGACCGCCATCATCTGGGAGCCGGACCAGCCGTCCGAGCAACCGAAGCACATCACCTATCGCGAACTGCATGGCGACGTCTGCCGCTTCGCCAACGTGCTGAAGGCTAAGGGCGTCAAGAAGGGCGATCGCGTCACCATCTACATGCCGATGATCCCCGAAGCGGCGGTGGCCCTGCTCGCCTGCGCGCGGATCGGCGCGATCCATTCGGTCGTGTTCGGCGGCTTCTCGCCCGACGCGCTCGCCGGCCGGATGGAGGATTGCGGATCGACCGTCGTCATCACCGCCGACGAGGGCCGCCGCGGCGGCAAGCCGGTCCCGCTCAAGAAGAATGTCGATGCCGCCGCCGAACGCTGCACGGTCGAGACGGTGATCGTCGTGCGCGCCACCGGCGGTGCGGCCGAGATGAAGCCCGGACGCGACGTCTGGTATGACGAAGCGATGGCGCAGGCCTCGGCGGATTGCCCGCCCGAGCCGATGAATGCCGAAGACCCGCTCTTCATCCTCTACACCTCAGGCTCGACCGGAAAGCCCAAGGGCGTGATGCACACCAGCGGCGGTTATCTGCTGTGGGCGAGCCTGACGCACGAACTGGTGTTCGATTATCGGCCGGGCCAGATCTACTGGTGCGCGGCCGACATCGGCTGGGTCACCGGCCACTCCTACATCGTCTACGGCCCGCTCGCGAACGGCGGCACCACGCTCATGTTCGAAGGCGTGCCCAACTGGCCCGACGCGAGCCGCATCTGGCAGGTGGTCGACCGCCATCAGGTCGAGATCCTCTACACCGCCCCGACCGCGCTCCGTGCGCTGATGCGCGAGGGCGACGATTATGTGAAGAAGACCTCACGCAAGTCGCTCCGCATCCTCGGTTCGGTCGGCGAGCCGATCAATCCGGAGGCGTGGCGCTGGTATCATGATGTCGTCGGCGAAGCCCGCTGCCCGGTGATGGACACATGGTGGCAGACCGAGACGGGCGGCCACATGATCACGCCTTTGCCGGGCGCGATCGCCCTCAAGCCGGGCTCGGCGACCAAGCCCTTCTTCGGGGTCGAGCCGCAACTGCTCGACAATGACGGCAAGGTTCTGGATGGCCCGGCCGCAGGCAATCTCGTCCTCACCCGCTCCTGGCCTGGCCAGATGCGCGGCGTGTGGGGCGACCATGACCGCTTCTTCCAGACCTATTTCTCGCACTTCCCCGGCGTCTACACGACGGGCGACGGCGCGCGCCGCGACGAGGATGGCTATTGGTGGATCACCGGCCGCGTCGACGACGTGATCAACGTCTCCGGCCACCGCATGGGCACCGCCGAGGTCGAGAGCGCGCTCGTGCTCCACGCCAAGGTCGCCGAGGCCGCCGTGGTCGGCTTCCCGCACGACATCAAGGGACAGGGCATCTACGCTTATGTCACGCTCAATGCGGGCGTCGAATCCAGCGATGCGTTGCGCAAGGAGCTAACCCAGTGGGTTCGTACCGAGATCGGGCCGATCGCCACGCCCGACGTCATCCAGTTCGCGCCCGGCCTGCCCAAGACGCGCTCGGGCAAGATCATGCGGCGGATCCTGCGCAAGGTCGCGGAGGGTGATGTGTCGACGTTGGGGGATACCTCCACGCTCGCCGATCCGAGCGTGGTCGACGATCTGATCAAGAACCGGGTAGGTTAAGCAAGGTCGTCATGCCGGACTTGTTCCGGCATCCACCGGTTGCGAGCGCCAAGGTCAGAAGTGGACCCCGGAACAGGTCCCGGGTGACGGGATCTAGCCCGCGTTGGCGAGGGCGATCGACGCGGTCGCCATGTCGATCGCGAACCCGACCCACATCACGCTGAGCACCACGCACGAACCAAGGTAGGCCCGGAAGCGGAAGAGGGCCCTTCCTTCCTTGATATGGACGAAGCTGTGCAGCCCCCGCAGCGCCACGAACAGCCAGGCGAGGCCGACCTGGATATGGTCGGCGTGCCGAAAGACGAGCAGCAGCGGCACCAGTGCCAAGAACAGCACCGGCAGCTCGAACAGGTTGGCGAGATTGTGGGCCGCGCTGTCGACCGGCGCGAAATAGGCTTTCTGCGCAGCGGACGTCGCGAAATTCTCGCGCTTCGGCCTGGTGCTGCGGATATAGGAGAAGCGTTTCGTCGCCATCGTGATCACGACCGCGAAGATCAGCCCGACCAGCAGGAATGTCGGCCACAATATCGCGGTCGACATCGGCGCGATCAGCCTTCGAGTTGCCGCAGCAGCAGCCGCACGTCGGCGTCGATCTCCGCATCCTTGACGCGCAAGGCCTCGATCGTGCGGACCGCGTGGATCACGGTGGTGTGATCGCGCCCGCCGAAGCGGCGGCCGATCTCGGGCAGCGAACGCTGGGTCAGCTGCTTGGCGAGATACATCGCGATCTGGCGCGGGCGGGCGACTTCGCGTGCACGCCGCGCCGAACCCATTTCGGTCTGGCGGATGCGGAAATGCTCGCACACCTTGCGCTGGATCTCGTCGATCGAGACGCGGCGCTGGCTCGCGCGGAGCTGCTCCGCCAATGCTTCCTGCGCGAAATCGAGATCGATCACGCGGTTGTTCAGCGTCGCGAAGGCGATGACGCGGTTGAGCGCACCTTCGAGCTCGCGGATCGACGCGCTGATCCGCTTGGCGAGGAACAGTGCAACCTCGTCCGGCACGGTGCCGGCGGGGAGCGATTCGAGCTTCTTGACGATGATATTGTAGCGCAGCTCGAAATCGGCCGGGTTGATGTCCGCGACCAGGCCCCACGACAGGCGCGACAGGATGCGGCTTTCGATCCCGTCGAGATTCTGCGGGCTCCGGTCCGCGCTGATCACGAGCCGGCGGCCGGCCGAAATCAGTTCGTTCATCGTGTGGAAGAATTCTTCCTGGGTCGAATCCTTGCCCGCGATGAACTGGACGTCGTCGATCAGCAGCACGTCGGCGGCGCGCAGGCGCTGCTTGAAGCTGTGCGTGTCCTTGGCGCGCAGCGCCGACACGAACTCGAACATGAACTTCTCGGCCGACATGTAGAGGATGTGCGCGTCGGGATGGCGGACGCGATATTCCTGGCCGATCGCGTGCATCAAATGGGTCTTGCCGAGACCCGTGCCGCCATGGAGGAACAGCGGGTTGAAGGCGAGCCGGCCGCCTTCGGCCAAAGTCCGTGCGGCATTGTAAGCCAGCTCATTGGCCTTGCCGACGACGAAGCTGTCGAAACTATAGCGCGGATCGAGCGCGGTGCCCTTATTGACCGGCTTGGCCGACTCGGCGGTCTTGGCCTCGGGCTCCGGCGCGGGCGCCTCGAACGCTGCGCGCGCGGGCGCATCGGCCGCGGCCTCGATCACGACATGACGGACCTGCGGCAGCATCGCCTTCCAGGCGGCGCCGATCTGCTCGGCGAAATGATTCTGGACCCAGGTCGCCATGAAGGCGGACGGCGCGGACAGGCGCACCTCGCCCAGATCGGCGTCGCAGCCGGCCAGGCGCAGCGGCTTCAACCAGCCGTCGAAGATGCGCTCGCCGCAGCTCTTGCGCAGGCTCGTGCGGATACCGTCCCAAGCCGCCTCGACCGGCAACTGTCCCGCATCCAATGCCCCTGCGTCCACGACCTGCTCCACGCATACCTCTCCCATCGCCGAAACGTCCCTTTGACGCCGGCACGACCGATCCAGACAAAATTCGACCCCCGCGCGCACGATACCCCCGTGCGCGGCAGAATATGTAATCGCTGGTTGGCTCAGTCGGAGAATCGCCGACCGAACGCTGCACTGTAGGGACATCGCGCGGCACGATTCAAGCATCAGAACCGTCACGATTTTGAAATAATGCGCTTGACAGCGGAAGACCGCCAATTTTTTCTAGAAATTCTACAAGTACTTGTAACGAAACGAATTTCTCGAAAGCCGCGATGTTACGCGAATGTGACGTTTTGGAGAATCATGGAAAATCCGCGCATTGCGCGTCACTTCGCAAAGGCAGCAAAAAGCCCGCCGATCAGGTGACCGGCGGGCTTTGAATTCCTGTCGGAAACCTATGTTAGCCGAGCGCCGCGACTCGCTTGGTCAGGCGCGCGAACTTGCGCGAAGCGGTGTTCTTGTGGAGCACGCCCTTCGAAACGCCGCGTGCCAGTTCCGGCTGCGCTGCCGCCAGAGCCGCTGCGGCCTCGGTCTTGTCGCCGCTCGTGAGCGCCGACTCGACCTTCTTGAGGAAGGTGCGGATGCGGCTGACGCGCGCGCCGTTGATTTCGGCGCGGCGATCGTTGCGGCGGATGCGCTTCTTGGCTTGCGGCGTGTTCGCCATGCGTCTCTAGACCTCTGTCAATTGGGATTGCGGCGGCAGGCAAGCCTGCGCCGTGAGGGGCGGCCTCTACATAAGGGCCATTGATTCGTCAACGCTGGCACTTGGGGCACCAGAAGGTCGATCGGCCACCGTCGACCTGCCGCTTGATGATGCCCCCATCATAAGGGCATTCCTTTCCTTCGCGGCCATAGACTCGGAACTGCTTGGAGAAATAGCCAAGCTCGCCGTCGGGCCGGGCATAATCGCGCAAGGTCGACCCGCCCGCGTCGATCGCGGCGAGCAGCACTTCGGGAATCGCCTTGAGCAGCCGGGTCAGCGCTGGGCCGGACACCTGGCCGCCGGGCCTGCGCGGATCGATCCGCGCCAGATTGAGCGCCTCGCAGACATAGATATTGCCGAGTCCCGCGACGACGCGCTGGTCGAGCAGCAGCAATTTGATCGGCGCGATCCGGCCTTCGAGCTTTTTCGCGAGATAGGCTGGGCTGAGCCCGGGCCCGAGCGGCTCGGGGCCGAGCGCCTTGAAGGCGGGAAAATCGTCCAGTTGCTCGGTCGGCACCAGGTCGAGCGATCCGAATCGGCGCGGATCGTTGAGCGCGAGCGCGTGGCCGGCATCGGTCTCGATCAGCAGATGGTCGTGCTTGCCGATATCGGCGGGGTCGATCCGCCATCGTCCCGACATGCCGAGATGGAAGATCAACGTGTCGCCGCGATCGGTATCGATCAGCCCATATTTGGCGCGCCGGTCGAGATGGGTGACGACGGCGCCGGTCAGCCGCTGGCGCAGATCGACCGGGATCGCGTGGCGCAGATCGGCGCGGCGCGGCTCGACTTTGGTCAGGCGATGGCCTTCGAGCACGGGGCGCAGGCCGCGCACGGTGGTCTCGACTTCGGGAAGCTCGGGCATCGGGCGGCGCTAGCCCATCGGGAGACGCCTCGCTATGGGCCTGTCCCATGAGCATTGCCGACCCCGAGACCGTCTCCTTCGGCTATTCCGAAGTCACTCCCGCTGAAAAGACCGCCAAGGTGGGCGAGGTGTTCGCACGCGTTGCGCGCCGCTACGACATCATGAACGATGCCATGTCGGGCGGCATGCACCGGCTGTGGAAGGATCGCTTCGTCGCACGGGTGAAGCCGCGCCCCGGCGAGCATATCCTCGATATGGCGGGCGGCACCGGCGACATCGCCTTCCGCATGAAGGCCAAAGGCGCCGACGTGACCGTGTCCGACATCAATCCGGCGATGCTGGACGTCGGCAAGCAGCGCGCGGAGAAGAAGGGCCTGACCGACCTTGCCTGGTCGGTGCAGAATGCCGAGACGCTGAGCTTCGCCGACAATAGTTTCGACGCCTATACGATCGCGTTCGGCATCCGGAACGTGACGCACATCGACCGGGCGCTGGCCGAGGCGCACCGCGTGCTCAAGCGCGGCGGGCGTTTTTTCTGCCTCGAATTCTCGACCACGCTCTGGCCGGGCTTCGCCGACGTCTACGAAGTCTATTCGCACAAGATCGTGCCCAAACTCGGCAAGATGATCGCGCATGACGAGGACAGCTACCGCTATCTGATCGAATCGATCCGCCGCTTTCCCGACATGGAGAAGTTCAAGGGCTTGATCGCTGAGGCGGGCTTCGTGCAGGCCAAGGCCGAGCCGATCCTGGGCGGGCTGGTCGCGATCCATTCGGGCTGGAAGATCTGACGCCGGCATGACGCGTCCGATCACCCATGTCTGGCGGCTCTTGCGATGGGGCCGCATCCTCGCGCGTCACGGCGCGCTGCGCGGCCTTGAGCGCGATCCCAATACGCCGCCGCCGGTAAAACGGCTGATCAAGCTCGCGCATGTCGGCGTGCGCGTGCCCAAAGTGCCGCGTTATGCCGATGCCTTCCAGGCGATCGGCCCGGCCGCGATCAAGCTCGGCCAGGCGCTCGCCACCCGGCCCGATCTGGTCGGCGAGGCGGCGGCGTACGATCTCGCGCGGCTGCAGGATGCGGTGCCGCCGGTGCCGTTCGCGGCCATAAAGGCGGCAATCGAACGCAGCCTCGAAAAGCCGATCGAGCTGATATTCGCCTCGATCGATCCCGAGCCGGTCGGCGCGGCCTCGATCGCGCAGGTCCATCGCGCGGTCACGCTTGAGGGCCATTCCGTTGCGGTTAAGGTGCTGCGCCCCGGCATCGAGGAAGAGATGGGGCGCGCCATCGAGACCTATGAATGGGCCGCCGCGCAGGCCGAGGCGCTCGGCGGCGAGATCGCGCGCCTGCGCCCGCGCCTGACCATCGCTACCTTCCGCCAATGGACCTTGCGCGAGCTCGATCTGCGGCGCGAAGCCGCCTCTGCGTCCGAACTCGGCGAGCATATGGCGGCCGAACCTGGCTTCGCGGTGCCCGCGATCGACTGGTCGCGCACGACGCGGCGCGTGCTGACGCTCGACTGGATCGACGGCATCAAGCTGTCCAAGCGCGCCGATCTGATCGCCGCCGGGCACGATATGGGCGGCCTCGCCTCCTGTCTGGTGCGGGCTTTCCTGCGTCAGGCGATCGTCGACGGTTTCTTCCATGCCGATCTGCACCAGGGCAATCTGTTCGCTCTGCCCGATGGGCGCATCGCCGCGATCGACTTCGGCATCATGGGCCGGGTCAACCGTCAGGCGCGGCTGTGGCTGGCCGAGATTCTGCACGGGCTGATCACGGGCAATTACGACCGCGTCGCCGAAATCCATTTCGAGGCGGGCTATGTCCCGCCGCATCACAATCAGGCCGAATTCGCGACCGCGTTGCGTGCGGTCGGCGAGCCGATAAGGGGGCTGCCGGTCAAGGATATCTCGATCGGGCAGATGCTCGACGGCCTGTTCGCGATCACGCGCGATTTCGACATGGAGACGCAGCCGCACCTGCTGCTGCTGCAGAAGACGATGGTGATGGTCGAAGGCGTCGCCACCGCGCTCGATCCCGACATCAATATGTGGGAGGTGTCGGGGCCGTTCGTGAAGGAGTGGCTGCGCGATGAGCTCGGCCCCGAAGCCTGGCTTGCCGACCGGCTCCAGAAAGATTTCCGCGCATTGCTGCGCCTGCCCGATCTGCTGCGGCGGATCGAGGCTGCCTATCCGATTCCGGGTGCCGCCCCACCGCCACCGCCGTTGCGGGAGGTCGAGGTCGTGCGGATCGGCGGCGGCTGGCGCTATGTGGTGGTGGCGCTGGTTGCGCTTGCCGCGGGTGCCGGCCTTACTGCCTGGCTGCTCTAGCGCCGCTGCGACCGGCTCGGCTATGGCACGGGCATGACCAGCCCGCTCTCTGATATCGAGATTCGCCTGAAGCGCCTGCCGCATGGCGAAGACCTGCCGCTCCCCCATTATGCGACCGACCATGCCGCCGGCATGGACGTCGTCTCGGCCGAGTCGGTGGTGCTGGAACCGGGCGCACGGCTCGCGATCGCGACCGGCTTCGCGATCGCAATCCCGGTCGGCTACGAAGTCCAGGTCCGCCCGCGTTCGGGCCTCGCGCTCAAGCATGGTATCACCTGCCTCAACACGCCCGGCACGATCGACGCGGACTATCGCGGCGAGGTTAAGGTGATCCTCGCCAATCTGGGGCAGGAGGCCTTCCCGATCGCGCGCGGCGAGCGCATCGCGCAACTCGTGCCCGCAGCCGTCCAGCACGCCCGCTTCGCCGAAGTCGAGGAGCTGGACGAAACTGCGCGCGGGCAGGGCGGCTTCGGTTCGACCGGGCGGTGAACGACGAGCAGCTCGATCGCTATGCCCGCCACATCATCCTCAAGGAGATTGGCGGGGCAGGGCAGCAGCGTCTGCTCGACGCGCATGTCGCGCTGATCGGCGCGGGCGGTATCGGCGCGCCGGCAATCCAGTATCTCGCGGCAGCGGGCGTGGGCCGGCTGACCCTGATCGACGACGATCATGTCAGCCTGTCCAATCTGCAGCGGCAGGTCCTGTTCGCGACCGACGATATCGGGCAGCCCAAGGTCGAGGCGGCGGAGGTCGCCGTCGCCCTGCTCAACCCCGACGTCAGGGTCACGGGGCGGCAGTTGCGCCTGACCGCCGACAATGCCGCCGATCTGCTGGCCGGGGCGGATGTGGTGGTGGACGGTTCCGACAATTTCGCGACCCGGCTGGCGGTGGCGGATGCGGCACGCACGTTGCGGATCCCGCTCGTCTCGGCGGCGGTGGGCCAGTTCGACGGACAATTGGCGGTTTATCGGGGATGGGAGGCGGACAAGCCCTGTTATCGCTGCCTCGTCGGCCACGATCCGGACCGGCCGGACATTTCCTGCGCGGATCAGGGCGTGCTTGGTGCCTTGACCGGCACGCTCGGCAGCCTCGCCGCGATCGAGGCGATCCGCGCGATCGTCCCGTTCGGCGCCGATCCGGCGGGCAGCCTGCTGCTGATCGACGCGCTTCACTTCCGCTTCCGCACGATCGGCCTGCTCAAGGATCCGGGCTGCGGCTGCGCGTCATGAAGGGGCTGGGAATCATCGTCGCGGGCCCCGATCCCATCCGCTTCAGCAGCGCGCTGACGCTGGCGGCGGCGCAGGCCGCGCTGGGCGGACGCACACGGCTCTTACTGGACAGCGCGGCGGTGGGACTCGCCGCCGAACCCGACGAACTGCTGGAAAGCTGCCTGGAGCTCGGGGTTGCGGTCACGCTCTGCCAGAGCGGGCTGGCGCTGGCGGGGCTGGAGGCGGGTGGTCTCGACCCGCGTTTCGACTATGGCGGGATGGTCGGATGGCTCGCCGATCTGGGCGACGGCCGGCTCATTCTGGCCTGAATGCCCCTGTTGCGGATCGGGCACAGGCCCCGCGCATTCTGAGCGACCCGTTAACAAGAGCAATGACAGCAGCGCGTTGATTGTCCTAGCACAACTCCACGGACGGCGGCCTTTGGCCATGGTTCGGGGAGAAGCGGAGGCCCCGCACGTCGCAAGACGGAAGCGTGTGGGCCCAGCGACAAAAAGGGGGCTGACGAGCAATCGTCACGCAGGCGCCCGGACCGGAATACGGTCCGGGCGTTTGTTTTTTCACGCCTTGCCGAGACCTTTCTCAGGAAGGTTAATCGTTTCTCAACCGCTTTCATCAATATCCCGCCAGAGCCTGGCCGGAGTTGAACGTGATGAAAACCGCAGTTCGCGCACACGAGATCGCGACCTTGCTCGACGATATGCCGCAAGAGGTGCGCTGCCTGTCGCTCGACTGTTTCGATACCTTGCTCTGGCGCAACGCCCAGGCGCCGCGCGACATATTCGCCGACCCGGCGATCGCCGGGGGCGGGGTCGAGCCGCGCGTCGGCGCCGAAGGGCGCGCCCGCGACGAACGCTATGCCCGTGAAGGCTATACCGAGGTCACGATCGATCAGATTTACGACCGGCTGATGCCCAACGCGACCGCCGAGGAACGCGCGGCCGCGATCGCGCGGGAGCTGGACGCGGAGGCGCGCCACTGCTTCGCGTTCGCGCCCACGGTCGAGCTGATGCGCGCGGCCAAGGCGCAAGGCCTGCAAATCATCATCGTCAGCGACACCTATCTGTCGAACACGCAGCTGCGCACCCTGATCGCGCGCGCCGCGGGCGAGGACGTGGCGGCGATGATCGATCGCATCTTCTGTTCGTGCGAGATCAACCGATCCAAGCAGCAGGGCATGTTCGGCCCGGTGCTGGAAAAGCTTGGCCTGCCGCCCGAGACGATCATCCATCTCGGCGACAATTATGCGGCCGACGCGCATGCGACCCGTCCGCTCGGCATCCACGGCGTGCATTTCGAGCAGTTCGATGCCGTCACCGAACAGCGCCTGCGCCTCGAAGCCGCATCGGCGACGATGATCGACAGTGCGGTCCGCATCAGCCAGCCCGCGCGCCAATCGCACCGGCCGCAACTCTCGCTGCGCGCGCAGACGGATGTGGTGGACCGGCTCGGCCATGACGTGCTCGGCCCGGTCATGCACGGTTTCGCCCACTGGGTTCGCGACGAGGCCGACGCGCTCGCCGCCGCCAGCGGCCGCCCGGTCAAGATCCTGTTCCTGATGCGCGACGGCTATCTCCCGCGCGAGGCCTACAAGGCCGCCGGGCTGGGCGATGCGGCCGCGGTCGAGATCAGCCGGTTCACCGCTTTGGCGGCCAGCTTCCGCGACGAGGAGGCGATTCGCGCCTTCCTGGTCACCGAGGCGACCGAAATCGTCTCCATTCTCAGCCGGCAATTGCTGCTGACCGACAGCGAAGCCCGTCAGATCGGGCGCAAATCCGAAGATTTCCGCAAGAACGTTCTGCAGCCGGCCTGGGTGCACCGCATCTGCGCACGCAGCCACGCTTTCGCCCAGCGCCTTGCCGCCCACGTCCGGTTCGAAGCCAAGGTCGAGGCGGGCGACGCGCTGATGCTGGTCGATCTCGGCTATAATGGCAGCGTTCAAAACCATGCCGGCGCCACGATCGCCGCGCAGCTCGATGTCGAGGTCGCGGGCCGGTATCTTCTGCTGCGCGAGCGCTGGCCGAGCGGGCTCGACAAGAAGGGCATGATCGACGCCCGTCACTATGAGACGCGCCTGGTCGACGCCCTGTGCGGTCCGGTGGCGGTGCTGGAACAGCTTTGCACCGTCGCCCAGGGTTCGGTGGTGGATTACCGCCCCAACGGAGGCGCGGTGCGCAAAGCGGCGGACGTGAAGGGCGCGCAGAGCGAGACCCGCGCCGCGGTCCAGGCCGCCTGCCTCGATTTCGTCCGGGACGTGGGCAAGGGGACGCACCGTCCCGCCGCCTCGGACGATGCCGAGGGCCGCCGCCAGCTTGCCGCATCGACGCTGGCGCGCCTGCTCTATCTGCCGCTGCCGGAAGAAGTCGCGCTGCTCGAGAAGTTCGATCACGACGTCAATCTCGGCACCGAGGAAACGATCAAGCTGATCGACGATCCGGCGTCGGTGCGGCAGCTGCGCCGCCGCGGCCTGCCCTATATCTCGGCCGCCGACCGCATGTATCTGCCCGGCGAGGTCCAGCGACACGGTTTGGCGCTCGGCCTCTCGCTGGCGCTGGTTGGCCGGTTCGGCCTCGATTTCCGACATGCCGATTTTCAGGTCGGGACGATCGACGTGCCGGTTTTGCTCGCCGACGCGCGTGGCCAGACCATGATCGAGGGACAGGCCCACGCCACGCATGACGGCTATTATCTGCTGACCGTGCCCGCCGGCACCGGCGCCTTCGCGATCGGCGTCCAGCTCGGCGCGATCGCCGAAGTGGTCCAGATCGACGAAGTGGCCTTCTATCCGGTCGCCGATTTCAGAATCTATGGCTGCAAGCCCGCCGCCACCGCGATGCCGCTGTTCGACGGCATGGAGACGATCTCGCCCGGCCTGCACAAGTGCAAGGAAAGCGGCCTGATCTTCGTGCCGCCGCCGACCACGCCGGCCGAGGAACCGATGCTGCTCGCGATCGCCTTCCGTCCGGTTGTGCGCCGCGCGGCCACCAACGCACTCCAGCTTCGCAAGGCCGCCTGATCGATGCCCGAATTGCTGATCCATTCGATGTCCGAATTTTCGGAGATCATCCTGAGCGTGCTCGAGACCTCCGACGCACGCAATATCGTCGAGATCGGCGCCGAATATGGCGGCAACACCGCGATGCTCGCGGATTTCGTCGGCGAACGGAACGGATCGCTGATCAGCGTCGATCCTGCGCCCAAGCCCGAATTTCTCGAATGGGCGGCCGCGCACCCTAATGTCAGCCATATGACGTTACCCAGCCTGCAGGCGCTGCCGCAGCTTGGCGATGTCGATGCCTGGATCATCGACGGGGACCATAATTGGTACACCGTCTATAACGAGCTCATGCAGATCGACGCGCTCAACACGCGTAACGGCAAGCCGCTGCTGGCGATCCTGCATGACGTCAACTGGCCGAGCGGCCGCCGGGACATGTATTATGCGCCTGACGCCATCCCCGAGCCGTTCCGCCATCCTTACTCTTTCGACGCCGGCTGCTTTCCGGGCATCTCCTGGCTGGTCGAGGGGCAGGGTTTTCGCGGCATGGGGCATTTCGCCTGGGCGCAGCACGAAGGCGGGCCGCGCAATGGCGTCCTGACCGCGATCGAGGACTTCATGGAGGAACAGCACCGCGCCGGACGCGAACTGGGCTTCGCAGAAATTCCGGCCGTGTTCGGGCTGGGGGTGCTGTTCGACCTCGACGCGGAGTGGAGCGGCAGAGTCGCGGAGGCAGTCCTGCCTTATCACGACAACAAGCTGCTCCGCACGCTGGAGCAGAATCGTCTCCAGAACTATTTGCGCGTCATCGAATTACAGGATGCGGCACTGCAACAGAACCTGGCCGCTTGACCACTATCTTTAGTTAACATCATATAATTTAACATTCTTACCGTTGCGTTCACTAAATCTCGCTGCTAATTGGCGGGCTTCCAGACGTGTTGTTATCACGTCCGGTGGGGACTTATCGGGGGATTTGTACATGCGTGTGTTTCTGAAGATCGCCGTCGGCGTCGCCGCGGCTGCGGGTCTTGCGACTGCCGGCTCCGCGGCAACCGCCAACGCCAACCTTGGCGTCAGCGCCAGTGTCGCCGCCACCTGCGCGATCACCACTTCGGCCGTTGCGTTCGGTGCCTATTCGGGCACGCAGATCGACGCGACCGGCACCGTGACCGCCAACTGCGTGATCGGCACGCCCTGGACGATCGGTCTCGGTACCGGCACCGGTGTCGGCGCGACGGTTACCACCCGCAAGATGACGTCCGGCGCCAACGTGCTGGGTTACGCGCTCTATAGCGACGCGGGCCACTCCCAGAATTGGGGTACCACGATCGGCACCGACACGCTGGCCGGCACCGGCACCGGCGGTACCGACGGTCACACGGTCTATGGCCGCATTCCGACGGGCTCAGTCCCGGCGGCGGGCAGCTACGCCGACACCGTCGTCGCGACGATCACCTTCTGATCAGCCAAGATTTTCGCGAGCCCCCGTACCGGCGACGGTGCGGGGGTTTGTTTTTGGTTAATCCTTCTCAAGCCTGTTCCCTAACCAGGTTGCTCAACCCGGCTGTGACACCGACTCGCCTAGCGTCGGCGGTACGGTTCGGGTTTTGTCCGGTCGCGCCATGTAACAGCGCGGCGCGCTTCACTGCCCGAACCCTCGATGGATCGAGGGGCGTGCGGTGCGGCAGTGGCTTTTTGTGGCAGTTACGGGGCTTTTGGCCTGCGGTCGGGCGGATGCGGGGTCGATCAATGCCGATCTTGCGGTCAGCGTCACCGTGGTCGACCGATGCCTGCTCCATAGCGGTACCGCATCGGCAAGCTGCACGGGTGGCGCGGTTTATGCGCTGGGCGTCGGGCGGGAACGGGTTCCCGTCGCAAAAAGCGATCTGTTGACCGCCACTGATGAACATGCGCACACATCCCGAAATGACCCGCTGGTCACGACTTTTCAGGCCGTTGCTGGCGGCGCTGCCGGTCCCGGCAGCCTGGGCTCCGCGCCTGATGCTGTTCGTACCGTCGCGGCTACGGACACCCCGGTGGAGTCCATTCGAGTCACCTACAGCTTTTAAACCACCTCGTGCGACGTGGACGGGCTTGCTTGTCGCGCTGGCTGCGCTGATCGCGCAGCCAGCGCGGGCGGCGGATCTCCAGGTCTCCCCCGTCCGCGTCAATCTCGACGCGCAGACGACAAATGCGGTGATGACGCTGATCAATCGCGGTACCAGCGACACGCTGCTGCAGCTGAGCGTGGCCGCATGGAGCCAGGATGCGAACGGCGATGTCCTCGTGCCGACGCGCGAGATACTCGCCAATCCGGGCGTGTTCTTGCTCAAGGCCGGCGAACAGCAGGTGGCGCGGTTCGCGCTGCGCGTTCCGCCCGACGTCAAGGAACGCAGCTATCGCATCGTCATCCAGGAGGTGCCGCGGCAACGCGTGGAGAACGGCCTGGCGACGGTATTGCGGCTGCTGGTGCCGGTGTTCGTTGCGACGCCCAATCCGAACGCGGCGATCGAATGGAGCGCGCGGCCGGATCCGGGCGGGCTGGTGCTCGTCGCGCACAATATTGGCAACGTCCATGTCCAGCTCAAGACGATCAAGCTCAGCGCGGACAAGCTGACGCCGATCAACAAGACGGTGAACCTGTATGTGTTGCCGGGTGCCACCGGCGTGATGCGTATCCAGCTTCCGAAGCCGGCCGCGGTGGGGACCGCGCTGCAATTGACGGCGGACAGCGATCAAGTGAGTTTCAGTACCGGTGTGCGTGTGGGGGCTTCCGAAGGTGTTCCCGGCCGGCCCTAAACGTCTTCCCGCCTATCTTCTGGCGGCGCTCGGCGCGACCCAGGCCGTCGGGCAGACGGCCGGTGGGCCACCACCCGTGTCCGCGATACCCCTGCTCGACTATGATATGGGCTCGATCGGCGAGGATATGCGGCCCGCGGGCGGTAATCTGACCAGTTCGCCGACGGCATTGCCGGCCGACAGCGCCGCCTTCAATCCCGCCAGCGACGAGGGCGCGATGACCGTGCTGGGCACCTCGCTCAACGGCCATGAAATGCGCGGCGAGACGATCGTGACGGTGCGCGACGGCCGCACATTGATCCCGGTCGACGACATGAAAAGGTGGCGGCTGCGCTCTTCGGGCGAGACCATCCGCATCGACGACCAGTTGTTCGCGCCGCTGTCGGGCGTTCCCGGCCTGACCTTCAAGATCAACAAGGAGCAGCAGCAGCTTCAGCTCACCGTGCCGATCGAGTCGTTCGAGTCGAGCCTGATTTCGGGGCAACAGAGCATGTTGCCGCCGTCCGAAGCGGCGCGGACCGCCTTCATCAATTACGATCTGTCGGTGGAGCATGCCGGCGGCTCGACCGTCGCCGAAGGCTTTTTTGAAATGGGGGCGTCCGATCGGCACGGTCTGATCGAAAATACGATGGTGGTGGGCAACCACGCCGTCGGCCACAAGGTCATCCGTCTCGACACGTTCGCGATCCACGACGATCCGAGCGGGCCGACCCGGTTCACGATCGGCGATACCTTCACCCATATCGCCACCTGGGAACAGCAGGTGCGGTTCGGCGGCGTAAAATGGGGCACCGATTTTACGCTCCAGCCGGGCTTCCTGTCCTTTCCCACGCCGACCTTCAACGGTCAGGCGCAACTGCCCTCCAGCGTGCAGCTCTACGTCAACAGCGTGCTCAACTATCAGGGCCAGGTCGATCAGGGGCCGTTCACGCTCAACCGCTTGCCGGTCGTGTCGGGCGCGGGCGACGTCTCGGTGGTGGTCAAGGATATGCTCGGCGTCGAGCATCGCGTCGTTTCGAGCTATTATATCAGCACCAACCTGCTGCGGCCGGGCCTGTCCGATTTCTCGGTCGAGGCGGGTGCCGAACGGCGCAATTACGGCCGGGAATCCTTCGATTACGGGCCGCCCTTCGTCGCCGGCAGCTACCGCCACGGCCTGACCTCCAATGTGACCGTCGAGACGCGCGGCGAGGCATCGTCCAGGATCCAGGACATCGGCGGCGGCGTTTCGGCGGTGATCGGCAAGGTCGGCGAGTTCGGCCTGGCGGGTTCGGCGTCGAATGCGTCCCAGGGGTCGGGCTATCTGTATCGCGTCTATGCCGCCCGGATCAGCCAATTCTGGTCGTTCTCGGCGAGCTACCAGCACAGCTCGAAAGATTATCTGCAGCTTGGCCTCGACGATAATTTCCAGCGCCCGCGGGAGATTTTGCAGGTGAGCGGCGGCGCCAACACGCCGCGGCTGGGCAGCCTCACCGCCAACATGTCCTATCTTCGGCTGAGCGACGGGACGCGCACGCGCGTCGCCTCGCTCACCTATGGCAAGCAGGTCCGCAAGATCGGCTATTTCAACGCCTTCCTCCTGCAGTCCAAAAGCGATTCCAACCCGGCCGATGTCACGGCCGGGATCAGCCTGTCGGTCGCCTTCGGGTCGCGCGGCACCGCGTTTGCGCAGATCGACAGCGACAGCCGCCGCATCGAATCGCAGCTCAACCGGCCGGACGACAAGGGCTGGGGCTATCGGCTGGTCGCGAGCCAGGGCAAGTCCGACCAGCAGCAGGTCGAGCTCGATTATCGCGGCAGCGCGTTCGATCTCACGGGCGACCTCGAACGCTTCAACGGGCGGACGGACGAGCGGCTGCTGGCGAGCGGCAGCCTGCTGCTCGCCGGCTCGTCGGTCCTGCCGGCGCGCCGGCTCGATTCCTCCTATGCGATCGTCGATGTCGGCAATGGCGAGAAAAACGTGCGCATCTATCAGGAGAATCGCCTGGTGGGCGCGACCAACGGCGCGGGCATCGCGATCGTCACCAATTTGCGTCCCTATGAGGCCAACCGCCTCTCGGTTTCGCCGGGCGATCTGCGGCTCGAATCGGTGATCGCGAACGACAATCTGATCGTCGTGCCGCGCTATTTGTCGGGGGTTAAGGCCAATTTCCAGGTGACCAACGGCTCTGCCGGGACGGTGATCGTGCGGCTGCCCAACGGCGATCCGCTTGAACCGGGCACCGCCGTCACCGTCGGCACCCAGATATTTTACACTGGTTTTGACGGCGAACTGTTCATTGATGATATAGTGGCCGGCAAGGTGCTTGTGGCCAAACGTACGGCTGGTCCCTGCAGTGTGATTTTACCGGCTGTGCCGAAGGGTGTTGAGTTGCCTCGTATCGGACCTTTGACCTGCCAACCGGAGCCGGCGAAATGATCGCCCGCCTGCTCGCGTTGATTGCCGCTTTCACCTGGGCGGGCGCCGCCTGGGCAACCTGCTCGACGTCGGGGGCCTGCCTCTGCTCGGTCTCGCTCAGCAGCATGGCGTTTGGCGCCTACAATACGATGTCGCCCAGCCCGACCGATACGGTCGGCACCTTGTCCGTATCCTGCACCTCGCCCGATCCCGCGAGCTCGACCTTCACGATAGCGCTTGGGCCGGGCGGTTCGGGCGATACGAATTCGCGCGTCATGCGATCCGGGACACACCCGCTTTATTACAACCTCTACACCAATGTGGCGCGCACGATCGTATGGGGCGACGACAGCGGCGGCGGCGAAAGCGTCGCATCCGCCTTTCCGCCGACCAGCCGCACGTCGCGAACGTTCAGCATCTACGGGCGCGTTCCGGCGCTGCAGAATGCCTGGGTGGGCATCTATCACGATAGCATCACCGTCACCGTCACGTATTGACGGGAAAGTGCCGCACCGGCCCGCACCCCCACCCGACCTCCCATAGAATATCCTGATTGGGAGGCCGGGTGGGGGTGCGGGCCGGTGCGGCATCGGCGCAGCCGAAAACGACTCTAGCCGTGGACTTACTGCCCTTTTCTTGGGCATAGGGCGGCACCACTTCACACGTCTCACCAGGAACAACTCCCTCCATGTCCGCGATGCTCAAGATCAGCCTGCCCGATGGTTCCGTGCGCGAAGTCGCGCCCGGTACCACCCCGGCTGACATCGCCGCGGCGATCGGACCGGGCCTGGCCAAGGCCGCGATCGCGGCCCGCGTCGACGGCGAATTGCGCGACATCATGCGCCCGTTCGAGGGCGACGCGACGCTGGCGCTGGTCACGGCGCGCGACGAGAAGGACGCGCTTGAGCTCGCGCGTCACGATTATGCGCACGTGCTGGCGGAAGCGGTGCAGAACCTGTTTCCGGGCACGCAGATCACGTTCGGTCCGTCGACCGACGATGGCTTCTATTATGATTTCGCGCCGAAGGACCGGCAGTTCACCGACGAGGACCTGCCCGCGATCGAGGCCGAGATGCGTGCGATCATCGGTCGCGACGAAGCGCTCGTGCGCGAAGTGTGGCAGCGCGACGATCTGATCGCCTTGTGGAAGCAGCAGGGCGAAAGCTTCAAGGCCGAATGGGCGGGCGAATTGCCGGAGGGCGAGGAGCTGACCGTTTATCGCGCCGGCAAATTCCTCGACATGTGCCGCGGCCCCCATCTCGCCTCGACCGGCAAGCTCGATCCGCAGGCGTTCAAACTGACGCGCGTATCCGGCGCCTATTGGCGTGGCGACCAGAAGAACGCGATGCTGAGCCGCATCTACGGCACCGGCTGGCTCAACAAGAAGCAGCTCGATCAGCACCTGATCCGACTGGAAGAGGCAGCCAAGCGCGATCACCGCAAGATCGGGCAGGAGATGGACCTGTTCCACCTCCAGTCCGAAGCGCAGGGTTCGGTCTTCTGGCACCCCAAGGGCTTCATCCTGTGGCGCCAGCTGGAGGCCTATATGCGCCGCCGGCTCGATGCGGCCGGCTATCGCGAGGTCAAGACGCCGCAGCTGATGGACGCGCGCCAGTGGGAGCAGTCCGGCCATTGGGGCAAATATCGCGAGAATATGTTCGTCGTCCCCGACGAAATCCCGAACGCGGAGGAGGAAGGCCCGATCCTGTCGGGCGAATCCGAACTGATGGCGTTGAAGCCGATGAACTGCCCGGCGCACATCCTGATCTTCCGCCAGGGCATCAAGTCGTATCGCGATCTGCCGATCCGCATGGCCGAGTTCGGCTGCTGCCATCGCAACGAGCCGCATGGCGCGCTCCACGGCATCATGCGCGTGCGCCAGTTCACGCAGGACGACGCGCATATCTTCGTGCGCGAGGATCAGTTGATCGACGAGATCCGCGATTTTTGCGACCTGCTCGACAGCGTCTATCGCGACCTCGGCTTCGACACATATGCGATCAAGCTCGCGCTCCGTCCCGAGAAGCGTTTCGGCACAGACGCGATGTGGGACTGGTCCGAGCAGACCCTGCGTGAGGCGGTCGCCGCCTCGGGCCGCGCGACCGAAGAGTTCGGCTGGGAAGAATTGCCGGGCGAGGGCGCTTTCTATGCGCCCAAGCTCGAATTCCACCTGACCGACGCGATCGGCCGTACCTGGCAGGTCGGCACGATCCAGTCGGACACGGTGCTGCCCGAGCGGCTCGACGCGTCCTACGTCGGCGAGGATGGCGAGAAGCATCGCCCGGTGATGCTCCACCGCGCGATCCTCGGCACGTTCGAGCGCTTCATCGGCATCTTGATCGAGCACCATGCGGGCCGCTTCCCGCTGTGGCTGGCGCCGGTCCAGGCGGTCGCGGCCACGATCGTGTCGGATGCGGACGATTATGCCGAGGATGTCGTCGCCAAATTGCGCGCCGCGGGCATTCGCGCCGAGAGCGATCTGCGCAACGAGAAGATCAACTACAAGGTGCGCGAGCACAGCCTCGCCAAGGTCCCGGCCCTGCTGGTGGTCGGCAAGCGCGAGGCGGACGAAGGCACGGTCGCCATCCGTCGCCTCGGCAGCGAGGGCCAGCAGATCCTGCCGCTCGATGAGGCGATCGCGATGCTCAAGGCCGAAGCGACGCCACCCGATTTGCGGTGATCGACCGCCGGACCCTGATGGCGGCAAGCACCGCATTCGCCATTGCTGGTCGTGCGGAGGCGCAAGGAGGGAAGCCGATGTACGGACTGATCGGACAGATGAAGGCCGCGCCGGGCAAGCGCGCCGAGCTGGCCGCGATCCTGCTGGAAGGGACGGGCGCGATGCCCGGCTGCCTCAGCTACATCGTCGCCGAGGATACCACCGACGCGGACGCGCTGTGGATCACCGAAGTGTGGGATAGCAAGCAGAGCCACGACGACTCGCTCAAGCTGCCCGCCGTCCAGGCGGCGATCGGCAAGGGCCGGCCGCTGATCGCCGGGTTCGGCAGCCGGTCCGAAACCGTTCCGCTGGGTGGCGCCGGATTACCACGCGGCTGAAGCGCCCTTGTGCAGCGAAAAATCTGCGCGCCGCTACTAACCAGCGGAAAAGTCTCCCCCATATAGGCTATAAGGGATCGCCCGAGATGGGCCCTTGCCCAGGAGATGCACCATGAAGATCGCGCGTAACCTGATCGCCGCCGCCGCTCTGGCGGTCATGGCCGCGAGCCCCGTCGCGGCGCAGCATCATGGCGGCGGAGGCGGTGGCGGTCATGGCGGTGGCGGCTGGCATGGCGGCGGTCACGGCGGCGGCTGGGGCGGCGGTTACCATGGTGGTGGCTATTATCGCGGCGGCTATGGCTGGGGCGGGGGCTATTATGGTGGCGCCTTCGCGCTGGGTCTGCTCGGCGGCTACGCGCTCAGTTCGCCCTGGGCCTATGGCGGCTATTACGATTATTACGACGCGCCGCCCCCTCCGCCGCCGGTTTATTACGGCGGCTACGATCGGCCGGCGCCGCCGTCCGATTATCAGGGATCGGATGTGCGCGGGCAGCAGGAGCCGTCCGACGACGGCCAGCATTGTCCCCTGTTCTGGAACAAGGCGACCAACCGCTACGAGCCGCACTGCAACTAAGATTACACGGGCCGGCGGCTGGATAGCTGCCGGCCCGTTGATCAATCCCTAAACGGATCGCGGACCAGGATCGTGTCCTCGCGCTCGGGGCTGGTCGAGACGATCGCCGCCGGGCAGCCGATCAATTCCTCGATCCGGCGGATATATTTGATCGCCTGCGCGGGCAGATCGGCCCAGCTCCGCGCGCCGGCGGTCGATCCGCTCCAGCCTTCGATCGTCTCATAGACCGGCTCGACCGACGCCTGGTCGCTCGGGTGCGGAGGCAGGAAATCGTAATCGCGGCCGTTGAGCTTGTAGCCGACGCAGATCTTCAATTCCTCGAAGCCGTCGAGCACGTCGAGCTTGGTCAGGGCAATGCCGGTGATGCCGGAAACGGCGACCGCCTGGCGTACCAGCACCGCGTCGAACCAGCCGCAGCGGCGCTTGCGTCCGGTGACCGTGCCGAACTCATGCCCGCGCACGCCGAGCCGCTCGCCGGTTTCATTCTCCTGCTCGGTCGGAAAGGGGCCCGCGCCGACGCGCGTTGTATAGGCCTTGGTGATGCCGAGCACATAGCCCGCCGCCGCCGGGCCGAGGCCCGAGCCGCCCGCCGCCGTGCCCGCGATCGTGTTGGACGAGGTCACGAACGGATAGGTGCCATGGTCGACGTCGAGCAAGACACCCTGCGCGCCTTCGAACAGCATCCGCCGTCCGCGCGCCTTGGCCTCGTTCAAGGTCCGCCATACCGGCTTGGCATAAGGCAGCAGGAATTCGGCGACCTCGCGCAACTCCGCCATCAGCGCCACGCGATCGACCGGCGGCTGGTTGAATCCGGCGCGGAGCGCGTCGTGGTGCGCGAACAGGCGGTCGAGCTCGGGTTCGAGATCGTCGAGATGGGCGAGATCGCACACGCGGATCGCGCGACGGCCGACCTTGTCCTCATAGGCCGGGCCGATGCCGCGCCGCGTGGTGCCGATCTTGTTGCCGGACGCATCCTCGCGCAGCCCGTCGAGGTCGCGGTGGAAGGGCAGGATCAGCGGGCAGGTCTCGGCGACCTGCAACGTCTCGGGCGTGATATTGAGGCCGCGCGCGGCGAGCTTGGCGACCTCGTCGCGGAAATGCCACGGATCGAGCACGACGCCATTGCCGATCACCGACAGCGTGCCGCGCACGATCCCCGACGGCAGCAGGCTGAGCTTGTAGACCTCGTCGCCGACGACGAGCGTATGGCCGGCATTATGCCCGCCCTGGAAGCGTACGACGACGTCCGCCCGGCTGGCGAGCCAGTCGACGATCTTCCCCTTGCCCTCATCGCCCCACTGGGCGCCGATGACGGTGACGTTGGCCATTATCTATCCTTCAGAGCGCGATCGGCGTGCCGCCGTCGAGCCGGTGGGTGCAGCCGTGCGGCTGATCGGTATCGGAAAGCGCCGCAACCGTGGTCCAGCCTTCGCTGCGCAGTTTCGCCGCGGCTTCGGTGTCGTGGCCGATCGGCAGGAACACACGGCGCGCCGGTTCGACGCCCAGCCCGAGATCGACCAGCGGATCGATGTAAAGCGAGAAGCCGACCGCGGCCTCTTCGCGGCCGTCGGCATGCACGATCGTATAGCTGCCGCCGCGGCCGATCTCGCCGGTCAGCCCGCCGCCGAACAGCGAGAAACCGATCCAGCTTTGATATTCGAAGCCATGGCGCTCGGTCGGGTCGAGCGTCAGCGCGACGTCGTCGCCGATCGTCGCGGCGATCCGCTCGATGCCGGCGAGGCGGCTGTCGAGCGCCTGCGTACGGTCGAGCGCGCGCAGGCGGGACAAGGCGGTGTCGATCGGGCCGGCGGCGGAGAGCAAAGGCAGATAAAAGTCGGCGCCCGCAGCGGCGAGGCCGCCCGCATCCTTGGCATCGAGCAAGGCGCGCACCTCGGCGACCTTCGCCGCATCGATCGGCATCGCGCCGGTGGCGAGCGTGTCGACCAGATCGGGCAGGGTCAGGTCGACCGTGATGTCCCTGACGCCGGCGGCGCGCAGCGCGTCGAGCGCGACCTGGATCACCTCGGTCACCGCCGCGACGCTGTCGCTGCCGATCAGCTCGGCGCCGGCCTGGGCCAGTTCGCGCTCGGGGCGCAGTTGCGTGGCGCGCAGCTTGATCACCGGGCCGCCATAAGCGAGCCGCAACGGGCGCGGCGCGTGGCCCATCCGGGTCGCGGCGATACGGCCGATCTGCGCGGTGATGTCGGGGCGGAGCGCGAGCATGCGCTGCGACACCGGATCGACCATGCGCAGCAGATCCTGCGCGCGGCTCGACTTCAATCGCCCGACGAGGCTTTCCTCGAATTCGGCGAGCGGCGGCGAGACGCGCTCATAACCGTGCCGCCCGATCGCGACGATCACGCGGTGCATCAGGCGCGACGCCGCCTCCGCTTCGGGCGGAAGGCGGTCACGTAGCCCTTCGGGCAGGAGGCCGGGTGCGATGCTCATCTCGCGGAGGCCTTTAAAGCTTCTTCGCGGCGACGGAAGGGGACGTCGAGCGAAAGCCTGGTTGCGGCGCGCCACAGCCACTCGAGAGGGCCGTAAAGGAAATAGCGGAACCACAAGGTCGCGAAGACCAGTTGCAGCGCAAACGAGGCGAGGCCGAGCAGCAGGGATTCGATCTGGGTGATCCGGTCCCACATGTGCAGGCCGAAGCCGTAATAGACCGGCACGAACACCAGGCTCTGGCCGATATAGAGCGTGAGCGTCATCCGCCCGGCGGGCACCAGCCGATCGAGGATGCGGCCCGATCCCCACAGCCAGAACTGGACGAAGACGAGCAAGGAGATCGCCATGCCGGCGATATCGATCCAGCCCGACAGCATCACGTCGACCCAGTAGAACGGGCCGTTACGGTGGCAGCAGGCAAGGTCGCGCGCATAGGACAGCGGAAAGATCGCGACGATCGCGATGATCAAAGCCGCCCAGCGCAGGCGCTTGAAGCGCTCCGGCTCGGCGAAGAAGCGCTCGCGCCCCAGCACCAGCCCGATCAGGTACAGGCCGAGGATCTGAACGATCCGACCGGTTTCGATATAGAAGGACCATTTGCTGGCCTTGCCTGCGACCAGATTGGCCTGGAGCAGGTCGCCGAACGATCCGAACAGGGACGGGCCCATCGCGCCGCCGTCATTGTAGAAGAGCGGGTCGGCCAGCGCCCAGGCATAGCCCAGATGCCCGGCGAGGATGCGCACGATCAGGAATGGCTGAAGCAGCAGCACAGCCGCAAGGATCAGCAGCGCCTTGGTCGATCGCACATAGTCGAACGGGATCAGGAAGAAGCCCGCCGTCGCCAGCACGACGATGATGTCGCCGCGATAGATCAGCGCGTGCAGCCAGCCGATCGCGAACAGCAAGGCCAGCCGCCACGCGAAACGCAGCGCGAAGGGCTGCCCCCGCCGCCGCGCGCCGTCCATCATGATGAAGAAACTGAACCCGAAGCAGATCGCGAGCAGGGTGAAGCTCTTGCCGAGGAACAGCCACAATACGCTGTCCTGCACCAGGCTCGGCACGGGCCTGGCGTTGTAGAGCTCGAAATAGCCCGTCATGTGGACGAGGAAGAGCCCGAACAGCGCATAGCCGCGCAGCCCGTCGACGATCGCCAGACGGGACGGCTTCGCCCCGTCGGCAGCCGTGGACGCCATCACTGCACCTCAATAGCTTTGTCATTCCCGCGAAAGCGGAATCCATAAACTCAATCGTGCGGAAAGACACGGAACGGTCGAGAATATGGATTCCCGCCTGCGCGGGAATGACGGTAATCTTAGAAATCGAGCGACTTGACCGTCTTGACGCCGGGCAGCGCCTTGACCTTGTCGAGCGTGGCCCCATCGACCGGCTGGTCGACCGAGAGCAACAACACCGCTTCGCCGCCCGCGTTGCGCCGGCCGAGATGGAACGTGCCGATATTGACACCCGCCTCGCCCAATGCGGTGCCGAGCCGGCCGATGAAGCCAGGGGCGTCCTCGTTGACGATGTAGAGCATGCGATCGGTCAGATCGGCCTCGACCTTGACGCCGAAAATCTCGACCAGGCGCGGCTGCGAATTGGCGAAGAGCGTGCCCGCGACCGAGCGTTCGCCCTGGCTGGTCTGGACCGAGACGCGGATCAAAGTGTGGTAATCGCCCTCGCGATCGTGCCGCACTTCGCGCACGTCGAGCCCGCGCTCCTTGGCGAGGTAGGGCGCGTTGACCATGTTCACCGTGTCCGAATAGACGCGCATCAGGCCCGCCAGCACCGCACCGGTGATCGGCTTGAGGTTGAGTTCGGCCGCCGCCCCCTCGACCTCGATCGAGATCTTGGTGAGATTGTCGTGCGCGAGTTGCCCGACCAGGCTGCCGAGCTTTTCGGCGAGCGCGAGATAGGGCTTCACCTTCGGCGCGTCCTCGGCCGACAGGCTCGGCATGTTGAGCGCGTTGGTGACGCCGCCGGTCATCAGGAAGTCGGCCATCTGCTCGGCGACCTGGATCGCGACATTGACCTGCGCTTCGGTCGTCGACGCGCCCAGATGCGGGGTCGAGATGAAGTTGGGCGTGCCGAACAAAGGCGATTCCTTGGCCGGCTCAGTCACGAACACGTCGAGCGCGGCGCCCGCGATATGGCCAGAATCCAGCCCTTCCTTGAGCGCCGCCTCGTCGATCAGGCCGCCGCGCGCGCAATTGACGATGCGCACGCCCTTCTTGGTCTTGGCGAGATTTTCCTTCGACAGGATGTTGCGCGTGCTGTCGGTCAGCGGGGTGTGGAGCGTGATGAAATCGGCGCGCTTGAGCAGATCGTCCAGTTCGACCTTCTCGACGCCGAGCTCGATCGCGCGCTCGGGCGTGAGGAAGGGATCGAACGCGACGACCTTCATTTTCAGGCCGATCGCGCGGTCGGCGACGATCGATCCGATATTGCCCGCACCGATCAGGCCCAACGTCTTGCTGGTCATCTCGACGCCCATGAAGCGGTTCTTTTCCCACTTGCCGGCCTGGGTCGACTTGTCGGCCTCGGGCAGATCGCGGGCGAGCGCGAACATCAGTGCGATCGCATGCTCGGCGGTGGTGATCGAATTGCCGAACGGGGTGTTCATCACCACCACGCCCTTGGCGCTGGCGGACGGGATATCGACATTGTCGACGCCGATGCCGGCGCGGCCGACGACCTTCAGCTTGGTCGCGGCCTCGAGGATCGCCTTGGTGACCTTGGTCGAGGAACGGATGGCGAGACCGTCATAGTCGCCGATCATCGCGGCGAGCTCTTCCGGCGTCTTGCCGGTGATCTCGTCCACCTCGACCCCACGTTCGCGGAAGATCTCTGCGGCGCGGGGGTCCATCTTGTCGGAAATCAGTACCTTGGGCATGGCGATAAGCCTTTCTGCTTATCGTCATCCTGACGGGAGTCAGGATCTCAGGCGGCTGGGATCAACCTCATGAGATCCCGGCCTGCGCCGGGATGACGTGAATTGGTTGAATCAGGCCGCCTTGGCGGTGTGGTAGGCCCAGTCGAGCCACGGCCCGAGTGCCTCGATGTCGGCGGTCTCGACCGTCGCGCCGCACCAGACGCGAAGCCCCGGAGGCGCATCACGATAGCCAGCGACGTCGTAGGCCGCGTCTTCCGCTTCGAGCAAAGACGCGATCTTCTTGACGAGCGCGAGCTTGCCCTCCTCGTCGAGCCCGTCGACCGCATGATCGGCGAACTTGAGGCACACGCTGGTGTTCGATCGCGTCGCCGGATCGGCGGCGAGATGCTCGATCCAGTCGGTCTTCTGCACCCACGCGTCGAGCGCGGCGGCGTTGGCATCGGCACGGCCGATCAGGGCGGTGAGCCCGCCCAGGCCGAGCGCCCATTCGAGGCTCCAGATGCAATCCTCGACCGCCAGCAAAGACGGCGTGTTGATCGTGTCGCCCTTGAAGATCGCCTCGTCGAACTTGCCGCCTTTGGTCATGCGGAAGATCTTGGGCAGCGGCCAGGCCGGCACGTAGCTTTGCAGCCGCTCGACCGCGCGCGGGCCGAGGATCAGCACGCCGTGCGCGCCTTCGCCGCCCAGCACCTTCTGCCAGGAGAAGGTCACGACATCCAATTTGTCCCACGGCAGATCGGCCGCGAAGACGCCCGAGGTTGCGTCGCAGATCGCGAGGCCCTGACGGTCGTCGGGGATCCAGCCGCCGTTCGGCACGCGCACGCCGGAGGTGGTGCCGTTCCAGGTGAAGACCACGTCGGTCGACCAGTCGACCGCGTTCAGATCGGGGAGTTCGCCGTAACCGGCCTTGACCACCTTGGGATCGAGCTTGAGCTGCTTGACGACATCGGTGACCCAGCCCTCGCCGAAGCTTTCCCATGCCATGATCGTCGCGGGGCGGGCGCCCAGCATCGACCATAGGCACATCTCGACCGCGCCGGTGTCGGACGCGGGAACGATGCCGATGCGATGCGTATCGGGCAGCTTCAAAATGTGGCGGGTGACGTCCATCGCGTGGACGATGCGGCTCTTGCCGATCTTCGAGCGGTGCGAGCGGCCGAGCGAGGCGGAGGCAAGTCCGTCAGCATGCCAGCCCGGGGGCTTGGCGCAGGGGCCGGAGGAAAAATAGGGGCGCTCGGGCTTCACGCCCGGCTTCGGTAGGTCCGTCAATGTAGTCTCTCCTCACAGAGAGCGCGCGCCGCGTTGGGACGGCGTGGCCCGCCGCCGCTCATAAAGTCGGCGACGGACGAGTCAACCGCGCTGCGTCAGGCGGTTGTGCGCGACCGCTTCGCCACGTTCAGCCCGGCGCCGATGGCGAGCAGGATGAAGAAAGCGACCAGCATCGAGTGCGGCCAGAAATCGAAATCGTTGTGGAAATCATGCTCGATCACATAGCCGTACCAGGCATAGACCAGCAGCCCGCCGGTCGCGGCACTCCATGCCGCCAGCGCGTTCCAGGCGCGCATCCGCGTCGCCCACCAGAACAGACCCAGCAGCAGGCCGTCGATGATCAGCTCGGCCAGTACGGTCGCGGGCCAGGGCCAGCCCGCGCTTGATCCGCGGCCGTAAATCAGCAGCAGCGCCGACCCTATCAGAAAGCAGGCGCCGCCGACCAGCGCCGCGGGTGCCGCGCGGGGCGATTGGGTGGGGGCGCGGCGCGGGAAGCGAAACGCCGCGACGATCAACAGCAACACCACGACCAGCACCGAGATCATTTCGACGGGGGTCTCGCGGAAAGGGTCATGATTGCGCTGGAAGAGGCCGCCAGCGATCACACCGAATAATAGCAGCAGGCTTGTCACCACCAGCCCGATCCTGCCCAGCCACGGCTTTGGTTCGGTTTCGTGGAACAAGGCTTCGGTCAGCCCGATCGGTACCGCCATACTCCAGAGGATATGGATGCTGAGCACGTAGATTGCCCAAGGGAAGGCAGTGCCGAGCGCCGGGATGTAACCGTAAGAGAGAAGGCTGAGACCCAGATAATGCGGATCGAACAGGGTGGTGCTGACCAGCCCTTCCTCCATCACCGCATAAGCCAATGCGAGCAGGATGAAGGTCGGCCAGCCGCGTCCGGTGTGGCGCACCGCCTCGCGGATCAGGATCGCGCCGCCGCCGTACATGGGCGCGAGCGCGATCATTGCGGCGATGGCGACGAGCGGAATGTCGCCGAGCAGATATTCCGCTACCAATGGCGCCAGGAAGAAAAGGCTGGCCGCCGCGCCGATACCGCGCTTGTTCATGGCATTCTCCCCGATTTTCAGAGGAGCTTATTTGACCTTGGGCTGCGGGTCGAGATGCGTCGCGGTCGGCGGCGCGGGGTGGCCGAGCAGGCCACTGTCGCTCAGCCAATCCTCGATCTGCTGCGGCGAATGCTTGAGCGCGATCAGCTGGGTGTTTTCGCCGAGATTGTAGGCGTGGCCGCCCGCGCGGTAGATATGGAGTTCGGCCGAAGCGCCGGCCTGACGATAGAGCTTGAGGATATCGATCGGCGGCTGCGAGCAGCATTGGTCGTCGTCGGCCGCCGCCATGAAGATCGGCGGCGCATCCTTGGTCACGACCTCGTCGTCGCCGTGGAGCGGCCCGGGGAAGATCAGGATCGAGAAATCGGGCCGCGCGGGCATCAGGTCGATCGCGTCGCCCTTGCCGCGCGCATGGACCGGCGCGCTCAACGTCACCATCCGCGCAAGCTCGCCGCCGGCGGAGAAGCCCATCACGCCGACGCGATGCGGATCGACATGGAATTTGTCGGCGTGCGCGCGGATGAAGCGCATGCCGCGCTCGGTATCGGCACGCGCATCCTCCAGCGTGTAGGGCGAGCCTTCCTCGCGGAACAGGCGATAGCGCAGGACGAAGGCGGCGACCCCGCGATCGGTGTACCATTTGCCGACCGCCTCGCCTTCGCTCGTCGTCACCAGCAAGGCGTGGCCACCACCGGGCACGACCAGAACAGCGGTGCCGTTGGCCTTGGCCGGATCGGGCAGGTACGCGGTGACGCTCGGATTGTTGACGTGCTTGGTCCACCAATCCTGGCTGATTTCCGGAATCGACGCCCGCGCCTCGAAGCCGGGCACGCCGCCCTGCCAGAGCGGGAAGCGTTCCTGCGCGGACGCAACGCCGGAAACGAACGACAGGCATACGGCGAACAGGGCAAGACGCTTCATCGACGATCCCCTCATATATGTTTGCGCTAACACACTCGGCGGGGATGATGGTGTCAAGCGACCAGCAGTCGTACATATGCCGGTCGTCGCATTTCGATATGGGCAGGGGCGCTTACTCCCGCTAACGGCGAGCCAATGACCGATACAAGCATTCCCAAGCGCATCTTCCCCAAAGCCAAGGACGACGCCGCCTCCGCCGCGCAGCAGGCGGGCCACGTCCTGCCGCAGACTTCCGACCCGGCCTATCGACTCGCCTATCAGGATCCCGATTTCCTGCTGCGCGACGATCTGCGTCCCGTGCGCTTTCAGCTCGAGCTGATGAAGCCGGAACTGTATCTGGAGGAAGCCGGGATCGGCTCGACCTTCGTCATGTACGGATCGGCGCGTATCCCGTCGCCCGAGCGCGCCGATCTGCTGGTCGATGCCGCCAAGACCGAAACCCAGCTGCGCATCGCCGAGAGCCTCAAGGCCAAGTCGCATTATTACGACGTCGCGCGTGAGCTTGCCCGGCTGGCGAGCAGTGCCCCGGATTCATCCGACGGCAAGCGCCAGTTCGTGGTCTGCTCGGGCGGCGGTCCGGCGATCATGGAAGCGGCCAATCGCGGCGCGGCCGATGTCGGCAAGGATTCGGTGGGCCTCAACATCGTGCTGCCGTTCGAGCAGGCGCCGAACGAATATGTGACGCCGCACCTGAGCTTCAATTTCCACTATTTCGCGCTGCGGAAAATGCACTTCCTGATCCGCGCGCGCGCGGTCGCGGTCTTCCCGGGCGGCTTCGGCACGTTCGACGAATTCTTCGAGCTGCTCACGCTCGTCCAGACCGGCAAGACCGCGGTCCTGCCGATCCTGCTCTACGGCAAGGAATTCTGGAACCGCGTCGTCAATTTCGACGCGCTGGTGGAAGAGGGCGTGGTCGCGCCGCAGGACATGGACCTGTTCCGCTTCTGCGAGACCGCCGAGGAAGGCTGGGCCTGCGTCCAGGATTTCTACAAGACCAACAAGGAACCGCTTTTCCGCAAGGGAAGAGGTGAGAAGAAATAGTTCGAGCTTAGATTTGAGAATGCCCGGCCTAACGCGCCGGGCTTTTTGGTGTACCTTGTCACCAACCGGGGAGCGACATGATCGGACTGTTGGTACTGGCGTCGGTGACAGCGACAACACCTGACAAACGATGCGCGGCCCGCGTTGAATTTTATCAGCCGGCCGCTGGTGTCGTCAGCACGCCTCTCATGGCTGCGAGCGTCGCCAAGCTTTATTTGGAGCAGATTTACGGGGCTGACGTGATCCGTCGCGAGCTACCGCTACAGGTTAGTCGAACACGTGAAGTCTGGCACGTCCGCGGCGGTTTTCAAAAGCCGGGCTTTTTGAAAACCGCCGTCGGCGGCGTGGCGGAAATCGATTTATGCCAGTCCACCGGGCAGGTGCTTCGAATCTCTCACGGCAAATGAGGATGTGAGGCACACCCGTATTGAGTCCCTCCCGTAGCAGGGAGGGACTCAATCAGATCAGAGCGCCGCCTTCAGGTCCTCGACCAGGTCGGTACGCTCCCACGGGAAGAAATCGCCCTCGGGCTGGCGGCCGAAATGGCCGTAGGCGGCGGTCTTCTGGTAGATCGGCTTGTTGAGCTTCAGATGCGTGCGGATGCTGCGCGGGGTGAGCCCGCCCAGCTTGGGGATGCTCATGATCGCCGCCTCGATCTTGTCGTCGCCGACGGTGCCGGTGCCGTGCGTATCGACATAGAGCGACAGCGGCTTCGACACGCCGATCGCATAGGCAAGCTGGATCGTGCAGCGCTGGGCGAGCCCGGCGGCGACGATATTCTTCGCCAGATAGCGGGTGATATAGGCCGCCGAGCGATCGACCTTGGTCGGATCCTTGCCGCTGAACGCGCCGCCGCCATGGGGCGATGCGCCGCCATAGGTGTCGACGATGATCTTGCGGCCGGTGAGGCCTGCGTCGCCGTCCGGCCCGCCAATCTCGAAGCTGCCGGTCGGGTTGATGTGATATTCGGTTGCGTCGGAGAGCAGAGCGGCCGGCAATATGTCGGCGATCACCCGCTTCACATAGGCCTTGAGTTCGGTCTCCTTCTCGCCCTCGTCATAGCCCTTGCCATGCTGGGTCGAGACCACGATCGCGGTCGCGGCGACGGGCTTGCTGCCTTCGTAGCGCAAGGTCACCTGGCTCTTGGCATCGGGCTCGAGGAACGGCGCCGCGCCGGAATGGCGGTCGGCGGCCATGCGCTCGAGGATTTTGTGGCTGTAATAGAGCGTCGCCGGCATCAAATCGGGCGTATCGTCGGCGGCATAGCCGAACATGATGCCCTGATCGCCCGCGCCTTCATCCTTGTTACCCGAGGCATCGACGCCCTGCGCGATGTGCGCGGACTGTGGGTGGAGGTTGTTCTCGAAACGGAAGGTCTTCCAGTGGAAGCCATCCTGCTCATAGCCGATGCGCTTGACGGTCGCGCGGACCGCGTCCTCGACTTCCTGCTGCACGCCGGGCGCCCAATTGCCCGCCTCGTCCATGATGCCCTTGCCGCGAATCTCGCCCGCCAGCACGACCAATTGGGTGGTGGTCAGCGTCTCGCACGCGATGCGCGCTTCGGGGTCCTTGCTGAGAAACAGATCGACGATCGCGTCCGAAATCTGGTCGGCAACCTTGTCGGGATGGCCTTCCGAAACGCTTTCGGACGTGAAGAGATAGTCGCTGCGCATGAGGGATCGGTTCCTTGGGGTAAGCGGCGGATACCGCACATAAAGCTATCGTTATATGTGGCGTCTAGCTTGGGCGGCGGCGGCTTGCAAACCCCAACGCCCCCAAGAAAAGTGCGAGGACCAACGGCAAAATGTTTCCCCACCGCGCGAACAGGGTGGGCGCGTGCGCGGGCGGGAGCGGCAATTCGATCGCACCGGCGGTACGCCACGGCAGCGATGCGAGCAGGCGCCCATCGGCGTCGATCACGGCGGAAATGCCGGTCGGGGTCGATCGCACGACCGGCAAGCCTTCTTCGGTCGCGCGTAGCCGGGCCTGGGCGAGATGCTGCGGCGGCCCCCAGCGTCCGAACCAGGCGTCGTTGGACGGATTGAACAGGAAAGCCGGCCGATTGGCACGGTCGACCACTTGGCCCGAGAAGATAATCTCGTAGCAGATCTGGATGCCGACCTTGCCGATGCCGGGCAGCATGATGTCGCGCGGGCCCGGGCCGGCGTCGAAATCTATGTCGCCCGGCGCAAGGCGTGAGAGGCCGAGGCGAGAGAGCAGCGGGCGCATCGGCAGATATTCGCCATAGGGGACGAGATGCGCCTTGTCGTAGCGGCCGAACAGATTGCCCTGGGGATCGAGCCCGAACAGGCTGTTGCTCGCCGAAACCGGATCGCCGTCGGGCGAGAAGCGGACTGCCTCGGCCCCGGTCAGCATCAGATCGTGCGGCCCGAGCAGGCTGGCGAGCGTGGACCGCGCGAGCTGATCCTGTTCGAGCAAGGCGGGCACCGCCACTTCGGGCCATAGCAGGATGCGCGGGTGCGGGCCGGGCTTGCCGCTGAGCGAGGTCAGGCGGTGGTAGTTGTCGGCGCTCTGTGCGTCGTCCCATTTTCGGTCCTGGCCGATGTTGGGCTGGACGACATGGAGCAGAGGCGTGTCGGCTCCGGGCGTTGCGGCGACGTGCGGAAAGAATGCGGCGGCGGCACCGCCGGCGACCAGCACGGCGAGACCGATGCGGGCGTTGCGGTTCTCGACCGCGCGCCAGATCAGGCCCGCAATCAATATGGTCAGGCCCGACAGGCCATAGGTGCCGACCAAAGCGGTCAGCGCGCGCATTGGCCAGACCGGCGCCCAGATCGCGGCGAGCGGATTCCAGGCGAAACCGGTGAAGAGCGCGGCGCGCAGCAGCTCGCTCACGATCCAGGCCGCGGCGAACAGGAGCGGCAAAGCGGATCGGTTGCGCCGCGCCAGCAGCCACGCCACGCTGCTCGCGAATGCGGGGAAGAGCGCGAGGTAGAGCGACACCAATACCACCGCCACCCAGCCAAGCCAGGCAGGCATCGCCGCCTGATAGGTGAAGGCGGTCGCGATCCAGTTGAGTCCCAGGCAGAAATGGCCGAGCCCGAACCACCAACCCAATGCCGCCGCGCGGCGCACGCCCTTTGCCTGATCGAGCAAGGCGGCCAGTCCCGCGAGGCAGAGCAGGGTCAGCGGCCACCATTCGAGCGGCGCGAAGCCGCACGCGGCGGTAAGGCCCAGCACGAACGCGATCGGATAGGCGCGGGTCGCGCGGAGCGGCGGCATGGCGCGCGCTCTACCGGGCTTGGATCGCTGCGTCACCCCGGCGGTTATTGACCCCGTCGGCCATATTAAGACAGGACGCGTGCGTGCGTAGGAAATTGTCTGTCACTGCGATCCTTCTCCCTTTCGCCCTGATGGCGTCGGGATGTGACAAGACGCCGATTCCCGGTCCGCTGCCGAAAAGCGACCATTTCGACGGGCAGCATTTCTTCAACCCCGACGGCGATCAGGGCTCGGGCGGCGAGCAGAAGAAAAGTACCTTCCGGATGGTCCGCGAACTGTTCTATCCGCCCGATCATAGCTGGCCGAAGCATGTGCCGGTCACGCCGACGCGGCCGCCGGCGCGCGTGGCGGGGCAGGCGATGCACGTCACCTGGATCGGCCATTCGACCGTGCTGGTGCAGACGCAGGGACTGAATATCCTGATCGATCCGGTCTGGCACGAGCGCGCCGCGCCGGTGCAATGGGCGGGCATCAAGCGCGTGCGCGAGCCCGGCGTGCGGTTCGACGATCTGCCGCGCATCGATCTCGTGCTGATCAGCCACGATCATTACGATCATCTCGATACGCACATCCTGCACAAATTATGGCAGCGCGATCGGCCGTTGATCGTCGCCGGCCTCGGTATGGACAGGCTGCTCGCGCATTACGCCATACCGGCGGTGGCGCGCGACTGGGGGCAAAGCGTGCCCATCCGCCCCGGCATCGCCGTCATCCTCGACCGCGCGCATCACTGGAGCGCGCATCGCTACGACAAGCATGATCAGACCTTGTGGACCGGTTTCACCGTCACCCTGCCGGGCGGCAATCTCTATTATGCGGGCGATACCGGGCCGGGCGACATGAAATGGGCGGCGCAAGCGGCGCGCGCCGGGCCGGTACGGTTCGCGATCCTGCCGATCGGCGCCTATCATTTCCACACCCCGCCCAGCGGCAACCATATCGGTCCGGAAGATGCGGTGCAGGCGTTCGGCCAGCTCCACGCGGCCTATGCGCTCGGCGTGCACTGGGGCACGTTCGAGCTCACCCCCGAGGCGATCAACGAGCCGCCCCAACATCTCGCAAAGGCGCTGGCCGCCGCGCATATCGCCCCCGACCGCTTCCGCGTGACCGAGGCCGGCCAGCCGTGGGATATTCCCGCGATCGCGGCTGACGGCAGCGTCGCCGCGCGATAAAGGTCGCCAGATGCAACCCTTCCACCTCGCTTTCCCGGTCCACGATCTCGCCGCCGCGCGCGCTTTCTATGGCGGGCTGCTCGGCTGTCCGGAGGGGCGCAGTTCCGATCACTGGATCGATTTCGATCTGCGCGGCCACCAGATCGTCGCGCATCTCGATTCCGCGGCGAAGCCGGCCGGCATCACCAATCCGGTCGACGGCCATGACGTGCCGGTGCCGCATTTCGGGGTCGTGCTGGAATGGGACGACTGGCACGCACTCGCCGACCGGCTGAAGGCCGCTGGCATCGGCTTCGGCATCGCGCCCTATATCCGGTTCAAGGGCGAGGTCGGCGAGCAGGCGACGATGTTCTTCTACGATCCGTCGGGCAATGCATTGGAGTTCAAGGCGTTTCGCGATCCGGGCCAATTGTTCGCGACCGCCTGACCATGCGTACGCCGCCGCCGACGATTGATCCGGATACCTATCGTGCGAGCGACCCCTCGTTGGGTAAACTCGGAGACGACGCCGCCGTCGCGCATTACCGCGCGCATGGCCGCGACAAGGGGGTGGTCGCCTCACCGCTCGCGCTGCGCGAAAATCTGCTGCTTTTCATCGAGGACGACATATCGCTCCTCGAGATCGGGCCCTTCTGCCGCCCGCTCAAGCGCGGCCCCAGGGTCGAATATCTGGACGTGCTCGATGCCGGGCAATTACGCGCCCGCGCCGGCCAGACGGGGGGCGATGCCGCCGGGGTGCCGGACGTCATCCACCATGTCGGCGATCTCGACATCGTCGACCGGACCTACGACGCGATACTCAGCAGCCATGCGCTCGAGCATCAGCCCGATCTGGTACGCCACCTCCAGCAGGTCGAGCGCATCCTCAATCCGGGCGGCGGCTATTTCCTGATCATCCCCGACAAGCGTTATTGCTTCGATCACTTCATCGCCGAGAGCACGATCGCCGACGTGCTGCAGGCGCATCGCGAGCAGCGCCGCACGCACACGCTGAAAAGCGTGATCGAGCATCGCGCGCTGACCGTGCACAACGATCACCTGCGGCACTGGCAGGGCGATCACGGCAATCCCGAGCGCAGCCGTGCGGCGCGGGTCAAGGCGGCGATCGACGAATATGAGGCGGCCGCGGGCGGCTATGTCGACGTGCATGCCTGGTATTTCACGCCGCCGGCTTTCCGGTCGATCGTCACCACGCTGCGCGAACTGGGGCTGATCGGACTGGAGATAGCGGGCATTTATCATCCGGCGCGCGACCGGAACGAATTCTGCGCGATCCTGAAGCGGCCGGACTGACGCGTCAGGTCAGCAGCTTGGTGCCCTGCTCGCGCACCGCCGCGCCGATGATGCCGGAGAAATAAGCCAGCATCGGCGGCAGCGAGACATGGACGCGGACGACATTGTCCAGCACTTCCAGCCTGGCCGGAATATTCTGGCCCATGGCGCTGATCTCGAGCGCGATCTCGTTCTCGCTCGGCCAGCTATGGCGGACCTGGCCGACGCCGCCTGGCATGTGGCCGCCCAGCTCTCCAATCCGTGATTTCAGCCGTTCGCGCGCGCCGGTCTGGCCGAGTTTGTGCGGTACATCGATGATGACGGGGACGGCCATCAGCGTAGTCCCACGCGCCAGATGCTGTTGCCGACGTCGTCGGCAACAAGCAGCCCGCCATCCTTGGCGACGACGACGCCGACCGGACGGCCGTGCGCCCGGCCCTTGGCGTCGAGGAAGCCGGCCAGCACGTCGACCGGCTTGCCGACCGGCTGGCCCATCACGAATTTTACGAAGATCACCTTGTAGCCCGACAACGGATCGCGGTTCCACGAGCCATGCTGGCCGATGAAGGCGCCCTCGGCAAAAGCCGGTCCGAGCCTGGCGCCGGTGGCGAAGGCAAGGCCGAGCGACGCGGTGTGCGGCCCAACCGCATAATCGGGCCTGATCGACGTCTCCTCGATCAGTTCGGGCGCGGGGTCCCTGGGCCGGCTGTCGGGGTAGGTGCCCCAATAAAACCAGGGCCAGCCGTAGAAGCCGCCGAATTGCACGTTCGTCAGATAATCGGGGACTAGGTCCGATCCGAGCGCGTCGCGCTCGTTCACGACGGTCCACAAAGTGTGCGTCGTCGGCTCCCAGCCCATGCCGTTCGGATTGCGCAGGCCATAGGCGTAGATGCGGTGATCGCCGGTCTTGGGATCGACCTCCCAGATCGCGGCGCGGCCCTGTTCGACCCCCTGGCCACGTTCGCCGACATTCGAATTGGAGCCGATCGTCACGTAGAGCTTCGACCCGTCGGGGGCGGCGACGACATTCTTGGTCCAGTGATGGTTGATCCGGCCGGCGGGCAGATCGAGCACCTTCTGGCTCTTGGCGGTGATCTTGGTTTCACCGACTTTGAACGGGAAGCGCAGCAAGGCGTCGGTATCGGCGACGTAGAGCTGGTCGCCCACCAGCGCCATGCCGAACGGTGAATTCAGCCCCGACAGCAGCACCGTGCGCTGGTCGGCGATGCCGTCGCCATTGGTGTCGCGCAGCAAGGTGATGCGGTTGGCACTCTTGCCCGTTGCGCCGGCTTCGCCCTGAAGCTTGCGCTCGACCCAGCCGGCGAAGCCCTTATTGTCGTCGGGCTTGGGCGGGGCGTTGGTCTCGGCCACCAGCACATCGCCGTTGGGCAGCGCCAGCAGCCAGCGCGGATGATCGAGTCCGGTCGCGAACGGCTGAACCTTCAACCCTGCTGCCGCTATCGGCATCTCGCCGGCTTTCCAGCCGATCGGCGTGGCGAGCTTGAACAGAGGAACCACGCTGGCGCGCGGCGTCGCGATCCGCGGCTGCGTACCTTGCTCCTCCACGATGTCATATTGGGCCTTCTGGCGATGACGCGAGATGATCAGGAAGGTGCCGCCGACCAGGACGAGCAGCACCAGCACAACGATCATATTCATGAAAGCGCGCTTGATCATGGCTTCGAAAACGCTCCCTGCTCAGAAAGGTGGCTTCACTCGACCGGTGCCGCGATCGCCGGCGGATGCAGGCGCAGGCGGGTAACGCGGCGGGGATCGGCCTCGGTGATCTCCAGCCGCCAGCCGCTGGGATGGAGAATCGTCTCGCCCGCTTGCGGCACATGGCCGGCCAGCACGGTCGCGAGCCCGCCCAAAGTGTCGACATCCTCCTCGACCTCGCCCAGGCGGGGATCGATCAGATCGGCGACCTCTTCCAGTTCGGCGCGGGCATCGGCGAGCCAGATGCCGTCGACCATCGGCACCAAGGCCGCCTCGGGCGCATCGTCATGTTCGTCCTCGATCTCGCCGACAATCTCTTCGACGATATCCTCGATCGTGATCAGGCCTTCGGTGCCCGAATATTCGTCGAGCACGATCGCGAGATGGGTGCGCGTCGCGCGCATTTCGGCGAGCAGGTCGAGCACGCCCATCGATTCGGGCACATAACGCGGCTGACGGATCAGCGTGGCGACCGTGTCCGGCGGCGTCTCGTCGCGCGCCAGGATCGCGAACACGTCCTTGATGTGGATCATGCCGATCACCTCGTCCAGGCTGTCGCGATAGACGGGCAGGCGGCTGTGGCCGGCCTCGGCGAAGGCGGCGACCAGTTCGGTGAAGCTGATATCCTCCGGCACGGCGATGATGTCCGCGCGCGGAACGCCGACGTCGCCTGCGGTGCTGTCGCCGAATTCAAGCAGGTTGCGCAGCATCAGGCGCTCGGGGCCGGACAGATCGCCCTGGGCGGGTGCCTCGTCCTCATGCTCCTCGATCGCTTCCTCGATCTGGTCGCGCAGCGTCGGCTCGTTGTCATGGCCGAAGATCAGGCCACGCAGGCCGGCCCACAATCGGCCACCTCCAGTGTCGTCAGCCATGGTGAGAATCAACCCTCACGCACGGCATAAGGATCGTCGATGCCCAGCGTCGCCAGCGCGACTCGCTCGATCTCTTCCATGGCCTCAGCCTCGGCCTCTCCCTGTTCATGGTCATAGCCTAGCAAATGCAGGGTGCCATGGACAATCAGGTGGGTCGCATGATCCTCGACCGAGGCATGCTTGTCCTTGGCTTCGCGCGCGCAGACGCCGTGCGCGAGCACGATGTCGCCGAGCAAGGTCTCGCCGTCGTCGTCGCCATTGTTGATCGCGTCGAGCAGATCGGGCTGGACCATGGGGAAGGACAGGACGTTGGTCGGCTTGTCCTTCTGGCGGTAGCTGCTGTTCAGCAGCCGCACCTCGTCGTCGGACGTGTAGCGGACCGAAACCTCGACGATCGTCACCATCGTCGCGATATCGCCATGCGCGCTCGCCTCGATCGCGGCGCGGACCGCGCGTTCGGCGATCGCGTCCCACCTGCCGGCGGGCCACGGTCTCTCAATGGCAGTCTCGACCTGGATCATAAATGGCGCTTACGCGTCCGGACCCTCATATGCATCGACAATCCGGCCCACGATCGGATGACGCACGACATCGGCGGCGCTGAAGCGGATCGTGGAAATGCCTTCGACCCCCTCGAGCCGGCCGACCGCGTCAGCGAGGCCCGATTTGCCGATATCGGGCAGATCGATCTGGCGCGGATCGCCGCACACCACCATCCGGCTGTTCTGGCCGAAACGGGTGAGGAACATCTTCATTTGCATCGGCGTGGTGTTCTGCGCCTCGTCGAGGATGATGAAGGCGTCGCCGAGCGTCCGGCCGCGCATGAAGGCGATCGGCGCGATCTCGATCTCGCCGCTGGCGATGCGGCGTTCGACCTGCTCGGCCGGCAGCATGTCGTACAGCGCGTCGTAGAGCGGGCGGAGATAGGGATCGACCTTCTCCTTCATGTCGCCGGGCAGGAAGCCCAGCCGCTCGCCCGCCTCGACCGCCGGACGCGACAGGATCAGGCGCGTGACCTGGCCCTGGATCAGCATCTGCACCGCCTGCGCGACCGCGACATAGGTCTTGCCGGTGCCCGCCGGCCCGAGCGCGAAGATCACGTCGGCCGAAGCCAGCGCGTGCATGTAGCGCGTCTGCGTCGCCGAACGCGGCACGATCGTCTTCTTGCGCGTCCGGATCATGATCGACGGTCCCTCGGACACGTCGTGGCGGATGATGCCGTCGAGCGTGGGCTCGGCCGACATGCTGATCACCGCCTCGACCATGCCGGAGTCGATATCCTCGCCTTTGACGATGCGGTTGTAGAGGCCGGTCAGCACCTCGCGCGCCCGCGCGGCGGCCTCCGCCTCGCCTTCGATCTGCAGCTTGTTGCCGCGGGCGCTGACATAGACGCCGAGGCGATTCTCGATCGCGACGAGGTTTTGGTCATATTCGCCGAACAGGCGGCCAAGCAGCTGCGGCCGATCGAACAGGATTTCTAGGCGGGCGCGGTCGCCGGCCTGGGCGGGAACGGGCTTGCGGCTCATTCGGTCCTTTCGAATCCCGAGCCTGAATCAGGCCCCAAGGTCTGGCCGCGATGTTGGTGCGGCGGCGCGCGGAAAGGAAGCCACAATCGGACGCCGCCGAATTATCCGATACGAATTCGTGCCCAGACGGGCAGATGATCCGACGCGTTGCGCGCGAGCAGCGAATGATGGACGCCTGATTCGAGCACCTTGATTCCAGGGCTCACGAACATCCGGTCGAGTCGGCCGACGGGCTGGCGCGCGTGGAAGCTGGGGCCGAGCGCGACGGGCATATGATGCTGGCCGAAGTCGCGCAGGCAGCCGCCGCTGCGCCATTCGTTGAGGTCGCCCGCAAGCAAAGTCGGCAGCCGATCGGGCTGATGGTCGAGTTCGGACAGGATCGCGCGCGCCTGCTTGCGCCGCCACAGGCCGGACAGATCGAGATGCATGCCGACCAGGCGCAGCGACTCCCCCCGAACGCGCACGTCGGCCAGCACCGCGCCGCGCGGTTCGAGCGTCGGAAGGTGAAGCGGCAGGTGGCGGATGATCTCCACGTCCGGCCCGACCAGCACTGCATTGCCGTGCCAGCCGATGCTGCCGGGACGCATCTCGTAGGGCACGGCGCGATAGGGGCTGTGCTCGGTCAGCATGTGCATCGGGATGGCGCTCTGGCGCTGGCCGAATCGGCGGTCCGCCTCCTGCAGCAGCACGATGTCCGCGCCGATCTCTCCCAATATTTCAAGGATACGCTCGGGCCGGCGGCGGCGGTCGGCGGCAATCGCCTTGCGAATATTGTAACTGGCGATCAGCACCATGACGAACGAACCGTGCGCCCTCCTTCCTGTTCCCGCAATGATGTGAGAAGTGCGGCAATGCTGCAACAGCGAGCAGCTTTTCGCCGCAGCGCGGGACTCGTGTTGCGGTGCGAAAAGAGCGTGTGTTAGGCTGCGGTTCAGGTTGGTAGCGAACCACTGCTTGCCGCATCATCAAGCTGTCACAATAGCCGGTCAGGGCCGGCAGGAAACGCAAACGGGGGTCCCCAAAAATGAAGAAGCTTCTTGTCGGCTGCGCACTTTCCGCGCTCGCAGCCAGCAGCGCCTACGCCCAGTCGACCGGCTCGGTGGACTTCCAGCAGAAGGACATCGTGATTACCGGCACCCGTACCAAATCGGTCGACGGCGTGCAGGTTCCGAACACCGCCAAGGCGAAGGGCGTGCTCGACAGCACCTTCATCCAGCGCCAGACGCCGGGTCAGTCGGTCGACGATATCATCAACATGCTTCCGGGCGTGAGCTTCCAGAATAACGATCCTTACGGCGCCTCGGGCGGTACGCTGACGATCCGTGGTTTCGATGCCAGCCGCATCTCGCAGACCTTCGACGGTATCCCGCTCAACGACACCGGCAATTATGCGCTCTATTCGAACCAGCAGCTCGATCCGGAACTGATCGATCAGGTCAGCGTCAACCTCGGCACGACCGACGTCGACAGCCCGACCGCTTCGGCGACCGGTTCGACCGTCAACTATCGCACGCGCGATCCGTATAACGACTTCCATGTCCGCCTGCAGGGCTCGGCCGGCAGCTTCGACTTCTTCCGCATCTTCGCGGTGGTCGATACCGGCGTCTTCACGCCCTTCGGCACCAAGGCGTTCCTCTCGTTCAGCCACGAAGAGAATGAGAACCCCTACCAGGCGCTGAGCCGGACCGATAAGTGGCAGTATAACGGCAAGATCTATCAGCCGATCGGTTCGAGCGGCGATTTCATCTCGGCCGCGTTCAACTGGAACCACAACGTCAACGGCAACTTCTCGTCGGTGCCGTTGCGCATTGACCCCGTCGTGCGGAGCGGCGCCACCGTTACCGGGCCGCGCGTCGTCGGTTCGGGGTCGAGCAACCGATTCCCGCTCACCCACAGCGAAGCGGATTATACCGCGCTTGTCGCCGCAAGCTGCGCCCCGAGCGCTTCGGCTCCGGGCGGCGGCATCGATATGCCGCAGACCGGTGTGGCGGACTCGACCAACACCTGCGGCACGCTGTTCGACCAGAGCTTCAACCCGTCGAACACCGGCAACATCCGCGTCAACTCGCGCTTCACGCTGGCTAACGGCCTCGTCCTGACGGTCGATCCCAGCTATCAATATGTGAAGGCGAACGGCGGCAGCGGCGCGGTCAAGGGCAATGAGGGCTTCTACACCCGCGCGGCCGGCAGCACCGGCGCCGCGATCACGACGCCGATCTACGGCTATATCGGCGGCCAGCCTTATTTCGGCGGCGTCGATCTCAACGGTGACGGTGATGTGCTCGATTCGCCGGGCCACGCTGCGACCGGTGCGCTGACCGGCACCACCCAGGGCGTCGAGGGCTATGCATCCAGCCAGACGGGCACGCACCGCATCGGCGTGATTTCGTCGCTGCGCTACGACATCAGCTCGACCCAGACGATCCGTCTGAGCTACTCGTACGACCATGGCCGTCACCGCCAGACCGGCGCTTGGGTGCCGCTCAACCGTGACGGCTCCACCAGCCAATATTTCCCGATCGACGCTCCGGTGTCGGACGCCAGCGGCGCTCCGATCGAGAAGCGCAACCGCCTCTCCTACGCGATCCTGAACCAGGTTTCGGGCGAGTATAGCGGTCGGTTCTTCGAAAAGCTGGTGATCACCGCGGGCGTCCGCGCCCCGTTCTACGAGCGCAAGCTGAACAATTATTGCGTGACCGAAGCGGGCGGCTCGTTCGTCGACTGCTTCAACAATGCGGCCAGCCAGGCAGCCTTCCTGGCGGCTTCGCCGACCTTCGTCGCGCCGATCAGCAAGACGTTCAAATATCACAAGATCCTGCCGCAGGCCGGCGCGACCTATGACATCACGTCGGCGATCAGCGCTTATGCCAGCTACTCGAAGGGTCTGCAGGTTCCGGGCACCGACAACCTCTACCAGTCGCTCGGCTTCCCGAACGGCTCGGCCAATCCGGCGCCGGAAACGACCAACAACTTCGACACCGGTCTGCGCTATCGTACCAGCAAGATTCAGGCCCAGCTCGGCCTCTGGTACACCGGCTTCCAGAACCGTCTGGCTTCGGCCTATGATCCGGTCAACGACGTGACGGTCTACCGCAACCTCGGCACGGTTCACAAATATGGTGTCGACGGCAATGTCGCCTACACCGTGATCCCCGAAGTGACCGTGATGGCGTTCGGCTCCTACCTGAAGTCGAAGATCCTCAACAATGTCGACGCCGGCACCTGCACGGCCGCGAACGCGGTCGCCAATGCCTGCACCGTCGGTCAGCCGATCTTCGCGCTGACCGCCGGCAAGCGTGAATCGGGTGCTCCGGTCTACACCGCGGGTGGTCGTATCGAGGGCAATCTCGGGCCGCTCGAAGTGGGCCTGCAGGCCAAGCGTACCGGCCGTCGTTACATCAACGACCAGAATCTCCCGGTCGTTCAGTGCACCGGATCGGTCCAGGTTCTGGGCTGCACGGGCACGCCCTACCAGGTCTACGGCGCCATCGCGAAGGGCTACACGACCGTCGATCTCGACGCGCGTCTCGCCATCGGCCAGTGGGTTCACAATGACCGGACTTACATCCAGTTCAACGTGACCAACCTGTTCAACAAGCTGTACGTCGCCGGCTACACCGGCAGCTACTCGCAGTGGACCATTCCGTTCGCTTATGTTGGTGCTCCGCGCGCCATCAGCGGCACGCTCGTGGTGGGCTTCTAAGCCCAGCCTGCAAGACGCAAAAAAAGACCCCGTCGCTCTTCGGAGCGGCGGGGTTTTTCTTTTTTGGTCTTGGTTCAGTTTCACTGAACCCGGCGCGGCACCGGCCCGCACCCCCACCCGGCCTCCCATAGAATAGCCTGACTGGGAGGCCGGGTGGGGGTGCGGGCCGGTGCCGCTCTACACTGGAAAGTCAGGGAATCCGTTCGTTGGGGTCGGTGCCCCAGATCCCCGATTGCTCGACGAAGCCGAGCTTCTCGCCGATCTGGATGCGGCAATATTGGCCGTCGCACTTGGATATGCGGCCGATCACGCCCGGCTCCGCCTGCCACAGCAACGGACCGTCCCCATTTGGCGCCGACCGGATCGGACGCAGCCCGCTGCCGGTCACGACCGCCGTGCGCCGCGCCGCGAGCAGGGTGGCGAGCATCCAGCCGGCGCTGCCATCCTGCTCCTGCACGCGCCGCCACGGGCCCACCACCTGCAGCACGCGCACCGGCAGATCGCGGCGCTTGTACAACCAGACGGCGGGATAGGAGCGGTCGGGGCCGGTGCGCATCAGCGCCTGGCCGGCGGCGATCGACGCCCAATAGGGCACGGGGCGCTCCTGCGCGAGCGATGGCGCTGCCAGTGCGAAGCCGAGGGTAAGAAGCAGTACGCGTTTCACAACCACTCCGTCATTCCCGCGAAAGCGGAATCCATAAACTCTGACGCTGCGATTTCAAACGCGCGCTCAAGAATATGGATTCCCGCCTACGCGGGAATGACGGAGAACCAAAATCTAGCGCGGATTTGCCTCGAGCCAGGCCAGCACATTGTCGGGCGTGCTTTCGGTATAGGGGTCTTCGTCCGAGCCGACATCGTTGATGCCGGGCTCCTCGAACCAGCCGGCGACGACGCCATCGTCGATCACCATCGCATAACGCCAGGAGCGCTGGCCGAAGCCGACATGATCCTTGTTGATCAGCATGCCCATGCGGCGGGTGAAGTCGCCCGAGCCGTCCGGCAGCAGCTTGACCTTTTCGAGGCCGAGATGCTTGCCCCACTGGAACATGACGAAGGCGTCGTTGACCGCCAGGCAATAGACCTCGTCCGCGCCCGCGGCGGTGAGGTCGTCATAGTGCCGTTCGAATGCGGGGCATTGCTCGGTCGAGCAGGTCGGGGTGAAGGCGCCGGGCAGCCCGAACACCACCACGCGGCCCTTGCCGAACAAATCGGCGGTCTTGCGATCCTGCCAGCGGAAGGGGTTGGGGCCACCCACGCTTTCGTCGCGCACGCGGGTCTTCAGGGTAACGTCGGGGATTTCGCGGCCGAACATCGGAACTCCTTCTGTGGCGGATGCCCGAACGTCCCGGTGCAGTTGATCGAAACTTAGGTGATCGGGCCTTCCGCGCGGCCTTGAACGAACTGATCCACATAGGGGTTGCCGCTGTCGTACAGCCGGTCGCGCGGGCCGATCCAGACGATCTTGCCCTGATAGAGCATGGCGACGCGGTGCGCGATCTTGCGGGCCGAGGCCATGTCGTGGGTGATGGTGAGCGCGGTGACGCCGAGATCGTCGACCAGGCTGACGATCAGATCGTTGATCACGTCGGCGCGGATCGGATCGAGCCCCGTGGTCGGCTCGTCGAAGAAGATGATTTCCGGCCGCGGCGCGATCGCGCGGGCGAGCGCGACGCGCTTCTGCATGCCGCCCGACAATTCGCTGGGACGCAGGTTGAGCACGCGTTTGTCGAGCCCGACCCGCTCCAGATTCTCCTCGGCGATGGCGCGCATGCGCGTCCCGTCGACGCGGCGGCCCTGGGTCAGGCCGAACGTGACGTTGCGCCAGACCGGCAGCGAATCGAACAGGGCCGATCCCTGGAACAGCATGCCGAACTTGGCGCGCATCCGATCCTGCGCGCCGCCGCGCAGGCCGACCACCTCCGCGCCGTCGATCCTGATCGAGCCGCTGTCCGGCCGCAGCAGGCCGAGGATGCATTTCAGCGTGACCGATTTGCCGCTGCCCGATTGGCCGATGATCGCCATGCTCTCGCCCGGCTCGATCGCCAGGTTGAGCCCGTCGAGCACGACATTGCCGGCGAATTCCTTGGTGACGTCGGTCAGCAGGATCTTGGGCTGCGCCGCCATCAGCCGAACACCATCGCGGTGATCAGGAAGTTGGACGCGAGGATCAGCACGAACGCGCTGACCACGGCGTTGCGGGTGGCGTTACCGACTCCCGCGGCGCCGCCGCTGGTGCGGTAGCCGTGATAACAGCCCATCAGCGCGATGAAGAAACCGAACACGCCGGCCTTGACCATCGCCATCTGGAAATCGTCGAAGCTCATATATTTGCGCGTGACCGCCAGATAGCCGGCGGAATTGAAATGGAGCTTCTGCACCGCCAGCAGCCAGCCGCCGAAGATGCCGATCGCGTTGGCGGCGAGCACCATCAGCGGCAGCGCCACCATCGCCGCGATCAGGCGCGGCGCGATCAGATAACGGTAGCTGTCGGTGCGCAGCGTGGTGAGCGCGTCCAATTGCTCGGTCACGCGCATCGTCCCGATCTCCGCCGCCATCGCGGAGGAGACGCGGCCCGCGACCATCAGTCCAACCAGCACCGGCCCAAGCTCGCGCACCATGCCGATCACGACGACCGCAGGCACGGTCGACTGGGCGGAGAAGCGCGAGCCGGCGGTATAGATTTGCTGGGCGAGCGCGGCACCGGTGAAGATCGCGGTCAGGCCGACCACGGGTAGCGAGAACCAGCCGATATAGGCGAGCTGTTCGAAGAAACGCGCCGGATAATAAGGCGGGGTCACCGCCCGGCCCAGCGCCCGTCCCGCGAACATCGCGACGCGGCCGACGGCGGCGAACATGGCGATGATCGCGCGGCCGATCGTCGTGAAGGGGGCGAGCAGCGCCGCGGCGGGTTTGGAAGCGGGCATATTTGTGCCGCTGATAGCGGTGTGGGGCGGCGGCGGGCAACCCTATCCGGTCACTGCCGGTCGCATTGGCGCCCGATCATCGCCGGTGGGAACGAATATCGTCCCGCCGGCGCGGTGAATCAGGACCATGTGGCCATGCTTATTGGCTGAACTTGTGCACCATTTCGGCACGCGTCTTGTCGATAGCGGCGAGCGCGCGGGCGCGGTCGGCGTCGGAGATATTCCGGTCGTGGCGGATTTCTTCCATCGCCTCGCGCAGCGAATCCTGCACCTCGCGATTGATCGCGGCCATGTCGACGCAGCCCAGAGCAAGGCGGCTGACCGCCTGGGAGTCGGTTTCCCCCGGGGGCGCGGGCGTGGCATGCGTGCAGGTGAGTTCCAGTTCGGCGCGGGCCTGCACCATCGCGTCGCGGCTGATCGCGGCGAAATCGACATTCGCGACCGCCTGGCGCGCGGCGTCACCGGCCTGGCGTGCGATTTCGCCTGCCTGGCGGGCCTGCTCGCCGGCCTGGCGAGCGGCTTGCCGCACCGCCGCGGCCTGTTCGGCCGACAGCTTGGCGTGCATCGGCGGCAGGGGCGGCAACGGTGCTACGGGCGATACCGGCGGCAGCGGGCTGAGCGGCGCGACCGATGCCTGCGGTGGCAGCGGCGCTTCGGGGCCCGTCGGAGCGACGGCATCGGCCTGATCGCCATCGTCGTCGCTGGTAGTGGTCGTTCCATCGGTCGTGCGGTCGGCGAGGACGATCACGTGCGGCTCGGGTGCCGGCTGGGGCGTAGCGCGCAGCTCGATCAACGGCTTGATTGATTTCGGCGCGATCTCGGACGGTGCGGCGATGCTGCCCGACGCGGTCAGGCCAAGCCCGAGGCCGACCAGAACGGTGGCGAGGCTTATCCCGGCGATGCGGCGGGCGCGGCTGCGGGTCGAATGCGCGATCATCATGATCCTCCTCTTGAGCTCTGTCGTCGGGCCGAGCGCGCAGGCGGCGGTGCCGGCCATTCCGGCACGCGCGGACTTGATCAGCGCACGGCCATAATCGGTGCCGGATTCGGGCGAGGCGCCGAGCACGGTCGCGTCGCAGGCAAGCTCCTGATCGTTGCGGAAGGCGCGATAGGCCCAGTGCGCGATCGGATTGAACCAGTGGAGCGCGAGCATCGCCAGCGCCGCGCCATTGGCGATCAGATCGCCGCGGCGGTGATGGGCCAGTTCATGCGCCAGCGCCAACCGCTGTTCGGCGCCGTTATAACGCTGCTCGAAATCCTCGGGCAGCAGGATGTGGCGATGAAAGATGCCGGCAGCGAGCGGACCGGTCACCACCGGACTCAGCCGCACCTTGATCCCGCCGCGGAGGAAGCCTGCATCGGCATGTTCGAGCGCGATGCTCATGAAGCGGTGATGGCGGCCGAGCTGCCAGGCGAGATAGACGGCGGCGCCGCCCAGCCAGACGAGGATCGTGACCATCAGCCAGTCGATCGACGGCTGGGACACCGCAACGGGTGCGGCGGTTGTGGCAGCGGCCTGATGCGCGGGTGCGGTCGCTGCTGCAACGATCCGCGCGATGTCGAAATGGATCGGGACCGCCTGCACGGGCTCTTCGGCGAACTTGGGCAGGCGGGGCAGGATCATGCGCAAGGCCGGCAGCAGCCACAAAAGGTAAGCCGCCTGCGCGCCGAAGCGCCGCGCGACGGAACCGCGCAGCACCAGCACGACCAGCATCAGCAGGGTGGATGCGACGAGCGCCTCGATCGACCAGCCGATCATGATTTGAGATCCTTGAGGAGTGCCTCCAGCTCGGCGATGTCCTGATCGGTCAGGCCGTCGCCTGCCGCCAGGTGCGCGACCAGGGGCGCCGCGCGTCCGCCGAACAGTCGATCGGCCAACCGGCGGGTTTCGCGGGACGCATAATCCGCCCGCTCGACCGCAGGCCGGTAAAGGTAACGGCGGCCATCCTCTTCATGGACGAGCGCGCCCTTGGACAGCAGCCGGCCAAGCATCGTCTTGACCGTGCGCTCGCTCCAGTTGCGGGCATCGGGGATGCGTTCGGCGACTTCGGACGCGGTGAGCGGAGCGTCCGCCCACAGCACTTCCATCACGGCCTGTTCGCCTTCGCTGATTCGTTCCGCCACGTGATTCTCCGATTACATGCGTAGTCATAACCGACTACATTTGTAATCGTCAAGCGCTTTTGGTGGCGGAGCGGAGGCTGGTTGCCACTCTCCTTCTTTCGTCATGCTGAACTTGTTTCAGCATCCATCGGGAGGCGGGGCGGCAATCTATCAGTTCGTTTTCGGTGTTTTTTCATTTTCCCCTTCGCGGGAGAGGCTCAGGCGCGGACCAGGCCTTCCGTCGGGCGGCCGAAATCGGCGGTCGGGAACAGGGCCTTGCCGACACGCTGCGGATCGATCCCGAAGCTTTCCGCGGTCGCGCCCGCGATCACCGCGTCGAGCCCGATGGTCGGCTTGAGATCGCGGTCTTCGTACAGATTGGCCTGGGCCAGACCCGGCCAGTCGGCGATCACGCGCCCGCCCTTGACCGCGCCGCCGAACAGCATCGCCGCCGATGCGGTGCCGTGATCGGTGCCGCCGGTGCCGTTGACGGCGGCGGTACGGCCGAACTCGGTCGCGACCAGCACCACCGTCTGGTTCCAGACCGGGCCAAGATTGTCGCGCAGCGCGCCTATCATCGTATCGAGCGCCTTCAGTTGCGCGGTGAGGCGATATTGCTGGCCGGTATGCGTATCCCAGCCGCCGGTTTCGAGCATGGCGATGCGTGGCCCGTCGGGCTTGACCAGGAAGCTCGCGGCAAGCTTGCCCAGATCCTCGGGCTTCTGGCCGGAGCCTTCACCCGCCGCCATGCCGCGCGCGGACAGGGCCGCATCCCACATGCCGTGCAGCTGCGGGTCGCCCTGATACATCCGCCCGACCCGCGCGAGCAGATCGTCGGTCGGCTGTGGCAGGTTCGACGGCGCGAACGAGGTCACGTCCGCCGCGCCGCGCAGGGCGGGCGGCACCGTCGCCGCGAAGGCGATCGCTTCATCCTTGCTTCGTGGCATCAGCCCAACCAGCCGGTTCATCCAGCCGTCGCGTTGCGCGTACGGCACGGTGCCGCCCGTCTCGAGCACATTCTGCCCGTCGAAATGCGACCGGTCGCGATAGGGCGAGGCGGTGGCGTGGACGAACAAGGCCTGGCCGGCGGCATACATCTTGCCCGCCTCCGGCATCGCCGGATTGAGCGCGAAATGGCCGTCGAGCTTGATCGCAGTGGCCGGATCGATCGCCAGCTCGCGCCGCAGCCCCGCATAATCGGGGTCGCCATAGGGCACGATGATGTTGAGCCCGTCGGCCGCGCCCCGCTGGATGATGAACACGAAGCGACGGTCGCCGGGCACGCTCGCGAAGGCCATATGCGGGCTGACGAGGATCGCGCCCGCGCCGGCGGCGGCGAAGCGGAGGAACTGGCGGCGGGGGAGGATCATGGTCATCTCCGCTGGAATTCGGGGCTGACGAGCAGCAAGGCGAGCGCGGTCGCGCCGCTTTCGGCTTGCGCCAAGGCGGTCGTGGTCGCGGGCGTCATCTGGCCGGGCAGCAATCTGGGCGCGAGTGCGCGTGCATCGACCTGCCCGCCGGCTGCGGCGGCGAAACGCTGGGCGAGCTCGACCCGGCGCATCAGCGCGTCGGGCGCGACCCAGCTCGCCGACAGATCGTCATAACCGGCGGGCGATCCCGGCCGCCACACCGGCTGGCCGAGCTGGTTGAGCAAGGGGGCTGCATCCAACTTGCCGAGATCCTGGCGGCCGAGCCCGCGCAAGGCGGACACGGTCCAGTCCCACGGCGTCTTGAACTTGGGCTCGCCCGTCGCCCAGGCTTCGGGCGCGTCGATCAGCACGCGATAGATGGCGGGCAGATGGCCGTGGCTCGACAGATACGCCGCGCTCATCCGGTCGACCAAAGCCGGGGGCGGATCGTCGGCGACGAAATGGCGCGCGAGCTTGGTCGAGACATGCTTCGCGGTCGCGGGCGACAGGGCCAGATCGTGCAGCACCGCGCGCGCCTGGCCTTCGCCGGATTGGTCATAGCGCTTGCCGATGATCGTGCGGGCGCCGGGCTGATGGATGCCGGGGCGGAACATGAAGGCGCCGACCTCGACATTGTCCTTGCCCGCCATCGGCCCAAGGCCGCCGACGCTCCAGCCGGTCAAGGCGCGCGCGAATTCGGTGACGTCGGCCTGGTCGTAGCCGGTGCGCACGCCGAGCGTGTGCAGCTCCATGATCTCGCGCGCGAGATTCTCGTTGAGGCCGATCTTGCGGTCCGGGCGGCGCAGGTTCGCACGCTGGCCGAACAGGCTGTCGGGCCCGACCGAGCGGAACTGGTCGAGATAATAGAGCATCGCCGGATGCCGTTCGACCGCGACCAGCATATCCTCGAACTTGCCCATGATGTGCGGGCGGATCGCGTTCAGTTCGAAATCGGCGGCGTAGATACCGACCTGCGGCTTCTCGATCGAGAGCGCGAAATGGTTCGACCAGAAGCTCGCCAGCCGTTCGGCGAATGGGGTCTCGGTCGTCAGCGCGCTTGCCATGCGCGCATTGACCGCGAGCCGATAGGTGTCGCGCACCTCGACGTTCAGCGCCTCGCGCCGTTGCTGGCGTGCGAGCTTGGCCTGGGCATCCCCCGGCATCGGCGCGGCCGGCATCGGGACGGGCGCGCCGGGCGGGGTGGGGGCGGCGCCCATCTGTTTGATCAGCTCGCCGACCTCCTGGAAATAATCGTGGGCGAGGCTGCCGGGAGCGGGGAGCGCCGCGAAGGCCGCCGGCTTCGGCTCGAAGGCGTCGATCTGATCGAGCAGCCAGCGTTTCGGATCGGAAGGCGGCGCTTCGTCGGGGCGGGCGCCGAGCCCGAAGCGGTTGAGCGCGATCGCCTGCGCCTGGGGATTGGGAAGCGACATATCGAACTCCGTCGTGCTTCGCTTCAACGCACGACGGCGTGAAATTCCGTCGTTATTGTGGCTGCGGCGGGTGGGGCGGCCCCTGCCGGAACGGACCGTCCTTGAGCGCTTCCGCCATCTTGCGCCGCTGGTCTTGCGGCAGCGTCGCCGCGAACTGAACCATGCGATGTTCCAGATTGGCGCGGAGCGTCATGTCGGAGGCGCGTGCCTGGTCGAGCCGGACGGTGATCGCATTGGCGTCGAACTGGGGCTGCACGAACAGCCGCGCCGCCTCGGCCCGCGCCGCGCGGCCCTGACGCAGCGTCGGCACCGTCTGCTTGACCGTATCGTGGATGGCGTCGCGCAGCGCCTGCGCTTGCGGTTCGGGCAGGGATTCGGCGACTCGCATCCGCCAGCCGCCGCGCAGGCCCATGCCGCGATCATGCGTCCAATGCCAGACCGTGCCGGCGATCAGGCCGAGCAGGAACACGTTCGCGACCAGGCTGACGATCAGCAGGATGGTGGGCCAGCGCTTCACTGCGCATTCTCCTCGGCAGAATCCTCATAGGTGGGCGCGTCTTCATGGTCGTACAGCACGACATTGGTGGTGACGGGTTCCAGCGCCGCAGTCGCCGCGGAGCCCGCCAGCACGCCGCTGCCCGCCGCCAGCGCCAGCGCGATACCGCTCCACCACAAGCGCAATCTGCCGCCAAGCCGACGTTTCGGTGCGCCTTCGATCACCATCGCGCGCAAGGTCCGCGTCGGCTCGGGCACGCGATGTGCGAACAGCAGGGCATCGACCGCATCGGCCTCGGCCAGCAAGGCCGCGGCGCGCGCATCGGACCGCGCGAACGCCTCGGCGGCATCGCGCTCCTCCTCGGGCCATCGGTTCGGCGTCGCGCCATAAGCCGCGACCAAGGTCTCGAAACGCGCAAGATCCATCTTACTCATCGTCACCCTCCAGCCGCGCTTTCAGCGCGCGGCGCCCCCGTGCCAGCAAGCTTTCCAAGGCGTCGACGCCGATCCCCATCAGCGCCGCCGCCTCCCGATTGGGAAGCTCCTGGTAATATGTAAGCACGATCGCCTCGCGTTGGCGCGGGGCCAGTTCGGCAAGTGCACGGCCCAGCGCGTCGCTCAGCTGCTCGGCCGTGATCCCGGCATCGGCGAGCGGTTGCGGATCGGGTGCGTCCCACGTCTCCGGCAAGGGCGCCTCGCGCCGCTTGCGCAGCCGGTCGGTGCAGAGGTTGAAGGCGACGCGATGCATCCATGTGTCGAACTTGGCCGCACCCGGACGCCAGGCGGCGGCGCCGCGCCACACGCGCAGGAACACCTCCTGCACCACATCCTCGGCTTCGGCGCGGTCGCCGAGCAGGCGTATCGCGAGCGCGGTCATGCGCGGCAATTTGCGCGCCACCAATGCCTCCACGGCATGCGCGTCGCCCTCGCCCACCCGGCGGACCAGCTCCCCGTCGGGATCGTCCAGGCTCAATAAGGATGCCTCCGCCCGTCATCGCGCTCCACGCCGGATCATTGCTCCGGCGCGCTCATCCCCCGCATAGCGTGCTGTTCGTCCGGCGTCAGCACGCCATCATGATTGGCGTCCTGGCGCGCGAAGCGGCGGGCGAGCATGGAGTTGATCTCGGTCGCGTCGAGATAGCCGTCATTGTTGGCGTCCAGCCGGGTGAACATGCGCGCGCCGTCAGGCTTGGGCGCATTGGCGCCTTCGGCCGCACCACCCTTGCGGTGGTGGCCCATCATCGCCGCGCGCGCGGCGAACTCGTCCTTGCTGATCTTGCCGTCATGATCGGTGTCGAGCGCCATCAGCCGCTCGCGGGCATGGACCGACCACTGGTCGAACGAGATGCCGCCGGCGGGTGCGGGCGGCGTCTGCGCCAAAGCGGCGGCGGCCACGCCGAACAAGGCGGCGGCGAAAGGAAGCTTTGTCATGGAAACTCCGTAAGCGAACTTATGCCCTTGCCCGCTTGAACGGCCGTTCCGTCGCTATCCGTCGCTTATGTATCGTCGCCCCGGCGGAGGCTGGGGCGACGCATGCTTACGCGATCTTGAGCCCTTCCTTGTTCATCGCGCTGGTCAGGGCCTTGTTCTGTTCGGGCGTGAGCTTGGCCTTGAGTTGCGGGAAGAGCGTCGTTTCCTCCTCGCGCATATGCTTTTCGATGTCCGCGCGGAACTGGCGGATCTTGGCGATCCAGGCCGGCGAATCCTTCGCCGTCACGGTCAGGTCGTAGAGATATTGCTTCACATAGCCGTGATCGTTGTTGAGATGATCGGCGGCTTCCGCCTCGCCCGCGTCGCGCATCGCCGGGTAGACACTATTCTCCTCCTCCAGCGCATGCTTGGTCAGCATATGCTTGAGGTTCATCAGCAGCAGATTGCGCTTGGTTGTGTTCTTCTCGGTCGTCGCCTCGATCGTATCGAACACCTTGAGCGTCAGTGCATGCTCGGCCGTGAGCGCCTCGTCCCATTCGCCCGCGAAATAGGTGGGCGACTGGACCGCGAACTTGCGCGCGACATTGGCGGCAAGGCCGACAGCCAGGCCCGCCGCGCCCGCCGCCAGCATCGCGCCGGTCCCGGGATGGTCGCTGCGCGTCGACTTCTTGCGCGGAGCGCTGCTCTTGGTGAAGCGGCCATCGCCGTCGCGGGCTTCCGCTTGGGCGGTGGCGGACCGCTTGGCGGCGGTCGCAGTGCGGGCTCGGGTCGTGGTGGTCGCCATGGTATCACTCCGTCACGGGGCGCTTGGGGGGATGCGCCGATCGAAGGGTTCAACGCGTCAGGCCGCGAAAGTTCTCAATTTCCACGCAATTCGTCGAGCCAGAGGCCCGCGGTGCCGTCCGACGGCGCGCGCCAGTCGCCGCGCGGGGACAGGCTGGCGGCGGCGGAGACCTTGGGGCCGTTGGGCATGGCCGACCGTTTGAACTGGCTGATCTCGAAGAAGCGGAACAGGAAGATCTCGAGCCATTTGCGGATCGTCGGAAGATCGTAGGCATGGCGCGCTTCGGCCGGGAAATGGACCGGCCATTCGCCCGCCTCGACGTCCTTCCAGGCATGCCAGGCGAGGAAGGCGATCTTCGACGGCGCGAGCCCGTGGCGCACGGTATAATGCAGGAAGAAATCGTGCAGCTCGTACGGGCCGATCTTCGCCTCGGTGCTCTGGATCGCGCCGGAGGCATCGGCGGGGACCAGCTCGGGCGAGATTTCGGTGCCGAGGATCGCGGTCAAAATGCGGTTGGTGCCCTCGTCGAACTGGCCGGTCTTGACCGCCCAGCGGATCAGGAACTGAATCAGGGTCTTGGGGACGCCGGCATTGACGCCATAATGGCTCATCTGATCGCCGACGCCATAGGTGCACCAGCCGAGCGCGAGCTCGCTCAGATCGCCCGTGCCGATCACGAAGCCCTTATGCTGATTGGCGAGGCGGAACAGATAATCGGTGCGCAGGCCCGCCTGCACATTCTCGAAGGTCACGTCATAGACCTTCTCGCCCCTGGCAAAAGGATGGTCCATATCCTTGAGCATCTGGTTGGCGGCGGGACGGATATCGATCTCGGCACCGGTCACGCCGAGCGCCTTCATCAGTGCCCAGGCATTGGCCTTGGTCGCGTCGCTCGTGGCGAAACCGGGCATGGTGTAAGCCAGGATCGCCGAGCGCGGCTTGCCGATCCGCTCGCACGCCTTGGCGGCGACGATCAGGGCATGGGTTGAATCGAGCCCGCCCGAAATGCCGATGACGAGCGTCTCCGCGCCGGTCGCGGCGATGCGTTTGGCGAGGCCTTCGACCTGGATGTTGAAGGCTTCGTAGCAATCCTCGTCGAGCCGCGCCGGATCGGCGGGCACGAACGGGAAGCGCGCGACGCTCCGCTTGAGGCCGATATCGGCGAAGTCGGGCTGGTGCGCGAACGCGATGCGGCGGAAGCGCGTTTCGGGATGGCCGAAGGCGGCGGCGTTATCGTTGAACGTGCCGAAGCGCATGCGGTGCTGGCGGATGCGCGCGACGTCGATATCGGCGAAGGTCAGTTCGGGTTCGTGATCGAACCGCGCCGATTTCGCGAGCTGATAGCCGAGTTCGTGGATCATCGCCTGGCCATCCCACGCGAGATCGGTCGTGCTCTCGCCCGGCCCCGACGCCGAATAGACATAGGCCGCGGTCGCGCGCGCCGATTGCGACGCGCCATAGAGATCGCGCTCGCGCTCCTTGCCGACCAGGATGTTGGAGGCGGACAGGTTGGTCAGGATCAGCGCCCCCGCGAGCGCACCGAGCGAGGAGGGCGGGATCGGCGCCCAATAATCCTCGCAAATCTCGATATGGAAGATGAAGTCGGGAAGGTCGCTCGCGGCGAAGATCAGGTCCGGGCCGAACGGCACTTCGGCATCGCCGAGCGCAATCGTCAGGCCGGTGAGCCCCACGCCGGGCGCGAACCAGCGCTTCTCATAATATTCGCGGTAATTGGGCAGGTAGGATTTGGGGACGACGCCCAGCACCTTGCCGCGCGCGATCGCTACCGCGCAGTTATACAGCCGCCCGTTGCGCCGCAGCGCTGCGCCGACCAGCAGCACCGGCTTGAGTTTGACGGTTGCCTTGACCAGCTTGGCCAGCTCCGCCTCGACCCGATCGAGCAACGCCTCTTGCAGGTGCAGATCGTCGATCGCGTAGGAGGACAGGCACAGTTCGGGATAGACGATCAGGTCCGCACCCTCGGCATCGCCCTTGCGCGCCAGATCGAGGATCGACGCGGCGTTCGCCGCGACATCGCCCGCGCTCGCCGCCGGCGTCGCCGCCGCGACGCGGACCATGCCCTGGGCGTGGATCGAGAAGAAGCGATCGGTCATGCGGCGCGGTATCCCAGCTCCCCAAGCGGCAGCGATGCAACAGTGCAGCTAGAAAGGAGAGGGGGCCGGGTCAATGTCGGGTCACAGGCCTTTCGAGAGGGCAAAAAACAAAAAACACCGGAAACGAACTAAAGGATTGGCTGTTTTTTGGAGCACGGCGGAGCAATTTCCGCTTGGAACATATCAGGAACATGCGCATGTTGTCAAGATGGCAGCAGAGAGGCAAAGGACCGATCAGAGCAACTCCGGCTCCGGTTCAGTTGCCCATGGCTTGCTGGGAAATAACCGCGAATAGGTCGAAGGATCCGGTCGCTCGAAGAAAAATGCCATCGGCACGTGCTCGAGATAATGTTCAACGCTCGAGGTCACGATCAGCCGGTTGACCATATTGTCGCGGATCCCGCTGGCGGGGATGATACATTTCGCCTTCGCGACATGCCCCAGAGCTCCGGTTTTGCGGAGCGCCGCCTGTAGTGCCGCATGCGCACGCCCAAAACGGCCCGGAAGCTGCGATTCCCAGTTGGGCTTGGGCCCGGTCTGCCGGAACCCGGACACATAGCGCACGGCGTCGTGGATCAGAGAACGATAACCTCCGCCCGCCGGAGACCGCAGGATGGATGCGATCGCCTGCACTTCGTAGAGGAACATATGATCGGCGCCTTCGATCGCGGCGCGCAGCGCCGGCAGCGCGTGCGCCGGCCCGCCGGGCATATGCCAGGCGTGCTGGAGAATTTCGCGCCAGCGATAGGGACTGTCGGTGACGATGACCGAGCCGGTCGCCTGGGCGATCAGGAGCGTGAGCTCGAAATTGGGCACCATATTGTAGATGCACGCAAATGGTTCGGGCATGCCCTCGGCCGTTATATTGTCAGTCAGAGCGGCGAACGGATCATGCACCCGGCCCTCGCGCACCATCGCGATCATATGCCCAATCATCTCCTCGGTCGCATCCGGATCGGCCCGCAGGATTTGGGCGCGCATGCCCGCCTCGGTCCCGCTCCACAGATGGCGGAAGCGATCGTCGACATGGATCCATTTGGTGCGCGGATCGATGTCGGCCTCGTCGAAATCGCCTCCGGCGCGAGCCTCCGCCATCTGCATCATCTGCTGCCGCAAATGGCGATCGAAATTGCAGGGGTCGGGGAAGAAGTTGACCGCGCCCGTCTCGATCAAGGGCGCGAGCTCGAGCAGCATCAATATGTGCTTCAAGACTTCGAACCGATACTCGCCCGGCACCTTGGTGGGGTCGAATTCGGGCTTCATCCCCCCGGCAAAGGGGAACGGGTTCTGGATCAGGACTTCGCCAAAATAATCGGCCGCGCCGACAGCGAATTCGACGAGCATGCGCGGATCGACCATACCGGTGAACAAGCCTCGCAGCCGCCCATCGGGCTTGGGCAGCAAGGCGAAGATGTCGGTCTCTGGCGGCCATAGCGCGCGGAAGACGGTGTAGATTTCCGCGATCTTGTCGCTGGTCAACCCCCGCCGCGCCTCGGTCCAGTCCATGCCGGCGCCAAGGCCGGTAATGTCGGCGACCGCGGCGATGAGGACCAGGTTGCGCTCGCGGATGCTGCGCTCGGACCAGGAGGGGCGCAGTTCCGCCGGCCGCGTCGCGCAGCAGAGACCGAAGCGCTTCCCCGACCCGCAGCCGCACGCATCCTTGGATGTGCGCGGATGGTCGGCCTCGGACTTGAGCAGGCGCTCGCTGCCGGGCTCGGACCGGCCATGGGCGTCCTGGTAGGCGGTGCTGCCGTCGGCGAAGCCGATATAGGTCTCGCCACCCCAGTTCCAGAGTTCGTCCTTCGGCGGCAACAAGGTCTCGCGAAGGCAGGCCCAGTCGGTGTCGACCGTCTGCTCGGGATATAGCCAGTCGCGCGAACCGGCGGCGACATGCCGCGTCGCCCGTGCCTTGAGCACATGATTGATCCGCACGACGTCGCGCGCATCGAGCTTGCGGGTCCGGATCATGATGTCTGTGCGCACCAGCGCGTCGCCGAAATTCTTGGCATTGGTGCGCTTGCGACGTGGATCGGCGAGATCCGGATCCTTGGCATATTCGAGGTTGGTCAGGATCAGACAAAAGTCGCGGTTGAGCGGATAGAGAGTCTGGGATCCCTTCCACGCGATCGATGGATCGTTGGGATAGGCGCAGGCCGGATCGCCCGGCGGAACGGCATGATTGTAGACCGTGACCGGATGGTCGCTGATCAGGAACTTGACGTCGGAATCCTCGGCCGAGACGATCTCACGCACGCATTGTGCCCATAACGAGCAATGCAGGCGCCGCACGCCCTGCATCTCGAACATAAGCTGGTTCTGGTCGAGGAAGGGATAATGGCGGCGAAGCCAGGCGAGGCCCTTGGGTGTGCGCAGCTTCTGCGCGTCCATATATTCGAAGAAGTCCACGAAATGACGCATCCGCGCCTCGACATCGTCGGCCGCGAACGCGGCCACGGACGGCGTGCCCTTGCGGTCGATCTCCCCGAACAGCCGCCGCTCGATCTCGTCGCTGATCGCGAAACCGAAGAAGGTCGTGTAGAGATCATATTGACGGAAACATTGCGTCGTCGTCGACGAAAACACACTGCGACCAAGCACGGGAGTACCGTCGCCCCGCATATGCATCTCCGGCTGCATATCGAGATAGGCGAGCGTACTCCGGCCCGGCTCGAAGAAGCCGCGCTGATACCATTGCGGTACGAAGTGGTTATCCCTCGTCTCTGACATGCCGCCGATGGTGCACGGTCCGAAGCATCGCGGCAACGGCGGGGCGCCCGAGCGGAGCAGTGTTGAAGCTCGCCGGTGACGTGCGCACCCGCTCAGGCCGACTCATAACGGCAATGAGCGCCGCACAGTCAATCTTCGTCCACCTCGCGGCGGATGATGACACGCTCGAACTTAGAATTCCCGACCGCGTTCGATCGCCGCGCCAGCGCAATTTCCGCATAGCCGGTAAGGCGCGAATCCGCTTGGATAGTCTCGATCACCCGCAGCGGGTCGGCCCAAGCGCAAAGCGGCTTGGGGTCGGCGATCTCGATCAGCTGTTCGAGCGCGTCGAAGGTGGGGTCGGCGCGGAACCGGGTAACCGCGGTCTCAACGCGTGCCCAGGAACGCCGGACTTCATCGAGTTCGCGCAAGACCGGCAAATCGCATTCCGCGGCCGCGAGACCGATCAAAACATCGGACGATTCCGCGACCCAGCCGAGCGCCGGCGCCAGCGCTTCGCGCACCAAGGGCGTGCCAGCTCTGAAATGCGCAAGCAGCAGCGGCCAAGACCGGTCTCGCGTGCGCCGCAATATGATACAGATTTCACGATAGGCGATAGTCGGCCCGCCCGGCCGATATTCCTCATGCAGGCTGGCGATCATGGTTTCGAGCGCTTCATCTTCGAGGCCGTGCGCTGCGGGCGCGAGATGCTCTCGCCGCTTCTCGAAATCGTTCCAGGAATGCACGAAGGCCTGGGTGGCGAGCGCCTTGTCGACCGAGGCGATCAGTTCGATCGCTTCAGGCTGCGCGCGCACGAACATATCGGGCGGTGCGAAGGCGGATTCGAGCAGCGCGTCCATGCCGCGCGAAACATCCCGCTCGAGAATCAGGCTGGTGAAGTGATCCCCGAAAAAGCCGCGCCGCGGCAGCATCCGGTCGGCAGCCCGCCACAGATTGGCGGGCGCGTCGTCCCGCCACAGCCTGCATGCTAAAGTCTCGGAATCGATCGATGCCCAGGACCGTGCGGTTTCGAGCTGGGCAAGGTAGACATCCAGAACGATGCGGGCCTCATCCGATTTGGCGTTGAGCAGCACATTGAGACAGCCGAGGCTCGCGGAGTTGAGCGGCTTGCCGCGGATCTGGGCGACCGCGCGTTCAACCATCGCGTCGGATGGCTCGCCGATCGTGCAGGCGACGACCATCGCACGCTCCGCGACCGCGCCAGCGGGGTCAGCCCGTGCAAAGGCAGCATGAACATAGGTTGCGTCCCCCTTCTCGGCATATTCGGGGAGCAGATGCAGCGCGAGCAGGACATCCAGCTCCGGATCACTGTCGAGCAGTGCAAGAAGACGGGGGCGCCAAGTCGCAGGGTCGATATTGAGCAACGTCCGCCAGAGAAGCAGCAGGGCCTTGTCGGTCTCGCCCCGAATGCCGTCTGCGACGAGCCACGCGAGGCGGAGAACCACTGCCGGCGAGGGCATGACAATGCTCATGGCGATGCCGGTATGCGCCGCATCGAGCGCATCGGGTGACAGCGCGTGGAGGATCAGCGCCTCATATTCGGCGCCGCCGATCCGGCGGACAATCCGCCGTACCGCGACATGATCGGGGTCGTGGGTGCCATCGAAATGCGCGCGGGCGCGGCGCGCGAGGCGCTCGGCGAGCGGCGTATCGCGCCGCGCGTGAAACAGTGCGTCATGACTGGATTCGAGCGTGGGGCTGCCAAGCAGCACCGCCAGCGGGCCGACCGCGTCCGGGTCATCCGCCGCCGCATGATCCAGCCGGTCGAGCAGGAAATCGATCGTCGTGGCATCGACACGATCCTCCGCCTGCTGCCAGAGCCGGGCGAGCGCGCCGCCGGTCGAGTCATGGGCGATCATCCAGTCCCGCAACACAGCGGCGGTGCGCGCAAAATCATGATCGAGCAGCCGATCCAGCCAATAACGATTGTACGGAAGCGACTCGTGGGGCGGGTGCGTCGCAATCACGGCCAGAGCGCGCTCCGGGTCCAGATCGACGAGCGCGGTCAGGGCGTAGGCGCCGCACCAGCCGAGCTGCGCAACGCAGGGCACGAGCCAGTCAAGGTCGGCCGCGTCGCCGAACCGCCCGGCGCATTGCATCGCGATCGTGTCGTCGAGGAGCGCCTGGACGAGCTTGGCGCGCGCAGATCGCCAGATCGGCGCACCTGCATCATGGTCCAGCTCCTTGAGCACATAGGCCGCCAGGCGCAGGCTGGCGGGAACGTCGGCATCCACAATCAACCCGGCCAGCCAGGCCGGATCACTGCGCGCGAGCAGGTTGATGGCCTGGCGCATTCGTTCGAACAGGTCGTGATCACTTCTAGTCGTGTTCTGGCCATCGAGCGCGCAATAGGCCGCCCACAGCGCGTCGCGATGCGCGGTTAGCGGCCACAAGCGGCCGAGCGAGATCGCGATCGACCGTCCAGCCGGCAGCGCCGCCGTCCACAGGCGGTCGCACAAGGCCGCCTGTTCCACGGGCGTCAGCGGTAACCCGCGAAACGCAGCGACAAGATTGCCGCATACGAGGTCGTCCATCGAGGCGATGCGCTGGGCGCGCTCCTCGAGCGGCGCAAGCGCGCGCGGTCCGACGGTGGGAAGGAGCTCGCCATAGAGCGTGCGCGCGCCGGTACGATCCTCGGATTCGAAATGCTGGAGGAAGGTGGCGGTTTCCGCCGCGCGACCAGCAACATTGGCGATCAGCCAGACCACATCCATCAGAAGGAAGCCGAGCCCCGTCAGGCCACTTTTGTCCGTATCATCGCTCTTTTCGAGACGGATCACACGCGCGGCCAATGCGTCCGCCGAAAGCTGACCCGCCTCGAAGTCGCAGGCGTGCATCACTGCGAGCGCCCAGGTCAACAATCGGTCGTGCGCAAACGACCAGCGCCCGCCCGCATCGCTCAGCCAGCCTGCGGCGACCAACGACTCCAGTTGCGGTTCGTCGAGTCCGATGGCGTGGACGTCGTCGTCGGTGAGCGAGGTCTGACCCCGTTCGATCAGCTTGCGGGCGATACCGACCAGCCGCGTCCCGGCAAGCTTGCCGGCATGCTTGCGCGCGCGCAGCCAGAAATCTTCAAGCACGCGATATTCGGTTTGCGGATCCCAATCATGCTGTTCGAGCGCGAGCGTCGCGTAGATTCCGCATAGGACGGGAAGGCGCAGCATCCGCCGGATCATTTGTGGGATATGTCCGGCGGACAGCCCGCGCCGCTGGAGCGCCGCAAACAGTTGCGACGGCGTAAATTCGTCAACGGCGTGGATCGGGACATGGCCGAAGTCCCGCAGCCGTTCCTCGTGTGCGACCGGATATTCGGCGACGATGTGCAGGCCCGGCCCGAAACCGCCGACCCGGATGGCGTCCAGAATCTCTGGATCGCGGCACCCCTCCCACAATATCGTGATCACTGCGTTGGGACTGGCCTGAATACGCCGCCAAACCTGGCCGAGCAGGCTGGCATCAATCTCAGCTTCCAACTGCAGCGCCTCAGTGCGGATGGCGCGTTTCAGAGCGCGCTCGAATTCGCCGAGGTCGGCAGCGCGGACCAGAACCGCCGGACGGCCGTCGCGAGCCATCTCGGCGGCGAGACGATAGAGCGCCCACGATTTGCCGCAGCCCGATTTGCCGACGACGAGGCTCAAAGGGGCGTCGAGGTCGATCTGGATTGCCGGACGCACGTCATGGTCCGGATTGAATGGCCGGTCGCGTAACGCCGCTGCGAGGAAAGCGGCCAGTCGCGCCCCGTTGGCATTGCTGTGCCCTGCCGCCGTGCCCGGCAACCCGAGCCGGTGGAGGATATCGTCGACCGTGATCCTGGCGTTGTTCGCCGCCGCCTGTCGCGCGAGGTAGCCCACCAGTTCATCGAGCCGGGCCTCGACGGTTTCGGCATGCGCGACCCGATGGCGCAGGAACGCGAGCGCGGCGCCCCGCGCGTGATCGGCATCGACCGCCGGCGCGATCGAGACGCGGGTGACGAACGTAGCGAAACTGGCCTCGAAATCCGCCGCCGCGCCGCCGCGTTTTGCGAAGACCGCCCGTAGAGCGGTGAGCGCGGCCGCGACCTGCTCGTCCAGCACCTGCGCTACGCAGACCGCCGCCTGCGCGAGCGCATGGTCTTTGAGATCCGCGACCAGCGCCAGGCCGGGCCGGCTGACGCCGTTGGTGGTGTGCAGCTCATAAGCGTCGGCGGATTGGTCGCAATGGGCACGAAACAGGTCCGGAAGCACATCTTTGACGATGTCGCCAATCGCAAGCGGGCGCTTGCGGTGTTTGAATTGCAGGACCCGGCGCCGACGCCCTGCAAGATGCAGGTCGCCGCCGGACGCCGGCTCGAGTACCGCGATGATCGTATCCGGATCGACGGTCGCGCCGTCCGCGCCGAACTGCGCCCGCACCAGCATCGCGACGGATGCGACCAACTGGTGGATCAGGCCGTAAAGCGCTGCGCCGCCGCCGGTTGGCCCGGAAGACGAAGCGCGTCCCGGCTCGGGCACGGACGGAAGAGCCTGCCTGGTCATCCCCGCAGCTTAGCGCCACCGGCGTCTGCGGTCGATTGGGCATGCGGATCTGCGGTCGTTTTACAGGATATCGCGTAGCCCTAGAGTACCGATCCGATGCGCACCCAAGACCCATGTACGAGGCCGGAAATGCGCCGCAGGACTTCGGGATCGGACCCTTCGTTGAATTCACCTTATAGCCGCAGAGACAGCTGTCCTCGCTTTCATGCGAGGAGGCACTCCAGGGTCAGCGATCGGATGTCCGCTCTTGGCTTGCCGCCCTGCTAGTGGGCGGACCGCTTGCGGCCAAAAGCGGTCATTCCTCGCTCGTTCGACCGCTGCGCCCATAATCAGCCTTGAATTCAAGCCGCCGCGCGTCGCTGCCTCTCGCCGTGCATGCTCTGCGGCCCGGCCGCGACGATCTCCACCTCGACCAGATCGCCGATCTCGCCGCCGTCGATCAGCACCGATTGCAGCCAGGGCGATTTGCCGAGCATCTGGCCGGGTTGCTTGCCCTTTCGCTCGATCAGGATGTCGCAGGTGCGGCCGATCGTGGCGCGGTTGAAGGCGAGCTGCTGGTCGCCGATCAAAGCCTGGAGGCGCTGGAGGCGTTCGTCCATCACCTGCGGCGCGATCTGATCGTCCATGGTCGCGGCGGGGGTGCCGGGGCGGGGGCTGTATTTGAAGCTGTAGGCCTGGGCATGGCCGACTTCGCGGATCGCCGCCAGCGTCTCTTCGAACTCGGCGTCGGTCTCGCCGGGGAAGCCGACGATATAGTCGCCCGAGACGGCGATGTCGGGCCGCACCGCGCGGACGCGATCGATCAGGCGCAGATAGGAGGCGAGGTCGTGCGCGCGGTTCATCGCCTTCAGGATGCGGTCGCTACCCGATTGCACGGGCAGATGAAGGAACGGCATCAGGCTGGCGACGTCGCCATGCGCCGCAATGAGCCCGTCGGCCATGTCGTTGGGGTGGCTGGTCATGTAGCGGATGCGTTCGAGGCCCGGCAGGCGATCGAGCGCGCGGATCAGGCCGTCGAGGCCCTGCGCGCGGCCGGTTTCGTCCTCGGCTGTCCAGGCATTCACATTCTGGCCGAGCAGGGTGATCTCGCGCGTGCCGCCGTCGACGAGCGCTTTGGCTTCGTCCATCACCGCCGCCCACGGCCGCGAGACCTCGGCGCCGCGCGTGTAGGGCACGACGCAATAAGTGCAGAATTTGTCGCAGCCTTCCTGCACGGTGAGGAAGGCGCTGGGCGCACCGCCACGGCGGGCGGGCAAGGCGTCGAACTTGGAGGCGGCCGGCATATCGGTATCGACCGCAGGCCGACCCGCGACCGCGTCCGCGATCAGGCCGGGCAGGCGATGATAGGCCTGCGGGCCGACCACCAGATCGACCGCCTTGGCGCGCTTCGGGATTTCGGCGCCTTCGGCCTGCGCGACGCAGCCGGCGACCGCGATCATCGGTTTGCCGCCCGCGCGCTTCGCCAGCCGGCCGATATCGGAATAGACCTTCTCGGCGGCCTTCTCGCGGATGTGGCAGGTGTTGAGCAATACGAGGTCGGCATCGTCCGCGCCGGCTTCGACCATGCCTTCGGCCTGCATCAATTCGGCCATGCGCGCGCCGTCATAGACGTTCATCTGGCAGCCGAACGACTTGACGTGGAAGCTCTTGGGGGCGGGGCGGGGCGAGGACATGGCGCCGCCTTTAGCGGATGCGCTTCGGGGTTTGTACTCCCATTCCACGATGGCGGGACGGCGTGCGTTTGCGCACGGGTCATCCAGCGTGGGGTCGCCGGGGTAGGGGGCGTTGGCTTGGGGACATCTTTGTCCTCCCCCTCCGTCGCCTTGCGGCGCCACCTCCCCCTGGCGGGGGAGGATTTGTGGGGGCTTATCCTCCCCCGCCAGGGGGAGGTGTCAGGCGCAGCCTGACGGAGGGGGCGGATAGGCGTACCCCTGAAACAAGGAAGCGGTCCGACCGTTGGGCCAGACCGCTTCCCGCCACCCTGTAAGTGACGGCATCCTCTCCTACGTACGGATTATATTTGATTATCCCGCCGACCGTGTTCGTTGCCGTATCGAACCGGTGTCGCGTCCTAGGTCGGCTATCCGAATGCGGCAAGATCGGGGCAGAGGCTTTTCGAAAATAAGTCGGCGCCATGGCAAAATAGCAACAATCTTGCTCGCAAGCGCAGCAAATTGTGGGTGGATGACGCCGCAGCGCAGTATCGCCTGGACCTGGATTAAATAGAGCCTCAGTCACGTCATCAGCGGAAGCGCGCAGCGCTTCCACCAATGAAGATCAGGCTCTAAGCGGGGCCGATGCTCGGACCTGCTCCCCTTCGCCTTCATCTAGACAATGATACGCTGGTTGCCAACTGGCGCTGGCTTGCGGGGCGCAATGCCGCCGCCGAATGCGGCGCCGCGGTCAAGGCGGATGGCTATGGGCTGGGCGCGCGCGAGGTGGTGGCGCGGCTGGCGGCGGCGGGCTGCCGCGACTTCTTCACCGCGACCTGGGCGGAGGCGGCCGCGCTGGGCGCCTTGCCAGAGGGCGCGCGACTGGCGGTGCTCCACGGTGTGCGGTCCGAGGATATGGTGGACTCGCTCGCATCGGCCGCGCGCCCTGTCCTCAACAGCGTCGAACAGGTCGCGCGCTGGCGGGATGCCGGTGGGGGCGTGTGCGACGTGATGGTCGATACCGGCATGAACCGGCTCGGTCTCACGATCGAACAGGCGATGGGCGGCGCGCTCGACGGGCTCGAGGTCGATACGCTGATGAGCCATCTCGCCTGTGCCGACGAGCCCGATCACCCGCTCAACGCACGCCAGCGCGACGCCTTCCGCGCGCTATGCGATGCGGTCGCCGCGCGGCGCTACAGCCTCGCCAATTCGGCGGGCATATTGCTGGGGCAGGACTATGCCTTCGATCTGACGCGGCCTGGGATCGCACTCTATGGCGGCGTGCCCGTGCCCGCGGCGACCGGCATCCGCGCGGTGGCGGCGATCGAGGCGCAGATATTGCAGGTCCGCAGCGTCGGGGCAGGCGCCTATGTCGGCTATGGCGCGACCTGGCAGGCGCCGGACGACGCGCGCATCGCGATCCTCAACCTTGGCTATGCCGATGGCTATATGCGGCTGTTCGCGCCGGGCGCCTATGCGATGGCGGGGGATCGCCGCGTGCCGGTGGTCGGCCGGATCTCGATGGATCTGATCGCGGTCGACGTGACCAATGTCGCGGTCGGCGAAGGTGATTGGCTCGGGCTCGACTTCGATCTGCAGACTTTGTCGGCGCGATCGGGCCTGTCGCAATATGAACTGCTCACCGGCCTTAATAATCGTTTCGAACGGCGCTGGATTTAGCCTGATCTCAAAGCTTATCAAAATCTTATAGGAACGTCTCAAAAGCACCGAAACGGGACTACCTGACCGTTTGGCCATATTGACCGCCGTGCAATCTTGGCCAAATTGTAAAACGGGATGGGGATTTAATGTTCAATCTTTGGTGTAAAGTGGGCCTGCATAAGCGCTCGCGCGGCCGTGCGCGCCGCGAAGGGTCTGCATGGGTCAGCCGCTGCCGTTATTGCAACATAGCGATGAAGCGGACCGATTCTGGCCGATGGAAGATCGATCGCCTCGAAATGGAAGAGGAAGCGCTGGCGCTCGCGCTGGAGGTCAACGATCTGCCAGAAGACGATCAGCCCAGGCGGGGACTAAGACGCTGGCTGCCCCGAATTCGCTTGCCGCGAATCCGTATCCGCCGCCCGCATTTCCGTCTGCCGTTCCGGCGGAGGGCTCAAGATTGAGCTCGAGCGTGTCCGCGCCGACCGCGCGGGCGAGCTGGACGAAGCCCGCGGCGGGATAGACCGTGCCCGACGTGCCGATCGACACGAACAGATCGGCCTCGCGCAAGGCCGCCTCAATCGCCTCCATCTGGTACGGAATCTCGCCGAAGAAGACGATGTCGGGGCGCAGCCCGCCGCGCTGACCACAAGCGGGGCAGGCGGGTCCGTCGATCATGGCGCCTTCGAAGTGCGACCGCGCACCGCAGCGCACGCACAACGCCGACAGCAATTCGCCGTGCATGTGGATCAGCCGTTTGGCGCCCGCGCGCTCGTGCAGATCGTCGACATTCTGCGTGACGATCAGCAATTCGCCCGGCCATGCCGCATCGAGCCGCGCCAGCGCTTCATGCGCCGGATTGGGCCGGACATCCGCCAGCGCGCGGCGGCGCGTATCGTAGAAATTCAGCACCAGCGCCGGATCGCGCGCCAGCGCCTCGGGCGTACACACATCCTCGACGCGGTGGCCCTCCCACAGGCCATCGGGGCCGCGGAAGGTGGCGAGCCCGCTTTCCGCGGAAATACCCGCGCCGGTGAGAATGACGATGTTGCGGATGCGGGTCACCGGTGCAGGATAACGATGCGCACCAATCGCCGCCATGTCGCAATTCGTCATGCCGGACTTGTTCCGGCATCCACCAGGAGATTGCGGACAAGCCTCGGAGTGGACCCCGGAACAAGTCCGGGGTGACGATCTAGATTTCCAGTTACCGGTCCGGCGTGACGCGCGGGGTGCGCTTGCCCTTGGTCCGGCTGGTCAAATGGAATTGCCGGCATCGGTCGCAGCGATAGGGCCTGAGCGGGAAGTCCGCGCGCTGGGCGACCGCAAGCGCATCCGCCTCCGACGGGTAGCGCGCCTTGCGTGTGCAGACGCTCAGCCGCGTGCGCATCTCACAGCCGCCAATGGATCGCGCGCTTGTGGAGCGGCCAGATCAACGCCGTGATGAACACCAGGATCGCGATCGCGCAGGCGAGCGAGGCGAGCATCGGCGCGGCGATGATCTTCTGGGCGAGTTCCATCCCCCACGCCTGCGGCGTCTGCGTGCCATGCTTGAAGATGCTGTAGCTGCTGAAGATGCCGAGCAGGATCGACAGTACGAACGCCAAGGTCGCATTGCCGCCGAGCACGCGCAGCGGGGTCGCGACCGTGCGGGCGGCGGCGCTTTCCAGCGCGACGGTCAGCAGGGACAGCAACACCGCGCTGATGCCGCTGCTCAGCAGCGCGAAGCTGCTCGTCCAGATGCGCTTGTTGATCGGGAAGACCGGATCGATCAGCAGCCCGGCAAGGATCAGCACCACGCCCGCGCCGCCGATCAGTAGGGCGGTACGCCGCCCCGGTGCCCGCTTCCACGCGCAGCCGGCGAGGATACCGAACAGCAAGTTGGCGGTCGCGGGCAGGGTCGAGAGCAGGCCCTCCGGATCGTAGACGACCGCGCCCGTTGCATCGGTGCCGTAGGGCCACAGATGCGGGACGGTCCACACGGTGCGATCGACATAGGCGGTCAGGTTGCCCGCCGGATCGAGGTGGCCCGCGCCGTAGCCCGGCACCGGTACGAAGGTCAGCAACAGCCAATAGCCGATCAGCAGGGTCAGGATCGCGGCGCCGACCGCTTTTTGGTTGACCGCCGCCAACCCCTCCGACCGCCGCTTTGCGGTGAGCAGGACGAAGCCGGTGCCGAGCGCATAGCAAAGCCCGATCCGCTGCAGGATGCCGGGGATGCGCAAGGTCGACAGGCTGAGATGGGCGAGGAAATTGAGGAACAGGCCGAGCGCGATCAAAGCGAGCGTCCGCCGGCACAGCCGCGCCCAGCTGCGCGCCTTGTCGGCGTCCGACAGCGGCCGCGGGAAGGACAAAGCGACGGCGGCGCCGACCGAGAAAAGGAAGGTCGGAAAGACCATGTCGGTCGCGGTGAAGCCGTTCCACGCCGCATGATCGAGCTGGCTGTAGCGCAGGCTCCACGCGCCGGGACTGTTGGCGAGGATCATGCCCGCGACGGCAAGGCCGCGCAGCGCGTCGAGCGAGATGAGCCGCTGGGTCAAAATCTGCCTCCCCTATTTTGCGGGGAGGCTATCTGTCCTGTGGCGGCGACGCAACGACCCGCTTATTCGCCCCGCTCGTACGCCGGGATCGCGCTGACGCCGACGGCGGCGCGGAGCTTGTCCGCGTCCATCAATTTGCCGTCCATCATCACGATCTTGGTGTGGCGCAGATCGCCGATCTTCTTGGACGGATCGCCATCGACCAGCACGACATCGGCATCCCAGCCGACCGCGATCCGGCCGGTATGGCCGTCGGCGCCGACCAGGGTCGCGGGCACGATCGTCGCGGCGCGCAGCGCATCGACATTGCTGAAGCCGGATTCGACGTAGAGTTCGAGCTCGCGCACCAGCTCGAGCCCCGAGCCGTCGGTGCCGGCGACGATCGGCACGCCCGCCTTGTGCATGCGGCCGACCAGTTCCTCCTCCTTCTTGAAGCTCGCGCGATAATCGGTGCGGGTCACGCCCGGCGGCGGGGCGAAGCCGCCCTGGCGGAAGCCGCGCTCGACCGCGGGCGGCAGCGTGCCGACATACGGCGCGTAGGCCGGCGACAGATCGCCATTTTCGGGCACGAAAAGGCTTTCGACCACGACCAGGGTCGGGTCGGAATAGATATGCTTCTTCGCCATCGTCGCGATCAGCGACTTCATCGGCTCGGCGTCGAGATTGACGTCCTTCATATATTTGCCGGTGCCGGAGAAACGCTGCATCCCGTTCGAATGCTGGACGACATCGTCCGGCATGGCTTCCATCGACACGAAATAGATGTGGGTAAGCTCGTCATAGCCGGCGGCGATCGCCTGGCTCGGCTTCATACCGGCGGGAAGATGGCCGTGGACGTGGAGGCCAAGCTTATGCGCCTCGGCTGCCGCCGGCGCGACCCAGGCGGGATTGAACGTGCCGTAGAATTTGACGCCGGTCTGACCCTTGGCCTTGGCGTCGTCGACCGCCTTCACCGCCTCGGCCTCGCTCGTCACGACATTGGCGACCTGCGCGGTGTTGGGGCCCTTTCCGTCGATCAGCGACGAGGCATAAACGTGCGGGCTGAGCAGATCGCCGGCAGCGCGGCGCTTACGCCGCGCGATGGTGAGCTGATCGTCATTGCCGGGATCGCGCACCGAGGTGACGCCGATCGAAAGTTCGGACGGGCCGGTATAATCGTCGCCGACATGCATGTGGCTGTCCCACAGGCCGGGGACCAGGGTCTTGCCCTTGCCGTCGATCACGATCGCATTGGCGGGCGCCTTCATGCCGGACGCCGGACCGATGCCCTGGATCTTGCCGTGATCGATCACCACCGTGACATGCTTCTGATAGCGGTTGCCGAACACGAAGGCCTGCACGTCCTGGAACACGACCGGCACGTCGGGCACGGTCGCCAGGCTGTGCGCCAGAATCGGCGACTGCTTCGCCATCGCTTCGTCCTGCGCCTGCTGCATCGCGGGCTCGTCCGCCTCATAGCCCGCGCGGACGATCGAGATTGCGCCGACGGTGGCGAAAATCTTGCCCTTGGCGTCGGTCCAGGTGGGCGCGGGCGTGCCGCCGATGCCGGTGATCGCCCAGGCGGTGACGGTCTGCCGGGCCGCGCCCTGGCCGACATCGAGCGTCGTCAGTTTCTGGATGCGCGCCTTGCCGCCGGGCAGGAGGGCGACCTCGCCGTCCGGGTTGGCGACGAGCTTTTCGACTGGCAGGTCGCCCGCGCGGATTGAGATGCCGGCGGGCAGGTAATAAGCCGGGGCCGCATAAGGCGCCGATCCATGATCGGTCTGCGATTTCCAGCTGGCGGTGCCATTGGCGATCGCGAACGTCTCGGCGACGTCGCCGTTCGGGCTCGATCCCCGCAGTTCGTAGCCGGAGATCGTGCCGTCGCTGCCGAGCTTGATCGCCTCGTCCTCGTCCCAAACCTGGCCGCGCAGCACCAGATGGAGCCGCGCCATCAACGTGCCATCGGGCGCGGTCCATTCGCTGATCGCGCCATGCTGGCCCGCGGTCGAGATCATCGTGAACTGGGTCGCGTCGGCGGGCGGCCTGGCCAGTTGATCCGCAGGCACCAAAGCCGCCGCCTTGGCTGCGAGCACCAGCACCAAAGCCGTTCCGATCATCGTCCGCATGTGATCCCCCTTATTCCCTATGGGGAGGCTATCGGCCCGGTGGCGGGGACGCAACGATGGCTGCGTGAACGGCTTCACCGAGCGCATGAACGTCCGCCTCTCGCCAAGCGCGGAGGCTTGTGCCAGACGGCGCGGATGAGCGTGAGGATCGGGATCATCGGTGCGTCCGGCCGCATGGGCCGCGCGATCGCCAATGCGGCGGCGACGCAGAGCGCGGTCGTTTCGGGCGGCATCGACCGCGAAGGCGCAGTGCACGGCGATTATCCGGACGCGGCTGCACTGGCGCAGGCATCCGACGTGCTGGTCGATTTCTCGACGCCGGATGCGCTGCCGCAGAGCCTGGCGGCGGCGAAGGCAGCGGGCACGCCGATCGTGATCGGCACGACCGGCCTTTCGCCGGAGGATCACGAACTGATCGATGCGGCGGCACGCGATTTCGCGGTGCTGCAGACCGCCAACACTTCGCTTGGGCTGAACATGCTGCGCAAACTGGTCGAGCAGGCGGCGCGCGCGCTCGGCACCGACTGGGATATCGAGATCGTCGAGATGCACCATCGCCATAAGCTCGACAGCCCGTCGGGCTCGGCGCTGCTGCTCGGCGCATCGGCCAATATCGGGCGCGGCAGCGCGACGCCGATCGAGCAGAACCGCTTCGACCGCATGCAGGAAGGCCCGCACGAACGCGAGGAAGGCGGCATCTATTATGCGAGCCTGCGCGGCGGATCGGTCGCGGGCGACCATCAGGTGATCTTCGCGACCGAGGGCGAGCGGATCGAACTCGGCCATCGCGCCGAAAATCGCGGCATCTTCGCGACCGGCGCGGTCAAGGCGGCCTTGTGGCTCGCGGGCAAGCCCGCCGGGCGGTACACGATGGCGGACGTGCTCGGGCTGTAAGATCGGCATGAAGCGCGCCGACGTCTTCGAATTCTATCGCCGCCTCGCCGAGCTCGATCCCTCGCCCGAGACCGAGCTCGAATATGTGAATCCCTATACTTTGCTGGTCGCGGTGGCGCTGTCGGCGCAGGCGACCGATGTCGGGGTCAACAAGGCGACCCGGCGGCTGTTCGAGGCGGTGCAGACGCCCGAGGCGATGGTCGCGCTCGGCGAGGCGGGCCTCAAGCAGCACATCAAGACGATCGGCCTGTTCAATACCAAGGCCAGGAACGTGATCGCGCTGTCGGAGCAGCTGATCGCCTTGCATGGCGGGCAGGTTCCGGACGATCGCGCCGCGCTCGAGGCTCTGCCGGGGGTAGGGCGCAAGACCGCCAATGTCGTGCTCAACACGGCGTTCGGGCACGACACGATCGCGGTCGACACGCACATCTTCCGCGTCTCCAACCGCACCGGCCTCGCGCCGGGCAAGAATGTTGTCGTGGTCGAGCAGAAGTTGGAGAAGGTCACGCCGCAGACCTTCAAGAGCCACGCGCATCACTGGCTGATCCTGCACGGCCGCTATGTCTGCAAGGCGAGGCGGCCCGAATGCTGGCGCTGTATCGAGATCGACCTGTGTGCCTACCAACCGAAGACGCCCGCGCCAAAAGCCTGATCGTCGTGCGTGGAAGCGGTCACGCTTCCGCCACGACGTGAATCAGGCTTTCATCAAACAAGGACTGAATTGCCGGGGCGCAATCGCTTTGCTAGGGGCGCTCACACGCACCGGCACCCGTAGCTCAGCTGGATAGAGCGCTGCCCTCCGAAGGCAGAGGCCAGGGGTTCGAATCCCTTCGGGTGCGCCATTTCTTTCAATGACTTAGCTACACTGGCAAGTGCACGTACGGAAAATGTACGGAAAACCCGTGGTGCGAACTCATGGGGTTT
>Ga0193716_1000037_pt1 | contig 85015 bp, 67 predicted proteins | sample U2c1metaG_FD_145901 | JGI IMG/M metagenome (GOLD analysis project Ga0193716, IMG submission 145901) | Soil microbial communities from a riparian zone of the East river system, Colorado, United States - U2c1 | ecosystem: Environmental > Terrestrial > Soil > Riparian zone | place: USA: East River...
ACTCTCGGCAACCTCGGCGGTGCGAATCCTTGCACAGCTTTGGCCGCAACATCCTGCTTGATTGACGATACGCTGGCGAAGTCCAACGTTACGGCGAAGAGCGGCTACCTGGCTACCTATGCAGTCGGCGCGGCTTCTGGCGGCATCTTCCCGACCTACACGATCAAGAATGACCCAGCAAACCGTGGCACGACCGGTCAACGCAGCTTCTTCTCCGACCAGTCGGGCGTTATCCGTTACAACGTCTCGTCTCCGGCAGTGGTTGCTGACTCGCCGATTCAGTAAGATCTTTGAGTGACTCAAAAAACTGCGCGACGGGCGACCGTCGCGCAGTTTTTTCATTTAGGCCGGAGAAAAAACCTTTGCCGAAATTTGTCCAGGCCGGGAGCTGGCCGCGCCGCGGGAGCTGGACGCCGCTCTCTGCCGAAATTCACTGCTAGTTCATTTGGGCTGGGGCGAAACACGCAGAAGAGCCGGCGCGTGCGGCGGCAACGTCCAAACCAGATCCGGAGAAGGCGCGAGTTCTCGGTGCGTCCATAGATCCGCCAGTTTATACGTCCCGCCGGGCATCCCCAATTCCGTCCATGAATAATGAATCTCCTGTGTCGTGTCACTGACATTGAAAACAGCCAGGTAGAAATCCTCCTGGGGCGCTGCGGTTCCGTCGGGCCGGGCGGTCCAGACAATCAGGTTGTCCGTGGTTATGACCGGACGATTTTCAATTGCGTGTTGATCGACAGCCAGCACTTCCGCATTGGTCAGCAGAGCGCTTGTCCACGCGTCGGCCTGCAGCAGATTTCCCCCCATAATCAACGGAGAGCGAAAGATCGACCACAACGTGAACAGAGTTCGTTGCTCGTCGTGCGTAAGCCGCGAATCGCGCGGCGGCCCCCAGCCTGCCGATGGCCGCAAACTTCCGAGCGGCAACATGTCCGCATCCGGCCAGTGGCCGCTTTTTCCAAACCCGGCCCACGCCGCGGCTCGTTCGAATTGATTCCTTACGCCCTGCGGGAAGTGTTCTGTGCTGTTCCACACGTCCCACACGTCGTCGGAAATGCGCCACATTTGCGCATACTTCGCCACCTCGTCGCGTTTTTCAAAAGAGGTAGGTCCTGGCGACAAACTGATCACCATGCTCCTGCCGGATCTGGCGACGGCTTCGCTGAACAGGCGAATCTCCTCGGCCTTGTACGGGTGATCAGAAATGCAATCAATCTTGACAAAGTCGACGTTCCAGTCCGCATACTGTCGGGCCAAGGAATCGTAGTACGCCTGCGCCGCAGGCTTTCCCGGATCGAGTCCGTAATTGTAGTTATTCCACGGACAAACGTCCGCCTTGTTGGCGGCCTCGGCTGCACGGAATCGTGTCCCGGCGATGGGCAGATTCCGTTCCACGGCTTCTCGCGGAATGCCCCGAATAATATGGATTCCAAATTTCAGTCCCAGCGAATGCAGATAATCAGCCAGTGGCTTGAAGGTGAAATCCTTCCCCGCCGAAGGAAATCGCGCGGGAACGGGCACATATCTTCCGTACCCATCCATCTGGAACGAAAAATTCGTGTTGTTGCTGTCTGCGCCGATATTTGCCAGATACCACCCTTCATCGATAACCACATACTCCCAGCCGAAAGCCTTCAGGTGTTTGGCCATCCACTGCGCATTGGCCTTAATCGTGTCTTCATTGAGCGTTCGACCGTAGGAGTCCCAGCTGTTCCACCCCATGGGCGGGGTGCCGGCCAGCTCGGCTGGCTTCACCCCCTGGGCCCGACAGACCATTGCGCTGCCCCCGGTGAAAACGAGCGCAGCCGCCAGCAGGGAACGGTGCCGGGCGGCAGAAAACCATCCTGATTTCATGCTTTGCTCCTCGGCGCCGCCGCTCGTTCGCGATGCGCTAGTCCCCATTTACACATGATTTCCAACAGAGGCGACAGGCTGCTTCCGTACTTGGAAATGGAATATTCCACGCGCGGCGGAACTTCGGCGAAAACCTGTCGTTCCAGCAAGCCGTCCCTCTCGAGCTGTCGAAGCTGGGCCGTCAACATTTTCTGCGTTGCGGTCGGGATCAACCGGCGCAGCTCGCTGAATCGCCGGACGCGGCCTCGTACATGCCAGAGGATCACGCACTTCCACTTCCCGCCAATCACGTCCAGGGTCCATTCCACCGGACAAGCCTGCGTTTTGGTTTGCTTGGTATCTTTCAAGTGACTACCCCACTTTAAAGTGCCTACTTGTTTTTTGGATTCTGAGTGCCGATAGTACACCTTGGGTCGCGCCTAATCGCTTTCCTTTTTCACTGCTGGATTTTCAGAAAAGTGAATCTGGACATGGAGAACGTCTTATGAAGATCGGAATCCTGGGTACAGGAATGGTCGGCACAACACTCGGCAGCAAGCTGGTCTCGCTGGGGCACGAAGTCCGGCTGGGGTCCCGTGAAACGGATAACCCCAAGGGGCTGGAATGGGTCAAAAAGACGGGGCCACGGGCATCGCAGGGCACCTTCAGAAGCGCTTCGACTTTCGGCGAAATGGTTTTCGTCTGTTTGCGCGGAGATGTTGCCCTATCCGCTGTGAATTCGGTCGGCGCAGAAACCCTTAAAGGGAAAATTGTCGTTGATGTTTCCAACCCCCTCGATGTTGCAAAACCAATGCCGTGTCCGCTCCTCCCGGATCTTGTCAACACCAATTCACTCGGTGAAGAGATGCAAAAAGTGCTGCCGCACTCTGCTGTGGTGAAAACGTTGAACACGGTGAATTGTGAAGTCATGGTCAACCCGGGCCTGGTTAAAGCCGACTCCGATCTATTCATCAGCGGGGACGACGCGTCTGCAAAGAACAAAGTGGTCGACCTGCTGCGCTCCTTTGGCTGGAAAAGCGTAATTGACCTGGGAGATATCACGACGGCTCGCGCTACAGAAATGTTAATGCCCATCTGGATGCGCATGTGGGGCATCTTGGGGACCCCCCATTTCAATTTCAAGTTCGTAAAATAATCCTATCTGGGGAATACCATGATCGTTGAATATACGCGGTACAAGATTGACGAACCACGGCGTGCCGCTTTCGCAAAAGCGTATCGGGAAGCTGCCAAATTTCTGCTGGCCTCCAGCCACTGTTTGGCCTACGAGCTCACGCAGTGCACCGAGGATAACGCTTATTACACGCTGCGGATTGAATGGGATTCCGAGGAAGGCCACCTGCAAGGCTTCCGTACCAGTCCTGAATTCAAAGCGTTCTTGGCCCTGGTCCAGCCGTATTTCCAGGACATCGAAGAAATGCGTCACTACCAGCTGACAGCGACCGCCGGGCGAAAATAATTCCCCTTGACCTGCGCCGCAATTCACGGGAGTTTGTCTTGGTTCGGCGTGCTGGTATCGGACCGAACCGAACCGAGAGGTAGACGCGTGTGAGACGAAACGCTGCACGCCCGAGGACCAGTGCTTACGTCAAACGGGAAAACCCGGAACTCAGGAAGGTTGTGAAAGGGCTCAAAAGCCTGGTCGAGCAGATCGTGCCCGGCGCCGAACAGACGCGAAACGCCTGGGGCGTTCCGACGTTTGTAGCGGATCAGCCTTTTTGTTTCTACATGGTCGGCAAGAATCATGTCACCTTCGGATTCCATCAGGGAACCTCCCTTGCTGATCCGGAAAAGCTTCTGGAAGGAACCGGAAAGAATATTCGGCACGTAAAGCTGAAGAACTTGCCGGACCTGGCGAGCCCAGGTCTGCGCAGACTGGTCGATCAGGCCAGCAAGCTGAAAAGCAAGTCTCCGCTCAAGGGCATGGGCGGACGAGGGAAATGACGGCTTCGCAACTCTTTGTTTACGGCAAAGCCTTTTGCAGGCCGCAAGCTCGATTCCGGGTGACAACGTGACGGACCGTTCGCTGAAGCAAACCATTCACCAAACAAAGGCCTGGGCCGCAATCCTGGGGGGCGGTGGAATCGCGGGCCTCATCGACTTGACCTACGCGACCACTTTTTACAGTCTGCGGGGAGTGCCGGCGATCCGCGTTCCGCAATCCATTGCCAGCGGCCTGCTGGGCCCGGAGGCCTACCAAGGGGGCATGCGCACCGCCGCACTCGGAGTGGTCTTGCACTTTGTGATTGCGCTCGGCGCTGCGTGCGTATTTTTCCTCGCGAGCCGCCAGCTGCCCTTCCTGCTGCAAAAGCCGCTTCTGTCAGGACCGGTCTTTGGCGCCGGGATCTATGCTTTCATGCACCTCGTGGTGTTGCCGCTGTCCGCCAACCCGCGACTTCACCACACCACGGTTTCATTTCCCACGGTTAGCGATTTTGTCGTTCACGTTCTCGTGCTCGGCCCTATAATTGTTTTTTTCGCACGGCGTTTTTCCCGATAACGCGCAACTTTCAGCAGATAAAATCCCCGATGCTATAGAGCAGTCCGCATAAAAAAACTTGCGCTTCCGTGAATCTATATAAAACTTTTTGCGGTGACATTTCGTCTATACAGCAGGCAGAAACAGTGAATCGACCGTTTGTCGGGCGATGCCGTGCGGGCATCGCCGGGGCGAAAGACCTCCCTGCGAACGGGCTGTGGTGAAGGCCGAGTCCGGGAGGTTCGATGTCTGTCTGCTGCAGGCTGTTTTCCGCATTGAGTACCCTCGCCTTCCTTTTGGTTTTCAGCGCGCCCGCATTCTCACGTCCTGCCGGCTTTTTTGCGGCCCGCTATTCCGGCAACCGGCAATCGGTCTGCGAACGGGTGCCCACTTTCGGGCGCAGTGATTCCAGCTTTTTGGAAAACAGCGACGCACCCTTCCGCCCGGCAAACGGTTGTGATTGGCAGGAGTTCGCTCACAACCGGGACCATTGGTACCGGCACGCCGCGCGCTCACCAGTTGAAACAAACGGCAGCGACGATCCGGTGCAATCGGAACTGGGGTCTGAAGGTACGGCCGGCGCCACCATTGCAAGAGCGCGCCAGACAGTGCTGAGAATCCTGGAAGAAAAGAATTCATGCTCCGCCTGGATGCAGCAAAAAGTGGCGGACCCGGCCGGTGTATTCCGGCGCGTCCATTACAAGATCGACCTAAACGGAGAGAAGTACGCCTTAAAACTGCAATCCAAAGATGACACCTGGTATTTTCAGGATCCCTACGCGGCCAGCGTGATCCAGGATGGCGACCCCCCGGTGTGGGTGACGCTCAATGCCGCCGGCGCATTTTTTAAATCCGGCGCGACGATGCGATCTTTTTACAAAGACGGAACCGTGGCGGGAGTGCTCTTTGCCAAGAGGCTGAACATCGAAATCTATTTGGGCGGAAGCCTGCGCGCACAAGTGATCATTCTTCTCCATGAACTGGCCCACGTGCTGGACGCCATCCCGGCCGACTCGCTCACCAAGGGGGACATCCGGCTATCCGATCGCAACACCGAAACAGTCCTCCATTTCTGCCGCGTCCAGGTGGAATCCGCGAACCGATAAAATAATTCCCACTTCAGGTGTTCGATTCTGACGGGCCCGCCAGGTTTCGTTCCGCGGCGGATTCCTCCGCCCCCCTGCTGCGCTGCAAAAACGAGCCGCGAAACTTGGCTCCAGAGTCCTGTAGAATGCGGCGAGCGCTGGTCACGAGCTCGATTGCGTGTGGGGGAACCGACTATGAATTGGAAGCGCGCAGGTGCTGGAGCAAGCGCGGCGCTGCTATTGGTTTTGGCCGCGGCGAGTGTCCTGCGCAATGCGATTCACGCGCAGGAGCAGGGGTCTTCGGGTGCGCAGAAAACGCCAACCATTGAAGAGTACGATCCAAAATCCACGCTGGTGGTTCCCGAACACCAGGTGGAGCGGGCGAAATTTCCGTTTATCGACATCCATAGCCACCACTGGAACCCGACGCCGGCCGAAGTGGAGGAACTCGTCAGCGGGATGAACTCGCTCAACATGCAGGTGATGGTGAATTTGAGCGGCGGCACAGGCCAGGCTTTGCAGCGCACGGTCGCGGTGATGAAAGCGAAGTATCCGGGCCGCTTCGTGGTGTTTGCAAACATGGATTACCGCGACCTGGATAAGCCGGGATTTGGCGACCGTTTGGCGGCGCAGCTGGCCGAGGACGTACGGAACGGCGCGCAGGGCCTCAAGATTTTCAAGGATTTTGGGATGGAGCTGCATTACGCGAACGGGCAGCGCGTGCATGTGGACGACCCGGCATTTTCTCCGGTGTTTGAGAAATGCGCGGAACTGGGTATACCCGTGTTGATTCACGTGGCGGAACCTTCGGCGTTTTTTGATCCGTGGGACAAGACCAACGAACGCTGGCTGGAACTGAAACAGTTTCCGGGACGCGCGCGCCCTCCGGCCAAGTATCCGAAATTTGAAACGCTGATGGCCGAACGGAATCATTTGCTGGCGCTGCATCCGAAGACGAATTTTATCCTGGCGCATCTGGGTTTTCACGGAAACGATCTCGCGCGGCTGGGACGTTTGTTCGACGAGCACCAGAATGCCTACGTGGATATTGCCGCGGTGCTGGCGGAACTGGGACGGCAACCCTATTCGGCGCACGATTTTCTGACGAAGTATCAGGACCGCGTGCTGATGGGCAAAGACATTTACGAAGTGAACGAATACAAATGGTATTTCCGGGCGCTGGAGACCAAGGACGAATATTTCGAGTACTACCGCAAGCGCCATGCGTTCTGGCGGATTTACGGCTTCCAGGTGGATGATGCGGTTCTGAAAAAGATTTATTACAAAAATGCCCTGAAGCTGGTTCCGGGAATCGACGCCAAGGCCTTTCCCCAATAGGCGATACAGCGGCTCAGCCCGCCGGGAGCCGACCTTTTAGCAAACCGCCCGGGCCGCACCCGGATGGCTGGTGTCCGCTCCCGTTGTTTCAAGAAAAAAAGCAAGCCGCCCCCGGCATTCCCTCATTTTTGTCCCTGCGCCGCCCCGTCCCACATCCCGCGACAGGTCCTACCGGTCCGACCAAGGCGGGGTGACGCCGGACAAGCGGGCGTAGGCGATGAGTTGGCCCATGTGTTCGTTGTTGTGGACCAGGATGCGGAGGTACATGCCGTCGGCGGTGACTTCGCGATTGAACTTGTGGAACTTGTTTTGCAAATCTTGCGGAGTGGCCGCGAGGTGGGCTTGTTTTACGGCGGCAAGAGAACGCTTGAGCCAGGCGATCACTTCCGCTTTCGACGTGACTGATTTTTCCATTCCTTCCGTCAGGTCGCCAGGCATTTTCGGTCCGGTGACACTCAAGAGGTAAAAATTGGCGATGGCGATGTGCATATAGACTTCGCTCGTCGAGCGGACTCCGGGGACGGGGCGCCAACTGAATTTGTCTTCCGGAGTGGCTTCGGCAAGAGCCAGGAGTTGCTTGCTGACGTGGCGGAGTTCGCCGTCGTAGCCTTGCCAGAGGCCGTCGAGGGGATCTTCGGCTTTGACGGAAGGCCCGGTTTTGCTTGGGGCTTGGGCCCGGGCCGGGAGCGCCAGGCAGGCTAGAAAAATTAGAGCGACGAAGAAGGCTTTCATGAGGGGCTCCTTGCGTGATGGAAAAAGAGTATAAGACGGTTTCAGGCTCGTGTGAGTGAGAGAAATCAGTGCCCCAGACTCCCTCGGACTCTGGGGCTGGGCATTCCAAAAAAACAGGAATCACGCGCAGGACCCAAGCGAAAGGGCTCCGAGCCTGGGGGGAGTGGTGTCTAAGAATGCAAGGCCAGGAAGTGCAAGATTTTCCGGTGCCAGCGTTCTTATCCATGTAGCGGAGTCGTGTGGTTCAAAGAGGTGCGGAATGAGGTTTCGCGCGATAGCGGCGGTGGGCGTGGCGGCGATCGTTGCTGCAGGTTGTCAGCACCGGGCCGACCAGAGTTCGGCGCTCATCGACATGTCCCGGAGCACGGGGCTGAGTGCCGTCAGGGGTACCGGCCTGGCCGCGATCCTGAGCGCACCCCGGAAGCCTGCGTCGGGATTTCCGGCGCCGACCGAGGTGCTGGCGGCGGGCAAGTATTTGGCAGTGAAGCATCAATTGACGCTGGTCGGGAGCGAGGCGCAGGTTGGGAAGTCGCTCGAGGCGGTCGTGGGATTTTGCGGCTCAATCCGGTGCGAAGTGTTGAGTTCGAGTGTGGCGAATAAAACGGAGGGCGCCATTGCCGCCGGCAGTGTTTCGGTGCGCGTGGCGCCTCTCGATTTAAGCAAGTTCCTCGAGTTTGTGGGGAAGCAAGGGGCGATCTCGCAGCATTCAACGGAAACCGCGGACAAGACGACGCAGGTGCTGGACCTTGAAGCGAAGCTGAAAAATCAGACGGAGTTTCGCGACAATCTGCGGCGGATGATGGCGCGGCCGGGAGTAACGGTGGCCGACCTGCTGCAGATCCAGCAGAAATTGACCGACACACAGTCGGAACTGGACAGCGAGGCGGCGCAGCGCGCGGCGCTGGCGAACGAGACGGAAAAAGTCGAGGTGGAGATTGAGTTTCGCGCCGAAGGTGTCGCGCGACGGGGAAGTGCCTGGTCGCCGCTCGGTAGGGCGCTCGAAGAGGCGGGGCGCGAGTTTGCCCTGAGCCTGGCGGCGTTGATTACGGTCGTCGTGGCCGTGATTCCCTGGCTCATTGTGATTGTGCCGGGAGGGTGGCTCGTGGTGCGAGGGTCGAGGAACTGGAGAAGGCGGCGAACGCTCGACCGGGCTGCGGCGTGAGGCGCCTGGAAAGTTCTAAATTTAAGATCTAACTTACGAGCGTGGCCTTTTTCTGCGAGTCGGTTGGCAGAAAGCAATCTCCTTTTGTCCCTTTTTCATCCGGCGAAATTCAAGTTGTGGCGTCTAACCGGGAAGTGCAGGTTCGTTCCGGGGGCGTTTTCGGCTGGAAAATCTTGCGATAGGAGAGAGAAATGAAGAACGTGGTTCTCAGAGTTGCATTGAGTTGTGGATTAATTTGCGGAGTTGGGCAGGCGGGGTTCGCGCAGCAGGCAGCTCCATCGAGTGGCGGGCAGGCGGCGGGTGCTCCGGCGGACAAAACGCCGCCGAGCTATGACATGAAAGCGCAGGCCGCGCTCGATTTGGGCCAGCTGGGGACGAAATTTGCGAGTTTGGCGGAAGCCATGCCGGCGGAGAAATTTACCTGGCGGCCGGCCGAAGGAGTGCGGTCGATCAGTGAATTGTATCTGCACGTGGCGGCGTCGAATTATGGAATTCTAACGATGATGGGCGCGGCGGTGCCCACCGGCGTGGACAACAAGGAAATGGAAAAGTCCACGACGGATAAGGCGAAAATTGTGGCGGAACTGAACAAATCGTTTGCCAATGCCATCGCCGTGGTGAACGGGATGAGCAATGCGGAGTTTGCCAAAGCCCAGCCGAAGTTGGGGCCGGAGGCGAATTCCGGCGACGTGATTTACATCCTGGTGACGCATCTGCATGAACATCTGGGGCAGGCCATCGCGAATGCGCGGGCGAATGGAATTGTGCCGCCGTGGACGGTTGAAGCGATGAAAGCGGCCGCCAAGAAAAAGGCGGAAGCTCCCAAAGAGTAACTCGTTCCATTCCCTGCCTGGATTCGCCGTTTGCGCGCCGCTGTGGCGGGCTAGCCTTGGCTTATTGAGACGAACAAGCAATCCAGGTTTTCGGCACTGGATGTTTGCCCGGCCAGTGAAGACCCGCCCAAGCACTGTCATCGCTCGCTGTGGCGATCGTGCCTCTCTAGAGATGGCGATTCGCTCGGTCCCTATTTTCACAAGGCCACAGGAGTTCTGTCGCGCGCAGCGCACCGGGCACCCGGGGATTTGGCGCCGCCGTAGCGCCCGGGATTTTCCGTTTTACGATGAGAAACAGGCAGGAAAAGGCCCGGTTTTGCTGCACTTAGAGAGATTTGCACACGATCCACAGGGCTGAGGATTTTGGCTAAAATATTTTTAGACAAACGCTTGACGACTAAGGATTTTCTGGTATAGTTACAAATGGCTCGGGGGTTCTATGAACAACCGCGTCGTTCAGGGGCATCACAGTCGGATTCAGCAAGTCTTGCAGCAATCCTAAGTGAGGTTCTTTACGAGCACTGGCTAGAAAATTTATCGAGCTTCGCGTGAAGCCACCTAATGTGGGTGGCTGTACCCGGCGCTCGACGCCGGGTTTTTTATTTTGCAGCAGTGATTAGTAGCGAGTGACGAGTGGTGAGAAGTTCCGCAAGGGATTTCCTTCCAAGTCGCAAAGCAGCTAAAACACGAAGCAAAATCCTCAAGCGGAATGCTGGGGACCCTGACTGGATCAGGGATTACGCTCTTTGACAACAGAAAGGCTGGCAAGTCCACGCCGATAATTTGGCACCGATTACGGTCGGTCCAAATGCCATGGTGTGGATTACTTACAAGTTTGCTCGAGTTGAGCAAATCTGTGGAAGAAAAAGGCGGACTGATCAATTGTTCGATGAAACTGCGGAAACGAAAGCCTACGTTAAATGACTGAGCGTCCTTACCCAGGACGAAGAGAAGTTTAGCCGAAGGATGTATGGAGCTGCAGGCCATCGAGACGTCAGAAGCGCAAGCAGAAGACGGATTGAGTAAGTTTTATGATTAAGCTACTAAGGGCGTACGGTGAATGCCTTGGCGCCAGAAGGCGAAGAAGGACGTGGCAAGCTGCGATAAGCCTCGGGGAGCTGCAAGCAAGCTTTGATCCGGGGATTTCCGAATGGGGAAACCCAGTGGGATGAACTCCCATTACAGCCCGCTGAATACATAGGCGGGTATGAGCTAACCCAGGGAAGTGAACCATCTCAGTACCTGGAGGAAGATAAATCACAGAGATTCCGATAGTAGCGGCGAGCGAAATCGGAACAGCCCAAACCCAAGTGCTTGCATTTGGGGGTTGTAGGACCGCATAAGTAGAGTTACCAAACCGGACATTACGTGAACCTGCTGGAAAGCGGGGCCATAGAATGTGAGAGCCATGTAACGGAAAATGTACCGGACTCGAAGCGGCATCCTGAGTACCACGAGACACGTGTAATCTCGTGGGAAGCTGGGGAGACCACTCTCCAAGGCTAAATACTCTCTGGCGACCGATAGTGAACAAGTACCGTGAGGGAAAGGCGAAAAGCACCCCTGCTAGGGGAGTGAAATAGAACCTGAAACCGTATGCTTACAAGCAGTCGGAGGGCCATGCATGGACTTCGGTCCATGAAAGCCTGACGGCGTGCCTCTTGCTTAATGAGCCGGCTAGTTATTCTAACGTGCAAGGTTAAGCGCAAGCGAGCCGTAGGGAAACCGAGTCCGAATAGGGCGACAAGTACGTTGGAATAGACGCGAAGCGGGATGATCTACCCTTGACCAGGTTGAAGGTCGCTTAACCGCGACTGGAGGACCGAACAGGTGTGAGTTGAAAATCGCTCTGATGAGTTGAGGGTAGGGGTGAAAGGCTAATCAAATTCCGTGATAGCTCGTTCTCCCCGAAATGTCTTTAGGGACAGCCTTGTATGAATTGCCACGGTGGTAGAGCTCTGAATGGACTAGAGGCCAACTCAGGCTATCAAATCCAATCAAACTTCGAATGCCGTGGACAACTATACGGGAGTGAGACTACGAGGGATAAGCTTCGTGGTCAAAAGGGAAACAGCCCAGATCGCCAGCTAAGGTCCCTAACTATGTGCTAAGTGGGAAAGGAAGTGTATTCGCTCGGACAGCCAGGAGGTTGGCTTAGAAGCAGCCATCCTTTAAAGAAAGCGTAACAGCTCACTGGTCAAGCGGATATGCACCAACAATCCAACGGGGCTCAAGCACATGACCGAAGCTGCGAAATGGTATTTCTTTGGAAATATCTTTGGTAGGGGAGCATTGCGTGGAGTCTGAAGGTAGACTGAAAAGACTACTGAACACTACACAAGAGACCCTGCCGGCATAAGTAGCGATAAACGCGATGAGAACTCGCGTCGCCGAAAGTCTAAGGTTTCCTGAGGAAGGTTAATCCGCTCAGGGTTAGGCGGGTCCTAAGGTGAGGCCGAAAGGCGTAACTGATGGACAACAGGTTAATATTCCTGTCCCGCCTGGTGACGTTTGACGATGGGGAGACACAGAAGGATAGGAGAGTCGGGTGATGGACGTCCCGATTGGCCACTGAAAGCCGGATTCCCGAGGCAAATCCCGGGAGTCATTAACGGTGAGAGTGGTGACGAGGTCATACGACCGCAAAGTCTCTAATTTCACGCTGTCAGGAAAATCCTCTAAGGAGTCAACCAGGTGCCCGTACCTCAAACCGACACAGGTAGACAAGGTGAATATCCACAGGCGCTCGAGAGAACGCTCGCTCAGGAACTAGGCACATTAGCCCCGTAACTTCGGGAGAAGGGGCACCGCTGTAGGGTTTATAGCCCGAAGCGGTCGCAGCGAATCGCGATCTGCAACTGTTTAACAAAAACACAGCTCTCTGCAAAGTCGAATACGACGTATAGGGGGTGACACCTGCCCGGTGCCGGAAGGTTAAAGCAAGGGCTCAGCGTAGCAATACGCGAAGGCTTGAACTGAAGCCCCGGTGAACGGCGGCCGTAACTATAACGGTCCTAAGGTAGCGAAATTCCTTGTCGGGTAAGTTCCGACCTGCACGAATGGTGGAATGATAGATCGACTGTCTTGGCGAACGGCTCGGCGAATTTGTGGTTCCGGTGAAGACGCCGGATGCCCGCATCTAGACGGAAAGACCCCGTGCACCTTAACTGCACCCTGGTCATGAGTAACGGAACAATCTGCGTAGAATAGGCAGGAGTCTATGAAACCCTGGTCTCGGCTGGGGATGAGACACCAGTGAAATACTGCCCTGATTGTTCTGTCGCTCTAACCTACCACCCGAGACGGGTGGGGAGACACGGCCAGGCGGGTAGTTTGACTGGGGCGGTCGCCTCCTAAACTGTAACGGAGGCGCCCAAAGATCGGCTCAAGCGGATTGGAAACCCGCTGTGGAGTGCAAGAGCATAAGCCGGTTTGACTGTGAGACTTACAAGTCGAGCAGGTACGAAAGTAGGGTCTAGTGATCCGGTGGTCCCGCGTGGAAGGGCCATCGCTCAACGGATAAAAGGTACGCCGGGGATAACAGGCTGATCTAAGCCAAGAGTTCACATCGACGCTTAGGTTTGGCACCTCGATGTCGGCTCATCGCATCCTGGGGCTGTAGAAGGTCCCAAGGGTTAGGCTGTTCGCCTATTAAAGCGGTACGTGAGCTGGGTTCAGAACGTCGCGAGACAGTTCGGTCCCTATCTGGTGTGGGCGCAGGAGAATTGAAGGGAGTTGTCCCTAGTACGAGAGGACCGGGATGAACAGACCTCTTGTGTACGAGCTGTCCCGCCAGGGGCATCGCTCGGTAGCGAAGTCTGGAAGAGATAATTGCTGAATGCATCTAAGCAAGAAGCTCGCCCTAAGATAAGTTCTCCCAAGGATTAATCCTATGAAGGGCAGTCGAAGACTACGACTTTGATAGGCTGGGGGTGGAAGCGCAGCAATGCGTGAAGCTGACCAGTACTAATCGCCCGTTCGGCTTAATCATAAAACTTTCTCAAACCGTCTTTGAGGAAGAAGCAGATATAACTCGCAGGAGTTATACGAAGTACCGCCTTATTCTGCACAGAAATGTTCGACATCGGTCGAACTTGTAATGCCAGCCAATCTTCTGTTGTCGCACTCGCGACCTTTTGCCCAGAGCTAGGGCAGGGGGATTCGTACGCGAGTTTCAAGTTTCCTGGTGATCATACCGCGAGGGTCACACCCGTTCCCATCCCGAACACGGAAGTTAAGCCTCGCCGGGCCGATGATACTGCACGGGCAACTGTGTGGGAACGTAGGTCGTCGCCGGGATTAAAATTGAAAAGGCCGTTCCGAGCAATCGGAACGGCCTTTTTGTTTTGCTTCAAGAGGCCGCAAACGGATCTATGCGCGTTTGCGGCTTTTTTATTTCAAGCGGGCTCAGTACGTTGTCTCGGAAAAATCGATATGTTATGAAAGGTCTTGCCAAGGAAGTGCGGGAAGTTATTATACGGGGAAGTATCACTGAGCGGTTCTCATGCACTTCGACCATGACGCCAAGCCAAGCTTGTCTAACGCAAAAGCTTTCGACAGCCGGAGATTCGTTTCGTGAGAGCCTTGCTCAAAGTTTCGACAATAGAGTGTTTCAAGCCTTCCGTTTTCAGGCTACGACCCACTTCCGGAATCTGCTCTAGTAGCTGCTGTGCAATATTGTCGATGCGAGAAATCAATACCCCGGGATCGATGCGCACTTCCTGCGCGAGCTTGCGCCATTGGTACAGATTGATGTTCCGCAGGCGGTATTCACTGCCGATCTTCATCGCGAATTTCGCGCGTTCGATGTCAAGATCGCGGTACGGCAAAATGCTGGCGATATCATAAAGTGGGGCGAGGCGAACTTGTCCCTGCGCCGCGATGAGTAAGGCATAGTTTTTTGCGTGAGCGTCTGTGCCGGCGATCAACCAGTTGTAGGCAATTGAATCCAGGAATGTGCCAACGTCCTCGGGCGCATTCGAAGAAAAACTTTTTAGAAGTTCGACTATGGCGCGAATGCTGGGGCCCCCATCGCTCTGATACTTGCGAGTGGGCGAGATGCTCAATGCTTGGCAGGTGTCCTCTTGATGGACGCGCTGCCAGGTCGTAGCTATACGAACCCGGTCGTATCGCTCGATAACGATGGCGATTTCGTCCTTGAATCGCATGATTTGCGAGTTGGCCACCGGCAGTCCGATGGCGCGCCCCAGCTCCAGACATAAGTGTTCGTTTTCCGCGTGCCCATCGAATTGCTCCGTGGGCGGCTTGAGGATATGCGTGGTCGGCATGCGCCCGGACGGCACACCCCATTTTCCTTTTTCCAAAAGCAAAGCCGTCTTGGGCTGCACCCCGGCGAGGCTGAATTGTCCCGTGTCACGCGGCGTCCGCCAGGATGTTTGATCTTCTCGTAGGGACCGCAATCGCATCGCGATTTCGTTAACGCTTAGCCATTCGATTTTGGGAGGTGCTTTACCGAGAATGATGTCAAGACGTTCGGGGCGGACAAACTGGACGGCTCCGGCGCAATCCTCGCCCACGGCCGCGATCAATCCGAAGGCGTTGCGAGCCGACACCTGGAAGTTCCGGCTCCACTGGGCGAGGACGCGGTCGTTATCGGGCAGCAATCCCCACAAAAAAGGATCTGTCTTGGCGTGCCCGTGCTCCGGAAGGGCAAGAGGCATGGAGAGAGAGAGAGGATAGGTGTCCCGGGCTTCGCGCCATTTGTCATCGTATGTAAACGACACACGTCCCCGATTGTCGCGGACAAATCGACCCATCTCACGTCGGTCGAGGATAGCGACTAGTTCCTTGGTCATTTGCGTTTTTTTCGTGCAGCCGCGACGATGGCATCCAGGATGAGGGGACGCGCCAGCCTTGTCCCTTTCGGGGGCTTATCAGCGATTAGGACGATGCCAAGGGCGTCGACCGTGCGCATGACGAGGCCTATTTCGGCTCCTGGCTTGCCTTTTTCCACGTCGACCATCCACTGCCGGCTAACGCCCACTTTTTCGGCAACGGTTTTCTGGTCGAGACGGAGTGCCGTGCGCCGGGCGCGGATAAGGGCCCCCATGTCGGAAGGCGTGCGAATGTACATGTCTGACTCCCTGTAGCAATGTCAGCGAACAGTGACATTGTAGCAAAGTCAGCGAAAGGCGACAATGATAAAAGTCAGCGAGCGGCGACATTCCGGAAAGTCAGCGAGCGGCGACATGCCACGAGTTCGACCGCCAGCCTGTTGACGAAGTCAAGAAAAGCGGATGATTTGATAATCAGATTTATGAAGAAAGCGAGCATAACCGTCACAGAAGCTTCGCGCAATTTCGCAGACTGCGTTAACCGCGCGCACTATCAAAACGTTACGTTTGTGCTTCTGAAGAACGGTGAGCCGGTAGCGCGCCTGGTCCCGGACAACGAAAAAGTTTGCGTTGGCCGTGATTTGGCCGAGGTTCTGGTCATCGGTCCAAAATGGTCAGGCGCTAAATAACCGCCAACTTCTCTTCGCGCCACGGCACTCGCTTGTCCAAACCTGTCCAGTAATTGGATCTGGCGCGTGAACCGTCTCACGCTGCTGGCGTACCACCTGACCCCAAAATCATCCAGCCCTGACTCGCTATAGTAAATTAGAAAACAATGGAACTAATCACGATCTTGTGAATGAAGTAGCTCGCACCTGCCCCAGCTTATCCCTAAGCATGTCGATGTCGCTCTGCGGCCGCCGGCCCGGTTTCCCGCGTCGCAAAATCGCTTGCGGATTTTATGTACCGTGGTACAATGGTACATCATGAAGGCTGCCAAGCATCCCCCTGCGGTGGAAGTCGAACGAGTGCAAACCGGCGTGCGACTGGAGAAGCGGCTGCTTAAAGTTCTCAAAGGACTTGCTGAACTTAAGGATTTATCGCTGGGCGATCTGCTCGAAGGGATTGTGCTGCACGTTTTCGAAGGCAAGGCTCCGTTTGCTCCGGAAACACTTCGCGAAATCGAACAACTCAGGAAAATCTATGGTCTCGAGCTGAAGGCCAGTGATAGCCACCGTTTACAGGAGCGCTCATGAACACTTTCTTGATCGTTTCGTTTGGTATGTTTGCCGGTATGTTGTTCGTGCCCGGTCCTGGCGACCGGCAAAGCGCGAACCCTTCCGTCGCCGCTCTTCACACGCACAACGAATTTCGCTTCAAGGTGCAAGCTCCGATGGCGGTGGCCGCTCCGCTGTTTGGCGCGAGCGAAGAACGTGTCTGGGCTCCGGATTGGAATCCGCAGTTTGTGCAACCCGTTCCCCCCAAAGATGAGCTGGGAGCTGTGTTCAAGATCTTGCATCCAGGAGGAATCGAGGCCACGTGGATCATGACTGCCGCCGATTTCGCCGGAGGCCATGTTCAGTATGTCTATGTAATTCCCGAGGCGATGACCACGCTGATCGATATTCATCTCAGCGAAGAGAGCAAAGGCGTGACGAGCGTCCACGTTGTTTATGAACGCACGGCACTCCGCCCCGCGGCCAATGCCCATGTTCAGCACTTCGCCGACGGTGATGCGCGCCAGGGTCCGGAATGGGAATCTGCGATTACCAGCTACCTCGCCAGACGATCGCCACACCAATAGTCGACGACCGGTGCCGGGTCTCGGCGCCGTTCCTGGAACATTTTCCAGTCGCCGCACATCTAACGTAATGCCGTCAAATGACTGAACCCGTTGCTGCGACCACCACTAAAACTGCTCCGACGGGACCGACCGGAATTTTCCGCATTTGGCGCGCCTTGCGTCACCGTAATTTTCGATTATTCTTCAGCGGACAAAGCATCTCCTTGATTGGCACCTGGATGACCCGGATCGCCACGAGCTGGCTCGTCTACAAACTCACGAGTTCGCCCCTGCTGCTGGGGGTGGTAGGGTTCGCAGGACAAATTCCAACATTTCTCATCGCTCCGTTTGCGGGAGTTTGGGTTGATCGGCTCGATCGCCGGCGTGTGCTGGTGGTTACGCAGGTTCTCGCCATGCTGCAGTCGCTGGCGCTGGCCGTGCTCACGCTGAGCGGGCACATCAATGTTTATGAAATTCTCGCGCTTAGCGCCTTCCAGGGACTCATCAATGCGTTCGATATGCCCGGCCGCCAGGCTTTTCTGGTGCAGATGGTTGAAGACAAACAGGACCTGGGGAATGCCATCGCACTGAATTCTTCCATGGTGAATATGGCGCGCCTTGTCGGGCCATCGCTGGCCGGTGGCGTCATCGCACTTTTTGGCACGGGCTATTGCTTCCTCATCGACGGCCTTAGTTATCTGGCGGTAATTGCTTCGCTGCTCCTGATGCGGGTAAAGCCGGTCGTGCTTCCGGCGACCGCAGCGCCTATGTTCGAACAATTGAAAGAAGGTTGGGAATATGTGGCCAAATCGACGCCGATCCGGACCATACTTTCCCTTTTTGCCATCATCAATTTGATGGGTTGGCCGTTTACCGTGCTGATGCCGGTGTTTGCGCTCAAGATCCTGCACGGCGGCGCGCATACCTTGGGCTTTCTGATGGGTGCCGTAGGCGTAGGCGCACTGATTTCCGCGTATTCTCTGGCTGTGCGTCCGAACGTGCGCGGCTTGCTAAAGATGATTCCTATTTCCTCCGGCATCTTTGGGCTGGCACTGATCGTTTTCGGGGTTTCCAAGATATTCTGGGTGTCGCTTTTGATTCTCTTGTTTTGCGGATTCGGCATGATGCAGCAAATGGCCGCCAGCAATACGATTATCCAGACCATCGTCGAGGAAGACAAACGCGGCCGGGTCATGAGCTACTACACGGCGGCGTTTGTCGGGATGGCCCCGTTCGGCAGTCTGCTTGCGGGAACGCTGGCGCACTCCATTGGAGCAGCGAGAACGGTCATTGTGAGTGGAGTTTGCTGCCTGGCGGGAGCCCTCTGGTTCGCCACTCAGCTGAAGGCCGTGCGCAAAGCAATACGGCCAATTTACATCGATCTCGGAATTGTCCCGCCTGCTGTGAACGCCGTCCTGCCGGATGGCGGCGGGAGCTGATCCCCGTGCCGTCTGAACTGCGGCTCGCGTGTCGCTCACCAGGAGGATTCCTGCGGTTCGCCTCCGCCTTGCCTATGGCTCGGCCAGCTGCTGCGCCAGTTCCCGAGCCTTGCGCAGGTCCAGCTTGCCGGTCCCGAGGTACGGCAATCCTTCGACGCGCAGGAATTGGTCGGCTCGCGGACGCCAGAGCGCAGGCAAATCGCTTTTCGACAGTTTTTCAAGAACCTCGGCGAGAACCGCTTCGGCAAGCGTGTGCAGGACAATCAGGCGTTCTCCCTTTCGCTCATCCGGCACCGCTGTAACTACGAAGGTCTGTTCTGTGGCGCCCGCCAATACCTGAAGCACATCTTCCACTTTGATGTGAGGCACCATTTCTCCGCCAATCTTGCTGAATCGGCTCAGGCGGTCGGTGACCCGCAGGAATCCATCTTCATCGAGTGTCGCTATGTCGCCGGTGTTGTACCAACCATCGCGGAGCACCGCCGCCGTTTTCTCCGGCTTGCCGAGATAGCCTTGCATCACGTTTGGCCCGCGGACAAACAAAAGTCCCGGCAGATCGTTCGCCAGCGGTTGCTCGCTTTCCGGATCGAGAATTTTTACGCTCATGCCGGGCAAAGGATGGCCAATGCTGCCCCGTTTGGCGCCTACCTGACGAAACGAAGCGGCGCGAAAGTCGATTACGTTCACGGTCACCGCCGGAGAACATTCCGTGCAGCCATATCCTTCGTGCGGCCGAATGCCAAAGCGATCTTCAAAGGCCTGTGAAATGCGTTCCGGCAATTTTTCCGCTCCGGCCATCACAAAGCGCAAACTGCCAAAATCTTCCGGCTCGCAGCGCCGCGTGTAGGCGTTCAGAAACGTTGGAGTCGCCAGCAACATGGTGGCGGCATGTTTCCGCACAAGCGCGCCAATCACGCGCGAATCGAGCGGGTTGGGATGAAATATCACTCCAATTCCTGCGACTGCGGGCAAACACAGGGTGCCGGTGAACCCAAAGGAATGAAAGAAGGGAAGAATGCCCATGATGCGGTCGTCAGCATGCAGCATGAAGACCTGGCTCAGCTGTTCGACGTTTGATGCCACATTATAATGGGTCAGGACCACGCCTTTCGGCTCGCCAGTTGAGCCACTGGAGAAAATCACCGTCGCCAGGTCGTCGAGTTGCGCAATCCGCTCGCCGCCACAACAACCCGCTACCCATTTTGCCGGGACCAGCGCTGCCACTGCGGCCGCAAGCAATTGTTCAAAAAAACCAGGCTCCTTGGCGATATCCTCGATAAAGAGAGCCTCGCCCGGCGGTTGCACATGGACTTTCTCAAGAAAAACGCGGGCCGTAACCACTGTTTTTAGATGGCACTGCTCGGCGCATGAAGCTAGCGTTTCACTCGAAGCGGTGTAGTTCAAATTGACGGGAACTTTGCCCATCAGCATGGCGGCAAAATTTACGAGGGCGCCGGGAATCGACGGCGGCAGGAGAATGCCCACCATCTCTTGGCCCTGCCAATGCTTGCGCAGTCTGCGCGCCAGATAGATCGCGCGGGCCAGCGCCGAAAAATAATTCAAACGCGGAGTTTGTCCGTCAGCCATTGCGAAACGGCGCGGATGACTTCGTGCGGTGTGAATAAAGGACCGTGGGAGCGTCTGCATGTGCTTCTTGCGCCGCGCGAACGCCTGCGTGCCGAGATCCTGAACGGCCTGCCGTACCTCCTGTGCGCTGGCGGTTGCAGGCAGCGCGGGGCCAAACGTCACACGAACCGGATAGGGCAGGTGTCGCGGGAACTTCCACAGGAAGCGCCCGCCCGAAAAACTAAAAATCGATCCCCAGACACCATCCAGATTTACCGGGATAATCGGCACATCCACACCCTTTACAATGCGTTCAAATCCCCGGCGAAACGGCAAAAGCTGCCCGATGCGGGTCATCTGCCCTTCGGGAAAAATGCACACGACTTCGCCCTGCTGGAGCGCTTCGGTGGCCAGGCGCAATGAGTGAATCATGTCGCGCGGGCCTTGATCGGAAGCAATCGGAATCACTCCGAGGATCCGGGCGAACGGTTTGACCAGAGGATGGTCGTAGGAACCCTTGAACATCAGAAATCGAATCGGCCGGTCCAGTGTGGCGATCAGAAAAACCGCATCGGCCAGCGACACATGATTGGGGGTCAGCAGAGCCCCGCCGCGCGCAGGCACGTTGGCCCGCCCAGCAACATCCAGGCGGTACAAAGTGTGGGTAGCGATCCACAACAGCAATCGCAGCAAAGAGTCCGGCAGCAGCCACAGCACGTAAGCGGTCGCTGCGAATGTTCCAAGGCCCGCGCAAAGGAAAATCGCTCCCGGACCCAGGTGCAGGTAATGCGACATCACCACGATCGCGCCGGCTCCCGCTGCCACACCCAGGAAGGAAAGCCAATTCGCCAGTGCAATGACGGCGCCTTTTTGATCGTCCGGCGGCTGATGCTGAATCAGCGCATTGACCGGCACGGCAAAAAATCCGCCGGAAAACCCCAGTCCGGCAAGCAGCAGGAGGACGCTGGTAAACGTCAAGCCGTGAAGTCCGAGGCCGAGGCCCAGGATCGTCATACCCGCCGAGCCTAAAGGAATGAGCCCGTATTCAATTTTGCCCGCGGACAAATATCCTGCGGCGACGCTGCCCAGACCGATGCCAATCCCAATTCCGGCCTGAAGAAATCCCGAATGAGTGGCGTTGATGCGCAGAACATCCTGGCCATAGTTGAAAATATTGAATTGCAGAAGTGTGCCAAGAAACCAGAAGTAGGTGTTGCCAACGACCGCCAGATACAGAGCACGGTCGGAACGAATCAACCTTGCCGGGGACCACAGATCGAGAACGGAGGACGCCCGGAAAATCTTAAGCGGGGCTACCGCCGGCACACGGGTAATTCCCAGGCTGAAGAGAAATCCGAGCAGCGAGAATCCCACCAAGATCAGCCCGGAATAGACCTGCCTTCCCGGAAATGTGTCGGCTAGAAACCCAGCGCCAACGCTGCCTCCGATAATGGCCACGAAGGTCCCCAGTTCAAGAACGCCATTGCCCCACGATAATTTCTCCGGCGGCAGAATTTCCGGAAGCAATCCGTATTTAGAGGGGCCAAAGACAGCCGCCTGCGTGCTGGCCAGAAAAATCGCTGCCAGAGCCAGATGAAAATTGGGCTGGACGAGGGAAACGGTAGCCAGGATCATTACCGCAAGCTCAAACAACTTGGTCCAGATGGTCACACTGCGCTTGCTGAAGCGATCCGCCAGAAAACCGCCGGAGATGGAAAACAGCAGGAAGGGAATGGCGAAAAGTGAACCGACAACCAGCTCGAGGTGATCGCGATCCCCGCGCATTCCCTCGGTTGCCAGGGCGATATAGATGACCAGGAATTTCAGCGCATTTTCAATTAACGCCCCTTGAAATTGCGTCGCGATCAGGCTCCAGAAGCCGAAACGCCACCGCCGACCGCTCGTTTCTGCTGGAAAGTCTCCGTCGGACATTGCGCGCACCCGAACTCTGGACTGGACACAACCAAGGTAGCAAGAGTCTAGCAATACTTTGCCTGATTTGAACGGCGGGCCTTCGCGATTTGCGCCTGCCGGGCAACGCCCCCTCCTTTATCAATTGCATTTCGCGATAGGATAGGACTCCACGAGGCCGAGATGAATCAGAAACCCACACCGAGAACAGTTTTAATTACCGGCGCAACCGACGGCTTGGGGCGAGCCGCTGCCTTGTTGCTCGCCAAGCGTGGCTATCGGGTGTTTGCCGGCGGGCGTTCGGCGGCGAAACGGGCAGAACTCGACGCCCTTGCGCGCGAAAAGGGAATTCCTCTGGAAGCGCTCGCGATGGATGTTTGCGATGACGCTTCCGTGCGCGACGCAATCGCCACAGTGCGAGGTCGCGCGGGCGAGATCGACGTGCTGATTAACAATGCGGGGATGGCGTACGTCGGAACGGTGGAAGATATGGAGATGGAAGACTACCGACGGCAATTTGAGACGAATTTTTTTGGGGTGATTCGCGTGACGCAGGCCGTGGTTCCTGGCATGCGCGAGCGCCGCAAGGGACATATTCTGATGATGAGCTCAGTTTCCGGACTGGTCACTCCGCCGGCGCAGGGGGCCTACAGCGCCAGCAAGCACGCCATAGAAGGACTGAGCAATGCCCTGAGGCTCGAGATGTATCCGTTTGGCGTGAGAGTCGTCTTGATCGAGCCGGGATACATCGTGACGAATATTCAAAACATTGCCGAAGAACTGCTGCGGCCTTATCGAGAGAAAGTCAAATCGGGACCTTACGCGAAAATGTATGCGACTACCTTTGCCGGCTCAGAGGCGGGCCGGGCAAAATCGGGAACAACGGCCGAGGACTGCGCGCAAATCATGTTGCAGGCGATTGAAGCGCCGAATCCCAAAGCGCGCTACGGCGTGACGCCGCTAGCGACGCTGGTCAAGTGGTCGAAACGATTGCTGCCCGACAGCCAGGTGGACGCGATGATTCGTCGGCGATACGGAATCAGGCGTGAACCCTAAGCGCGATTCGGCTACGGGTTGGAAACCTGAAAGGACAAACTGTTCTCGCGCAGGTTCTGCCACTGCTTTGACCAGGCCTCGTGCGCGGGGCTTTCGGCATAGTCGGCCGCCGCTTCCGGGTCGGTAAACTCAATCGCGTAAACCCCGCTGAAGTCTTTCAGCTGATTTCGCTGCGTCTTTAACCAGATATTCTTCACGCCCGGCAATTTGCGGGTAAAAGTTTTTAGTCCCGCCATCACCTGTTCTTTGTCGTATTCCGACGCGGTGTCTTTCCACTTGTAGACGACCACATGCACGACCGACTTTGGCTGCCCGGCGCGGGCTGGCGCCGGTTTTGTCTGCGCCGAAACGCTGCGTGTATAGACGGCATCGGCCACAACACCACAGAGGAATAAAGAAGCGCCGACGACAATTTGCAACGCCCTGCTCTTGTTGAATCGCATTTTGTTCTCCCTAACGGCCACTAGTGCAAGTTTATGCAAGTCGCGTTCATTGAAGCAACGTTGACCTTCCGCTCACATGCCGTTAATCTGCCAACGCCCGAGTATTGAATCCAGTTCAGCTGCAAATTGAAGCACCCGTGCCCCAAACGCAAAATCATGTCCCCCCGGCGCTTCCTCACGTGTGGATCGGCTATCTCCTGGCCATCACTACTACCTTTGCCGATGTGGTGTCCGTCGACCAGCAGCCGGATGTCGCTGGCGGACAATTCGTAATTCCGCCCTTGTACGTCTTCTTGCCCAGTTTCGTTGGGGTGGTCTACTGGCTTGTTTGCGTGTACCGCATTCATGTGTTCATGAACAGCATCCCCGGCTGGGTGCATCCGATTTCGCCGGCGCGCGCCGTAGGCTTTCATTTTATTCCGTTTTACCAGTTGTATTGGATGTTTAAGTGGCCTCGGGCGATTGCGCTCTTTGTGAACCAGCAAATGCACCTCCCGCTCATGAAGCCGGTACTCATTGGAGTCACTCTGCTGCTCGCGCTGGCGTTGCGAATCCTGGCTCCCGGGCCGGGGCTTCTACTGTTATTCATGCCTCTGTCCTATGTCGTAAAGTGCATACGAACGGCGGTTGCCGCAACTTCGCCTCCCGGGGAAGCGCTGGAGTAAAATCCACATCCGCAGGCGTAGTTTCTAAATTTGCAGCAATGGGGTCATTCAAATGAAACGTGTGTTTGCTCTGGCTGCGTTCTCTGTCGTGCTGGTGTTTGCCGATGTTTCCCCGGCCCGGGGACAGGCTCTCTCACCAGTGAATCAACTCGCACATGATATTTTCAAGCAACTCATTGAAATTAACACCACCGATTCCGTCGGCAACGTAACGACCGCAGCAGAAGCGATGGGCCAGCGGCTGCGCGACGCCGGCTTCGCGGGCAACGAAGTTATCGTTGCCGGCCCGAACGACCGGAAAAAGAATCTGGTCGTGCGCTTCCATGGCAGCGGGAAGCGCAAGCCCGTGCTGTTTATCGGACACCTGGATGTTGTCGAAGCCCGCCGCGAAGACTGGACCACCGATCCATTCCAGTTTGTCGAACGGGATGGCTTCTATTACGGGCGCGGCACCGACGATATGAAAGAAGGCGACGCCCTGCTGGTTACCAGTTTCATCCGGCTGAAGCAGGAGGGATTCACGCCCGATCGCGACCTGATTTTGGCGCTCACTGCCGATGAAGAAGGCGGCGACTACAATGGAATTGACTGGCTGATAAAAGAACACCGGGATTGGATTGCAGCGGAATACTGTATCAATCTTGATGGCGGCGAGTTTGAAAGAGCAGGGAACAAGCGTCTGCTCGCGGGAATTCAAGCCAGCGAGAAGGTCTATGCCGACTATCAATTTGAAGCGCGCAATCCTGGCGGCCACAGTTCATTGCCGAGCCCTGACAACGCTATCTACCACCTGGCAGCAGCACTCGAGCGCCTGCAAAACTTTTCATTTCCCGTGGCCAATAGCGACATCACCAGAAACTTCTTTGCGAAAACTTCGGCCATGGCCAGCGGCCAGATGTCCGAGGATTTGCAAGCAGCGGCGAAGCAGCCTCCGGATTCCGCTGCGATTGCCCGTCTTTCGCAAAATGTCTATTACAATTCTTTATTGCATACAACTTGTGTTGCGACCATGCTGAACGGCGGCCACGCACCGAACGCTCTTCCGCAAAGGGCACGCGCCAACGTAAATTGCCGCATTTTTCCAGGGGAAGATCCCGAGGAGATCCGCAGGACACTGGAACGGGTTGCCGCTGATGCAAAGGTCGTAGTGACTGTTGTTCCCGAAAAAACCGCCGACGGAAAATTGATTCCCCTGGTAAGCGTGCCTCCCTCGCCGCTGCTTCCGGAACTGACGGCCGCTATGGAGAGAATTCTCGGTGCCATGTGGCCGGGAGTGCCTTTGGTGCCGACCATGGCCACGGGCGCCTCGGACGGAAAATTTCTGCGTATTGCCGGAATCCCGACGTATGGCATTTCCTGCATGTTTTTTGAGATGAACGACAATCGGGCCCACGGCAAAGACGAACGCGTCGGCGTTCAGGATTTTTATGATGGAGTGGAATTCAACTACAAGTTGATCAAGGAACTTTCCGCGCCGCGCTGAGTAAACCGCTTGAATGGCTTAGCGAAACCACAGTAAAAACAAAACGGCCCGCTGAAGCTTTGCTTCAACGGGCCGGAAACGGATGACGGGTAGCCGTGACTACGGCTGTGGCGTAGGTGTCTGGTCGCCGGGTTTGACGTCTCCCGGGTTCGTGGCGCTGGCCGCAATTGGCTTGGCCGATGCGTCGCTTCCAAAGCGCGTCAGGTACGGCATGAACGGGGTGATTTCAAACGGCATTTTCTCGCGTTCAGCCACGTTGCCTATCGGTTTGCTCTTGATGAGCTCCAGTTTGTCGTTCCAGGGATCCAGCTTCACGCGACCGCCGATGGGCAATGCCGCAATGAGCTGCGGATTCTGTTTCGGATCAACCGCCGTTGTCGACTTCAGATCGGAGATGACCGGAACACGGTTGCCAAGGTGCGGGCTGATCAGATTGGGGATTTCTTTTTGCCGGCGTTCCAGAGCCGTCAAAAAGAGCCCGGCATTTCCAAGCTGGTTTTTGTACGGAGAGTTGTTCAGCAACTGGATGGCTTTGCTGCTTGCGGATTGTTCTTCATCCGGGGTGCGCGCAAATCCAAAGTGCCGGAAGGTTTCTTTTTCGTCGATCAGCAATTGGTCAAAGAACGCGTAGCTCGAGTCGAGACGGTGGCCGAGAATCACGTGGCTCAGCTCGTGCGCAATCACCGCCGCCAGGCTCGCTTCGTCCGGCAGAACGTCGATCAAACCGCGGCTTAGCACGATCGTGTGTCCCACGGTGTAGGATTCGAGCGTGGAGGTCATCATGATGCGGCAGCGGACTTCGGGTTCCACATCGATGTTGTTGGTCACTTCCAGGTTGTTGACAACGGTATCGAGGACCTTGTCCACTTCACCTTTCGGAGAGACCAGTCCGAGTCGCTCCAGGCGGTCGAGAACATTGTCTTCTGCCTGGTGATCCCAGGAACGCTGCGCCTGCACCGGGCTTAAGTCATTGGCCGTTTTCGTATCATCGTTGACCGGCGTTTCCACAAGAATCTTGCTTAGTTCCTGCTCTTGCGAAGCGTGGCCCAGGTTGTAGCCCCACAAGCGGGTCTGCGCCTTGAAGTCGAGTTTCTTGGTCAAAGCGTAATGCAGATCTTTTTCTTCGCTGTAAACGAAAGCGGGGAGCCACAAGCCTTTTTGCACGTTGGCGCGCCAACTATCGAAATGGAAATACCAGCTGGTGTGTCCACCACCACCGTAGGCGCCATTGAAGCGCACGACGTTGTAGTCCTGATCTTCCACCCAGATGCGCCCGAGGAAGCGGCCCTTGGCGTTCTTTTCCAGAGGCGTTACGTCGAATACCAGGCAGCGCACTTCACCCAGAAATTCGCGGCGCACATAGTCAAACTTGTAGTGCTGCTTATCAAAGCCGTTGGAATCGATGAAAATCATCTGCAAAAATCCGTCCGGCAGGAACTGCATCGCAAACGAGAAGAAGTTCCCGATGGAACTAAATATTTTCTTACCCTTGGAACCGGAATCGGTCAGCGACACGAGTTCCACGCCCTTGGAGAAATCGGCGCGGCCCAGGAAGTATTTATCGCCGGCGGGGATGTAGCCGAGATCTTTGTCGGGCTTCAGGTTTTGAATATAGGTCTCGACCAGCGGCGAATAATTCTTCATCTGCTGGTTCAGACGGTTTTCATTGTTCACGATGCGTTCGATCACTTCGTCCATGGTCCGAGCCTGTTGGGGTGCCGCTGCGGCGGCAAACGAACCCAATCCACTCAACATCAGACCTAGAACGACGAGCCGCTTCGCGGTTTTTACTGACAATTCCAACGTAAGCATGTTCCTTCTCCCCCTCAGTAAGCCATGCGGAACTCAATCCGCACGCGGGCCGGAAAATCAACCGGCTGGCCATCGCGTTGTGCTGGTTTAAACTTGATATGTTGCGCTGCTTTCGACGCTGCCTCATCGAGGCCGTGACCCAATCCGCTGACGACGCGGTTTACTTGGACCGTGCCGTTGGCCAGAAACACCAAGTCGAGAACCACGTCGCCTTCTAGCTTCAGACTACGCCCTTCGGCCGTATACTCGGGTTTCGGTTTTTCCAAAATGTTAACAGTGGACGTTAGATCGCCTTGTGCGGCTGCTTTCTTCTTGGGAGCTTCTGCAGCCACCGTCTGGTCGCCAAATCCGCTGGTCTGTACCGAGCCGCGCTTCCCGCCGCCGGGAGGGGGATTGGCCGTGCCGTTGCCAAATCCGGTACTTGCTACGGTTCCGCGGATGCCTTTGTCTCCGCCCGTTCCATTGCCATAACCAGGTCCGCCGGGAAGTGCTGGAGAACCCAGCCGGGCGACGTTGGTGGCGTGATTGGGGTCGCCTTTGCCAGGCATGCCGTTCGGATCGCCAAAGCCCCCGGTCTGTACCTTATTCACTGGCGCTACGACCGTGGCTGGTGCGGCGCTGCCGGAGTTCAAATTGTTCACCTTTACGTCTTCTTTGGGACGCTTGGGGCCGTTCGCGGCGGTATCAATCTTGGCCGCTTCAAAGTGCGCGTCGAGGACCGGAGCTTTCGCTTCTACTGTTTGCACCTTCGGCTGCAAAACAGCTTTCGGCTGAGAAATAAAAATGTGCGGTTTCTGCGGTTGCAGCTTCAAGGGTTCAACGACCGGGGCCACTGGTTCTGGAGCCTTGGTCCTTACAACTTTCGGCGGGGGTGGCGGAGGCGCCACAGGAATTTCAGTGACCGGCCGTGCGAGCTCCACAATTTGGTAATGGAGTGCGGTCCTAAGTTGCTGCGGGAAAATCAAGGGAAGCAAAAGTACAAACCCTAAAATCGCCAGCTGTACGCCCGCACTTACACCAATACGGTCCCAGCGAGGTTTCTGGTCGGGGAGCAACGCGAGTCGGGCTGCGACAGGTTTGGTCCCAATGTTCTTCTTCCAGGCAGCTGGATCTTTGGCTTGACGGTTCGCTTGGAACCCCACGCCCATGGTGGTGCTTGTTGGTGGATCTGCAATCATGGTTGTCATCCGCTTGCCGCCTCGACAAAGGTTCTGGCTGGGTAAACGAGTCAAAACCGGGAATGCCGGTATTTCCAAGTTCACCAGCAATAGCAACGAAGTGCGCTATAGCCTTAACAGAGTACTGATGTGGCTGGGGGAGCCCTAATAGGACTTTCGTACTAGCGACGCGAGTTTGCTAATGCTCACGCGAGCGCACGTACCGCACTTCAAGGAAGCTGCAAAACCCAACGAGGCGGTTCTGGTTGCTGGGCCGGCCAGCAACCTGTATTAGGTTACCGCAAAGTCCGTCAGGATGGCGCTACTTTATGCACACCCCTTTCCGGCACAGAGCTATTGATCTAGGATGCCACTAGGGGGGCAATCGGGTGCCCCTGTGCCGGTCGAAAATACGGTTCCTAATGTCTGCAAACCACTCTTCGGCTCCGGAGTTCGCCCTGCAAGCGATAAGCGATTTGCTGCGGGCGCAGCCCCTGCTTTCGCAATCCCTGTATGAGCAATCTTGCTCGGCTCGTTGGCAAGTTACGTTGGAACAGTTTGTTAAGGTTCTGGCTCGCAGCGCGGCATCTCGTTTCAAGCCGGGTATCCCTTCACTCGTCGAACTTGAGAATTATTTGGCGCTTTTGCATTTGCAGGATCTGGCCTTGGCCTCTGCTTGTGCCGCCGGCCATGAATTTGCCTGGGAATACTTCATCACGAATTTTCGTTCCTATCTGCGTTCGGCGGCTGCGGCCATCTTGAAGCGTTCGGCCGATTCACCGGAAGCCTCGGAGCTGGCCGACGCGTTATTTGCAGAACTATACGGACTGGACGCGGGCAAGCCCGGCCGCGGGTCTTTGCTCAACTATTTTCACGGTCGCAGCAAACTCTCCACCTGGCTTCGCGCCGTGCTGGCGCAACGCCACATCGACGCTATCCGCATAGGCAAACGTTGGGAATCGCTTGATCAGCCCGAGACCGACGGTCCTACCCGTCATGAGCCAGCAATAACAAGCGGTCCTCTGGCTACGCCAGACCCGCATCGCGAGCAATATCTCGCGCTGCTCTCCGCTGCCCTAACGCAAGCGATCCGGTCACTCGATCCGTATGAACGCCTCCGACTCACCAACTACTATCTCCGGGACCAGACGCTCGCCAGCATTGGTCGCACGCTTGGCGAACATGAAGCTACCGTTTCCAGAAAACTTGACCGCACACGGAAAGAGCTGCGAGCCAAGGTAGAAAGCCTTTTGCGTTCCGGCTCGCTCAGGGGTAACGGTCCGGGTTCGCCGCACGGTCTCGACGACGCGCAAATTGCCCTTTGTTTTGAATATGCGCTGGAAGATTGGCCGCTCGATTGGACCAAGGCTCTGGACACCCAAACGAGCAAACCGGCTTTGCAGACCCCCGTGCCGAATCCATTGCCGGAGAGCCCGTGACGTCACCGTGATGCAAGAAGACCGATGAATTTCGTTCTAATCGAGGAGTGGTTCGAATGAGCAGCGGGGATCAAGACAAGCAGTTCGACGAATTGCTCGGAAGGCATGTACGGCGCAGCGTCCGCGATGACGTGCCCGACGGCTGCCCCGCTGCCGATGTGCTCGCGGCCTACCACGACTGCTCTCTGTCTCCGGAAGAAATGAGCTTTTGGAAGCAACACATCGCCGCTTGCAACTCGTGCCAGGAAATTCTTGCCCAGCTCGAAGCCACTGGTGAGATCGCCGCTCCTGAAGAGCTGTTTGACTTTGTTCAGCAAGAAGTCGTCGTCGCGCAAGCCGCTCCCCTGGCGGCAGACCCTCGCCCTGAAATGGCGGAAGAGATGGCTGCCGCGACCGCCGCCACGGTGGCCCGAGCCGGGTCGCCGATTTCAATCTCCTCGAGATCACCGCTGCCTACCAAGGCTGCTGCTCCGAGGAAGTATGTTCGCTGGATAGCCCCGGCAGGCGCCATCGCTGCCGGTCTTCTGCTCTGGGTTGCAGTTCGCGAGGCCCGAGCGCCCAAGCTCTCGCCATATGTGCCGGTCGAGATTGCCGAAAATCGCCGCAACAGCGCAGCGCCGCTGGCCCAGCCGCAGGTCCGCGGCGACCTGCGTTCCGGAGATTCCCTCAGCAAAAAAGACTCCGCTTCTGGCACTGCCCCGGTGCGCAAGCAAAGGCCCAGGAACGAGGCGGAATTTTCTGCCTTCAGCGGGGCCTTGCCAGCGAAGCCGGCTCAAGCGCCGTCGAAATTATCCGAAGAACCGAAGAAGGAGAGGGAAACTCTGGACGCTGTCGGGGCCGCTTCTGCCGAGCTCGACTCTAACAGTGTTCCGCTGGCGAGCGCTAAATCCGTTCCGCTGCCGGCGGCCCCTCCTCCGGCTCTTCCTGCTCCCGGGGCCGCTCCGGGCGAGCGGTCGGCGGCTGCTGCGGGCGCGATCGCCGACAAGAAAAAGTCCGAAATCGATTCGACAACCGCGGCAGCGGCAAAGTCCCGCAACTTTGAACTGCGTGATAGCCCCGTTCTTCGCAAGGCATTTGCGCACAACGCTCCCCTGGTCGTCGCCGCGGACGGCGCTGCCGTGTGGCGCCTGGGCGCTGCGGGCGCGATCGCGTTCTCGGCGGACAAAGGAGCGACCTGGAAGCCGCAACAAAGTTTCGTTACGGCCGATCTCATTGCCGGCTCGGCAACCTCGGCCAAGATCTGCTGGGTTGTGGGAACTCATGGAACCATCCTTCTCACTACCGATGGCGGCGAAACCTGGACGAAAATTTCCTCTCCTCTGGCCGAAAATCTCAGCGGTATTTATGCCAGCGATCGACTCCACGCCAGAGTCTGGGCCGCCTTCACGCGCGACTCCTTTGAAACCAGCGACGGCGGCGCCACCTGGAAACAGGTCGCCAACCAATAGCCAACCCGCACCCGCCGTCGAATAAAATAGGACCATACCGCCGTACCGTGTCCCGGGAAAATAAGGTGCAAGAAATTCCACTGGCCCCGTTCTAATCAGGAAGGCAAATTTCGGTCGAGGTGAACGTCATGCAGAAGAGTTTAAGAAATTCCTGGACGCGTTTTTCGTGGATTCTGGCGTCCACATCGCTACTGGTCGCCGGCGCGGCTTGCGTCTATCCGCATGCCAAAGCGCAGCAGGTTTTCGCTCAGGAACGGAACGCGTCGCGCGCTGCGGCGAGCGATGCTTCTTCCAATCTGGATGATCAGACCGATCTGAATGTGACCGTCTACAATTCCAATATCGCGCTGGTCCGTGATGTTCGCCAGCTGACGCTTCCGAGCGGCCCCTTTCGCCTTAAATTCATGGACATCGCCGCCACGGTGAATCCCGCCACGGTGCATTTCCGTTCGCTCAGCGAAGCCGATAAGCTCGCCATCATCGAACAAAACTATGAATACGATCTCCTTGAACCGGCCAAACTGCTCCACAAATATATCGGCAAAGAAGTCACGCTCGTGCGCTCCTACATGGATAGCGGAACCACCAAACACGAAGAAATAAAGGCCACCTTGCTATCGGATAACAACGGACCGGTGTGGAAAATTGGCAACGACATTGTCACCGGCGGCTACGCCGAGAGCTATCGCTTTCCTGAAGTCCCCGCCAATCTCTTTGAGCGTCCCACTCTTCTGATGTCGCTCGACAATTCCGGCTCGTGCAAACAACAAATCGAGGCGTCTTATCTGGCTTCCAATCTATCCTGGAACTCCGACTACGTGCTCACGGTAGGCCGCGACGACAAAGCGGCGGATCTCGACGGCTGGGTTACCATCGTCAACAACAGCGGCACCGCGTTTCACAACGCCAAACTGCAACTCGTCGCTGGCGATCTGAATCGTCTGCCCGAAACACGGGGCCGCAACGAAGCGATGCGCGACATGGCGGTCATGGCCAAGTCCGCGCCAGCTCCCCAATTTGCGCAAGAAAGTTTTTCCGAGTATCACCTCTACACTCTCGGCCGCAGGACCTCCGTGGAAGACAAAGAAACCAAGCAGATCAGCCTTCTGCAGGGCTCCGGCGTTCCCGTTGAAAAGATTTTCATCGTCAACGGCCAGAATTATTATTACCGCAACGCACAAAATCCCGGCTCCCCCCTGAAAGATGCCGTGCTCGTCTACTACAAATTCAAGAATGACGAAAAATCCAGCCTGGGCATGCCGCTGCCGGCGGGCAACGTGCGCGTGTATCAGAAAGATTCCAAGGGCGGCATCCTGTTCGTCGGCGAAGATCGCATCGAGCACACGCCCAAAGATGAAAACATCAATATTCACATCGGCAACGCCTTCGATGTCGTGGCAGAACGCAAACAAACCGACTACAAGCGCATCGACACCCACACCTGGGAGATGGAATTTGAAATTACTCTGCGCAATCACAAGGACACGCCCATCACCGTGCAGGTCAACGAGCCCATCGGCGGCGATTGGGAAATGATTTCGTCCAGCTATAAATTCAGCAAAACCGCCGCCTTCGCCGCGCAATTCAACGTCCCGGTAGCCAAAGACGGCACTGCGGTCCTCAAATACCGCATTCGCGCACGCTGGTAAATTGTTCTGGCCGGGAAACTGGTTGCAGGGGGTGGGTCCGCCTCGCGAGGCGGACCCATCCTTGCCGGCGACCCTGCAAGTGCCGCTACGCCGTTGCCGCCACAAAAATCATCTCCGGCGAATCGTCCCTGAGCGGCCGGCGGTGAAAATCTCCAAACAGGGCCGCCACGCGGAATCCGCTCCGCGCCAGTAGATGCTCCACCTCGTAACGAAAAAAGTAGCGCAGGGTCCAGGCAAAAACCAGTCGCTCAGTCCGTCCATCCGCGTGAACGACTTCAAAAATCATTTCCACGTCGTTCCGCTGCATTGCGCGGTGATACGCCGCCACGCGTTCGAGGATCCTTACATGCCGTCCGTCCGCGGCATGGTATTCGGAAACAAAATGTTCGGTCTGAAATGAAGCCTCGTGCATGCGTTCTGCGTCGGTCTGAAACATATCCAAGATCAACTTGCCGCCCGGCGCCAAATGTTTCTGTACGCAAGCCAAACAATCGAGTTGCTCGCTGGTCTCAAGCAAATGCTGAAAGGGCCGGAACGGAATAATCACCAGCCGGAATTTGTCCCCCAAATCAAAATTCGTCATATCCCCTTGAATCAAATGCACGCGCTCGCGCGACTCCACGCGCAGCGCATTTCGCTTGCGCGTCGCGTACTCGAGCATCCGCTCGGAAATATCGAGCCCCGTCACGCGGCGTCCCGCATCGGCCAGGGCCATGGCAATCCGCCCGGTCCCGCAGCCCAGTTCCAATATCGGATCCCCAAATTCGCGCGCTGCATCGCGATAAAAGGCCACGTCCTGCAATCTTCCGGCAACCAGCGGAGACGCGTCGTAATAATCCGCGATAAACGAGTCGTACAGTGCCGAACTCATATGCCGGGCCCGGTCCTATCCGCCAACAATGGCATCCGCTTCAATCTCCACCAGTATCTCGGGCGAAATCAATTTACTCACCTCGACCATGCTGGTCGCCGGCCGAATCTCCCCGAACGCTTCTCCGTGCACCCGGCCCACCTTTTCCCAATCCGCGATATTCGTCACATAAATCCGGGTGCGCACCACATCTTGCAAACCAGACCCCGCTTTCGCCAGAGCCTCGGCAATATTCCGAATCACCTGCACCGTTTGCGCTGCGACGTCTCCTGCCCCCAGGATCCGGCCATCCGGGCCCGTCGCCGTGGTCCCGGAAACCGCAATCACATTCCCGATCCGTACCGCCCGCGAGTAACCCACGACGGGCTCCCAGGGCGCGCCGCTTGCAATATTCTGTCTCGTCACGATGGTCTCCTTAGCCGCGCCGTGCGAGCCCGCTCGGCTGCATGCTAAACTGAATGAATTATGGCATACGCCCGGCGGACTCGTCCGATGGCCTGTTGCCCGAGACTACGACATGAAATGCAACAACATTCTGGAAGCGGTCGGTCACACTCCGCTCATTCGGCTCAATCGCATCAACAAGGGGCTCAAGCCGCAGATCTACGTCAAGGCCGAGTACACCAATCCCGGCGGCTCAGTTAAAGACCGCATCGGCATCACCATGATCGACGAAGCCGAGAAGCGAGGCCTCCTCAAGCCGGGTGGAACCATTATTGAGGGCACTTCCGGCAATACCGGCATGGGACTTGCGCTGGTCGCCGCCGTCCGTGGCTACAAAATGATCTTTACGATCACCGACAAGCAGTCCAAAGAGAAGGTGGACCTGCTGAAAGCTCTCGGCGCGGAAGTCATCGTGTGCCCGACTGCTGTCGAACCCGACGACCCGCGCAGCTACTACTCGGTCGCCAAACGCATCGCGAAAGAAACGCCGAATTCCTACTATCCCAATCAGTACGACAATCCGATGAACCCGGAAGCCCACTACCGCACGACGGGCCCGGAAATCTGGGAAGACAGCGAAGGACGAATCACACACTTCGTCTGCGGCATGGGGACCGGCGGCACCATCAGCGGTGCCGGGAAGTATCTCAAGGAAAAGAATCCCAATATCAAAATCATCGGCGTCGATCCTTACGGGTCGCTGTACTACGATTTTTTCAAAACCGGTGAAGTCACCAAGGCCAAAACCTATGTCGTTGAAGGCATCGGCGAGGACTTTTTTCCGACCACAATGAACATGAAGATTCTGGATGATGTCGTTCAGCTGACCGACGAGGAGTGCTTCGTCGTCGCGCGTCGTCTGGTAAAGCTGGAAGGCCTCTTCACCGGGGGTTCTGGTGGAGGTTGCATCTCCGGCGCGCTGCGTCTGGCCGCCGACCTGGGATCCGATGCGTTTATCGTTGCGCTGCTTCCGGACACCGGCATGCGCTATCTCAGCAAGGTTTACAACGATGAATGGATGCGCGAACGGGGCTATGTCGAAAGCGCTGTCAGCATCACGGCGGAGCAGATCGTGCACGCCAAGCACGCATCGGGCAAAGTCCGCGAAATGGTCATCGTGCGCCCGTATCAAACCGTTTTCCACGCGCTCAAAACGATGCAGGAGCAGGACATCTCGCAAATCCCGGTCTTTGAGGAGAATTCCCCCATCGGCGCAATTTACGAAGACCAAATCCTGACTCTGGCCTTGCAGGGAAAAGATCTGCGCAAGCTCAACGTCAGTGAAGTGATGGACAAGCCTTTGCCGATGGTGCCAAAAACCGCCCCCGTCGAGCGGGTCACCCACATTTTGAGCCACGAAAATCCCGCAATTTTCGTGGACATGGGCGACGGCCGGTACGAAATCCTCACCAAGTACGATCTGATGAGCACCGTAGCCAGCCTCATGGAACAAAAACGCTGAGCGCACTCCCCGCCACGCAGATCCGGCAGACAGGTCAAAACGAATCGTGAAAATACTCGACTTCAACGAACGACTAAAAGACACAATCCTTATCGCTGACGGCGCGATGGGCTCGCTGCTGCACGAAGCAGTGGGCGCGCAACGTTGCTTCGATGAACTGAACGCCACCGAACCGGAGGCCGTCTTCCGCGTTCATCAGGCTTACATCAATGCCGGTGCGCAAATCATCGAAACCAACACTTTCGGCGCAAACCGTTTCAAGCTCGCGCCGCTCGGCCTCGGCGATGAAGTTCAGCGCCTCAACAGCCGCGGCGTGAAAATCGCCCGCGAGGCCCGGGAATCCGCAGCTCGTGAAGTTTTAATCGCCGGCTCCATGGGCCCGCTTGGGCTCGGCGTCCAATCACGGCATCCCGAACCGGAAGAAATTCTGGCCATCTTTCACGAGCAAGCTCTTGCTCTTGAAGAACGCGGCGTAGATTTTTATATCCTGGAGACTTTCTCCTATATCGAGGAACTGCTCCTGGCCATCGACGCCATCCGCTCGTTCTCCGGCCTGCCCATCGTGGCGCAACTGACCTATTCCGAAGAAGGCACCACCTACGGGGACCTGCGTCCGTCCGATGCAGCCGCACAACTCAAGAACAAAAATGTCCAGGTGATTGGCGCGAATTGCACCGTAGGCCCGCAAGCGCTGCTGCCCATTCTGCAATCGCTAACCAGCGTTGCCGGCCTGCGCGTCAGCGGCATGCCCAATGCGGGTCTTCCCAAACGCGAAGGCGATCGCATCGTCTATCCCAAATCTTCGCCAGAATATTTCGCACTCTTCGCCCGCGAAGCAGCCGCTCTGGGCGTCAGCATTCTCGGCGGCTGCTGCGGTACGACGCCGGAGCACATTCGCGCCATGGCGGAAGCCGTCAAATCGCTCCGTCCGGGAAAAGCGACCACAACTTCCGTTTCCGTCGAGACGACCGCCGGACCCCAGCCGATCCCGCATCGCGATCCCGAAAGTAAATTCTGGCGCAAGCTCCAAGCCAAAGAATTTGGCGTCTGCGTAGAAATCGATCCGCCCAAAGGCATCGCCCTCGACCGCATCTTTGAACAAGTCGATCGCCTCATGGCCTCTGGAAAGGTGGACGCCATCGACATCAACAGCGGAGCCATGGCGCGCGTCGGCATGGACGCGCTCATGGTCGCCGGCGCGCTCGAAGCCCGCGGCGTGGAAACCGTTCCGCATCTCACCACCCGCGACTACAACATCATCGGCCTGCAAGCGATGCTGCTGGGCGCCTGGACTGTCGGCGGCGTGCGCAACGTTCTCGGTATCACCGGCGATCCACCGTCGGTTGGCGACTATCCGGAAACCAGCGGGGTCTACGAAGTCGATTCCGTAGGTCTGGTAAAAATTCTCAATCGTCTTAACCAAGGCACGGACTGGGCCGGTAAAACGCTCGGGGGCGCCACCAATTTCACCATCGGCGTCGCGCTCAATCCCGTCGCCGACGATCTCGACAGCGAAATCGCGCGCTTCCACGCCAAAGTCGAAGCAGGCGCGCACTTCGCCATGACCCAACCGCTGTTCGATCCCGCACACTGGCACGCGTTTCTGAGCAAACTCGGCGGCCCACCGGCGATTCCGGTCCTGATCGGCATCTGGCCGCTCAACAGCTATAAACAAGCCCTGCGCCTCAACAACGAAGTCCCCGGCATCGTGATTCCCCAGCCCGTTTTACAGTCGATGCAAGAAGCCGGCGCAGCCGCCCGCGAACGCGGCTTTGAACTCGCCCGCCAAATGCTCCAGTGGGCGCGCAGCGAAATGGCGGGCGCCTACCTAATTCCGCCCTTCAAACGCTATGAAGAAATCCTGGAGATCTTGTAGTCCCACCGCGCGAATGCTGCGGGACACAACGCGCTGCGGGCAAACGAACGCAGGAATTTCTGGCCAGGGTTAGGCAGCGTCACGCGGCCGGCGGACGCGCTGCCTGCCACGCCCGCCGCAGCACCGGCTTGAGAATCCGGTAAAGAATTCCCGCCAGCACCGGTGCCAGCAAACTCCAAACAACGATGGCGTGCCAGGCGGTTGTCCAAAGCGTCTGAACCGTAGTCCACACGCTCCCATGGGCCATTTCACGGATCTGCGCCACCGAAATTGGAAAACGCGGCGCTCGAAATACAATTTCACCCAAGCGGAAAAAGGGAATCAACAAGGCAATCTGTATGGGGTACAGGAAATAATTGACGCTCTGAATCGCCGGCAGATTTAGTTTCAGGACCACGGCTGCGATGGTGCAGAGCACGGTCGTCGTTCCCAGCACCGGAAAAATCCCCAGCACGACGCCGAGCGACAAGCTCAGCGCCATCTTTTCCGGCGTCACACCCCCTTTCAGTAGCGAAAGAACAGGTCGCACCAGCCGCCGTTTGAGGAAACCATCCTTCATGTGCAACTCGCCGGAACACTGCAATCTTGCTCTACTGCGAATTCACCGCCCCAGGCCTTGTCTTCAGCAAACTTGTATGGTCATGAATAATCTTCCAACCCTCGGGGAACCTCTGCCAAACCAAAGAAAATACTCCGCCCAGCTCATCCGTCGTCCTCTTCAAGTGCCAGCGTCCCAGCACGAGCGCCGCATCGTTTCCCAAAAACCGGAACTCCAAACCGGAAAAATCCAGCTGTCCCATCGCCGCCCGATCCGGATAACTTTTCCGGTAGCGCGATAAGACTCCGTCATAGCCGCGCTCGACTCCGTCACTTCCGGAAAACGTCAGCTCCGGCGATTGCCAATAGCCCACGACAAATGCCGCAAGGTCGCCGCGATTCCAGGCCGCTTGCTGCGCCTCGAGAACAGAACGAATGGCCGACTGATCCGGCTCCCGGCCTTTGCCCTGGGCAACGAGCGAAGCCGGCGCTGCGGCGCCAACAAGTAAAAGGAAAGCTAAACCTAGGGCAACCCTTGCGATTCGCTGGTGCATTGGACCACCTCGTAACGCATTGATTTTAAATAGCATAAAGACTCGCCGGAAAACCCGCCGAGAGCACCGGCAAGTCCCGGCGCTCGGGAAAAAACGCTCCAGTTGCTGCGCCCAGCTCCCGCCCGCCCTGGCCCTGGCCATCGCCCACAGGTCCCCTGTTCCCAAAGGGTTACGTCACTAGAGCTACGCCTTTAGTACTTCCGAGCTATAGGCGCAAAATGTTCGCATTGGCACTATGGCTCTAGAGGACGAGGTGATGTTTACCATCATGTTGCTGACGATCTCAGTTATCGCTCTTTCCCAGTTCGCCCTGTATTACTGGCGAGCGGTCCTCTCGGGCGTAGCGGCCCAGCCGGTCTCCGACCGCGTTCTGGCCGCCGCTCAGGTGCAAAACGGACGCCTCACTGGCGAAGACTTCGCCCACCTTGCTGGGCTTCACGATCTTACTCCGGAACTGAATCCTGGCCGTGGTGGAATTGCTTTGGTTCGCTTGTATTTCAGCGCCATCGATGGATTGAAGTCGGCGACGGGCCGCCACATGCCAGCGCTGGCAGGTTGGATCGATCGCGAACGCGTTATCTGTGCCCGTTATGCCGCGGTGCAAATCGACCGCCGGCTGCAAACGAATCTGGCTTTGGCAGCTGCACTGCGCTCCTGCTAGGTAAATCTACTGTCCCGCAATGACAAAGCCCCACCCTATGAGGTGGGGCTTTGTCGTTGCGTCGCGCGGTCGACGTCGACTTCTCGCTTGCTTCTGTCTAGTACGCCCACCGCAGGAGAATCCCCCCGGTCGTAAATCCCGCTCCTACGGTAACGATCAGCACCAGATCGCCCTTCCGCAGTCTGCCCTGCGTCACGGCGTCGTGCAAGGCCAGGGGAATGGTCCCCGCCGTGGTATTCCCGTACTTGTCGATATTCACCATCACCTTGGCATCCTCGACACCCAATCGTTCCTGCGATGCCCGAATGATCCGCAAGTTGGCCTGGTGCGGAACCAGCAGCGCCAAATCCTTGGTCGTAAACTGATTGCGCTCGAGCAATTGCATCGGCAACTCCGCCATGCGCCGCACCGCATACTTGAAGACCTGCGATCCTTCCTGATGTACCACATGCATATTCTTGTCGACCGTTTCGTGCGTGGGTGGATTGAGCGATCCGCCCCCGGGCATGAACAGCGATGTGCCGCCTGCTCCGTCCACGTCGTGCTCAAAATCCAGAATTCCTTCCTCTTCCTTTGCTGGCTCGAGCAGCGCTGCTCCCGCTCCATCTCCGAACAAAACGCAAGTCGCGCGATCCTTGTAATCCAGAATTGAGGTCATGGTATCGCTGCCAATCACCAAAACTTTCTGGTGTGTTCCCGCGCCGACGAATTGCGCTCCAACCGTGAGCGCATAGGCAAATCCTGAACACGCTGCTGACAGATCAAATCCCCACGCTTTTTTTGCTCCGAGCCTTTGCTGCACAAGGCAGGCCGTTGCCGGAAACATCATGTCCGGCGTAACGCTCGCCACAATGATCAAATCAATCTCGGCCGCATCCGTTTTCGTTTGTTCCAGCACGCTTTTGGCAGCTTCAACCGCCATGTGCGAGGTGGCCATGCCCTTCTCAACCACGTGGCGCTCGCGAATTCCCACGCGCTGCCGTATCCATTCATCCGTTGTCGCTACCAATTTTTCCAGATCCGCGTTGGTCATCACTTTCGGCGGAACGTATCCGCTCACACCCGTGATTTTTGCCGCGATACGATGAGACATGATTCTCCTTGCTGTTTGTTGCCAATCTTAGACGAATTTGAATTTTATGCGATTGTCCGGCGATGTTACAAGGCGCGGTCCCGTGGCCAGGGCGCGCACCTGCGTGTGGCCGGTTCTCAATAGCGAAACAGGTAGCTGAACTTCACAAAAAACAACCGGCTTGTCGAATTATTCACAATGCCATTGGCCGTCACAAATGGCGGTGTGGGAATCAGACGTAAGTCGTTGATCCCGTCATTGTATCCCACGTACACCGCAGTCCCCGGATGCAACAAATAAGTAAAAAGCACATCCGTCGTGAATTGTTTGGTCGGCGCAAATGGCCCGCCGTCACGCCCGCCGAGGTTGGTCTGCAAATCCACCAGGTCCTGATTCGCAATCGTCGCGTTGTAGTCCAGAATCAGGCGCAGGGAAAATTCCTTCGTGAACTGATAGTTGAGCTTCGAGCGCATCAGGTAATTGTTAAAAACATTTTGTCCCGATGAAAAAGGCGCGGAGGTCCACCCGTCGCGCGTCCCCAAGCGGTTATAGATGAACATCTCATCGAAGCGAAGCCGCGCGGTCGGCCGCAGCGTAAAATCCAGGTTTACCCGTTTCGTGTTTCCCAGAAAGGGCAGCAGCCCGGCCGCCGGAAAATAATTTTCTCCCGTGCCTTGCGTGTAGCGCGCAGAAAACGCCGCCCACTTATAGGGTTGTGACGACACGGTGATCGCTGTGCTGTGTTTGCGAAAACCAATGCCGCCAAAAAGCTCGTAGGCCTCGCCGCGGCTGACGTTCACTGTGGTCTGTTTTGCAAAATCCACTTCAAATCCTGCCGCCGCCTGCCAGTCCTGCAGCACGCCGGTGTGATCCCAATCCACGGTCTCGCTTACCAGCGGCCCGAAATTAATTATCTTTCCGCGTTTCGGTTTCCAAAAATAAGCGGCGTTCGCATTGTTTTGCCGTATATCCACGCGGTTCACGAAACCCAGTTCGCTGCAAAATCCCGGATTGAAGTCGTTGTAGTTGGTGTAAAAGGTCAGATGCCGTCCGGTGTAAGACGCGTCCGCCCAAACGGCATTGCCGTCCCGGGAATCCGTGCCTTGTGCATTCGGCGTGAACGACAGGCAATCTTGTCCAACCAGCGCATCCTGCCGCGTCCAGGTATGTGCCGCCTGCAAATCAACGACCCAGTTTTTGGCAAATTTCAGGCGGGCATCGAGCGAAGCCACGCGATTGCTGGTCCCTCCAAAATCGCGGCTGGAGACAAACGCGCCGATGTAGGATTGGTTCCCAAACTCGCGCGTGACCCGCAGCACTCCATCTACAGCGCGCGTGTCATACGGTCCGTCCACAATTCCTTGCCCCGGCTGCCGGTCGTCGATTACCAGCGCACCCAGAGTCCACTTCCCCAGCTTTCCGGTCACCCGTCCCCCGAATTGCGGGTTGGCGATCTGCCGGGAGAAAAATAAATCAATCGGAGTGGTAAAAAATCCGGCGTTCTCGATAAAAAAGGGCCGCTTTTCCGGAAAAAATACCGCGAACCTCTGATTGATCGTTACCTGCGGATCGTCCGATTCCACTTGGCTGAAATCCGGATTCAGCGTCAGGTCCAGCGTCAGTGCGCCCTTGGCCACAAATTTTGCATCCAGCCCGGCCCGATGCTCAAAGCGGTCCTGGAATCCAGGGGGAGGAATCACCCCCGACGAATTGGGCTGCGTCGGCTGATCGAGGAAGTGATCGCCGGCCAGCAAGCCGTAGGGAATCAGTTGAATGTTCCTTCCCGGCGAAACGTTCTCCGGACCCGCGACCGGTGCAAATTGCTGGGTAATCCCTTCCACCCGCTGCGTGATATAGGGCCAGTAATCGAATTCGCTCTTGCGCAAAATGGTCCTGTATAACGCCAAGCCCCAAGTTTGTGGAGCCCCGTGCCGGAACCGCAGGCTCTTGAACGGTATGGCAAAAAAAACCACGTATCCGTCTTTGGTCATGCGCCCGCTGTTATTCCACAGCGTGTCGAAACTGAAGTCGTATCCCAGACCTTCGGTGTAGATCGCGTCGGTCTGCACGCCCAGTGGATTTGAATAGAAGTAATAGGCCCTGTGAAAATCTCGAAACGTATCCAGCAGAATGCCAACCCCATCATCGCGATCCAGATCCTCGCGCTTTGATAGATGCGCCCGCGTCTGCCCGGGCACGTCCTGGCACACGAACGCCACATACAGGTTCCGTTCATCGTATGACAGGTACGCGGTCGTCAGCTCCGTTGCCGGAGCTCCATCGCCCGGTTGAAACTGCCGAAAATCTGAAACGGTCAGCTCCGCTTCTCGCGGACTGTTTTCCAGGAAATCCTCTAGCTTTGGAGGGCGTTTGACCCGCGGAATATCGGCCAGCGGAATCGTGGATTTGCCAATGGGCGGAGACACCTGCGCGCAGGACAGTTCCAGGCACGTGCAGAAACACGCCAGTCCGAAAAACAGTGACCGAATCACAGGGCCCATCGGGGATGTATTCATATACCTTTGCTTAGAGGTTCACGCAAGAGTAAAGTCGCTACGTGTTTCAGGTGCTGCCACTGGTATGCTCAGGTTCCGCGGCGGCACACGGGTCCTGCGGCAGGGCGCTTGCCGGTAAGCCGGACGCTTACTGATCGGTCCGCAAAATTTCATACCGCCAGGAAATCTTGGCCGTTTTCTGCAGCGTTGCCGCTACCGAACAATACTTGCTCTCGCTCAGCTTCATGGCGTGCCGTACCGCTCCCTCTTCCACATTTCCCCGTACGCGAAACAGGATCTCCAGCTTGACCCACACCGTCGGTGGCAGGGCCGCGCGCTCACCCGAGCAAATCACTTCAATCGCATCCGGCAGCTGTCTTTTCTTTTCCAGCACAATCACCATATCCGTCGCCGTACACGCTCCGAGCGCCATCAGTACCAATTCCATTGGTCCTGGAGCGGTATTCGCGTCGCGATCGGAATCCACGACCAGCGAGTGTCCCGACGGACTGGTGGCCACAAATTGCTGTTTCCCAATCCATTCCACAGTCGCAGTTTGCATCTCATCACCGCCTGGCGAGCAAGTTGAAGGAGCCGCACCAGAATACCAGCCTTGCACCGCCCGCCAAACTCCACCGGTATTTTCGGTATACTCCTGTGCAGTGCACCACGCCCCGGAGGGAAAATGAAATCAACATTCGCTGCTTTCACGCGCTACAGCGCGCTGGCCATTCTTGCGGGCCTGCCTTTAGCCGCGACGGTCCCCGTTTCACGAGCGCAACAATCCGCTGGCAAAGAGCAACCTTACGTCGTCGAATATTCCTACAAGGCCAAATGGGGCCATGCCGATGAATTTCTTGCTCTTTTCAAGAAAAATCACCTGCCTGTGCTACGGAAAGAAATCGAACTCGGTCGCATCCTCAAAGTGACGGTGGTCGCGCCACGCCTGCACGCCCCGGAAGACGCTCGTTGGGACTATCGCGTCGTCATCGTTTTCAGAAATGCTGCAACCGCCAACGACGATTTCGACAGCGGGCCTATCATCAAACAATTATTTCCGGATCAGGATGCCTACAAAAAAGAAGAACAGCGAAGATTTGAAATCCTGGAATCTCACACAGACGTACCGATAAAGGATGTCGAGCTGGATAACCGGTGATTCCACCGGTAGCAACGGGCCGCCGGGAGTCCGCTTCCGGGTGCCATCCGTCGCCCGGGTGCCGCCATGCCGCGCCGGCTAAACTTGCGAATTGGGCTGGGCCGTCGATGTCGCGCCGACTTCCAGAATCGGATTGGGCAGCGTCCTCATCGTACGAACGAAAAGCTCTACAATTTTCCCGTCAAACTGCGCATTGGCGCAGCGTTCCAGTTCGGTCAGCGCTTCCGCCGAGGAGCGCCCTTTTTTATACGTGCGGTCGCTCGTGATCGTGTCATAGGCGTCGGCCACCGCCACAATGCGCGCTCCCAGCGGGATATTTTCGCCGCTCAACGCATGCGGATAGCCCGATCCGTCAAAGAACTCATGATGGTGCTGGACCATCACGCGAACTCGCGCCAGCGGCTCGAGCGGCTCCAGAATCTTGGCCCCGTAGATCACATGGGACTTCATGATTTCCCACTCTTCAGGATTGAGTGGGCCGCTTTTGTTCAGTATGTTTTCCGGGATCGCCACTTTGCCAATGTCGTGCAGTATGCCTCCCAGCCGGATCTCTTCCACTTCGGTATCGCTCATGTTCAAGCCTTCGGCAATGAGCGCGGCATAAGCCGAAACTTTCTGGGAATGGCCCTGCGTGTAGTGATCCTTGGCGTCGATGGCGAACGCGAGAGAAGTGACGGTGTCCAGCACCGCTTGTGGCAGCGACTGCGAACCCTCGCCTGGTGCGCCATTTTGGCTGGTAATTTCAGTGGCAGCCAGCGACTCGGTAAATTGTTTCAGGCGCGCGTAGATTTCTTCAAACGCGTCAGGTCCGGTCGAGAACAGGCGCTTCAGCGTCACGCCCAGATACGCTTCGAGCACGTCGCGCTTCCACTTCTTGGCTTCGTTCGGATCAAAATGGTCCGCCGTGGAAACCGCGTTGCCACCCTGATGCTTGGAAAGGTACATCGAAGCGTCAGCCACCTGAATCAGTTCCTGCGGCGAAGATCCATGCAGCGGATAACAAGCGATGCCAAAGCTCGCGCTGATATTTTTCTCCCGTAACAGTGGATCGGACGCCACCCATCCGCGCAATTTGCTCGCCAGCTGCCGGGCGTGTTCCATATTCGTTTCCGGCATCAAAATTACAAATTCGTCTCCGCCATAGCGCGCCACAACATCGGAACGCCGGCAGTTCGTTTCCAGGATTTGTCCAACGCGCTGCAGAACCAAATCGCCTTCCAAGTGCCCGTAAAAATCGTTCACAAATTTGAAGCGGTCGAGGTCCATCAGCACCAGCGCGAAGGCGCGTCCCGCGCGCGTCGAACGCTTCCACTCCGCCGAGAGGGCCTCCATAAAGAAGCGGTGCGTCTTCACGCCCGTCAATCCGTCGGTAATCGCCTGTTCTTGCGCCTTTTGGAAGGTCAGCGCATTGTGCAGCGCACCGGCGATCAAATCCGCCAGCGTCCGCAGCAGCAGCAGTTCTTCTTCGGAAAATTCGATGGCCGCAGAAGTTTCAAAATATAGAATTCCATGCAGCTGTTCTGCGTAAAAAACCGGCAGCGCGATGGCCGTGGCCGTGTCGGCAATCAGTGGTTTTAGAGACGTATCCGGGAAATGCGTTGCGTGATAAATGGCGGTTTGCCCGTTGCGCGCCACGTGCCCGACCAGTCCGCTGCCAAGCGGAATTCTCTGTCCGAGCACTCCGCGCCGCTTCCCGGCTTCGGCCTGAATCACTACCTCGCGGGTTGAATAATCGAGCACCCCTATTCCGATGTGGTCGTACGGAAGCCCGAGTTCCAGTTGTTCGGTAATTTTGGTCAACATCTCGTCGGGGTTCAGCGTGGCGATGGCATCCCGCGAAATCGTATTCAGGAGCGCCAGATGGCGCGCTTTGGTCCGCTCTTCCTGGAACAGTCGTGCATTTTCAATCGCAATGCTGGCTTCGCTCGCCAGCACCCGCAACAGCTCCAGATGCCCTTCGTCAAAGATCCGCTCATGATCGGAGAAAATAGCCATCGCTCCAATGGCCCGGTCATAGGCCACCAGGGGCACGCCGCAGAAACAGCCCTTTTCGCGAATCGGCTCAATGCCCAGATTGCGTGCTTCCTCTGAATAATTGTCGCGAATGAGTACCGGCTGGCGCGTGCGAATCACATATTCGGTAATGTGGTTGCCGGCCGGGCGGGAGCGCTTCGGCATGCGCTGCCCGTCGATCATTTCCAGGTCGAAATTCATTTCGTCGCGCGCCGTATCGAGCGAAGCGATGTAGAAATTATCGACGTCAAAAAGACGCCGCAACTCTTCCCATATTTTTCGCAGCAAGTCTTCTTTGTTCAGCGTGGAACTCAGCGCGCGGCCGATTTCGTTCAAAACATGCAGCTCTTCGGAACGCCGCGAGGTCTGCTGGATCAGATAGCTGTTTTCCACCGCCATGCCAATCTGATGTCCCAGCGCCAGCAGCAAGCGCAGTTCTGCCGGCGTAAATCTCCGGTTATCGGGAGTTCCCAGCAGCAACACGCCGAAAGCTTGTTCCTTGGCTTGTAAACTAATCGCCACCACGCTGCGCAGACCTTGGCCCAGGGCCAACTGCCGGAATCTGCGAATCGGTTCTTCCTTTTCCAGTGCGTTCAATCCGTCGTCGCGCAAATCCCGGAATCCTAAAAGCCCGCCCAGCCGCGCCACAAGATTTACCAGATAATCGTCCAGCCCCTCTTCTTGCGCCGCACGGCAGAAATCATCGCTCAATCCCGCCGCCACCACAGAAGTCGGTCCTTGCGGATCGCCGTGATGAAGAAACAGGGCGCCCACCGGCAGTCGCACGACACCCAGAACGCGATCAAGGGCCTGGGAAAGCATTCTCTGAATTTCGCCGCCAACGAAACTGGAAGTTGCCAAATTCAAATTGGAGAGCGCCAGCATATTGCGCTCGATCCGCCGCTTTTCTTCCTCGTATAGCGCCATCACCATCAGCATGGCTACAAAGGCCGATGGCACCGCCAGCACATGGTGCACCGTCGGCCCTTCGATCTCCGGGGTGATCCGCAAATAGTGCATGGCAATCCACAAAATTCCCCAGGCCACAAACGCCATGGCCAGCAAGCGATCCGCCAAGGTCTCTTGGCGTCGGCTTTCCTGCCAGAAAAGCACGCCCGTGGCCACATACACGACCGCTCCGGGGACAATCGCCGAGATCTGCAAAGCGTGAAAGGCATTGGCTCCGGACCACAGGAAAAGAATCGTTGCCGCGACCACGGCGGGGATGACCCAGACCTGGCGTTGCGCATAAACCTGCGCCCCAACAAAAAACAGCACGCCCGCCAAGCCAAAAAGCCAGTGATTCATTGCGTTCTGGACTTCGCTGCTGGGCGCCCAATACGTGAGAGCGGGACCCAGATGATGCAGGCTGAACAGGGCCCACCCGGCGGTCCAGAACAGGAGATACTGCTGGCGTTTCAGTGAGTAGATATACGCGAAGAATCCAGCTACCAGAGCGGTAGCCAGCGGCAATCCCAATGCGATGTATCCTGGTTGAATCAAGACCCTGCCAATGCTCCGTTGTATTACAGTCTACTATTCCTGTTTGGCAAAGGGTGGCGGGCTCCTGCTTCTGATTTCGGGCAGAAAACCGGGCCGCCGGCGAGGACGCACCTCCACGCCGCCAGCACCACCGCGGTGCTCAAAACAAAGTACTTGTGATTATGGATTACAGGTTTTTGGGGAAGCAAGCGTACCGGAGTACTGGTAGCCAAAACGACAGTAGCGGTGAAATAACAAGAAATTCCGCCCCCGCCCGGGCCCTCCCTGTTCGGGCGCTCCCCCCGAGGGCGGATTCGCGGCGATTCTCAGAAAATCCGCCCTGGGACCGGGGTTGGACGGCGTCCCGGTGTTTCGCTAAACTCAAACGATTGAATCCAACGGGAAAGAAGCCCTGAATCATGACTGAATCGACCCCTAAAACCGGTGGCGTGCGCGTCCGTTTTGCCCCCTCTCCTACCGGCTATTTGCACGTTGGGGGGGCCCGCACGGCCCTGTTTAACTGGCTCTTTGCCCGCCACGAGGGCGGGGTCATGATTCTCCGCATTGAAGACACCGATGCCGAACGCAACAAACCCGAACTCGTTCAGGGCATCGTTGAAGGCCTCGAGTGGTTGGGCGTAAATTGGGACGAGGGTCCGTTCTATCAGTCCGAGCGCACCGGGCTTTATCGCGAAGCGGCCAAGAGGTGTGTTGCGAGCGGGGCGGCCTTCCTGTGCTATTGTCCGGCGGAAAAATATTCCGGCGGCGATCACGTCGAGGAAGGCGCGGCCGAAAAAACCTCCCGCCGCATCACCCGTTGCTCCTGCCGCGATGGCCATCCGAGCACCGCGGGAGTGAAGCCGGCGATTCGCTTCAAAGTTCCTGTCGGCGGCGTCACGAAATTTTTCGATGCCGTTTTTGGCGAGCGTGAATTTTCCAACGACGAAATTGAAGATTTCGTTCTCATGCGCTCCGGCAAGGGCGAGGAAGAGTTCGGCCAGTCGATGTATCAACTGGGCGCCGTCGTCGATGATATCGACATGCGTATCACTCATGTGATTCGCGGCGCGGACCACATTTCCAATACACCGAAACAAGTGTTGCTCTATCGTGCGCTTGGAACGGAGCCGCCAATTTTTGCCCACGTACCGCTGATTCTTGGCCCGGACAAATCACGGCTTTCAAAACGCCATGGCGCGACCGACGTCAATACCTACCGGCACGAAGGGTTTTTGCCGGAAGCGTTTCGCAATTTTCTGGCGTTGCTTGGCTGGGCCCCGGGCGGAAACGAAGAATTCATGCGCACCAGTGATTTGCTGCAAAAATTTTCACTCGAAGGCGTCAGCCGGACAAACGGAGTCTTCGACCGCGCAAAACTGGAGTGGTTCAATACTGAGTATTTGCAGAAATTACCGATTGCTGAACTGCTGCCCTTCGTCGAAGCCGAGTTGAAGCGCAGCGGGCTCTGGAGCGCAGCGTGGGGCAGCGCGACCGCTGGACCGGACGGGCGGAACCAAGAATGGTTCTCCCGCACCGTCGACCTGCTGCGTCCGCGCGTCCGTCTGCTGCCGGACTTTTCCCGCTGGTCCCGCGCATTTTTCAGCGACGAGTTTCCGCTGGACGAAGCCGCGAGAACAAAATTCTGGAAAGACCCGTCCATTTTTCCGTTGCTCGGCAAGCTGGCCGACGCGCTTGCCGCGCTCCCGGAATGGAATCACGACGCATGCGATCACGCTTCGCGAGCGGTGGCCGAGGCCGGCGGGGTGAAGGCCGGCGTACTTATCAACGCCACGCGCGTGGCCATTGTGGGCCAGGCGGTTGCGCCGCCGCTGTTCGATACGATGGTGGTTCTTGGCCAAGAGCGCGTGGTGGGCCGCTTACGCAAAGCCGTCGCTGAATTCGGCACGGCGTAGGAAGCGAAATTTCCCGAGACCTGCTACTTGTTCTTGTTGTCGTCCTTTTTGTTGTCGCCGTTTTGGTTATTTCCCATTTGTTTCTTGATCGTTTTGTGGAATACGGTGACGCCAATGGTCGGAGCGTCACGCGTTCCGGAAATCGAGATGGGGATAACCGCTCCGGCGCCGTCTTTCTTGAAGAACGGATCGACCGCTTTCAGGAAAAACGATTTGACCCCGGTGACGGTTTCCGAGATTTTTGCCTGTAGCCGGAGATGGCCATCCAAATCGAGTTCGCCGCCCCGGATTGCATAGGTTCCCGCAAGATCGATGGTCGCCCCGGGAACGCTAAAAGTCAGGCTGGAAAAGTGGATGATGCCTTTTTCCACATGAAATTTTCCTTTTAGGTCCGAGACAGCGCTGCCGGCTTCGTCGTCATCCGGCTTGCCCTCGCCATGCCGGCTCAGCGATTCCAATTTTTCGCGAACGGTCGGGCTGGTCCACTCGGCATCATCGACCCCCACCTCGCCATCGAGAATCATTTTCTCGAGAACTTTTACTTTGCCAGGCGGCAAAAAGAGTTTCGCCTTTATTCTGGCGGGTCCGGCAAGCACAGGTTTATCGGAGTTGATGGCCAGAGCCAGAATGTCCTGAATGCGCGCATTGGGAGCATGCACGTTTAAATTAATGTTGTGTCCGACTCCGGGGACATTTACAACGCTGCCTTCGGCGATGATCACGGATTTTACAAGTGTGGCGCGAACGGGATGCAGGATCGTGTCGCCGTTTGTGCCGTCCACGGTGGCCGAATACTCGGTGTGCAGCGGCACGGGCTTGCCAACTTTGTCGAGTGAAAAATCGGGGGTGTCGGTCACTCCATCGACTTCGAGTTCGGCAAGCACGCCGTCATATTTCCCGGTGGAAGACAAAATGCCGGCAATGCCGGGGAATGGCCCCAGGTCCGCGTCCGTAAACTCGTACTCGCCGGTGACCGGGCTGGCTCCCGGATCGTCGATGACAAAGGGCCCGAACCTGCCATGGGTGTCGATTTCTCCTTTGGGTTTTCCGTTGGTCAGCGTGCCCCGAAAGGAATAAGGTTTTTCTCCCCCGATCGAATGCAGGACCAGATTGTGAATATCCCAATCGAGAGGAACCTTGGGAGGCTTGCCGGGATCGGGCTTCCCCGGGAGAGTTATCAGGTCCGCATCCGTGCAGACGATTTCATCGATGATTACCGGAAGGATAGCCTGCCGGGGTTTTTTGTCCTGGTCATTCTTCTTCTTTTTATTTTCGCGCGGCGGAATGGTGATCACCATCTTGTCCAGCTTCACGCGGTCCACGTGGGACTTTGGGCGAAGCAAGCCGGTTAAACCGACGTTAAACGTAAAATTGTCGATATGAATGAGCGGCGGCAAATCCGTGCGGACTCTTTGCGGAATGGAAAGTCCGTGACCGACGACCGTGGCTTGCGGAAAGAGTTGCACGTGAACGCTGTCCAGAGTCACGTTGCCTTGAAAACGCTCACTGAGTGTTTTGACGATCCAGGCGCGCAGCATTTCGTCGGCGTGACGGGCGCGGTAGGCGAGGTAGCCCGCGCCGGCCAGAATGATCGCCAAAACCGCCGCTAAAACAATGAGCCATGTTCTGGCGCGTCCAGATGATGAGGGCATGAGTCTCCGTTCAGCGAAGCGGGTTGTTCCTAATGTTTCGGAAACAACTCCGCGTGCGCGGGCTTCGCAGCGGAGGGAGAAGCAACGACATTTACTTTTGCGTCGACATCCAGCGTGACCGGCGGCAGACAAATCTCAGTGCTGCACGCTTGATAACGCAATTTGAACGGGATGTGGTGCTCGCCTGCACCAGCTGTTGGGAGAACAGTCAGCGGCAGGCGAAGTATGGCGGTGTCCTGGTAAACATTGAGCGGTTTCTTGGTAAACGTAAAAGTGTGAAGTTCGCCTTTGGGATAGGCGACTTCGCCAGCTTGAAATCCGGCGGGGACACTGGTCTTCAAATCTGTGGCGATCAGGTATTCTTCGGATTTTTCACGGGCGTTGATGTGAAAGCCCGGGCGGATTTTAAGAACGAGGGCGACTTGAAGGGATTTTCCGCGGGCCACGGGATCAAACGAGGTGTAGGCGGCGGGTGCGACAACTTCGCGCGCATTCGGAACCTGCGGCGGTTCGTGGGGCCACAACACCACAAAGACAATTGCGCAGAACAATTTAAACCCATGGTGGATCACGCCCAGGTATCTCACAGAGCAACCTCGGCGCCGAGTTGTTGAGAGATTACCCGGCTCATAACCGCGTTCAAATCCTCCCCGGTTTTTTCCAGAACAAAAGCGCTGCGCGATTCGTTCCAGCCGAGTTTGAAACTGGTGGACAGGGCCGAGATCCAGATTTCGCGAACGGGGGTATTCGGAGAGATGACAAATTTGGTCTCTTCCGGCTCCTCAAAGAGGACTTCGAGCTTGCCGCTTTCGCCTTCAACGTCAAAACCATGCTGGTCACCCAAAGTGAGAAGACGCTTTTTGAGTTGCTCGAACGCAGAATCGGCTTTTCGTTGGAAGTCTTTTTCATCCAGCATGGAATTAGCGTACACGAAACCCGCTGAAAACGGGAATACGGGGTTTTACTGAAAAACAATGGCTATCTACCCCACCGCAAGGCGGGAACGCGGGAGTGCCTGAACGCCGGGAAGCGGACGAACGATTTCGTCGAGGCGGTTCATTGCAAGCTGCGTGCAGTCCTTGACGGTCGATTTCTGGCTCAGATCCAACTTCAATCCGACGGGCGCGACTGGTTGCGGCGAAGCTCGTAAATCAGGTAGGCCACCACGGCGATGTTGATGAGCAGGACCACGATTTTGGCGGTGGTGACGTGGTGGCGGAGTTCGTAGATTTCCAGGGGAATGAACGAAGTGGTCATGATGATGGTGAAATATTCGGCCCAGCGTTTGCGAAGGGCGAGGCCGATGCCTTCGGTCAGGAGCAGGCCGGAGTAGAGAAAGGTGCCGATGCTGAGTTCTTTGAGTGTGTGATCGTCGACGACGGAAAGTCTTTCCAGAAGTTTATGGATAAAGACGCGTTCAGGATCGACGCGAAAGAAGTTGATCCAGCTGGCAACTTCTGCGGCGACGTCCTTGTGCAGGAGCCGGAAGGCACCGATGCCTACGGCCAGCAACGCGAGGCCTTTTATAAGCTTGAAAGCGGCGATTAAAAGCAGCCCTTTGGATTTGCTTGGGTTGTGCGTCACCAGGTTAGAGTTTACACCACGCTGAGCGAGCCGCGAGGCGGCGCGCACCAGCTTGCTGCGAGCTTATACCTGGCCGATCGGAGTGTCATTTAGGTGGCGCAGGTACTCGAGTACTATGGCGGCCCGCGGGGCGGGTTGCAAAAATGGGGAGGTCTGAACCGTCAAGCGAACGGCTTTCCGCAGCCTGAAGCTTTTCCGGGGCGTGCTCTCCCGAACCCGGTGAATAAGGGACAAGTTAAGTGGCCTCCGCAGTTGACAATCGCTCACCGACCGGCTCGCCTGCAGCGAGTGGCGCGGCATCTCCCAAACACATTCCTGTAGCGCGTGAAGTGCAGGTGATCGCAACCGGCGCGCGTCCGGGCGATGGTTCGCAGAAACGCGAGCTTTTTACCGAGGCTACGGGCACGGTACTGATTTCTGAAATTGGAGGGGTGATTCGGTTGTCGGCAGCGGTCGCGACCGGACAGCTCCTGTACCTCACCAACCAGCAGTCCCAGCGTGAAGTGGTAGCGCAAGTGATTCGCAAACGAAGTTTCCGGCCAACGAGCTGCTACGTGGAACTGGAATTTACCGAACCGGCTCCGGGATTTTGGGGTCCGCCCGAAATTTTGACGGAAGCGGCCGAACCGGTTGCGCCCGGTGTGCGGACCGCAGCCGCGGAGATGGTGCAGTCGGCCGAACCCACGGGCGAGGAGCAGGATTCGCTGAAGATTGTTCCCAACGCCCAGGACGTGGAACGATTGAAGAATGAAGTGGAAACGCTGCGCCACCAGGGGAAGCCTTTGCCGCCGGTCGAACCGGGCGACGGAAACCGGACGCGAGCAAACCGGGCCGCCGAGGAGAAATTATTCAGCGCGAAGGCCGAGCCGAGTTCGACTCCGGCGTTGCCAAAATTGCAGCTGCCCACCGAAGTGCCCACACCGGCAACCGAGGAAGCCTTCTCAGAAGAAGACTTGCTGCCGAAGCCGTCGCTCGATTTTAGCCAGATGCCGGTTGCATTGAATAACTCGGCCGGTTCGAGCATCGGCATGCGCAGTTTGCGGATCCTGAAGATGGTCGCCGTGGTTTTGATCCTGGCCACGGGCGTGGCCTGGTTCATGAATATGATTCCAGGCGTGCCGACGCCCAACAGTTTAATTGCGCGGACAAAGCCGGCCGTCCCCGTGCGTGCTGCAAGCGTGGCTGGGCCTTCTGCCGGAGCGATCCAGAAAAAGACCGACGGTGCCGCCAGCGCAGACGCCGCCCGGGAGCAGGCTAGCCCCCCGGGGCCGCCGAGTGAGGATTTGGCAACAAATTCGCACGCCATGACCACGGCTGCCGAAACCGAATCCGCAGAGCCCGCGGCGACGGGAAATAATTCACCGCGGTCTGCAAAGAAAAATACCGCAGTGCCCGGCAGCGCGGCAGAAGGAGCCGAGCAACGGACCGCAGTCGCGGCCCATCCGGCTGCGAATTTTGCGGATGTGGCTCCCAAGATGCCGCCGCTGCATGGACCTCTTACGCCACCGAAATTGCTGCAGAAAGTGCGGCCCGTCGCGCCGCCAGAAGCGATTCGCGGCTATGTAACGGGGAATGTTGATCTGGAAGTGCTGGTGGATGAGACCGGGCAGGTGAAATCGGCAAAAGTGACGTCGGGAGCGGATGTGCTCCGCGCGGCGGCGGTGAATACGGTGAAACAGTATAAGTATCAGCCGGCCATGCAGGACGGGCGGCCGGTGGCGTCGCATACCAGTGTGACCGTACAGTTTTGGTACGAGCCGTAGGGCTTTGCGTTTCCCTTTCCTGAACTGATTTCCAAGACAAACTAAAGATTGGACTCGATGGCTTTGGCGATCTCGTCGTAGGAGATCAGCCCGGTGATGCGTTTAATCTGTCGACCGTCGCGAGAAATGAGCACGCTTGTGGGATAGCCGAGCAGGCCGCCGAATTTGTCGGCAGCGGCGTCATTGCTGATGAGGATGGGATAGTTCATCGCCAGATTGTGACCGTTGACCTGGTAGCGTTCCTTGGCGACAAAGGGAGCGACTACGGATTTTCCTTCTTCATCCATTGCGAAACCGAGGATTGTAAAACCCTTATCACCGTATTTTTGCTGCATTTCGATCAGCCACGGGATTTCCACTTTGCAGGGTTCGCACCACGTAGCCCAAAAATTTACCAGGACCACTTTGCCTTTGTAGTCGCTGAGAGAGACGTCGCGATCGTCGAGATTTTTCAGCGTGACCTGGGGGGCCGGTTTGCCCATGGATTTTTCGCCGGAGACGAGATCACTCGGATCACTGGCGGACAGTTTCGGTACCCGCGTGGCGCGGTCGGCGAGAACTGTTGCTGCAATGAGAACCCCTACGGTGGCGATGATGAGCCCGGTTTTCCGGCCTTGCGAGGAGGTGAGGGCATTCCAATTTTTCGAGAGAACATAGAAGACCAGGGCAGCCGCCGCAAGTCCGAAGACCAGCCAGAAAAGCTTGCTGCCCATTCCACTGGTCAGCGCGTGTTCCAGCCAAAGCGTAGCGGATTGCAGGAAGCTCAGTTTGCCGGTGAGCCAAGTAAGTTTGTTGACAAAGACGAGGGCGCCGACGAAAAGCAAAAGCGCGCCGCTGAAAACTTCCACAGCGTGGAGATATTTGCGGAAGTTTTTGTAAAAGGTCATGAACTGGCTGATGCCCAGGGCCGTGAGAAGAAATGGAATGGCCAGGCCCGCGGAATAAACGGCTAGAAGAAAAATGCCGCGGCCCACGGTGGCGCTGGCGGCGGCGAATCCGAGGACCGTCGTGAGGATCGGGCCGATGCACGGCGTCCACCCGAAAGCGAACGCCACGCCGAGCAGGAAACCACTCCAAATACCGGGCTGGGTGGCCGAGCTGTGCACGCGGACGTCGCGATTGAGCCAGCGTGTAAGAGAAGGGCCGAAGAATCCGACAACCGAGAGCGAGAAAAATTGGATGGCACCGAAGTCGGCGAACAGCGGAGCGTGGCGCGCGAGCGAGACGACGGCCAGCACGACAAGAACTGCGCCAATCGCGACGCCTGCGCGCAGGCTGAGTTTTGCGAGTACGCCGAGCAGGTGCAGGCCGAACAAGAGGATGAGTGCGCCCGCAATGGGAGTGAGTGAGTGGCGGTTGGCGTTGAGAAATCCGCCAACGGCGCTGGCCGCGGCTCCGAAAGAGATGAAGACGAGCGAAAGGCCGGTGACGAAGGCCAGGGCGGAGGAGAAAAGTCCACCACGGGGAACCTGACCCTGGCGGAGTTGCTCCATGCCGACGCCGGAAAGCATGGAGATGTAACCCGGTACCAGCGGCAAAACGCAGGGGGAAAGAAACGAGACCAGTCCGGCGAGAAACGCTGCGGCCAGTGTGACTTCCGTGTTCATTCGAATGGCTTCCTTAGCTGGGTTTTGTGCGCGCCCGAAACACCGGAAATCCAGCGCTCGAAACAACAGCAAATTGAGTAACTATTCTCCCATAAAACGCCGGATTGCTCTCTCGTCCTGCATAAGAAATGACAAATGGCCGCCGGACTCCGGCCCGCCGGGGACCGGCGTCTGCGGCACCGAAAGGCGCCACGTGCATGGCGCGGGTGGCACTGGGGCCTTGGCCCCAGTGCGTAAGTGACGGATTTTATTGGAGATGGACAGGCGGCAGTTGGCGAAGCGCTTGCTTTCTGTTCACCGTAGCGGCCGAACGGGCGGCAAGGACACGATGAGCTGGACGCCGAACAAAGTAACGGTGTTGAGGATTGCCGTGGGATTTGCCGCGGTCGGTTTGTTTGGGCGAGGGGCCCGGGCCAACCTGGCGGCGGTGGCCATGACCGTGGCTGCGATTGCGCTCGATGCGCTCGACGGACACCTGGCGCGGAGGAAAAATCTGGCGACGCCGGAAGGCGCGCAGCTGGACATTCTCGGCGATCGCATGATCGAGAACGTGTACTTCACTTATTTTGCGGTGGTGGGAATGGTGTCGTTGTGGCTGCCGATCTTCTTTTTTGCACGCGGAGCGGCGACGGATTTTCTGCGCGGGCTGGCCATCAAGGCGGGGCATTCAGGATGGGGACCGTCAAACGCCATGCTGCAAAACTCGTGGGCACAGACGCTGGTCGCCTCGCGATGGAGCCGGGGATTGTACGCTGCCATGAAATGTTTATGTTTTTGTTATCTGGGGCTGGAGCTGGCGTTAACCCGCGGACCGGTCGCGCTTGTCGGCGAGATCACGGCCGATGTGCACGCGCTAATCCGCATGGGCGCGCACATCTTGACCTGGGTCACGGCGGCCTTCTGTTTGTTGCGGGGGATTCCAGTCCTCCTGAGCGGGTGGAAATATTTCACACGAAGTGTGACCCGGACGCAGAAAAGGGCCACCCAGGAGGCCGTGTGAGCAAGAGCCCGGCGCGTGGCGTGAAGGTTGCGGCATTTTTTGATTTGGATGGAACTCTCTTGCCAGAGCCTTCACTCGAGCGGCGCTTTCACCGGGTCTTGCGCTACCGGCGCGAAATTGGATTCTGGAACTACGTCCGGTGGTTCTCGGAAGCGCTGCGGCTGCTGCCCCGGGGCGTGGTCCGGAGTTTCGAGGAAAACAAAATGTATTTGCGCGGCGTGGCCTGCGCGCGCGGCTGCGAACGGGGCCGGCTGCCCCGGCCGGAGTTTTTCGAGCAGGGCGTTCAGCATGTGGCGTGGCACGTGAGGAGTGGGCACGAAGTTGTACTGGTGAGTGGAACGCTGGATTTTCTTGCAGCGCATGCAGCGGAGCGATTGCAGGCGAGGCTGGCAAAACTGGGAATCAGTGTTGTTGTGCATGTGCGCGCGACGCAACTGCGAGCGAAAGATTGTTTCTGGACAGGAAGCGTGGCGGGTCCTGCCGTATTTGGAAGAGAAAAGGGCCGGGTGGTGGAGCGACTGGCGGCGGAAATGGAGTTGGACCTGGAGAATTGCTTTGCCTACGGGAATAGTGCGCACGACCGCTGGATGCTGGGAGCGGTGGGAAATGCGGTGGCCGTCAATCCGTCGATGGAATTGCAGAACATCGCAGAACTGCTGGGGTGGCGGGTTGTGCGCTGGGACGGAGCCGCCCGCCGCCCCCCGGCAGGATCCGGCCGGAAGGAATCTCGAACGGCGATGGCCGCACCCTCCTGTCGGGACTGGAAGCGTCGAACGGGAAACGCGGACTTGGAGAACGCGGGATGAATAGGGACCTGGGGCGACAGGAAGAAACTGCGCAAGCGATCGCGATGCCCGTCGAGGGATCGCTGGCCCGCGGCAGCGCGTTGGCGCTGGGCGTCGAGGCTGGCAGAGACAGAATCGTGGATTGCGTTGTGCGCGAGATGACGGCGGCGTGGACGGCTTGCGGGGCGTTTGAATGGGTCGCGCTGAGTTATCTGGGAATTTCCAGCTTGTTGATGGTGTCGTTCTCGCAGAATCTAGCGCACCCATGGCGATTGCTCGCCCTGCAGTTTTTTGTGGCTGCTGCGGTTTTCGCGTTGTGCCGCGTGGATGCGCGCGCGGCAGAACCTGCGGCACAGAATGGACCGGAGAGCCTTGCGGGAAGATTCTGGCATTTTTGGCGGCACTGGTATCCGCACTTGTTTTTCTTGTTTTGTTTTGAGGAGTTGGGGAAGCTAGTGCATCTGGTTTCACCGGGATGGCAGGACGCGAAACTGATTGCGGCGGACTATTGGCTGACGGGCGTTCATCCAACGATTTGGATGGAACAGTTTGCGACGCCGGTGCGGAATGACTTCATGCAGTTCGCCTACCTGACGTATTTCAGCTATTTGTTGGTGGTTGGCGGAATTCTGTACTACCGGCGGGACTGGCGGGGATATTGGTCGGTGATGACGTACTCGGCGGTGGCCTACGGAATTGGATATGTGATTGCGATTTTCTTTCCGATTGAGAGCCCGTGGTTTTCCATTGCCGGCTCGTGGCATGGCGAGCTGCAGGGTGGACCGTTTACCGCCACCATCAATTCTATCGAGCATTTTGGGCGGGTGCGCGGGGCAGCGTTTCCGTCCGAGCACGTGGCCGGATCGTTTGCGGCACTGTGGGGGGCGTGGAAGCACCGGCGCTGGCTGTTCTGGGTGCTGTTGCCGCTGGTGTTGTGCATGTGTGTTTCTACGATCTGGGGCAGGTATCACTACGTTGTTGATATTTTCGGAGGGATCACGACAGGAACGCTCGGCTATTTCATCGGCCGCCGGATCATGCGTAGCAGGGCTGCGGTCACTACAGCGTAGGACGGCGCTTCTCGGGGAACCGGGATTCCAGGGATTGCGCGATTTTAAGCAGCAGATGTTCTTTGTTTTTTGCGGCAATGAGTTGCATTCCCACCGGCAAACCCGCTCGCGTGAAACCACCAGGAACTGAAATGGCCGGGACACCTGCAAGATTTGCCGGGCGATTGAGGCGCAGGAGCATGGCACGCGCGGGATAGGTTTTGTCGCCAATTTGCGTGGTCTCTTCGTCCAGGTAGGGCGCGGTCAACGGTGTGGTGGGAGCAATCAGAGCATCGATTTCGGAATCGGCCATGGTTTGCTGCAATTGCTGGATAAATTCGTTGCGTTGTTCAAGAGCGCGCAAAAAAGTTGTTGCACGGACCTGGGTTCCCATTTCCAGCCGGACCCGAACGTCTTCTCCGTATTGGGCGGCCCGCGCGGGAAACCAACCTTGTTGCTGGTGGTAGTGCGTGGCTTCGGCCCAGGCGATTTGATTCCCGGCATCTTCGGTTTCATCGAGAAGCGGGATGGAGATTGCTTTCGCTTCCGCGCCGTCTCTGCGGAACATTTCCACGGCCCCGTCGAAGACCGAACGAACCTCGTCGGAAACGACGTCCAGGAAAAATTCGCGCGGAATTCCCAGACGGAATTTCGAAGACTTGCCGGTGCCTTGCCGGCGGGGCAGAAACGCTCCTTCGCCTTTCATTCCGACAAGGATCGGCTGCAAGAGCAAAGCGGCGTCCCGTACCGTGCGGGCCAGAGGCCCCACACTATCGAGGAGAACAGCAAGCGGAACGATCCCTTCAGCAGAGACGCGGCCCAGGGAAGCTTTTAGTCCCACGATGCCGCAAAGAGAAGCGGGAATACGGACGGAGCCGCCGGTATCGGTACCGATGCTGCCGTAGCATAGGCCGGCGGCCACAGCGGCGGCGCTGCCGCCGCTGGAACCTCCAGGAATTCGCGCGAGGTCCCAGGGGTTGCGGGTGGGGCCAAAGTGCGGATTGTTGGTGGTCACCCCGTAAGCGAATTCGTGCATGTTGGTCTTGCCGAGCAGCACGGCTCCGGCTTCGCGAAGTTTTGTTACCACCTGAGCATCGCGCAGCGGCACAAAATCGCGCAGGATCTTCGACCCTGCGGTCGTGCGAATGTCTTTCGTATAGATATTGTCCTTGAGCGAAATGGGAATGCCGCACAGAGGGCCGCGATCGCGGCCACCTCGCTTGCCGCGTGGAGCGAAAAGTTCGGCTTCGGTTTTCCTCGCCTGGGCCATCGCCAGTTCAGCGGTGACCGTCACGTAGGCGTTTATCTTGGGGTTGCATTGCCCGATGCGGTCGAGCATGAATTTTGTGAGTTCAACGGGGGAGAGTTTTCGTTGGCGATAGAGCGCGGCAATTTGTTCGATCGTGGCAAAGGCGAGGTCGGTTTGGGTGATCGTTTCCATGTTTGATGGCGTCCTATCATACGCGGGACGGACGAGCCCGGCCCCTACCGCACACGCTCGGCCCCCGGGATCTCAGAAGATTTTTTCATGGCGTCGCAGATTCCCGAAGTTTCCGATGTTGGCGATGATAAAGGCCACGCGGAACTGGTTTTCCGTGCGTACCTGACCGAGGGCGATGCGGCGATACTCGACGGCCAGGCCGCAACAGTTGCCGTTGTAGCTGATTTGGATCAGTTGGTTCTGCAAGGCGCTGTTGGTCAGATCGTAGCTGATGCCGGTGGTGAAATTGAATCCTTTGCGCGTTTCGCTGCCGTAGCCGACGAGCGCGCGAATTTGATTTGAGAGCGGCTGCAAGATCGGGTCCGCCTGCAAGCGGAAATGCGCGATGGTGGCGTAAAACTCGCGGTACGGTTTTATCTTCAGTAAAGTGCCGATGGTCGTGATTTTGTCCAGATTCGGGTCGTACTCCAAGATCTGCTCGGCATCGTATTTGCCGCCCGGAGTGACGGTGATGTCGCTGACAATGGGTGACCAGTGCGACGGCCCCAACGCAAAGGCAAACGGCGTTATGGAGTTCAACGCCTGAAACACGTTTCGTTCACCGGATACAATAGCGCCGCCGAACGTTGGATCGAAGTAATGTTTCTGCACCAGGCGCCAGGTGACCAGCTCCTGCGGCTGATCGTCGCCGGTCTTCATAAACAGGCGCTGCGTAACGCCGTACTCAACTTCATTGGTGTCGGTGAGAGTGGAATCCGCGTCGAAGCGAATAAAATCCTGAAAGTTATTTACGCCGGTGACGTAACGGTAGGTAAAAACCGGCTCGATGGTGTGTTTGTATTTTCGATTTTTCTTGGGCCGCCAGTAAAACCGTTCCAGGGTGGGCGGGCGAAGATCAACCGTGAATTCGCCGGTGTTTCGGGTAATGCCTTGCCCCCGGACCATCCCAGTCGAGTCCAGGGAGTCTCCGTAATAGGTGGTACGAAACATGGCCGAAGAGGTGACGCCGAGCCAGGGCCCAAAATGAATCGGCACCGTTACCCGCGGCGCAAATTCCCCGCGCGCCACAAAGTTGGCGGTCTCGACCGGGGAGTAGATCGGCGCCGCGTTGGTTTGCGTGAAACCGCTGTCGGTGCGATTGACGGCGCCGGCAAACGAGTCCATCGAGAAATAAATGGGTAAGTTGCGCCACGGGGCTTGCTCGACGGAACTGAAACGTACCTCGGGCGCGGTGCGAAACGATACGCTGACCGGCGGTGTGGTGCTGGTTGGCAGGCTCAGGAATGTCTTGTCATTGAGCGCGGCAAAATTCAGGCTGAAACCGTGAAAATTGTTGGTGAGAAAAATCGAGGTGCGGACTTCCGAGTTGATGGCATCGCCGAAAGAGTCCGCGAACGCGAGGCGGAAGGTAAGAGAGGAGAGTTGGTTGTAGTCGGTGACGAAGCGCCAGCCTTTTGGGAGAAGCGATTGAACTTCGAGTTGTTGCTCGTGGCCGCCCTGCTTTTCAAAGGTGCCGTCGGAGGCGGTGGTTCCGCGGTCAATTACGCCGAAATAGGTGTAGCGAATTGAAGTGTTTTCAAAAGGTTTGGCGCGAATTTCCCCGCGCTGCGAAAAACCGCGGCTGCTAAAGAGTTCGCTGCCGAGCGTGGTGTCAAACCAGGGCTTCGGCGCCCAGTAAAGAGCATCTCCGAAAACGAAGCCCTTACTGTTGCTATTGCCAATGGTGGGAATCAGAAAGCCGGACTCGCGTACTTTCGTTCCGGCAGGAGCAGTGGCGTAGGGCAGCCAGACCAGCGGAACGCGCAGCAGGCGAAAATTTGCGTTCACGAGCGCCACCTGCTGGTTGAGACGGATGCGCGCGTGCGGCGCAAAAAATTGCCAATTCGGGCGATTCGGCTCGCAAATGGTGATCCAGGCATGCCGCACGATATACACGTCGCCGGAGAAACGTTCCACTTCTTTCGCCTGAAAATAGAGAGGATTGTCCGAGAGAAGAATAGCGGGGTTGGCGCGGCGTTCGATTTTGATGGTTCCGCGAACGTTGTGGAATGTACCGCGACCCGTGCTGACGTTGAATCGGGCATCATCCGCTTCCAGATGCTGATTTTCGTAATCGAATTGCACATGGCCGGTGGCGGTAGAATCCTGCGTTTTTTCGTTGTATTCGACGTGATCCGCGCGCAAACGGATCCCGGCATAATGCAAGTCCACCTCACCATCGGCAAGGTAGAGATCGCCCTTGCGGCTTTGCGGGCCGCTCGAAGAAATATCGGCGTAACCACCCTTTTGCGCGAGGGGCGGAACTTGCTGGGCAACGGAAGCGGGGCCGGCCGCCGACAGAAAAAAGGCAAGCGCAGTCAGGAGCAACAGAAAGTGTGGCGCGGAGTGCCTCCGTGCATTTCTAAACTCTTTTACGCAAAACATGCAGTTATTCGGAACAATTAGGTAGCGTAGCATGCGACTGAATCGAAGTGTAGGCCGCCCGGTTACGCCCGAGAAGCGCCGTGTGAATCGCACTCCAGAAACATATGGATAAAGAAAGTGCCCGGAGAGCGGTATGATGCCGCGCCGTCATGCTCTGGGGTGGGAATGCGGAGGTTCTGCCCAGAAACTTGCGGAAACCCTTCTCGTTGCCTTGCGTCTAATGTTGGCAGTAAAGGGTGTGCTTTTGGCCGGAACGCAAACACTGGCCGTGCTGTGGACGCTAGTTCAGTCCGGTTGGGGACCGTCAAAGCAATTCGACTTGAAAGTGGTACGGAGGAAATGCGAATGAATGCGAAGCAGCCTAGTTGCCGCGGGGCCGCGTGGTTGGTGGTGCTGGCAATGGTATTGAGTGCATGGGGGACTCCCGCCGCCGAGGCGCGGCTGGAGCAGGCGAGAGCTGGCGGGTCGCCAGCAGCGGATTCCGAAGACCAGGGCACGGGAAAGCAGGACCCTGAAAAAAAGGACGACAAGAAGGACGAGAAGAAGGACGACAAGGACAAGAAGGATGAGAAAAAAGGTCTGCCGCTCAAGTCCGACCGCAAGATCGAATTTACAACCGACGAGGGCACCTGGTTGTCGCTGGACGTATCGCCGGACGGGAAGACCATTGTGTTCGAACTGCTCGGTGATTTGTACACGCTGCCAATCGAGGGCGGCACAGCGAAATTGATTTCGGGCGGGATGGCCTTTGACAGCCAGCCGAAGTTTTCACCCGACGGGCAATGGATTACGTTTCTGTCGGACCGGGAAGGCAGTGACAATCTTTGGATCATGCATCCCGATGGCACGGGCACGAAGCAGATAACCAAGGCGGAAAATAGCGATTTTGTTTCGCCGAGTTGGTCGCCTGACGGGAAATATATTTTTGTCTCGAAAGCGATTTTCGGCATAGCCGCACATGAGATTTGGATGTATCACGTCGACGGCGGTTCCGGCGTGCAGGTCACCAAAGCCAAGCCCACCCCCACGGTGAAGCGCTCCGAGCAAAACAACGCGGTGGGAGTGGTGGCTTCGCCGGACGGAAAATATTTGTATTACGCGCAGCGGCAGGGGCCGTTTTCCTACAATGCGCAATTTCCGTTGTGGCGGATCATGCGCCGCGACCGGAAGACCGGCGATGAAGACGCGATCATTGAACAATTGAAGAGCGCGTTTCGTCCCCTGCTTTCGCCGGATGGCAAGCAGATTATTTATGTGACGCGATATGAAACGGAAACGGGATTGCGTTTGCGGAATCTGGAAACGGGAGAAGACCACTGGGTGAAATATCCGGTGACGCGCGACGACCAGGAATCGTTATTCACGCGCGATGTTTTTCCGGGCTATGCGTTCGTGCCGGGCGGACAAGAAATTGTATACAACCAAAACGGCAAGATCAGGCGACTGGATTTGGCCAGCGGCACGGAAAAAGTGATTCCGTTTACGGCGCAAGTGTCGCAGGCCCTCGGACCGAAGCTGGATTTTCCGCAGAAGGTCGAACAGGGGCCGGTAAAAGTGCGGCTGGTTATGGATCCTGCGGAATCGCCGGATGGCCGGAGGGTGGTTTTTTCGGCGATGACCCATCTGTACACCATGGATATGCCGAAGGGCACGCCCGAGCGGCTGACCAGCGGCGACCGGCATGAGTTCCAGCCGGCATGGTCGCCCGACGGCAAAAATATCGCTTTTGTGACGTGGTCGTCTGAAGGCGGGCAGCTTTGGAAGATTCCGGCAGCAGGTGGAACGCCGGCGCAGCTTTCTAAATCGCTGGCGGTGTACAGCAATCCGGTGTGGTCGCCGGATGGAACAAAAATAGTTTTGCTGCGTGGCGTCGCCTACGACCGGGAAAACAGCACGTTCGACGGCGGGCAAACGGGCAACGCCGATTTGATCTGGATTCCGTCCGAAGGCGGCGACGCGAATTTGATTCTTCCTGCGCGGGGCGCAGGCGCGCCGCACTTCACTCAGGACAAGGATCGGATTTGGGTGTTCACGCCGCAAGGACTGGTTTCGTTGCGGCTGGATGGCACCGATCGTCGCACGCATATCGCGGTAAAAGGCGTGGGACTCTATTTTGCGGATGAGCCGGTTTCCGCAGATGACATCCAGGCGAGTCCCGACGGGCAATGGGTGTTGGCGCACGTGATGAACCAACTCTACGTGATCGCCATGCCAACGGTCGGCGGCGAAACTCCCACTGTAAATGTGATGTCTCCCAACCTGCCGGCGAAGCGGCTGACCGATGTTGGCGCGGACTATTTTGGGTGGGCCGATGGAGGAAAAACAATTACCTGGGCGGTGGGCTCGAGCATATTCCGGCAACCGCTCAGTACGGTCTCGTTTGAACCTCCGAAAGACGAAAAGAAAGAAAGAGAAGCCAAGGAAGGCGACAAGAAAGACGAAGCCGCCGAGAAGAAAAAGGACGAGGACAAAAAAGACGCCAAGAAGGAAGAGAAGAAACTGAAAGAGCAGGAGAAAGACGTACAGGAAATCGCGATCAGCCTGGAGGTGCCGCGCAAAACGCCGAAGGGCACGATTGTGCTGCGCGGCGCTACGGTGGTGACGATGAAGGGCGATGAAGTTCTAAAAAATGCCGACATCGTTGTGGAAAACAACCGGATTAAAAGCGTGGGGGCGCGCGCCGGCGTTCCTGCAGGAGCGAAAGTATTTGACGTACGGGGCAAAACCATCACCCCGGGATTTGTCGACACCCACGCGCATTGGTCGGAAATCAAACGCGGCATTCTGGATACGCAGAACTGGGCGTTCCTGGCGAATCTGGCCTATGGCGTGACATCGGGGCTGGACGTGCAAACCGGAAGCAACGACATGTTTGCCTACCAGGACCTCGTCGATAGCGGAGATATCATCGGCTTGCGCGCATTTTCCACCGGCCCCGGCGTTTTCTCCGACAACAATTTCCAGTCCATGGAAGAAGTGAAAGGCGTGCTGACCAAGTACCGAAAATATTACGGCACGCACAACATCAAAAGTTATGTCGTAGGGACGCGCAAGCAGCGCCAGTACATGGTCGAAGCGGCCAAGGAGCTGGAGATGATGCCGACGACAGAAGGCGCGCTCGATCTAAAGCTGGATTTGACGCACGTCATCGACGGTTTCCACGGGAACGAGCACACATTGCCGATTACGCCGCTTTACAAGGACGTATTGCAGATGTTTGCGCAATCGGGTATCGCAGAAACCCCCACACTGATCGTGAACTATGGCGGTCCGTTTGGCGAAGACTATTGGTACGAATACAGCGAAGTGCATGACGACGCCAAGCTCAACCATTTCATCCCGCACCGGGTGCTCGATGAGCGCACCAAGCGGCGGCAAGCCTGGTTCCGGAAAGACGAATTCGAATTTCCGAAACTGGCGGCGCAAATGGCGAAACTAGAACGTGCCGGCGGCCTGGTGGGTGTGGGCAGCCACGGCCAACTGCAGGGACTCGGCTATCACTGGGAAATGTGGATGCTGTCAAGCGGTGGCATGACGCCGATGGAGGTTTTGCGCTGCGCCACCAGCAACGGTTCGAAAATTGTCGGGCGCCCGGCGGAGCTGGGCACGCTCGAAGCCGGGAAACTGGCCGATCTGGTTATCTTTGACCAGAACCCGCTTGATGACATTCACAACACGAAGACCATTCACTGGGTCATGAAGAACGGGGAATTGTATGAAGGCGATACCCTGAACGAGGTGTGGCCGGAAGAGAAAAAACTGGCGCCGCTGTGGTTCTGGAACCAGTACGATGCGCCAAAGGCTGGCGAACCTCTGGACTACGGCCTGACCACGCCACAATAAGACAAAACGACAGAACAAAAGGCGCCGGTTCGGGCGCCTTTTGTTCGTATGCGAATTGCTTGCGGCACAAACTACGGTTTGGCGGGTGTTTTGCTCTGCGTTGCCTTGTACCAGTCGAAAGTGCGCTTCAAGCCTTCTTCAAAACTGACAGCCGGCTTGTAGCCGAGGAAATCGCGGGCTTGCGAAATGTCCGCTTGAGAATCGCGGATATCGCCATCGCGCGGCGGGTCGTACTTTGCCGACAATGGTTTTCCTGAAATCTTCCCCAGCTCAGCAAGAACGTCATTGAGCGAGGTTCGCCCGCCGGTACCGACGTTGAAGACCTTGCCACTGACGTTGGGTGCTTCAAAAGCCAGCAAATTGGCTTGCACGGCGTTTTCCACAAACGTGAAATCGCGCGTTTGCTGCCCATCGCCAAAAACAAGTGGTTCGGTTTCTTCCAGAAACGCGGTGCAGAATTTTGCCAAGACTCCGGAGTACGGCGAGCCGGGATCTTGTCGCGGACCAAAAATGTTGAAGTAGCGCAGCGAGACGTGTTCCAAGCCGTAGCATCGGCCAAAGGTCTGCCCGTAAAGCTCGCCAACATACTTCGTCACGCCATACGGGGAAATCGGCTGCGGCTGCATGGTTTCGACTTTTGGCAGCGTGGGAGTTTCCCCGTACGCCGAAGACGAAGCGGCAAATACGACGCGCTTCACTTTCACTTCTTTTGCGGCTACCAGCACATTCAGGGTGCCATCGATATTGATTCGATTCGTTTCAATGGGGTCTTTTACGGAGCGGGGCACCGAAGTACGCGCTGCCAGATGCAAAACATATTCCGCTTCGTGCATGGCTTTGCGGACCACTTCAATGTCCGTGATGCTGCCCTTGATAAACGTAATTTTGTTGCGAATCTCGGCGAGATTGTCTTCTTTGCCGGAAGACAGGTCGTCGAGAACCACAACGCTGTGGCCCCGGCGGACAAGTTCATCCACCGTGTTGGAACCGATAAAGCCTGCACCGCCCGTTACCAGGTAACGCATGCGGAAAATCCTCCTAAACGAGGTACCGGACGGGTTGCCGCCGCGGTCATTGGATTCGAGTCTGGGGAAAGACGCCCAGCTCGCGTTTTGATACGCTGAGTATTCGCGGGGAAGACCGGCAAGCGCCGGAGACTGCCGCGCACGAAGACTTATTGTACGACGGATGGGTAAATCGCAAGAGATTGATTCAAAGGGGCGTCACACAAAGAGCATGAGCCACCGGACGACTGTAGGAATCGCAACAATCGTGGCACTGGGATGTCTCGGCGGCGCATTTTACTGGTTGCACGGGCGCAGCGAGCAGCCTCGGCCGGAAGTCGTCACGGCTTCTTCGGCCACGGCACCCGGTGTGCCGGAAGAGCGCTCAACTCCGGTTGCGCGCCAACCTGCTGTCGCCCCCAGCGACGCACCGGCAGCGAAGGAACCGCCGCCTCCTGATCCCGGGCTTCCCTTGCGATCCGGAGAGGTGCTTGAATATTCCGCCAGCATAGCGAAACTGAACAATGTGGCCAATCTCCGCTTGCAAGTAAATGAAAAGCGCAGTTTTCAGGGGAAGAACGTGTGGCATATGCAAGCCTTTGCGCATACCGAGAATCCGCTGCGCATGGTGTTTGTGCTCGATGATCAGTTCGATTCCTATAGCGATGCCACTTCCATGGCCAGCGTGCAATATGAAATGCATCTGAGCGAACGCGGGCAAAAGGTGGATTCGATTCAGAGAATGACCACCACCGGCCGGGAGCCGGCGCCGGCGGGCGCGACCGTGACCCGCGTATTTCCTGGAACCCGCGATCCGCTGGGCATGATGCAATATCTGCGCAACGTCGATTGGGGAAAGACGCCCGAAGTTCGTGGCCCCGTTTATGACGGCCACAAATTGTATGAGGCCCGCGCCCGCCGCGCCAGTTCCGGCGAACCCGTTTCTGTTCCGGCTGGGCAGTTCATAACTGCAAAAATTGATTTGCGCGTGTTTGAGAACGGCGCAGAGATGAAAGACGCGCATTTTTCGCTCTATCTGGCCGACGATGCCGCGCACACCCCCGTGCTGCTGGAAGCGACTTTGCCATTTGCGGTAGCTCGCGTCGAACTTGTGAAACGGAAGTAAAAGGGAATGCCGCGCGGCCGGATCCGGCAGGCGGTTTGGCAATCAGCGCAGAACTAAATCTTCTATGAGCCCGCAGGCGATATGGCCGATGGTGATATGCGATTCCTGGATGCGCTGGGCATCGCTGGAAGGCACATTCAGCAGCAGGTCGACTTTGTTGGCCAACTGTCCGCCGGTTTCGCCCGTAAGCCCCACCACATAAGCCCCGCGAGCACGGCCCGCTTCGACCCCCAACACCACATTGGGACTGGCTCCGCTGGTTGAAAGCGCCACAAGAACATCATGCTGAGAGACCAGCGATTCGATCTGGCGGGAAAAAATCTGATCGAATCCCAGGTCGTTTCCGGCGGCGGTCAGGATGGATGGATTGGTGGTCAAGGCCAGCGCCGCCAAACCCTTGCGGTTGATCTTGAGACGAACGACCAGCTCGGCCGACAGATGGATGGCATCGGCCGCGCTGCCGCCATTCCCAAAGAAAACGAGTTTCCCGCCCGAACGCAGCGCTTCTGCGGATTTTTCTGCAAATTGCGAGATGCCGCCAATCAGCTCGTCGGAAAAACTCTGCTTTACGCGAGCGCTTTCCGCGAGCTGGCGGCGAATTTCTTCGGCATGGGACGCCATGGGGTCCTAGCAGAGAACGATTTTGTCGCGATGGCGCATCACGCGACGAGTGGCGTTGCGCGTATCAACGACCAGCTTCGCCGCGTCCACGATTGCGGCAAAGTCGTAGCTGGTGTGGTCGGTCGCAATCACCACGGCGTCATAGCTGCCGAGTGTTTGCGGACTCAACGGCACGGACTTCATGCCTTCGTAATTGAAATGGCGCATTTTGTGCAGTTGCGGGAAATACGGATCGTTGTAATCCAATTCCGCGCCGCGTTCCTGCAACAATTGCATGATTTTCAGCGTGGGCGATTCACGCAAGTCGTCGACATCCTTTTTGTAGGCAACGCCCAGGATGAGAATTCTCGCGCCCTTGACGCTCTTCTTGTGATTGTTCAGCGCTGTGCCCACTGCGTTCACCACGTGATACGGCATTTCGGTGTTCACTTCGCCGGCGAGTTCGATAAAGCGAGTCGCAAAATCAAATTCGCGCGCTTTCCAGGAAAGATAGTAAGGATCAACCGGAATGCAATGCCCGCCAAGTCCAGGCCCGGGATAAAACGGCATGAAGCCGAACGGCTTGGTGGCCGCCGCGTCGATGACTTCCCAGATGTCGATGTTCATACGCAGGCTGAGCATCTTCAGCTCGTTGACCAGCGCGATGTTCACGCAACGGAAAATATTTTCAAGCAGCTTGGCCATTTCGGCCGCGCGCGTGGAGCTCACGGGCACAACTTTCGCGACGACCTGCGCGTACAGGGCCAGCGCAGCGCGGGTGCTCGGAGGATTGAGTCCGCCTACAACTTTGGGAATCTGCGCCAAGCCGTACTGCTTGTTTCCAGGATCTTCCCGTTCCGGAGAAAAGGCCAGGAAGAAGTCGCAGGGGATATTCTCCGCTTCCGGCCCGGTAGCAATCTGGCAGTGCAACCCGCTCTTTTCAAGAATCGGCAGTACCAACTCTTCGGTGGTGCCGGGATACGTTGTCGACTCGAGCGACACGAGTTGCCCCTTCTGCAAATGGGGGTAGATGGATTTGGCGGTTTCTTCCACGTAGCTCAAATCCGGCTCGCGGCGTTCGTCGAGCGGAGTCGGCACGCAAATGATGATGGCGTCGACGTCCTTCAGTTTGGTGAAGTCCGTGGTTGCCCCGAAATGTTTGCTGTTTACAAATTGCTGAATCTTGGTCTGCTGAATGTGCTCGATGTAGGATTTCCCCGCATTGAGCATCGATATCTTGTGAGGATCGGTGTCGAATCCAGTCACTTTGTGTCCTGCTTCGGCAAATCGCAATGCCAAAGGCAATCCCACATAACCGCAGCCGATGATTCCTACCTTGAGCTGCGCGCCTTTAAAAAATTCGGGTTTCCGGTCGATGGCCATGAGTCCGTTGCACTCCTCGTTATTGGTGACCGACAAGCGGTCAGAATTTTCGCGTTTTAGGGATTAAACCGCGTATCGCGATTGCCAAGCGGTGTACCGCCCACAGGGTCGCTAGAACCAAGCACAAATCAATATAGCAGGTTCACTGCAAACAAAAAATCAAAGCAGTTTCAAAATGTTACAGCTTGTTCACCCACACCTTGCCGCACGATTGGTTTGAGAGCAAGATAGAGTCCACCGTGCTCATTCGCCGATATCAGTCCTAAGTGGTATAGATTCTTGAGAATACGAGCGCTTCGGGAAAAGCGATGATCGACATCCATTGCCATATTTTGTTCGGTTTAGACGACGGCCCTTCCACTTTTGAGGACTCCTTGGCCATGGCGGAGTCGGCCATCGCCGATGGCATCACCCACGTTGTCGCCACGCCGCATTCCAGCAACGAATATCGCTTTGACTACCCCCTCGTTCAGCAGCGTCGCCATGAATTGCAGGAGCGCCTTGGCGATCGGCTGACCTTGGCTACCGGTTGTGACTTTCACCTGAATCCAGAGAATCTGGAAGCACTGCGGCGCGACTCGTCCTCCTTTTGCATCAACCAACACGACTATCTGCTGGTTGAATTCAATGAAATTTCCATTCCTCCGGCGATGGACCAGGCTTTGCACAATCTTCAATTGATGGGCATTCGTCCCATCATCACTCATCCGGAACGCAATGGCATTCTGAGAGCGCATCCCGAGCGACTGAAAAAATGGGTCAGCACCGGTTGTTCCGTCCAGGTCACTGGCGGTTCGCTAACCGGCGGATTTGGCGAAGGCTCACAAAAAGATGCCTGGCAATGGATTGGTGACGGACTGGTTCATTTCGTTGCCAGCGACGCGCACAGACCGAATCGCCGTCCGCTCGAACTTAGTCCCTATTACCGGCTGGTCGCCGAGCAGTTCGGGGAGGAAAAAGCGCAGGGGCTTTTCCTGGAAAATCCTCGAGCCGCATTTCACGGTAACCCTTTGCCGTACGTTCCGGATATCCCAGAAGAGCCCGTTTCCCAGCGCAAGAAACGTTTTTTCTTTTTCTGATTGATTCATGGGGTCGGACGGAGCGGCAATCCCGCCCAGGCATTCAGCAATCCAAGCAATTCCCGCACGACATCCAACGCGTCTCTGCTGGTTTTCCACCAGTGCCCCGGTTCAAACGGATCGTCGGAAGCCGCACGGACAATGGCACGCGGACGATTGCCGACCAGCCGATGCCACAGGGTTCGCACCCGACGGGTATGAACTTTAGACGTCACAACAATCACGCTCGACTGATTCCTTTTCCGCAACTCTGCGGCGATGGCGCGCACTTCGTCGGCGGTGTTTTCAATTGCGGGTTCCAGATCACGGATTGCCAGCGCGGGCACTCCTTCATGAATCAGAATTTGCCGGTTGTAGACTTCTTCACCGACATAATGGACGCCGAAAGGCTCGAGGGACTCGGCGGTTTCCGACTCGTGAGTAAGCCATACCTCGGTGGCATAGCCCGCGCGATATAGCCTGGCTGCTTCGAGGACGCGCAAGGGCATGCGTCCGCTCAATACCGCGATCGCATCAGCCTTTTGCCGGGGGTCTTCGGTCACCAGCCAGTGCCCCACGCGAGCGAACAGCGCGAGGAGTGCAAGCAGGGCGATAACGAGGAAGGCCAACCACTGCCAACTCCGCCTTGGGCGCCTGCTCGCCGTGGAATCTGAGGCTGTTACCATATCCGCAAACGCGAATCGTATAGTGGCGCTCCTGTATGGTCAATCCGCCGTCCGCACGCTAAACTGAAAACGGACTTAAATTCAGGAGGTAGCATGCGTGCAGTAGTCACTGGTGGAGCGGGTTTTCTCGGATCGCATCTCTGCGATCGGCTCCTTGCAGAAGGTTGGGATGTTCTGGCGCTCGATAATTTCATTACCGGCGCCGAGGGCAATATCGGCCACCTGAAGAATAATCCGAAGTTCAAGTTTGAAAATGCCGATGTCAGCGACCCGCTCCGTGTCGCCGGAGAAGTCGGCTATGTGTTGCATTTCGCTTCGCCGGCAAGTCCACCGGACTATTTGAAGCACCCATTCGCCACGATGAAAGTGGGTTCTGTCGGCACGCAAAATGCTCTGGATCTGGCTCTCGCCAAGAATGCGAAATTTTTTCTCGCTTCTACCAGCGAATGTTACGGCGACCCGCAAGTCTCTCCCCAACCGGAAGAATATTGGGGGAATGTGAATCCCATCGGACCGCGCGGCGTCTACGATGAAGCCAAGCGTTTCTCTGAAGCCATGACCATGGCCTACTACCGCTACCACAACGTAGACACGCACATTGTCCGCATCTTCAATACCTATGGTCCGCGGATGCGACTCAATGATGGCCGAGCGCTCCCCAACTTTGTTTATCAGGCTTTGAGCGGCAAGCCGCTTACGATTTTCGGTGACGGCAAGCAGACTCGCAGCTTCTGCTACGTTTCGGACCTGGTGGAGGGAATTTTTCGTCTGATGATGTCGGACGAACACCTGCCGACGAACGTAGGCAATCCGCAGGAAATCACCCTGCTGCAATTCGCAGAACATATAAGAAAGCATTTCAACAACGAGCCGAAAATAGTTTTTGAGCCACTGCCGGAAGACGATCCGAAGCGCCGCTGCCCGGATATCAGCAAAGCCAAGCGCCTCTTGAAGTGGGAACCCAAAGTCTCTCTCGACGATGGATTGCGCATGACCGTCGAGTACTTCAGGGAACAATTTCACAAGGAAGCCAGCTCCGCCAAGAGCTAGCGGAATCCTCAGCGGACTCGAATTTCTCGATTACGCTCTGCCGAAAGAGTGGTATTCAAAGCCGAGCGCTCGAACCTTCGCCGGGTCGTACAGATTACGCCCGTCGATCACCAGCTTGCGGCTCATGATCTTGCCCGCTCGCTCCCAATCAAGCTTGCGGAATTCATCCCATTCCGTGCACACCAACGCCGCATCGGCCGACTTCAGCGCTTCATAAGGATCTTCATGGTAGCTAACCTGTGGAAACAGCGTCTTTGCGCGGGAAATCGCTTCTGGATCGCTGGCATGAACAACCGCTCCTTCGGCCAGCAATCGCTTCACGACTTCCAGGGCGGGAGAGAAGCGCACATCGTCGGTGTTGGCCTTGAATGCCAGGCCCAGCACTGCTACGCGCTTGCCCTTCACCACCCATAAAGCTTTGTTTACTTTTTCCATGTAGCGGTCGATACACTCTTTGTTGACGCGTTCGGCGGCGCGCAGAATGTCGAAATCCACGCCGACTGAAGCCGCCAGGTGCACGAAGGCCTGGACATCTTTGGGAAAGCAAAAGCCGCCAAATCCCAAGCCGGCTTTCAGGAATTGCGTGCCAATGCGCGGATCCAAACCCATGGCGTGGGTGACTTCCTCCACATTTGCGCCAATTTTTTCACAGAGATTGGCAATCACGTTGGCGTAGCTGATCTTCAACGCCAGAAACGAATTGGAAGCATGTTTGATTAGTTCCGCGCTGTTGATCGTGGTGACCAGCAACTCGCCCTTCGGTCCGTCCGGGCACTTGCCGGCGTGCACGGGACAAGCAAAGCTGCGTTCGAGAATCGGACGATAGATTTCACGCATGTCCGCGGCGGAGGAATCGTCTTCGACGCCGACCACAATGCGATCGGGATGAAAAAAGTCGTAAACTGCTGTTCCTTCGCGCAGAAATTCAGGATTGGAAACCACCCGGAAACTGAGCTGGGGGTCGGTCGTGTAGGCGCTCAGTGCGCGGCGCAATTCGATTCCGGTTCGCGCCGGAACCGTGCTCTTCTCAATGACCAATTTCGGAGAGCGGGCTTCGGTGGCAATCTGGCGCGCCACATGATCGATCGCCGAAAGATCCGCCTCGCCGGACTCCTTTGGAGGCGTCCCTACACAGATAAAGATGGCATCGCCGGCGCGAATCGCGTCCCCGGCGTTCGTCGTATAGGAAATGCGGCCGGCCTTGGCGGAAGAAGCCAGGATCCCGTCCAGGTGATGCTCATAGATGGGGACTTTTCCCGCATTTAATTTCGCGATGCGGTCTGCGTCCACGTCCGTGCAGATGACTTCATGTCCTGCTTCCGCAAGACAAGCACCGGTTACCAGACCCACGTATCCACAACCGATAACAGTAAGGCGCACGACATTCTCCCTTTGTTCCGCTCACGAGCCGAAAGGTAGGCTAACCGGTGCGGGATTTTCCGACTACTATTTTACTGAACCGGAAGCCTGGGCAAAGCGGCAACTTCCCGGAGCGTGTCTCACAAGTGACAGATTTGGCAAGATTTCTGGGTTTTCTGCCAACCTTCAAGCTTTCTTGTCCATCAACAGACCACGAAGTCCCAGCAAAACCAGTCGCGGCTGGCGACGGATGACATTCCACAAAAGGCGTGTGGATTCATCGCGATTGATTTCGCCCAGCGATTCGCGCGTGGCGTCATTCAGCAGATCGACGAGTTGCGAATAGTCCTTTTGCTGAAAATGGTGAAGCGTCTTGCGGATGAGCCAGTGTGTGCCCAGTTCCCGCCGCAAAGAGGTCAGTTCGTTGCTTCGCCCGTTCTGCAGAATGGCGTGCGCCACGCCCAGCGCGCCGCGAAATCCGGTCACAATCCCGCCCACCGTGGATACCTTCACTTGCGCTGCAGCGTCTCCGACGACATACACGGCGCTCCGTCCCACGCGTTTTTTGACGGGAACCCAGCGCCGGTAAACGGGAATGCGCGCCCCCTGCCACTCGAGCGGCTCCATTCCTTTTTTCTCGAGGAAGCGCTCAAAACATCGCTTGGTGTCCTTACCGTGTTCTCCAATAATGCCCAGCGCTCCGCGCTCTGCCGATTCCGGAATCAGCCAATAAAAATAAGGCGTGTCGTCGGGCACAAACCAAACGCGGGTGGTATCCGGCGGGCAATCCCGGGGCAGCTTGATAATCGCCTGCATTAGCGGAACCGTCTCAATGGGAGGCCATCCGGCAGTCCGCGCCACGCGGCTGGTCGCGCCATCGGCCGCCACCACGCTATCGGCGTGCAGCTCCTGTCGCTGGCCACCGCTTTCGACGTCCAGCCGCAACCCGTGTGAATTCGGCCCCAATCCCAGAAATCGCGTGTCGAACGAGAGATTTGCGCCCGCCTGTTTTGCTTCTTCGGCCAAAGCCGGGATCAGTCGCGACCGCTCAATGATCAGATCCGGTTTCCGCAAGGCCACCTGCGCCGACCGGCCATCGGTGAACAGTTCGAATCGCCGGATTTCATTTACGATGCTTTTCTCCGCCGATGCGCCCAGCTGGCTGCGAAAATGATCCGTAACAATCAGGCTCCGCGCGGCCGGCTCCAGCCCGGGTTTCGATTCCAAAACCCGCACGGGTCGGCCTCCGCGGGCTATGGCCGCCGCCGTGTACAATCCGGCAGCCGAGCCTCCCACGACCACGACTTCTCCGGCACCTCGTTTAGAATGAGACCCTTGCTCGTTGTTGGCCACGATTTCGTTTTTTTCCAGTTATACGGGCAGCTTGGAACCCGTAGGGAGTCCGTTTCCGCTTCCAAGTTTGAATATGACAGCGAATCGCGCAAGTCACAGAGGTACGTCAAAAACGGTGCTTGCGCGCCGTTCGGAGTATAGCGAATTCACTTGTGCGGGCAAAGACTCGGCCGGAGGCGAGCGGCTAAGTTTGCAGTGCAATCCGACAGGAGACGTTCCCGGTCACGCCGCTTTCTTCATGTTGGAAACCTGGCGCTCGTATGGCGCTCGCTCGAGATACAGGACGCCGGCCAAAACGAGTATCACGGCCGCGACCGACGTGATCGCCGCCCCGCGGGAGGAAAGCGAACTCACCAGTATCGCGGCTCCGCCACTGATCGCTCCCAGTACGTAGACCGACAACACAGCGCCGCGTTGCCCTAATCCGAGATTCGCCAGACGATGCGCCATGTGGTCTTTTCCCGGAGTGGTGAATGGCAGAAGGCCGCGCCGCGAGCGCGATATCGTTACCAGTGTGGTGTCAAAGATGGCTGCGCCCAAAACCAGCAACGGCGTTACCCACTGGACAAAATTGCTGGGATTCTCCAGACGCAGTTTCAACCCCAAGGTGGCCATCAGGAAACCCAAAAACATGGCTCCGCCATCGCCCATGAAAATTTTGGCGGGCTTGAAATTCCAGCGCAAGAAGCCAGTCGCCGCTCCGAGCACTGCCGCCGCCAGCGTGGTAACCAGAGTCTGTCCATTCAAGTAAGCGATCATGGCGAAGAAGATGGAAGCCATGGCTGCAACCCCGGCGCACAGTCCATCCATGTGATCGAGAATGCTGAACGAAGCGGTGATACCAACCACCCAAATCACGGTGAGTGCGATATCCAGCACATCGCCGGCACGGCCACCCACAAGAACGCTAAAGACTTGGGCGCGAATTCCGCTGGCCACCAGAATGCCCGCGGCTAGCGGCATCGCGAGAAACAACTTGACCTGGTGATGCAGCCATCCACGGTCATCGAGAATTCCGGTGATCGCTACCAGTGTCGCGCCGGTGACAATGCCCGCGCTTTGTGCCCGCGCCGCGCCGTCAAAGGCGAACAGTATCGCCAGCATCACACCGGCATACATGGCCAAGCCGCCGAGCAAGGGGATCGGTTTCAGGTGAACTTTGCGCGGCCCCGGCAAATCGACCATGCCCACCCGGATCGCCAGCGCCCGCACGGGTACGACCAGTACCAGAGACGCAAACAACGCGATAAAAAATGCCAGCAGGCCTGCGGCCATGCACCCTCGTCCGTTTTTTCTGTGAAGACTACCCAACTGGGCTTGAGCTACGGAGGTCCCACGGATCTACCGACAGAGACACCCGCCCGCGGGCGGCGGCCTTGCCGCCCCACGCAGCCCTTAAACCATAACGCGGAACGCTGGACACTTCAAATACAGAGAACTTGGTAGTCGTGAACTGGATACCAGAAACCTGCCGGTCCGCGGCCGGAAAACGGCGGATTCCCGGGCGCCGGGGGTCAGCGCTCGGTCAGCATGCGCGCGAAGATGCGTTGTACTTCAGCGCGGTCGCGCGTTGCGTAATACCAGTCGATGGTGCTCTTTAGCCCGTCGCGAAACGCAACTTGGGGCTCCCAGTGGAGCAGTTTTTTCGCCAGGGCATTGTCGGCGACGCGGTTCAGCGGGCCGGTGGGCATGTTCGGCAGCAATTTGATGTCCGCCTTGTGTCCGGTGAATTCCATGACCATATTTACCGCGTCGATCACCTTGATGCGTTCCATTGTGCCGAGATTGATGGCGGTGCCGTCGTTGATTTTCTCGCCGGCCAGAATTGTTCCTTCGACAATGTCGTCAATGTAGGTCCAATTGCGGATCTGCGTTCCGTCGCCCCACACCTCAAAGGGATTCTGCTTGAGGAAGGCGCGCGCAATCATGGCGATGACCGCATGATTTTCCACGCCGCGCGGGCCGTATACCGTGAAATAGCGGCAGGAAGCCGCGCCCATCCCGTGTTCTTTGGCATAGGCCTGCAGGGTAAATTCACCCATTAACTTGGCCCAGCCATACGTGTTGTCGGCGTCGTTTGGACCTTTGGTGAGACCTTCGGTCAGATACAAGATCTGATTGGTGTCGGCTTGCAGAAAATTCGGATACACGCAGCCGGAAGACGCGAATACCACTTTCTTTACTTTGGCTTTCAAGGCTTCGGCAAAAACCAGGCCATCAAGAAAAAAATTCGAAGCCGGTCCCGCCTGATGCAAATCCACATAACCGCGTCCGCCGTGATCCGCCGCGAGATGAAACACGGTGTCCACGCCGGCCATCGCGGCGCGCGTAATTCCCGGTTCACGCAAGTCCGCATGGATAAAATCGATGCGGTCGCTGCCCAGATGCTGCTTCAGATTCCCCAAATGACCGCTCGTCAAATCGTCGACGATGCGCACTTTTTTCGCGCCTTTTGCCAGCAGCTGATCCGTCAGAGTGGAACCGATAAACGACGCGCCCCCCGTAACCAAAACGAGTTTTCCACTCCAGTATGTCTCCGTAGCCGTCATGCGTTCTTGTCTCCCCTTCTAGTTTCGCGGCGCAAATCGCCCAATGAATTCCACAAATTTCTGCAATTCTTTGACTCTATCATAGTCGGGCGCGGCAGCCAGAGCGGCTCGGCCCATAGCTCTCAGATGCTCCGGACGCTCTAAAAGCGTTCGCACCGCCCGTACCAGTTCTGCGGGTTGGTCCGGATCCGCCGCAATCGCAAAACCGCGTTGCTCGCCGAGTCCTGCGGCATCCGTTTCCATCGGCGCCACGGCCACAATCGGTTTGCCCGCTGCCAAAATCCCATACATCTTGCTCGGCACCACCACGCCTTCCAGCCCGCGCTTTACGGTAATGATGTGGGCATCGGCGGCCGCCAAAACCGAAGGGATTTTGCTGGCTGGGAAAAAAGGCAAAAACCGCACATTGGGCAATCCTGCGGCCGCCGTTTGCATCTGAAGTTTTTGCGCACCGTCGCCTACAAAGACCAAGGCAACGCCGTCCGCCGCCAATTCCCGCGCCGCAGCAATCAAAGTGCTCCACGCTCCGTAAAATCCCAAATTTCCCGCATGCAGCAGGACAAAGCGGAATCCGCCACGGATTTTCTCTATGACCTCGCCGTCCACCGGAGTTTCAGCTCCGGCCGGCAAAATCTCGGCTCCGTCCCGAACAATGGCAATCCCCTCGGCGGCGACCCCTTTGCCCACAATCCGCGCCCGCATGTCTTCGCCAAGCACAATCACACACGCCGCTCGTCGCAGCGCCCACCGGTGCAGCTTCTCCCACACCCGCGCCAGCCAGCCGGGTTCAACAATCGAGCCGCCCACCGCCATGTCCGGGTACATATCGCGGATGTTGTAAACAAACGGCCGGCCTTTCAGCATCGCTACAAACGCGCCCACAATTCCGGCAAACGGCGGGTCGGTCATGGCCAGCACCACATCGCATGAAACAAACATCGCCCGCGGCACAGCCAGCGCCACATAACTCAAATAATTGAACACCCGCCGCTTCATCTCGAGACGCGGATAGTCGGTCGAACCCACGCGAATCACGGAAACTTTTCGAACTTTTTCGGTCTGCCACAATTTCCACGCTCGGCGTTCTGTCGGGTCGTAGGACGGCCGGCCGGCCAGCACCGTGACAGCGTGCCGTTCGGCCAGCGCATCGGCCACGGTCTGTCCCATCTTGGCTGTGGCGGAGGTATCCGGCGGGTAGTAAAGATTCAGCAGAAGAACTTTCATGAGTGCAAACTCCTGCGCAGCCATGGTCAGGATTTTGTAATCAGAAAATCGCCCAGCACCAGCGCGTCCATCTGCGTCCGCCGGAAACAATCGAGCGCCTCTTCCGGTCGGCAGACGATCGGCTCGTTGTCGTTGAACGACGTATTCAGCACGACGGGCACCCCCGTCAAATCGCGAAATGCGCTGATCAGGGCGTGATATCGCGGATTGGCATCGCGCGTGACCGTCTGCAGCCGCCCGGTTCCGTCAATGTGCGTCGGCGCGGGAATTTTGTCCCGCATCTCCGGTCGCACCGCATAGGCCAGGGTCATAAACGGCGACGGATGCGACTTCTCGAAATAATTTCCCGCTTCTTCTGCCAGAATCGACGGCGCGAACGGCCGGAAAATCTCCCGATGCTTGATGCGCCGGTTCAGAATCTCTTTCATCTCCGGACGCCGGGGGTCCGCAACGATGCTGCGATTTCCCAGCGCCCGGGGGCCCCATTCCGCCCGCCCCTGAAACCATCCCAGAATTTTTCCTTCTGAAATGATCTGGGCGGTCCGCCGGGTCAACTCCTGTTCCGGCAACTCCACCACGGAAAACCCATTTTGTGCCAAGCCACTTGCATCAATCGCCCGCCGGACTTCCTCCCGCGAATATCCCGGTCCCCAATAGGCATGCTCCATCACAAACGAACGCGGCTTCCGCAAGATCTGATGCCACACGTAATACGCCGCTCCCACCGCGAGCCCCGCGTCACCCGCGGCCGGATGCACGTAGACCTGCTCAAAAGGCGTCTCGTCGAAAATTTTTCCGTTGGCCACACAATTGAACGCCACACCGCCCGCCAAACACACGGCCCGGAGTCCGGTGCTCTGCGCCAATTTCTTCAGCATCCCCAGATAGACTTCTTCCAGTCTGGCCTGCAAGGAAGCCGCCAAATTGTGATGCCGCACTTCGAGCGGTTCATCCGGATGGCGCGCCGGACCCATCTTCCTGGCCATTTCCTCGGAAAACATCCTGCCGAGCGTCGGCGTTTTGTCGGCGTCGGCCCAGCTCATCTCCGGTCCGCTCCGGTGATGGGTGAAATACTTCAATTCCAGCTTGAATCCGTTTTCCCCGCCGCGCTTGTCAAAATGCACAATGTCCCGCAGCGCTTCCATCTGGTCGGGTTGGCCGTACGCAGCCAGCCCCATCACCTTGTACTCATCGCCAAATTTCAGAAATCCCAGGTATTGCGTCACCGCGCTGTAGAAAAGTCCCAGCGAATGCGGAAAGGCAATCGAGCCCTCGATGCGCATTTGATTGCCGGTCCCCACGCCCCACATGGTGCTTGCAAAATCGCCCAAGCCGTCGGCGGAGAGCAAAGCCGCCCGCTCGAACGGAGACACAAAGAAACTGCTCGCCAGATGCGCCTGGTGGTGTTCAATGCGATGAAACTTGGCCGCCAGCGATTTTGGATCGCGGTCAAACACCGCTGCCAGTGCTTCCGGAATCCCCGTGAATTTGGCCAGCACCTTGGCGCGTTCCCGCGCAAAAGAAGGCATCTTCATCGCATAGAACAGCTTGGTCCCCAGCCGCGCATACGGATTGCGGGGGACCGCGACGTGGTGCACGTCTGCCAGCGTAATCCCCGCTTCGGCCAGGCAATAGCGAATCGCCGCCGCCGGAAATCCCGCGGCATACTTCACCCGGTTGAAGCGTTCTTCCTCCACGGCGGCAATCAACTTGCCATCCGAGACAATCGCCGCCGAAGCGTTTCCGTGATACGCGTTAATCCCAAGAATATTCATGGTCTGATTTTTCAGTGTACCGCAGGACGCGCAATCATGCCGCGAGGTGCCGCCGGCACCATTCGTTCAGCACGTACAAGGACCAGGGCCGCGACCACGAAGTTTTTCCCGCCAAAAATGAATTCCATACTTCGCGCACCCCGTCGGCATGGATATGATTCGCCAATCCGGCAGCCGGATCCGCGAAGCTTTGCTCCAAGCGCGGGCGCAGCGGCCCGCGCAGCCACTGCTCCCACGGCAAGGTAAAGGTCCGTTTCTTCTGCGCCAAGATCTCCGCCGGCAAAATATCCTTTAGCGACTCCACCAGCAGCGCTTTCTTGCTGCCGCTTCTTTGCCGCGCGGCATCCGGCAAGGCCCGCACAAATTCCACCAGCGGGGTATCGAGCAAGGGCACGCGCACTTCGAGCGACCGCGCCATGCTCACTGAATCCGTATCGCGCAGCAAGGTGCTCGCCATGTAACTGCGCATCTCCAGCCAGGAGATTCCTGCGACCGGTTCGAGCTTCCGCGCTTCATCGGCGTTTCGCTGCAGCCACCCGAGCCAGGTCGGTTCGAGCGTTACTCCATCGGGATTCACCGTGCTCGGGCGAAATCGCGGCTCGGCGAGCCGCGGCAGCTCGGTCGGTGCAAAAAGCGCCCGGGCAAAGTAGTAGGCATGCGGCAAACGATCCGGCATCAACCACGCTGCGGTCGCTTTTCGGCCCGCATCCGGTTTTCCTCCGCGTCCCACCAGATATTGCAGGACCGGCGCCAGCGCGCGCCGCAGCGGAGCCGGCGCGAACCACGCCATCCTCAGCAGTCGAGCCAGCCGCGGTGTATCGGCAAACGTGCTGTAGCCGGCGAACAACTCATCCCCGCCCAGTCCGGAAAGCGCAACCTTCAGCCCTACTTCTCGCGCCGCCCAGGAAACAAAATAGGTATTGATTCCGTCCATCGTGGGCTGGTCCAGCGCGGCCAAGGCTTCATCGAGGCGCGCCAGCATTCCGGCACCGTCCAGCGGAATTTCCCGGTGCTGCGTGTCGCAGTGTTTTGCCACCACGCGCGCCAGCTCCGCTTCGTCGTAACTGGTTCCCGGGAACGTCAACGTAAAGCTGCGGATTCCCGCCCGTTGCCGCCCGGCCAGCGCCGCAATCGCGCTCGAATCGAGTCCGCTGGAAAGAAACAGCCCCACCGGAACATCCGCGATCAAATGCGCGCGCACGGCGTCCTCCAGCAGCGGCCTAATGTTCTTCACTGCGGACGGAAAATTTCGTGGCCGTGCCAAATCCTGCGCCGCCGGACTTCGCGTGGGGTCCCACCACGGGCGGGCGCGCGGTGTGCGGCGACGGTCCGGCACATAGAGCAACATGCGATGTCCGGGCGGAAGTGAAAACACGCCTTCGACCATGCTGACCGGTTCAGAAACGCTCCCGAATAAAAGATAGGAAGTCAGCGCATCCTGTGAAATTTGTCTTGGCACCAGGCCGGAAGCCACGAGTGCCCGCACTTCGGAGGCAAACACAAATCCATCCGGCGTCTGCGCATAGTACAGCGGCTTAATGCCCAGCGGATCGCGCGCCAGGAAAAGGATCGGTGTAATCGAATAACGCGCCCGCAAATCGAGCAACGCAAAAGCAAACATCCCGCGCAATTCCGTCAGGCAGTCCTCGCCCCACTCCTCCCAGGCGTGAACAATCGTTTCGGTATCGGATTGCGTTGCGAAGCGGTGCCCGCAGCCGGTCAGCCGTTCGCGCAGTTCATGATAGTTGTAGAGTTCGCCGTTGAATACCACGGCCACGTCGCGGTTCTCATTCCAAATAGGCTGATGTCCGCCGGCCAGATCGATGATGCTCAGCCGGCGCATTCCCAGGGCCAGTCCCGGCGCGCGCGGGTCTCCAACCAGGAACCCATCTTCATCCGGGCCGCGATGCTGCATCGCCGCAGCCATCGCCCGCACACGGCTCTCTGCTTCACTCGCGCGCTTGGCGAATGTAATGCCGCAAATCCCGCACACGCTGCTACTTGATCTCCGGCGCAGAGAAAAACGCGGCGCCCGCGCGCAATACATGTTCGCGAAGGTGAAAACGGGGAATTCTCAATCGTCGATCCGCGTACCAGCCCAAGCCCAGGCGCAGCAAAAAGAAAAACAGGGTAAGCGCTACGGAAACCATCAAAACAAAATAGGACTCCCGCTCCAGCAGCAAACTCCAGTCGAGCGATTCTTCCCACGTCGGATAAACGTAGTCCAGCGCCCGGCGCAGTCCCAAACCCTCCAGCGGAAGCCGCGCGACCCGTACGTGCGCAAATCGTTCGTAGGTATAGGTGGACGGATAGTTCGCAATCGCTCCGGTTGCTTCCTCGAAGATGACCGGATCCTGCATATCTTTGCGGGTTAAAGGGTATCCATTCTTGTCCTTCATGATCGTCCGGTACGTCGGGTCGGCAATAATCCAGCGGTCCCCAATCAATACTTCGGCCACCACATGTTTGGTATTGCGATCCGGGGTCAGCAACAACAGCCGTCTCGTTGTCAGACCGGAGCTGCGCGCCAGATTCAGAAACGCGTTTGTCGCGGTTCCGCACACCGTCAAAAGTTGCTGGTAGTTCAGCGTGGTTTCCGGGTCGCGCGCGGAAAGCGCTGCCGGGTCGATGGCCATCGGCCGCGGCGGGCCGTTTCGCATCCATTCAAGAATGGACTCCACTTTTTGTTCCGGCGTGGAAACGGCCGGCACGATCGCCTCCGAAAACCCCTTCAGATACCGGCGGACGGAATATTCCCAGCCGCCGGCATACAGGAGCGAGGTAGCCGTTACGAGCAGCAGCAGATTTACGCTCCACCAGGCGGCACGGAATATCCGGTGCGGTGTTGTCAGCGAGCGGGACAAGGGATTACTCCATATTGTCATTTTGCACCCGGCTCTTGCCGAGGAGCAAGCTTTCCGTATAACTCTTCCATTTCGCGTACCGGCTCTTCCCAGCCCAGCCGCGACACGACCGCCTCGCCGCCCGCCCTTAGCCGTTCTTGCAACGCAGGATCGCGAAGGATTCTACCG